>Ga0316217_10001214_pt1 | contig 34484 bp, 30 predicted proteins | sample 1anoAmetaG_FD_203633 | JGI IMG/M metagenome (GOLD analysis project Ga0316217, IMG submission 203633) | Freshwater microbial communities from Trout Bog Lake, Wisconsin, USA - 1anoA | ecosystem: Environmental > Aquatic > Freshwater > Lake > Hypolimnion/Profundal zone | place: USA: Wisconsin...
CTCCAAAGCAAAGTAGCTGCAGAAGTCGAGCAAAGGCAACCTAAAGTAGACCAAGTAACTGGGCCTGAGCTCCAAAGACCAAATAACCCGCACGAAAAGCCCAATAACCTTCAAAGCCCTAGCCTCAGTCAAAAGCGTGGGGCAGCTGAAAGGTTCCGAATACCTGCGAGAACTAGATAGATCGTCCTCGAAGCGCAAAAAAATAGTTTGATCAGGCTTCCCAGTTGTAATGCCCATTGCGATGAGTATGCCCATGTAATTTATATTCATGAATATAATCTCAAAACTTTGTTATAGGGTCGCAGTATCAAAGCACTCCAATCTTGTGTTTTTCGGGTCGGGTCGCGTGGCTCTGCCTTCGCTGAAGTTGCTCGCTCAAAACTATCCTAGTCTCACAGTTATAACGGCCAGTCCTCCAGAGCAGAAGAAGGCTGCGAATGAAGTCGAGGGATATTGCAGGGCCAACAATCTGGCGTGGTCGTCGCCCATCAACAGAAGAGGCAGCAGGAGTGGAGCAGTTTGACCAGTTCCATGCCCAAGGCCGATTTCGGGGTTGTATGCTCCTATGGCTACATGCTGCCCAAAAAGTTCATCAACCTCTTCTCGAACGGCCTGATTGTGGTCCACCCGTCCCTTCTGCCCAAATACCGAGGAGGGTCCCCCATCTTCCACGCAATCGCCAACGGAGATGACGTCTCCGGCGTGAGCTACATCTAGATAAGTGTGAACAAATTCGACGAGGGCAATCTGCTGCACCAAGTGCAAACACCCATCAGCAAAACGGCCAGCTACCGAGAGATAGAGTAGCAGTTGGCAGAGCTGGCTGCACAACATCTAGGTGAAGTTTTGGACAGAATTGATTAGTTGCGGCCTGGCAGATCTCAGCATGAGTTGGCCAAGTCAGTGCCCCCGTAGCTGCAGCTCGCCCCTATCATCCCATCCCACAAACTATAACTCAACCGCCCTGCAGAGGTCGTGTACAACTGGAGCAGGGCTCTGTAGACCCCCAAGGTGCTGTTCCGGGCGAAGCAGAAAGAGATGATCCTGAAGTTCAACCCTCAGTACATCTAGGGCGAGGGGGAGGTGGGGTCATTCAAAGTTGTGGGCAAGCGGCTGTACCTACGGTGCTCGGATAGGTATATTCAAGTGAGGACGTGGTATGAGTCGGGCAAGATGGAGCAGCCTCCCGGCATATTCATCGCCTAGTTCATCAGGAGCGGCAAATACCCCCTGGAACAGGTTCGCGCCGATTGATCATATCATGAGATGTGTATGTATTGGTCAGTGGATATGATGATTGGCAGGTGATAGGATGATTGGCAGATGTAAATATGGCTGCAATGGTGAATGAGTGTTGTTGTGGTGGATGAAGTGTTGGAATCAGGTTGGTTGGTTGATTGGGTGTTGGGTGGTCAGGTCAGGTCAGGTCAGCAGCTCGAGAGCATCCTGGAGCAGGTCGTCGTCAAAATTTTAGTTGATCTCGAGTAGCAAGTGCAAATACAGCTCTAAGATGCGATGCATTTTGGTGACTTAAAGTGTGATGGTGTTGACATCACTTCTGAAGCTTACTTTCGCAACCATATTTTTGTGGAAGGTTGGCGCAGTGAAATTTGTGCATTCCTCAACTAAACTCGAAGTATCCATCATGATCTACTCACTTCTATGGCTAACGAAGTAGTTTCGAACCAGCTCATTTTAATTAGGTTATGCCAAGTTGGTCGTTTGGATAACACAAAACTCATACAAAAAGCTGATGCTGATGGCTGACTAGCTACTACTGGTCGGCAAAACGAATCGAGGCAGGCGAACTACCTGGCTCGTAGTGTCCAGTACCAACACATCTACAACCTACTGCTCTTCTGTCTGCTGGGGGGTCAGCAACAGCAGATACTACTAGCTGCGGATGGACCATAGTTTGGCAATATTGAGCAAACTCTGGTTGCTGTAGCCCACAAAGGTGCAATCCTTGAGTCGAATTCTCCTGAACCTGCTCTCCCTTGAGCCATGATTGTTAGTAATGAGGTCATGGATGACTATCTCTTCGGTGAGGTGCTGGTAGTTGCGGATGTACCAGCCAACCTGCGAGTGGTGGTTGAGCTGCGAGACAAACATCACGTTCTCCAGCTCTGGCTACTGTTGGGTGTAGACGAGCTAGAGGTGTTTCAGGGGGTGGCTGTAGTAGGTGAGCCGAAGCTGCCTCCTGCTGTACATGTCGTACTAGGCCAGGCAGAACAGCCCGGACTCATAAAATGAAAACAGGTCGATTGAGTCAATGGCTTCCTATATAAATTCATGCTTGATCTGCAGGTGCTAGCTGCTGAAGACATCGATCGAGGTCAGGCAGTTGGGCTATATGAGGCAGAGTAGCAGTTCGCGAGAAGATAGCATGATGAATTGGTCGGTGCTGGATTGGAGTGGATATTTGTTTATGGTGTGGCCTTGGCTGGAGATGTGGAATATGGCTTCAGTTGTGGTCTATTTCTCGATGGCCAGCATCACGAAGGTGTCTTGGTCTGCGGGTTAGATTTGTATCAATTTCGAGATGCGGCAGTCCAGCTCTAAAACCACACTGTATGATTACTAAATCATACTCCTATTATATTAACATCATTATCATTACACCAACCCACGAGAGCACCTCGCTAAACGAATGCTCTGCTGCTGGTATAGTTGCAAATGGCGATAAATAAATAGGCAGATCAAAGGGGGTACTGCGGGTACGCGCACACACTGCAAAGGTTGCCGTTCTGCAGGTTGGCGTCGATGTAGATGAAGCCTTGCTGCCCCCAGGTAGTGCCCCATGAGTTCTTGCCGATGTAGTAGGCCGAGGAGGAGTCCTTGTAGTACCCCACCAACTGTATCGCATGGTTGATGCTGCTCCCACAAGCGTTCAAGACCCCAGTCCTGTAGAAGAGGAAGTTGATATCAACCGACACCACCACTGTGACTGGCCTCACCCCCAGGGTCTGCACCAGTGCGCTGCAGTCACCGTAGATTATCTTGCTTGATTTGATTGAGTACAAAGACATCCTGCGACTGTATTGGCAGCTGCTCCCTGTTTTCTGCTGGTACGGGTAGCTCGAACCCAGGGTGATCCCGTAGTCTATCACGTAGCGGAAGGCGTTGTCCATCATCCCGCCTGCACAGCCGATGTTGCCGTATGCGTTTGAGCAGTCGATCAGCTGCTGCTAGGAAAGAGAGAGGTTGAGCGCAGAATTGATGGCGTAGTAGCTTTCCAGCTGGGCCACGGCAGCAAATGCCCAACATGCCCCGCAAGCCCCCTGGTTCTTGATCGGCGATACCGCCTTCTTAGTCCGCCAGTCGACGCTGATGACTTTTTGGGTAGATATGGCTGTCGAACTAGGAAAGATGGCAGTAACTGTGGGGAGTTTGATGCTGGGGGCGGCTGCTGTCACCGGAGGCACCACGATCGGCGTTCTGCCCATATCAATGGTCAGATAGGATGCCTGTACTTCGGGCAGACTCATGAGCGAAAACTGGTTGTGGGCGACAGTGAAAGTAAAAGCTTTGTCGGTATTGATGCCAGTGATAATCTGGTCATTCCTCTGCCAATTGAGCAGCTGGTAGATCTGCAGCCCGGCATAGGCGTTGTAGGCCATCGAGTCGAAGAGGCCGATCTGCAGCAACCTGCTAGAGAGGCCGAGTTGGGCACAGAAGGCCAACTGGAGGGTGTAGAAGCACAAGGAGAGGCCGAAGAGGTGGGGTCGCATAGGATATGCGTGGGTTACCAGTTATAATTTTATTGGGTCAATATACTACTCCCAAGTAACCCATTTTATTTCCATTCTAAGCGCCCCTTAGTTCGACCTTAGTTGAAGAACCCATAAAATGGGAGTAGACTCTCATTTTGACTGAAGGTACTGTTGATCTAACCGAAACTTACACCTTCTTATTCCCACTCCCACCTCTCCAATAAAAACATATATCTAAGGTCAAATCAGTTATAACTACTATAAGAGATTTAAGATTTTGGGTCGCCGTCTTTTGCGCTGGCAGATAATTATTTAGACTGTAGTTGTATTACTGGCTTTTTTCTAGAAGGAATTGCACCCAAAAAAAGAGGGTAGGGTTGTTTGATGTCCAGGACTCAAAACATGTATGGATTTGGGGTTTGTATATTTTTTATTTAATGAGTCGTTTGGAGTTTATGTTTAAGGCTTTTACAATAGTAGATTTAAATCAAAAAAAGAATAGAAAAAAGTAAAATCAAGGCTAAACATGCAGCACCCTACATTCACTCATCTCGACACAGCCGGTTTATTCCTAGCTCTCGATTCCCCTCCCTTCCTGCCCGCAATCACATGAAAAGTCAGGGATTGCCGGCACCCTCCTTTTCAAGAACCGTTGATAGGTCTTGACATCCCTCAGGAACAGTCTTTGGTAGCCTCCGTTCACAGCCACTTTGAGAAAGGCGTGATGCGCAAATTAGAGGTGGCATTGCTTCATTGCTTCGTTTGCGTAGTTCAAACTAATTATAATTCTATCTTAGATTAAACCATTTTGACAGCTGAAAAAGTTTTGCACTCAAAACAACTCCGTTTTTTCCAAAAAACCTACAAAACTGAAAACGAAGGCCAATCTTGCCCGTTAATGACTACTTACAACATATAAAGAGCCGATATGCCAACAATGGATCAACTGAAATGTTCCTGGTCTTTCTTCTTGACCTCTTGGAGCTTCAGAAACGCCAACGGGAACTGGGAGGCATCCTTTGATTTCTTTATGACGTACGAACGCATGCTGGATCTGATATCGTGGTCCATGATCCTGATGGGACTGGGCTTGACATTCTATGTAATCCGAGATATCTTTTTGAGCAACTTGGGCTGCTGCCACTCCAGCTCAACCAGATTCTGCCACATCGACTCGGACTCGTTACGGTTGGCCTTGGAGGACTTGTCCATGCAGAAGTAGGGCAGATATTTGGTCAACGCCACATACAAAATGAACAGCACGGTGGTGATGAAGCAGACCAGGACGACAATAAGTGAGACCAGCATGAAAGGGTTGTCGATCTGGCTCTGGCGCAGGGCGTAGGTGGTCTGAGTGGTGTCTGTGTTTGAGTAGTAGTCGAGCACTGTTGAAATGATGAGTAAGACGGGTACAAAAAGGATGATGATGAGTTTGATTTCATAGAAGGTGAAGGAAGCATGTCCCACATTATTCACTCTGAAATTGGTGAACAAACTCACAAAGGACACAATCAGCAGCACGATGTTGCCATAGCGATTGCCAATGTCAGGGTGGGCAGTGAAGGTGTAGAGCGAGAGCACGGCCAGCACCCAGATGGGCACCTCATTCTGAAACACGAAGGCTGGCTTCAGCGACATCATCTCGAATTTGAACAACACGTGCTTGAAAGGACTCATCTCTTACAACTTCTACATCTGCTCCTCGTCGTTCCCCGCCTGCTACTCGCTGTGCATGTTGAAGATCGTCTGCACCAGCACCTCGGTTGACACCTAAGCCGGCTTGCCTATTTTTTGGATGTCGTTGTTTATGAAGGTTTTCAGGTAGCCCCAGATCTCGTCGCGAAAGCGGTTCTTCTTCATCTAGAATTTGCTCTGGTCGGTCGCCATCTCAGTGGACAGGTGCCTAATGCGATAGCCCGCGAACTCAGGGAAGGTAATGTGAGGAGAGAACTGGCTGAAGTCCAGCACGTTGGAGTCAATGAGCATCATGGCGTTGTATTTGAAGTTGTAACCTCTATAGGTCTGAGTCCGAAAAACGAGATGGTTGTTGACCTCGATCTGCCTGAAAGGGAACAGCATCAGATCGAAGTGTGCGGAACACTCGAGATTGCCTCTAATTTTGTAAGTCACGTAATCTTCATTATTGCCGGGCTAGACCACCTCAGTGATGATACAGAAAGGGTTGTCCTGCTTCATTATCTCCGGAATGTAGATGGTCTGGTTGTACCCGAATTACAGGATCAGGTGCCTCCTCAAGAACTTTCTGAGCTCGGGGTCATCCACCTTGCAGCACACTGTCACGTGGATCACGAAATGGGCTGTGACGGTCCTTCGGTCGTGGTCGATGCCAACTACTTCTTAGACGTATGCCCGAGGGTAGACTGGAACGAAGTAGGTGTTGCTGTATTTCTAGTAGCTGAACACTGAGTTTTCGATGGCGAAACCGACGTTTTACTTTTTCTTTAATGAAGAATTCATATAATTAATAACCACCTTGGTCGCATAGATTTGGTATAATCGAATGTCAAAGCCGATCCTTCTTGTTTCTCTATGGATTTAGATGCGCATTCTGGACTGCTCAAGATGCTTTAGTTTAAGAAAGGTGATGAATACAAATGTTGAGCTAGAAGTGGATAACTATCAAAAAAGTGCATATCAACGGTAAAGTGGCTAATCGTCAAACTTCTAATTAAGCTGCTTGCCTAGAACCTTCTAAATGTAGTATTTGGAAGTATTATTGAGCTGGGGCTTAAAAGAGCAGTCCTCCAACTATCTTTCCTCCTGCTTCGCACGTTCTTTCTGAAGCTTGTACTCCTTCTTCTGCAGTTGCTTTAACCCCATATCATACAATTGTTAGTGAATGCTAGTATTTGCATTGGCTACCCGGCTGTAAGCTATCTGCTTCGATTTATGGTTTATTTGAGGCACGAACATCTCTTTTTATGTGCTTTTTTGCTTCTAGCTCAAAAAGATGCCCTTGCTTGAAGGGTCGGCTTCATTGATCATTATCATCAAAGCCTTTTTGAATTAGAAGAAGTCTAACTATGCCTCAAGATCGTCCATTTACTAAAAGATTGGCTTCAGAAATATTAGCTAGTTTTTTGTCAGCCTTTAAATGGAGATCTTTTATGGTGAGATTAGTCCGTCTTCATTACTATCTAAAGTTTTGAAAACTTAGTTGATTCGCTTTTCGATTAAATTCTCATAATAAATGTGTGAGTTCGCACTAACTGTGAAAAGCTAAGTCTCTTGTTCTTGACCCGGAGTAGGAACTTTACTTTTCTTCAGCTTTTAACTATACAGTTGGTTCCAAATCCTGGATGTATCAGTGTTGATCCGCCGGCTCTCTTTTGGAGCTCGGCCGATTTTAGGCTGGAATGAAAATTCGGAATCAACCATGCTGCCTTCATTGAGCTTCTTTTTCTGAATCAGCGATTTTTAAAGCCTTTCCTGGAAAGTACCAATAGCAGTCAGAGAACTCCTTTGGTTAATTTTCGGCTGGAACATTTTTTCTTTGCTTTACTAGATTTTAGCATTCAGCTTAGTATTCTTGGCCTAAGCCTGCTTATAGAGGGCAGTGAAGTGGTCAGAATCGATTTTGTAGAGTGAGCTGTTTTGCAAAATGAGATTGCTTCTATATTATAACTTGGTTACACTTTATTTATCTGGGGCTTAAAGGTGCATTACTTAAGTTATGACTAATCTTCTTCAGGCTTTGATTCGTTCACGTGGCTGGTTTTGTTCTATTTCTGGGCTAGATCTAAAGAATTGGGGTTTTACCTTCTAAATTACTTAATTAACCTCAATTTACCACTATTTTGGCGCTTACAGGATTGATCTTGGGCTGGAAGGTGAGCTATTGCTCAATTAGTTTTTGTTCCTGCTACAGCATCTTTTGTCTGCTCTCTTATTTGACCTTATATTTGTTCATCCCTTTGGAATAGAGCTCATCACCGATATTCGGATTAGCTTTCTTGTTTTTATGGATGTTAAACGAACTTTCATCCTTTTTGATGGTGACTTTTGACTTCTTGTGATCAAGGTTAGCTTGCGATTTTTGATTATCAATCGATTTGTTCTGAGATGGACCTTTGTTCTTACTTGGTGAAGTTTTCTTTTGCTTTGTTTCAAATTTATGTGTCTTAGGTGGACTCTTGTTCTGTTTTGGTGAGCTCTTCTGCCGCTCTTTTTGTAAACTTTTGTTTTGTTGGGATAAACTTTTATCCTGTTTTTTCGTTCTATTTTTTTATGTTTCTTCAACTTTGCTTAACTGCTGATTCATAGACTAATTTTGTTGCTTAGATTTATTGAGGAGAGCTGACTGCGACCTAGAATGCATTTGGTGGTTTGGATTGATTCCTTTGTTGAGTATTATTCCACTTTTTTTGAACTAATTAGGCATCTTTTGTTTTTTATTGGGGCTATTACTAAATTCGTTTCTTTCTCTTTCTTATGGTGACTCCTTTCGCCTTTATCTTCTGCTTTCACCATCAACGTAACTTCCACTATTGTAAGGAGACTTTACTCGACTTTTTCTTTAATGCTCTTTTAATCTCTATTACTCTCTTATCATCGCTTCCTCAATCTTCTTTTACACAATCTGGATAGCCAGGTTATTGAGTTTGTGTTTCCTACAAAATGCCACAGCTAATGTATGCGGGTTATCATAGTTTCTATCTTAATGTCGATCTACTTGATTTATAAAAGCTCGTGCTTTCCCTCAGAAAGTTCAATCTAGAGATAGGCGGTGTAGGAAGTAGGCTCTCTGTAAGTACTACCTTTTTATGGATCAACCACCAGGCCGATTTGCGTAAAAATATCGTTAGAATTCATATGCATTGCTATAAAAAAGTATAAATATAACATCATTAACACTTTTCATTATCATTCTATCGATTGGCTTATCTCAAGGCAATCTTGTAAGACATCTAGTAAACTGCTGATCATCATCCTGAGTGTCTCTCTAATCGAATAGTATTCTTTCTCAACTTATGAATATATGAAGAATGGAATAATTTAGATGATGGTTAATGCTTGTGATTCGATCAAGAAATGTTAACATTCCCATTGTTTATGCCGTTGTATTCTCCAACAACGTGATTATCGGCATAAGGAAGGACTGGCTCTTTAAGGTTGGGATTTTTTTGTTGGGCCATTCTCAACAAAGTTTTCCATTTATCGTCCAGTTTTGACTTTTCTTTCTTTAGTATCTTTGGATCTTGCAGGGAAAGATAAATCTTGTTTTGGTCTTTCTTTTCCAAAGCTTTCTCGAATGCTTGAGGGTCGATTTCTTTCAAAATTGCCTTGAGAGCATTCAGAGACTATTGTAAAACTTTGTGCCAATGAGTTTATGCCATATGGACGATTACTGGAACTAAGAGGGGGAAAGTATAGCTTTTGTAAGTTTTGAGGATGTTCAAAAAGTAGTCATTCTAAAAGAAACACATAGCTCTATCAGCTACTTGAAGATGGAGCCCTGAAATGCATTTTACAAGTCTTTTGAAGACCTTGGGAATATAAGGTTCAAGCTTTTGTACCTCACAAGTCTCAAGAACTTCAATCAATTCGCTGATAAACATGACTTCCTTTGGAGAGTTGGCAAAGGGCCAATATTTGATAAGTCCATCCAACAGATACAACCCAAGGGAAGGATCTTTTGCCAAGAAAAGCATAGAGCATCTCATGAGGTGTTCATGGAAGAGATGGCAAGTTTGAACCTTATGAAGAGGAATAATCACATTTCTGAAGAAAGTAATGTGCTCTTCTCTAAGAGGAACAGCAAATCCTGAGATAATGCTTGCTAAGATATCCAAAAGTTCAGAGGCTCCATTGAATTTAAAAGTTTAATGGATGAGACTGTAGAAGCAATCATTGATTGCCTTACGAATCATCTTTCTTCTCGGAACAAGCTTGGCGTAAAGACGATGGAGAATGTTTTTCAAGTACTCTCTTTCTCTTGGTTCTTCAGAATCGAAAAGCTCCAGAAACTACTGAATGAAAGATGGAGTTATATGAACTTTTAAAGCTTTGACGTCAGCCCCGTCATTGACAATTAGTTGAAGGAAAAATTCATACACAGGCTGAAGGTGGGGCCACGCTGGATCAGAAAGTGCTTATTACTGAATAAAGGTTATTTTACTTCATCGATTCCAATGCCCTCTCCAGGAAGTCCTTGTTTTTTGAGGATAGGAAGCGGCCTGAAGATGTTCTTCTCAATCATGTTAATGACGAGATCGAGGTGCGGGATGATGACTGTAGACATGCAGTTTTGGTCATTGAGGTAATCATTGAACTACTGGAGATAGGTCTGCCTATCATTTTTTTATTTGATTTGCTTTGTCTAGTCATTAAAGTCCAGTGGATTGGAGCACACCTGGACCTTCTTCAGGAATTGATCTCTATAAATCTTAATTTCTGTACTTAAACTCGCGAGGAAGGTGCTTGGGGTCAGGCCCTTTAGCAGTGTTAGAGGTAGCAGTAGGCGCTTTGGTTGTTCCGACTGGAGCTTTGCCTCCAGCCATGCCAGCCTTCTGTGGGAGTTTGCTCATGTTTGAAAAATTGATTAATCTATTAAATAAAAATTAGAAGATTTGAGTTACTACTCCATAGCTTAACACACAAAGCTTGAAGATAAACAAAATGAGCCCAATTCCTCCCTTAGAATCATTCAAAACTTTGTTAAACAACTAACTTAGTATAATCAGTCAGTGAAATGATTTATCGAATTAGTTGCCTTTTCGCCAATCTTGCGAAATGTCTATTTTTTTGAGCATAATAATTTAGATAATATTTATATGAACGGTGAACTCGCTTTTAAAATTATAAAAGGCAGAGGAGTCTATGGAAGCAACTCCACAGTTAAATCAGTGGACGAAATCCTAAAATCGAATTCATAGTCAACCAAATGCAAGGAACTAAGAATCATGCATTGCGCCAATCTTTCCTCAATGGGTGTAATTTGAATTGTATTTAGGGAATCTAGCAATGCAAAAATTTAGCCATTCTGAATATCTCATCGAACAAGTTGGCCAGTATTTAGGAGCTAAGGTTTCTGACTCATTTGTAGCAGCTGGACCTTAAAGCTAACCGCATCCGTTCGTTAAAAGGAATATAAAATCTCACCAAACTTGTTAAGATAGATGTTTCGCAAAATCTTGTATAATCTCTGCAATACTTTACCAAGGCAAACGGCCAGCTCCAATCCATAATCCTGTATCAAAATAGCTTATCTAATGTCTAATAGATCGCCGTTTTGAAACAGTTCGGTAATTTGAAGTAAATCGTCTTTGAAAAGACTAACAAAAGCAACCCTTTTTGCGAGGATAAGGGAACCTATCATCAACATTTAAGACTAGCCCTCATGAACTCTTTAAAAAGTATAGAAAGGATCGATTAGTTTACGGGCTAGCAGATCCAGTCATTTTTCGTTGAGAAAAAGCTAAACCCGATTTAATAGCGAAGCTACAATTAGTAGTACTCACGGCAGCCACCAAATACTCATCCTTAGGACCATTCGAACTACTTTCAGAATCGAAGGGTTGTCACAGCCACACAACAATACACAAACCTCCACTCTCAGAAACTTTTACATCTCACCCAAAGGCAGCAGGATCTCGAAAGATTAGTGGAAATTAAGGAAGATGCCATTTAGTAACTAAAGCATAAGAACTCACAGCTTTAAATGACTAATGCTAACTTCTACAAAGACTCGCTTAAAAAAGAAGTAGAATTCTAACGCATCACTGGACAAATATCTGAAATGTCTAAACATATCGACAGCAAAGATTCCAAAATAAATTAGCTGCACAGAAGAATCTAAGAACTTTTGAAGATAAACGCTAATGCCAACACCTCAAACTAGGCAAGGTCCAACTAAATCGAAAAAATCAGGAAAGAAGCCAACTAGCTCAAAATGTAAAACGCCTAACTCAGAGCCTTGAACAGAGACCAAGAGTCAAGACTCAGGTAGCTTCAGAATAAGGCATTATCGAACATATAGGACAAATCTCAGAAGATAGAAGAGCTTCGTCGTAGAAACGAGGAACTACTAAAGTAGAACTATGAAATGCAGCGGCAGCAAGATTAGTATAAGGACAGGGTTCGCGAATTGACGCAATTGTTGAAAGAATGGGAATTCAAATACGAGCATAAAGTCAAATAAATGGATAGTTATCACAATAACTAACGCTCTTAGCTCATAAAGTAATTCTAATTGAGGGAATAATAGCTATTTAGGAATAATGAGGAACACACAAAGAAATTATATGCCTAATTCTAGAACAAAATCAATGGACTATAAAAATAATACAGTTAGGCATTGTAATCCTCGTTGGAGAAGTACGCAAAACTAAAAAAATCGTTTGATGAAAGATGTACCAGCTAGACTTAGATGAAAGCACTGGTGAAAACCTTCATGACCAAAAATTCAGAGCAAGAACAAACCATCAGCTAATGCCAAAAAGTTATCATCTAGAGTAGGAAGATTCTGACCTAGAACAGTAGAGAAAACTAGATGCTGCTCAAACAAAACAGTGAGCTCAAAGCCAAGTACCAGATCGATACTAAACAACTACAAGGCTAGCTATCAAAGGTGGCCTTCTAGAAGAGTCGGCTGGCACAATAAAACAAAGAGTTGAAAGCGACTAACGATTACTTGCAAAACAATTTCGAAAAACTGGGAGATAAGGACAAATACATTCAGTAGTTGTAATAGAAAAACGAGGCCTTACAAACTGCTGTCGACACTAAAACTGTAATGTTAGACCACAACAATGAGACCATCTAAAACTTGAAGATCGAATTCTAAAATCTGCAAAAAGAATTTGAAGATAAGATAGATCGCGCTTAATTGGAGAAGATAAATACCAAGTATCGCAAAAGTAAAGACAAAAACAAATAGCTGTAGTAAAAGGTTATGGAACTTATAAACTAGAACAAAGAGCTGAACTAAAGGCTCTAAACCTAGCGCAATCTGTAGCAGTAGTTCAGCTAACTTCGAGATATCCTCACAAAGCAGGAGGCTGAACTCAACGAAAAGAAATAGAATGAGGTGGAGTTGATAGAAGTCATATAGAAGATGAAGAGCAGTCTGAAGAATTTGCAAGATGAGAATGCAGTCTTGCGGATTTAGAAGAACAAACTGCTAACAACCATTGAAGATAAGTAAAACAGGTGGAATAGGCTGATCAAATAGAAGGATCGATAGAATGAAGAAAAGATGGGGAGATTAATGTAAGAAACAAATAAGCTCAAAGAAATAGTTCGACATTTCAATCAGATTTCCAACTTGACCAAAGGAATGTCGTTTTGAAGAACAGACAGTTCTTTTGATATAATTATGCTAACCTTTGAAAGTTTTCATTCAAATACAGTTGAAATACCCTACAATTAAGATGATTAACAAACTTATTAGCCAGATAATCTAAGTGTCCCTAATTATATTCGCTAGATCTATAGAAATTTGAATGTAAAATTTTGTAATTGATAGTAGTAGTAATGAGAAGTACAGCAACAACCGCGATATCTTCGGCCAAATAAAAGGAAGTCAGCTCTTTCAAGGTCTACTACAGACACAACCAATCTTTGGTTGATCTGAAGTTTGACGACTCCAGAATGAGAGTAGAAGAAGTTATCTCCAAATCGATTGAGATCCTTTCATAGACCTACATGATCAAACTCAACCCAAACTATATGCATTATGCACTCTACCCTGCCATCAAAAACGGGGAAAGGATGCCTGACAGCCTCTAGATTTCGCACGGGCAAAGGATCAAAGGAGTTGGAGTCAAAAGGTACTATTTAGAATATCTAAATCTCTCTAAATCAAGCATTTCAACAGAGATTAATTTGTAGTTTAAATACGGATTGGAAAAGAAACCGAAAAAGGAATTTTTTGGCTGCTTTAGTGCTTTCAAATTATGAGTCCATTGAAAAATTGATTTGTAAATACTTTTGAGTTAATTTATAGCGTAATTATGGCTAAAAAAGCTACAAAATTATACAAAAAGTGAATAAAAAAGCACTCTGAGGCAAAGACATAAATCTCGAACATGTTAGTAAAAAAGATTTAAAAAGTAAGTAATATAAATAAAAGAATCGGTAAAGACAACATTATAGAGAGAACTATATACAGGTTAATAGAAAATGTGAATAATCAACTTTCGAACAAATTCGGTTTTTTGTACAGTCTATACTTTTCACCTTATTTAACCTCTTTCAATAATCTCGTATCTGTTTCTTGTTACATATATTTTCTCCTTACTTTTCAATCCTATTTATCATTTTCCTAAAATACTAAATATCCTCAGATTAATATTTCTTATTAATTGCTATAATTTAACCAAAAAAGGATTAAATCACTAATCTTTAAACTTCGAATAATCATTATGGTCATAACCAATATGAAAATCCTAGAACATAATGAATCATACTGAAGTAGTGTTCTTTGCTTTTTATACTGATAAATAGGTTGGTCAATAATAAAATTCTCAGAAACAAGTTTGTTGCTTATTCTTATTAATCTGCTGATAGACTCTATTGATGTTCGAAAATATTTAGTGGTTTTTATGGAAATTTTCTGAAAACCTCCCATAGCTTTTGTAGGCACGGGTTATATTCTCCTCAATCGTCAAATATTTTTAAATCCTTTCCTGATCTATCATTTTGAAAGGACTTGTAGAGAAGCTGAGATTGGTCTTGGGGACACTCTCCACCAAATTCTGCAGATGAGTGATCCTTTGCCCGAGCTAGAGTAGCTTTTTGCTCTAGTTCTACTTCTTTAGCATTTATATCTTCTAGAAAATCTTCTGAAACAGAGGAATCATCTCATCACTGACTTGGTTGGCTAGTTCAAATTTGTTCAAACATAGTTTTTTCTCGTATTTGCCCATGTTTTTGGTCTTCTCAACCATAAATTTCAAGGTCGGAAATTCTTAGAGGTAAAGGGTTAGTTTCGATATTATTTTGCGTCCTGATTCATTCTCGAAATTATTCATCTCTTTGATGAGTTTAAGATACTATTCAAGAAAAACTTTGACTTTTGTTGAAGTTTTTTTCTCGCGAAAGGGAAGTTTCTGCTGAGAGGGAAAGTGCTTGGGGAACGAAAGGAGAATTTTATTGTTTTTAGGTTTTTGCTTAATGTAGTTAAGATAGTTTGTGAGCTATGCCTAATTATCCTGAAGTTGAGTATAGACAGCTCGGGAGATTTTGTTTTCTTTATCTCTTTCTTCCATTATATTTATAGAATCTCAAAATTATCAGATCTCTAAGATATAACATGATAAGACATTAAACCTTAGCTGAGGAAGATTCAAAAGATTGGAATCATTGATTTAATGAACTCAATCATGATAGTTAAAGATCGATCAAATAATCTTTTTAGCTTAATAAACATCTCCTCAGACTATAAATGGAATTAAATAAGAAGCAAACTGAGTTTTCACGCTATCTTTTCGAACGGAGTATAATTATCAAAATCAATGTATTTGTTCATTGTTTGCTCACCTTTCATATGAGTATTCAAAGCTAAGATTAGATTTTTGCACCTTTATTGAAACCAAAAAAATCACTCAAATATGCGTTTTCTTTTTTGTGGAGTTGTCGCATAAACATTCCTAAATTTTGTATCTTGAGATAAAGCTGTGCCATAACTCAATCCAGGGGCAACATAGCTTTTACTCATTCTGGGCTCACCTATCAACCTTTGCATAATGCTAGCATATTGCTCCTGAGGAGAAAACTCTGCTCTTTTCGGGTTGTTTTTGCTCACATATTGGTTGTTAACTGTTTCTTTAGGCTATGGAAAAGGACTCCTTTCTTCCCTTTAGTGTCCAATTTTGTTTATTTTGAAAAAGTGCTACACTGTAACAGGATTTATCTCCATCAGCTCTGCAGAAAACCTTTATAATTTGTTTTGCAGGCCAGCTGTTATTCTTTAATGCTTAAGAGCGACAGTCAGTTTCTAAACTATTGCTTTGACGTACGATTAAACGTCCTAATAGATCCTTATTTTCAGCTGTTTCTGCTTTTATTCGCAAGCTTTTTCAAGATTGTTGCTCAAGGAACGATAGGCGCTCTATACTTATTTTAGTCGAGCTACTAAACTTTCGTTAATCTTTCTCAACTTTTAGGCCTCATTTCTCAGCTCTTTAACAATCTGTTGTAACTCAGCGTTTTCATTGCTTTACTAAATAACCTTTTATTGCATTTCTCTCACTTCCTGCGGTTTGGAATACATTTTCCTCTCCGTTACAACAAAATTTTTGATATGATTTTTGTTTTTTTCGGTCTAAATCCTCGCCTGCATTAGCAGCTTGTTTCTCGCATCCTTGCTGCGTGAAACCTCGTGAATGGTGACTAGTTTAGGGACCTCCTCATTTCTATTTACTTCCATGAGGAGTCTGTGAGGTAATCTTTCTTAACTGTAATTGAACATAATAATATACATCATCAAAGTTATTCAAAAGTCAAGAATAATCCAAATTTTGTCTGGCCTAGGCCACCCATTGCTTCAGCTTGTCCTTGGTTCCATGCTCACGTTGCTTTCTTTTCTGCAACTCTTAGGCTAATCTCAATCTCTCATCTTCGCTTGCACGGTATTTCTATTAGAGGTTAGTGTAATGCTGGATAAGTTTACGATGTTACTGTTACAGTTAAAGATACTTCGATTTCAACCCTAGGTATTGTTTGCGATTGATGGAGGCTTCGTTTTCCAGTGTTTCCATCCTTTACTAAGGAGTGGAGCGAGCTGAGTTTGTTTCGGGCCGGTCTGTAAAATCGGGGAAGGATCCTTTGTATGAAAAGTGAGCTGAAAGGTTATCTTACTCTTGGCTGTTATGCAGTTTTTTCAATCTAAAAAGTTAGTACTCTGAAAGATCCTCAGCCATGGCTTATTTATTATTCTTGTTTAGTTATTATGAATCATGGTATTTACTCCATGAAAATACTGCGAGATGCCCTATCATTTTTTCAAGCATAATGTGTAGCTAGATCTTGACAGGGGCAACCAGTCAAAACTGGTTTAAGTTCAGAGAGCCAACGGCAGTCCACCCTCTTTTCTTTAAGAACATGTAACTGTGAAAAGGTAGGTTACAATCTTTCAATGAGACAAATATCACTTCATCACCGAATGGAAGCTGTCTAATCTTTTTTCTATGAACCCTATTGACTCTCTTGGTAAGACCACTCCGAGTCATCGCAGCGTACTATCCAAATGTTGCTGTTGTGGGTGCTGGCTGACTACCCATTGTCTATTTACTCACGGCACAAACTATTGAACAACTGCCGCTCCTCATCAAATCTATTAGTCTAGGCTTTTTAAGATTTCTCATCCTTCCTCTTTATCTTTTACAGCTACTTCCACAGACGATCATACTCCGCTCTCCATACTTCTATCTCTTGAGCCATTTTATGGATTTATGTGTGATTTTGGTCAGATCGGAGTCTTTCCTTTTTCTGCTCTTTGGTGATTTAGAGTGCGAGTTAGTACTAAAGCTTTTTGGTAATAGAGCGTAGGTAAGAGATTTATTTCAAATACTTTTCTTCTTGCTTCTCCAAATTTCTGATTTCCTATTGAAGCTCGTTCATCTACTTCTATAGTCTTGCGATTTTTAGGCTAAATTGCTCGTAAATCTGTTAACCTTTTGGGTTAGAACACAGTACACAAAGTTCTCTCTTTTCCACAGCACTCTTATTCAAGTGATTCTTCATATTTGGTTCAACCTCACGCTCGAACTAATTGAAAGCCTTACTGCTATTTCCCTCATACAACTCCAACTTGCTCTTCGTCATCGCTATCCAAATGCTAGCAGACTTCTGATAGTAAGCAAGCTGCTAATCCAAAGCATTGGGGTTGGTTCCATTCATCCTCAGGGGCGGGATATCAGGAAAAAGCTCCAGAAAGACACGAGTGATGCTATCAGCAACGACCCTGACATCAAATTTCTTCCTATTATTAAATTTGAGCAGTTAGTTCTCCCTCACAATTTTTTCGAGATGTTCCTCGTACCAATTAATTGACATAATAACAATGATTATGACATATTCGGCACTATATATGTGAGGAACGCCATAATTGTGCCAGAGTTGGTTCCTTTATATAATTTACTACTAATTTTAATGCAAAATCCCAAGAACACCAAGAACAGCTCCAAAAACATACAACAGGCCTTTCGACAGTTTTACAAATACGGGTCCCTGTCCAAATAGCAAAATGAACTGCACAAGATATCGCAATCCAAAGAGACCCTCGTCCAGAAGAACTCCATCCATAGAAGCACCATGCTTGAAAAAGATCCATACAAGAAGAAGATCGTCTCCAAAAAACATGCCAATCTGCGCACCTTCAATTTCCAGGACATAGTCTCAAGCAAGATGTATACTTAGAATAGCTCACTCTGCGGTTCCATACAGAAGCAGCATAGGAACTCAACTATCAACACCATCAGCAAGGAGCGGCTCAAAATGAGCAGCCATTTCTCGTCCTTCCACGAACTCAGCTCCCACAAGCAATGCAACAAATCGATCAGCATCTTCTGCGGCCAAAACGACAAGAAGACCATAAAGCTGAAGAACGTAGGCTCGAAGAAGGATATGCAGAAGCTGCTGTCTCGGACTAAAAGTGTGTTGGAGGGCTACATGAACGAGAAGTAGAAATGGTTTACCTAGAAGCAGCAATATTAGGCCAAAATAAAGAATTTGACCATCGAACTCGGCATTTTGAAGGAGAAGATCACCCTCAGTGACAAAGACTTCCACATGAAGCGCACGCAGGAGCTTCTGACCAAATGATTAATAACAGTTTTAATCACATACCTCTTTTAAGGGTCAGCCAATTGTTATACATATATGTCTTTACAGCTATTCAACCCTCTAATCAATATCCTGACATCAGCTTCGAAGAAGAAGCAGAAACATCCTTCAAATAGGCACAACACAATCTCCAAGCACTGTCTTGTTATATACGTTATCACTATCATTGAGGAACTTTTAAATGTTGCTGGAACTATGAGCAATCCAAAATGTAGTCCCAATCTGAATTGGTGCCAAGCTCCTTGAGATATTTGCGTATCAGAAATTTTAAATTGTGTGTTATAATGAGCCAAACTAATTCTGTTATTTTTGGAGCAGTGAATTTCCTTATTTTAAATCGCATTAAACAAAAACAAAGTATCGAAAATCAGGGAATATCAAAGTTTCGGCTGCGATGAGCACTTTCTGTCAAATTTTTGTTTGAGTTTTGCTATATAATCATTTCTACGCGAAATGTAATAGACAATAGCTCAGTGCAAACTTTGCTACGATAAATTCAACCTCAGCAAGAAAAAGCCAATCATCGTCTGCGAGTAAAAGCACAGCATCTGTATGGAATGCCTACAAAATCTAACAGTCCCACTAACTTGCCCATTCTGCAGAAAAAACATCAGCAAGGAAACCGTCACTCTAAACTCAGTTTTATTCAAATCTTTGGGTGGGACGCCTAATACCACTCTCACCTTCCGCTATCTTTTTTACAAGGACCAGCTGAGGCTGATGCCTAGCAATGATCCCACGCTCCTCAATCTCACCTCAGCCTAAGATTAAAAAGCAAAAAACGAATAGGCCTTAAGAACAGCCAAAAGCATCCTCAGTGTGATTGCTATGGTCTTCCTTGTCTTTACAATCATAAATCTGATAGTTCATCTCTGTTTGGTCTTCACGTAGGAACAGTAATGCATCGATTGGAACGAACACCCCCACACCTACACCATTCGAGAGTATCTCAAACTCAACATTCTGGTCAACATCGCTTGTCTAACCATCGCTGCGGGTCTCTACATATCATAAAACGCAAGTGTAAAGGGCTTTGTGTAGATGTATGGGCCCAAATTAGTCGGCTTTTACATCTTTGCCAGACTAATCTCTGAGATCTGTATGTGGAGCCACTTTATGTTCGTAATGCAGCCATAATGCTCAAGTTTCATCTACCTGTACCTGCATGTTGAAACCTTCGGCTACTATCTCTTCGCTTTCTTGTTTACCATCACCTTCACCTACTACTGCATACGCAAGCAAAGGTTGGCTGCTTTAACTTAGTGATATACATATTTCTTCATTTTTGGTAATCATTCAACCCCTTTTGATCTTCAGAACAAACAGCACTAGGTCGGAAGGATTCGATGAGATAGTTTAAAGTTGGCAATTTGCAATCTTTGAGTATGCTAAGTCGAAAAGTTGCTTTACTGAAGCATATAAGTATCACTTTAAAGTAGAGTGTATTTTGGCCCGTTTTTATTCCCGCTAATCCCTCGAAATACGATGAGGCTTGTAGTAGTTATTTTGGCCCACGATGAGCTTCAAACTTTTGTTTCGCAGCAGCAGTTGGCTTAGCTGCAAACTAGCACCATCACTCTACCCCGAAGGATCATTCTCATTGTCGTACTACTTTTACAATTTTCCCTCCGATTTCTAGGTGAGATCTTTCTCACCAAATATGACTTTTTCGTCTTTGTTCACAGTACTTTTGGATTCGACTCTGATCAGATTCGGCTGTTATGTTTCATGGTGCTCATCCGGATTAAGTTGGCACTTTCGGGCGCTCTTTTTCTTCTCAGCAAGCTGAACACTGCTTTTTTATTCAACCTGAGACTTCTTGTTAAGAATCTCAGGAAAGACAACCTTTTGCGACTAACTGCCTCGTTTCTTCTGCTATTACTCCTCCTTTTTCCTCTTCTACTACTCCCTCTGCGCCATGATAAACTCGTAGGTCGAGATGCCCTTGGCGATCAAGTAGAGATGCAGGATGATGAGGTTGAAGAGGAGGAAGACAAAGACCCCATTAACTGCCCCACTGATCCAGCTGATAGCGAATCCCGCGATAAAGTCCTGAAAACCATTCTGGGAGGTGAGGACAGCCATAGATATTACGTAGATTGCGAGATGCAGGAAGGCCGAAAGGATCATTCCGAAAAAAGAACGGTAGTTCGATTCTCCGACGCAGTTATTGATCCACATGCAATGGTGGTCAAAGTTTTAAACGCAACTATTTTGACTCTACAGTACCGATCGCAAGCCCGACAGTGGCGAGATTTCTCTTTCACATAACTCAAACAATGGTCGCAGTACAGCAGCCTCCCTTCGAAAGACTCCCTCCAAGCTTAAAAACTAAATCGGTTACATTTGTACTTCTCTCGGTTGTTGCGATAGATAATCATGGCCTCGTCCGAAGGGTCAGTCAGACTACTCACAAGCGCAAACCCAATCAAAGCTATGAGAGAAATGGTGTATAGAACTGCCAATGAGGCTCGGGTTGCTATTGAGTCCAGGTGAGGCAGAACGACAGAGTAGAAAAGGACGCTCTAAAGCAAGAAGACTGCGTAGCTTGCGATCTGGGCAACACCCGGCGTTTTGCTAAACGAATTGTTTTTAAAATAGGGGTTATTATTCATTCTAATCACATATATATTTTTAGTTGGGAGTTTCTTGTCCCCAGCACCACGAAGTTCGGCAAAACTTTACAGCAAGTCACATACTCATTCGATTCCTCCCCATTAAACGCGTAGATTTTGTGAGAATTGTTGGGACGGACGGCCAGAGGTCTTTCGATATCGAAGCTATCCTTAAACATCAGATCCTTCTTCTCCGTGAGGAGGGCAAGAGGAGAACTGCAGCGAAGATTATGTGAGGAGGCTGGCGTAGGGTTGCAAGTGGTGAGTATCCCCGAGTGTATCCATTAGATGTATGCCAGCTGCTTGCGGTTGTAGAGAGAACTGATCTGGTTGTACCTGTTCTTGGAGTTGTCCAGCCATATCTATCGCACTTTGGCTTCTTTTCGGGTCAAGGGATCGGAGATGTAGTCGAAGATGTTGAAGTTTTTGTTGGAGTCGCTCAGAGAATCGTAGGCCTTGCGCCAAATCAGCCCGTTTCTGCAGAGTTTGAACACTTCTTCACTTGTCCTGTTTACCATAAAAGGAGCATTGATGATATCCGAAGGGTCAGTGGTCGTGTACTGTCTCAGTGGGCCGAATTCGTGCTTGTTCTATTGCAAATTAAAGCAACTGAACTCATAGTACTTTCCAGGATAAGTAAACGCGAATATCTCCTAGTTTTAGCCAAGTGAAGGCACTGACACTATACTTGTGATCGGCAAACTCTATTTTTCGTTTTGGAGCTGCAGCACATTCGAAATGAGGTTGAATCTTATGTCGAAATTCAGCACATAACCATCCACAGTGCCTACTAAGATACACTGATGCTTAGTAGCGCATAGGGAACGAGGTATGCCTCTTTCTCTGCCAATATTGCAGCTCATGGCTCTTGATTTGAGTCGAATGTCCTGTACTCCGAGATTTCCTTCAGCTGTAACATAGCAAAAGCACTAGTTTTTCAACTAATTCGCTAAGGTCACAATTTTCTCAATTTACCCTCCAACAGCATACTTAACAATCTCATCACTACGCCCCGAGGACAAAGATTTGCCCAACCTTTCGATAGGGTACACCCTTATTTGCCCACGATTGGATCCAACCACCGCAGAGTAAGTCTGATCAAACGCAGCTATCGATGCGATTTTCACCTTCTCTTCCCCCTACCCACGCAGTTAGATGCATGCTTCAGAACACGTGGTGATGTTAGCTTGGATCTTTTTTGAGTCGAACACCCTTAAAGTGCCATCCGCTGAGCCAGAGATTATGTACTGGTCTGCTACCTTCTACAAGCATGTAACTGCGTCATTGTGCTAGAAGACCTCAGAAACCAACATACCCTTCGGACGGGCAATCTTTTCAAAAGTAATGGGCTGCCTTATATAAGTTCCTAGCTTGGGGATGGGCTTTATTTTAAACATCTAGAATTTGCACAGCACCTCCCCTATGGTTATAATGGCCTCCGCCAGCTTGATCTTATCTGAGACTGGCTCACCATAATCTCTGTTCCTCTTTGCCAGCAACCTTTCGAACGAGGAATCTAGATATTGCAGTGGGTACTGATGAGGCCTTCAAATTGTTCAAAAAGTTCCTTCTTTTCGTGATCAATCGAGTTGATATCGATGTTTCTGCCCATCTTTTTGAAAGCCATGTTGAGCTGCATGGTCTTGTCCAGGATCTTCTCCTTGTCGGAAAGCGGATAGCGGTTGTTCATGTTGAGCAAATAGAACAGAAGGTTGTACCTTGATAACAGCCGATGTACTCATAGAGAAGGTCTAATTGCTTTTTAGTGTAGGTTTCGAAATTGAGGATAAGTTTGCCCTATTGGGCTGACTCCTGCACGTTTCGCATGGCTTCATTCCAGCGCTCGGACTACTCCTCAATCTTTCTTTTCTACCCCTTGTTGCTCGTTTTCATCGCAGATAGGTACTCATTAAAAAGAGACACAGTGGGAGAAGCCTCCTTCTTGATAACCATCTTGTTCTTCCAATCAATATTAGATTATTCCAAAGGTTCAGGAAGCAAGATCTAATCCTCAATATCCTCAGGTTTGAGAGGAAAGGGGGTCTCAAATATTTCCTTGAAGAAAAAGTAGATTTTGGTGGGGGGATACTCACTCAAACACATCCGGATGTAGTTTTTAGCCTACTCTCGCACCCAATTGTTCGGATTCAAGACATGTGGTGCTACTTTGCGGATGATGAAGTGCGAAGTGTTCTTTCTCAAGGTGAAATATTGGATAGAGTAATACAACCCAACACCGTACTACTCCAGCCCTCCTTCAATGCAAGAGTCAAAGGCTTAGAGAATGTGCCTATGAGTGATAGGGCTGACATGTTTCGCCAAATTCACACTCAGTCTCAGCCCCTCCAGCCGGTCTGTGTTGATGAGACTGATATAGAACTAGAACATGTCGGGCAGGAAATGATCAGGGATATTCCCATCCAGCAGCAACCTGACCTCTTACTTCGAGTAGTAACCATACTGCATTTTCAGCACCTCAATCAGTCTGCTGAGGTTTAGCTTTAGGGTGCGGTTGAATCTTTTGTAGTGGATTTATAGCCACTCTAAAATGTTGAATATCTCTTTGAAGCATCCGAACAAACTGGAACGTAGTTTGGTCTGCTTCACTATGCCCGACAAGTACTCAATGATGATTTCGTAGTAATGTATGTCCTCTGAGCAGTGAAAAGGGTCGACGAACAGGTAAAAAAGATTGACAAGTGACAAAAATGCCTCCCTAGACACCGATATATCACTGTCTTCCGACAAGTGCATGAAATAGGGCAGTATGACATGCAATTTGAACTAATCTTTGCAATCCTTGCTCAGCAAATTGATCAACTCTATCCCCAGCAACTTACTTGCGATGTATTTGCACCCCCGGATGCAGGCGAATATCACTCTGATTATTATATCTGCGTGTTTGAAGTATTTGGGCTCTTTCATGCGCTACTCTCGGGTTGTTTGGTTCGATTTGTAGTACCGGATTAGCTCCTACTGCCGTGGCGAACGCATCCCGATATGAGTCAGCTTTATCGGAACGTGCTTGTTTTAGACCAAGGTCTACAAATCTTTCAGCGAAGGAGGACACACTTCTCTGTACTTGCGTTTGATGTCGACTGCCATTGACATTCTTTTTGTTAGTTTGCTCTTTGAGGTATGGTTTACGAAAAATTTGATTCGTTAGTCGACTTCTTAAATCACTGTTTCCTGTTCGTTAGGCTGGGCCTCTTTGACTTCTTCAGAACCTTCGAAAAAACTGAGCAGTTTCGAGAAAAATGTCCCATTTCCTTAGATTTTGGGTGAGAAGATGCTATTTTTATCAATGAGCTAGACAAAGATTTTGAGGGCTTTGAAGCCCGAGAGGCAGCGGGGAGGCTTATTAACCCATTTGTATCTATTCTCTCTTACATTATTCTAAATGAAATCGATGAGAGAATAAATAAGATTGATCCTCAAGTCACAAGAAGCAAAACTACTCTTATTAAAAGAAGACAAGCATGTCCAGAGAAGTAGGTAAAACTAATGCTAAATCATACCAGTTATTTTTTGCAGGGCTGTTGTAGCGTTTATTCTCTCTTAGGGTTTCTACTTTAAGAGGTCTCTAATCAGCTCCCCTAGAGGATGGTATTGAGGTGAAAGTTTGCTGACAGTCTCCTAAATCAGCGAAGAAAAGTCTAACCCCTACTTCTTCATTCTTACCAAATCTGAATAGCTCATCGCAGGTTTGCCATTGTTGAGGACTTACAAAATGGTCAACCCCATTGAAAACATATCCATCCTTTTCATGCTATTCATCAGTCTCATCGATTAGGTGTCCTCTACAACTACGTTCTTCTTTGCTTTCTTAGCCAGGGCAGTGGCTGCTGATTCACTCACCTTTTCTTTCTGCTCCGCTTCACTGCTGTAAAGGTTGAACAGGTTTTTGGAGGTGAGGGCCTAGGTGTTTAAGGTATCTCTCTCGACCAGTTTTTAAGGAGGAAGGTTACACTTCTACACCGAGCTGCCATAGAAGAGCCGAAACTAGGAAAGCCCTTGTTCAGTACCCTGCAAAATGTACGTCGGCTTGTACGAAGCGAAATCGGTGAGTATGAGATAGTGGTATGTGGTGATGAGGAAGTTGGAGGTCCGGATGTTGCCGTGGTAGACGTTGAAGATGTCGTGGATGGTGTAGACTGAAAATATGATCTGGTAGATGTTCCAGACTGTGTTATTGGATCTGTACTCTTTTACTACTCGGTCAGAGACGGCCTCGCCTCCAGCCTCTCCTCCAGCGTCTGGTGCACGTATTGCCGCATGCCGATCGCGAAATTTTGACTGAATTTTTGGTTTTACTTCTACTTGGACTACCTATTCTAGACGATGCGCATCGGCAGGATATGCATACACTTATAGCGGTCGACCAAACTCTGAATAACTTGGAAGGCCTCGGTTAGGACACTGGTACTTTGAGATAGTCGTGGATGGGGGTGTTGTCTCTCCTGAAAAACACGGACATCTTTATGCTGAACTCGCAGTATTTGAAGTAGTTGGTTTCGAACATTTTGTTGTGGGAGAGCACCTTGCGCCCCACCATGTCTGGGTTCTGCTCTAGCCACTGCTCGTATATTTATTTGGGGTCCTACTTTTGGTTTTAGTCCAGTAAGGCGTTGCCCATTTATTATAACCCACAAACCCCTCACGAGAATGTAAACTCACTCACCTGGCTTCACAACCAAACAACTGGCTATCCAACCCGCCTAAACTACTGATAGTCTGTCCGCCATTAGTTGCTGAGATGTCTTCTTGCTTAATAATAAAAATCAGAAATCATAAAACTATTGTCAATCGAACTCCGAATACGCAACACTGCATAACAAGATGGTTACTACTGACCAGGGCCAGGATACTTCTCCGCTCCCTTTGGCGCCAATGACTCACGGCCAGACCGAGCGAACCTGGTGTTTTCGTTATGCGCGTAGGGGTTTTAGGGGTTGCCGATCCCGTACTTCTGCACATCGTCTTAGTCGTGCCATTATTACATTGCCCAGGTCCTGGTATGTAGGCCACTGGCTACTTCCTCCGGCTTATTTCCAAAGACCGCGAAATTTTGACCATACTGGGATTAGTATATTTCGAGTCCATTACGCTTTTTTAAACCCTCATGGTAGAAGGCACGTCATAGGCTCCTGGCCCAGGAATCTTGATCGCAAGACAGGTACCTTTTAGACTTATTTGAGGCTGAAATCGGGCAGTTTGGGCTTGAGAGTTGCACTTTTTCGCTAGAGCATGGTGGGAAGAGTGTAGTTATTGGGACCTGGCAGTGGAGAGGTAGATGGAGGGAGATAGCTCCCCAGCTGCTGAATCGAGGCAGAGCTACATAACGGCCTCCGTGAAAGGCATTGCCTCTTCTAACGTCGATTGTGCTGGGCACATCATATGCGTGTGGCACTTGTTGGTAGATTTTTTAGGGGTGGTTGATTCCCAGCGAACGCTATCCATAGCCGATAAGCGCACTCCTTCTGTCCCTATCTTCCTTGGGTAGATAGGATACGTCAGTGCTTGGTAAGCAAGGAAATACATGGGTTTGTAGGCCTTGAAGCGCTAGTCCCTGCTAAAACTGTACTTTTGCTTGGCGGAAGATGAGTTTAACGGGTGTTCGTGCAGGCTCTTTTTTTATTGCATCTCTAATTATTAATTAATAAAGCTGTAAACGATCACATTGTTTCATAAAAGGATATCATCAAATACGAGTTTATCTGGCCATTTCTCATCCAGGATTATTAAGAAAAGCTAGTGTATCTGGTTTCTGTCTTAATAATAATATGAGTTACGTAGGCTGATGACTCCTAGCTGGTAATCAGCTTTTATTAGCTGTGTGTGCCCTTGCACCGTAAGTTAGTTTACATCTAAATCATTCAAAGCTTACTCAAACATAGGCACATGAGGTCTTTCCAATCAGATTTGCTTAGCATTTTACAGCTTTCAGAATTGAGGCGATTTCCAGCTAAATCATAAAACTTTTACCCAAAGATAGGTCTCTTAAACTCTTCCAAACTGCTTTGCTCAAATAGTGGCATCCTGTTTCCTCTATCTAATTATAGTCTATATTTGATATAATTTTACTGAGGCTCAATTTGTTCAGATGAGGCCACTGAGCCTGAGCTAAGTTTTTGCAACCCTTGCTGCCTAATCTGTTTGAATCTAAGTTAAAAGAAACCTACTGAGAGCTATTTAGCTTAAAGAGTTCCAGTTAGCATAAGTTAAGTATTTGCATCCTGCCTTGTCAATACTATTGGAGCCTATGTTTAAAAACCAATACTTAGATTAAGCTTAAGAATTTTGTGCCATTTAGCTTGAGATAGGTATCTACATTCTTCCGAGGCAATCATGCATTCATCTACATATTAACTTAGTTACTCAAATTAAGTTATGTTAAATCTGGCCATTACCCTTATACGAAATATCTAAAGCCTTCAGTACCAAAGTTGTTATAAGCTTAGTTAACAGAAAAGTACGCAGGCTTAAGGATTTCATCTTTTTGAAGTTTTTACTCAGCATCTACCATGGTTTTCCGATACTGTTTGGTGTTTCTCTCTCGATGTTTCTTATCTTTAGCTCCTATAGATTCTTCCAAGGACCATTGACTAAACTAGTAATGACTTCTTGGAAGCTTTCCATTTTTACGAAAGGTCTTCGACTGAGGGTTATCTTTTTAATGTTTCTCCATCTGCTCTTGGCTATTGTTTCTGTGACCCCTGCAGTATCGAGTTCTATAATGAGGAAATAAGTACATAGTTCTAATATTTGAAGATTTTCCCATCTCATTGACGACAAGAGGCGATAGTTGATATCACCTCCGATATATAAGCCAAATTACGATGTCTCTTTCTACTCTCTTTTCGAGATTTCATTCAGAACCTAAGGAAACTCGTCCTAAGTGAAAAAGGAATAAACTAAATGAAGGAATACTTACTAAGACAGTACGTGTTATTTATATAAGATTACTCCACTAACTGCTGTATGCTTCTATTTTCCATTAACCAATGAATCGATATTATATAGAATAAACAAATGCTTTGTGGAAAAATTAGTCTTATTATAAAGATTATTGCATATTACTCAACAAACTAGTTCTTTAATTTGCCTGTGATATCTTTTAGTTGGATGGATCAGCTTTGGATTCTCAATAATAGTCCAAGTTTACAATCATTTGGCCAAGGCTTCGAATTTCTTCAGCAGCAAGGACTTCTACCACTTTATTTTTTCGTTTTAGTTTTTATACTCGATTTCCTTCTTTCGTAGCTCTCGTTATCTACTGGTAAAATCCTAGGTGAGGGTGTTGATTTTGCGTTCAAAACCTTTTTTCATTTTTTCCATCTCCTCCATCAAAGTCTACTCGAAAGTTCCGGATTTGGCCGGTGGATGTTTCACGAATGAATTGGGTTAGTTTGCAGCTTTGAGTTGGCTTTAGAGAGTGCTGATTTTAGCCTTCAACTCTGAAACTTCATAATCAAGGGTACTCTTTTCTTGATTTAAGTGGTTAATCTGCTACTGGTATTTACCTTATAATTCTTTAAAAGCACTTTTGGCGGAATGGCTTGATGAAACAGGCGCCTCGTTTTTACCCTTGCCCTCCGAAAACTTCTCACTAGGCCTATTCTTTTGCTACTCTTTTTCTCGGGTCAGCTGCTCAAGCATTGAAGAAAGTTTCTCATTCTAAGACCTCAGCTGCGAAATCAACTAACTCGTCTCTTACCTAGCTTTTTTATCTTCACTCAGCTTTGCCTCATCTCGGGCTGTCTTGATCGGATAGCTTCCCTTCTTACAGCTAGCATACACGTCTTTCAATCGGTCCAAAATGATCTGAGTTATCTGGAATGAGCCAGGGTTGTAGCCGTTGTTGCCTATTTGGGCGAGCAAACCCGAACTTCGCTGAGTATCTTTGCCTATGTCGTCGAACATATCGTCGTAGACTAAGAAGTTTACGACCTGCAGCTCTGTGATTTTCGTTATTGCCAAATCTAAGTTACAGGCTACTTTCCAAAGCTTTTGGAACCCCTTCTAATAGTTCTATACGCCCAACTGCTTCAATATTTTGACTTAATCGTCCTCCTTCTCGACCAATGATTGGCTATCTCTCAACCATTTCCTCAATGTACTCACATACTGTTTCTGCAATCCTCCTTCCCCTTGCCTCAGCTTCTTGTCCTTGTCCAGCAAATTTATTTATTATTCGATTGCAGCCATTTAGCTTCGAATTGAGGTCGCGATGACTGGCTCTGAAAGGCTGATATCGATTGATCGTAGAAACTCTGGTTTTTTGTTTAATGTTCCGGAAGGAGGTCTGAGTGGCCTTCTCTTTATGCCTGCGGAACTCCCAAGCACGGAATTGCCTCCAAAACCGTTGGAACTATTCATTCAATTTATTATTGAAATCTACTCTAATTGAATCTTCTTAATCATTTTTAACATGAATGCATAAATCTCTAACCTCTTGATCCCAGCATCTATTAGCTGACCCTAATATGACGAATAGCAATTTTATTTCTCTGACATCTCATTTGATTTATATGTGATTTTTGGCTGCAACCTTGACAATTTGCTTAAAGATGTAGCTGTTGAACTGCTAAGGCTTTATTCTTGGCTATGGTTGAGCTTGTTATAAAGATTACTATTTAACTGAAATTATAATATGAGCTTTTCTCAATCCCAATAGTGGTCCAACTGTTGCCAGCACCAGTAAGAAGTGGCGATCCTTCAGGAAAAACTCATGGAAATCCATAACAAACTTTTAGATCAGCTCGACGTCTGCAGAGACCAATAACTAACTATAATATAGCTCAACAAGCAACTGCATAAACAACGCTCATAGACCCAACACTAAGCCTTCAACTATCAATCTTTCGGCCAACATACACAGCAATATCAGTATTACCAAGAAAACAGGTCTCCCAATTTTGAGGGCAGCAATAACCATGATTCTCGACAATCACATCAAACCAAAACTGATCTTCTGCAGGCTGATTTGTAGGCAATGCGGAACAAAGTTTTGGGCGAAATTACTGAAAAAAATAGGCTCAAGGAGGAGATTAAAGAACTGAAAATAGGGCATAAGAAGTAATTGAGCTATCAGGTCAAAAAGTGTGAGGGGTTGTAGAGTTTACTACGTAAGCTGCAGTAGTAGCACGAATATTTAAAAGAAAAATACGACAAATACAAAAACTCAGCAAGACTTTAACCAGAACTATAAAGACTATCGCATCGGGCAGTTGAATTAGAGGCAAAACTGTCAAAATAGAAAGAACTAACCAAATCACTACAAATGGAAAAAGCCCATTTGCAGAAGATCATTGATGATTTTGAAAGAAACAAGCTGAGAAGCAACTTCTAAAAGTAAAACAAACCTTCACATTCAGAGCTAAATGTGCTCAACCAGCAGAGAGAAATCGATCAGCTCAAATACCAGATTGAGAAGCTAAACAAAAACATCGAGATTAGAGAAGTGGAGTTTAATGTGCGAGGGGAGGAGCGAAAAAAGAAAAGAGGATTCGAATAAACGAAGTAGCTCATCAAGAAACTTTAATAGACTTAACTCAATACCAGGAAAAATAGGAAAGGACTTCCATGATCTCTCAAATCTTTGGCTACTCTTTAATTTTCTATTTAATAATATTTACTAACGGATGTATTGGCGCTTGAAGGAGAACAAAGATAATAACATCAGTTTCAATGTCATGAACCCAAAAATCCACTCAAAAGATAAAACCTAGCTTGTAACTACTTCACTATCAAGAATATCAATCATTTCAATGAAACAGGGTTTTTCTGCTAATCTTTTGAGACATTAGGCTAAACCAAATAAGGACACTCCAAGTTGCTAGAATTGACCTCCCAATGCATAAGTTACTATAACAGATTCGTCATGGAAAAAGATATGCATTTGTAGATCATCAAGAAAGCTTTTACCGATTTGAAGGTCAAGGTAGAGTAGGCCTTTGAGAAGATAATCGTTGAATCGCAGAAAAAATGCGAATAGATTTGTGTCTTTTTGCGGAAGGAGGAATAGAGATTGATTTAATAGAAAAGAACGCAATAATAGACCCTCCACAAATTGCTATGTTAGATCCAAGAAGTCCATCTTACCAAACTACTTGGATAAGAAGAATGCTCAGAAGATCTACTCACTGGCTATGCCCAAACACTGTAATCCTTCTTTAACGCTATGATGGAGGTGTAGAAAAGTTGTTTTGAGGACAACCTTGAAGAATGTGTTAATTTTATCAACAACCTGATCAAGGAAGAGTTAAGGATGATTGTTTAGTAGCGTTACCCCAAAAAAATCGACGATTTCATTGCCAACCATCCGAACTAGTAAAACTACTTTACTTTTGACCATGGAATACCAGCAGCGCAAGAACAGCCAGATAGTCTACTCTAGCAAATTAACAAACCCAACTAGTCACAGATAAATGTCTATCTCAAAAATATCAGGGAACAGCAACTCAACAGGGCCAAAAATATGGAGCAGTATCACAAAATTTTCAATATTGCCCCTCATTTGGGAGTTTGAAGCTTGTTAATGAATGACTTTATTGATTTTAGTTATAATTATTCGTTAATTTGTCATGAAAAACTATAGCTTCTCAAACATAGCAGCTGAAGACTCCTACACAACCCGCAAATCAAATGATCTGTCAATTTAGCATCGTGATTTAAAATCCGCCTAAACAAACTCCAGAATAGAGGAAATCAAAAAGAAATATGAGAACTCTGCAAAAAGGGATAAGATTTAGGGACTCAAAAAGAGTAAAGATATATCTATGGGTTCAAAGCACCTGCCTAAAGAACACTACAAATAAAATAAGCCCAATCCCAAGGAGAATAACCTCACTGTTAAAGACACTTTTTCCAATTATAGTGCTGCTCCCAGTTTCGGAGGAAACACCTTAAAGTAATCCTTTGCTGTGAATCGTCTATAAAAAAGTGTGCTTCAGAAAGATATAAACTCTAAAGAGCTGGACTGCATCAGAAGCAAAGATGTGAATCACTTCAGAAGCAAAGATTAAAAATAAAATAATTTGTATCCCTTCAAGTCACAATCCTTAGAAAACGAGGAGATCATTTTTAGCAAAGTGAGGGAAATGAAAGAGTCAATAATCAACAATGAATATATGCGGGGTTCTATCAATCCAAGGTCTAGCATATCTTCAGTCAACTTCAGCCAGCTCAATGAAAGCATGAAAGATTGTGATCGCTAGTTCGACCCTCGAGTTGAAAACATTGATAAGATAAACGCCAAGATAAAGCAGATCCTTTCATGTTTAGCTGAAAGTTAGAACAACCCTTCCAAATTTTTGAAGAACAACCCTTCCAACCCAAGATAAAGATCTTCTGCTTAAACTTTACATCAAGCTGAAAAGGTTAATTAAGACTACTCAAATGCAAGTAAGTAGAAGTTTGCTAATTAGTCAATGAACCGAACTTCATTCTTTTATAAAACAGCGACCAGGCAATCTCAAGATAGCTCCTGCTTGCCTAGCTCGCAATAAAAATACTTTGATAAGTACTCAAAAATTTAAGACAATAGTTTTGAAGCAAACCTTAAAAACGAATTCAAATCTACCAATGGTAAAAATGAGGTTCCATCTTTTAAAAAGTCTATTCAGGAAGATGACAAAACCTTAAAATAGTACAGAGACTACTCAGCCACCAAAATAGATTCATACAGCCAGCATAAAAATGTCCTATCCAAAGAGCAAGAGCTCATCAGAACTCCCAACTACGCAAACAAACATTATTAGGCTAAATCTGTGCTCAAAACCTCACATACGAAGAGTCAGATAGATTCTATCAAGAAGTCTAGCTTAACTGACCAGGGAAAAGGTGATTTGTTGAAAAGTGGCAAAAAGTTGAATGAAGAGATTTCCAAAATACAGAAAAAAATTGAGGAATTTGAAGCACAAAAAAAGAAGCTGAATATTTAATTTACCCCGTTTTCTATGAAAAATAGATCTTCAACTCACTTACCCATTAAAGCACATTTTCAAACTCTAACTCCCTAAAAAATTGATGAACGAAAGAAAAGCTAAATAAAAATGCCCATACAACAATTTTCTTCTGCTTGTTTACCACAAGAAAGTAAGCCCAAACACTAAATAAACCGAACAGCTTAGAATATACTATTAAGAAAAAAATAGTAAAATGCCCATAATTAAGACTAGAAGGCAAAATCTCTGATAAAGTAAGCTAGCATCAAAACGAATCAGGTTGATGTAAAAACATTTAGGCAGCAAAAGTTTAATCAAGCAACTTAAAAAACTAACGTCATTGTGCACAAAAACCTCATACCATAATCGAATCATTAGTTGAATAATGTGGAAAGATCAAAGATATCTTCGTTTGATGGATAGTAGTTTAGAAAGAAAACTGACGAAGGCATACAGTAGAGGAAAAAGAGGTTGAAAAACGCTGATGAGATAATCAAAACTGATGGGCTCAAAAAGCTCGTCTCTGTTTTCTGCAATCAAGCAAAACTTGATTAAAACTTGAGGAACATGAAAATTTGGCTAGAATATGATTCCTCCAAAGACAAATTTGCATCTGTGTCTAATATACTATCGAAATAGGGCCTTTCTTTGACTCCAAGCTAGTGTTAATCTCTTTTTAAGGTTTAATAGTCCGAAAATAATCCTTTCTTCAGTTCTCAAGGCTTCTGTGGATCTTACGAATTACTAAGTAAGGCTTACCTTGAAGCGAAAAAGCATTGGTAAAGCAAAATAAAGAATAAGTTTGACAAATAAAACTTGACATCTGAAGGTTTTACAGTGAAAAAGATCGACTTATAGCGCAAAGGATTTATTGAGCTTTAAGACCTTGTCCGGCTACTCAACATCTAATCAGGAACCTTTTACCGTAATCGAGATATATTTTTGATCTTTAGAAGGTTCACCAAAGCCTAGAAGCTGAACTTCGAAGAGATACTGAGAGAAGTGTGCCACTGATAGTAGATTATTTTGTTTTTACTTAATTAAGCATTCAATCAAGCTTAGCTGGTATCTTGATGTTGTATGTTAAGCTATAATAATTCAGTTTATTTTGGATGAACGAGGATATAAGGGAGACTAATACTAAACCAGATCTAGAGTTACAAGAGGCAGTCTACAAAATATTTGATGCCTACGATACAGACCATAGTAAAGGGTTGTAGATGAGATAAGTTATCAATCTGATCAACGATGCTCTGGACCACATGAAGCAAAAGAGGAAAGTTAGTGAAACCGAGTTGTAGGACTTCGTTACGTCGGGTGATGCAAACAAAGACGGCAAAATCGACAGAAACTAGCTGTACAAGTTCTTCCAGCATATGCTCGACTACTACAGAGGAGAG
>Ga0316217_10001216_pt1 | contig 34473 bp, 19 predicted proteins | sample 1anoAmetaG_FD_203633 | JGI IMG/M metagenome (GOLD analysis project Ga0316217, IMG submission 203633) | Freshwater microbial communities from Trout Bog Lake, Wisconsin, USA - 1anoA | ecosystem: Environmental > Aquatic > Freshwater > Lake > Hypolimnion/Profundal zone | place: USA: Wisconsin...
CCCCAACCCCAACCCCAACCCCAACCCCTGATATTATACTTAGATTGCTAAAATGCTTAGTATTTTTGGGATATTTTCATTAAATTAATATTGAAAACAGGCAAAATGCAATAAACTAGTTCTAAGGCCGTAATAATAAATAAAAGCGTTGGGCTAATCGAAGACAAATAGAATAGGCTGAAAGTCAGCAGAAATTAAAGATCTATCTATAATCAATAATAATATCTCTGCTATTCTGATAACATTATCAAATTAATTGGTTTCCCAATTTTACTTCCTGCAAATAATTTATTCACTTTTATTTTCAGACGTAGAAAGAACTTAATTTAAGCAGGGAAAGCGATATTTTTCAAGCATTTTGCCTAATTTATACTGTAGAAGCTATTGTAGTGTCAAAAAAGGAAGAGAAGTCTTTCCGAACGATAATTTGACTTGCGATTTGATTTTGGACCGCTATAGTCATCAAAAATTCTAGAATAACTTTTAGAATTTATTTTAAAAACTTTCGAACATTGCTTGAATCATTCTCAAACATTCGACCCATAGTGTGGAGATCAAGCTTAGGCTGCTGATGGGTGAGGAGGGGCAAAACTACGAAGTTTATAGGTTCTTGGCAACAGATGTTTGAAATTGGTAGGCTGCCGAAAAGAAGCAGAGTGGATAAGAGATGGAGTGGGTGGATTGTAGGTGAGATGGATAGATAGGAGGCGGAACGGCATTCTGAGGAATCTTTTAAGAGGGACTTATATGATATTTTAGTGTATCAGACCAAAATTAATAATATTAAATTCAAAAATGAAGCTTCCTCTGCCTACCTATAGCCAGGTTCTATGCATGATTGGGCTTCTATTTTCAGAAACCCACATGCTCACCAACGTCTTCATAGATAATGAGTCCTATCGCGTCCCACGCTTCACCTTAATCTACTTCTCAGCATGTACACTTGAAAGTATGCAGCCACTCTATACCTGCTGGGACTGGTCATAAATTACGGCTGGCTGGGTGGAGTTAGGTGTGGCCCTGCAATAGACTTCTTCTAGCATGTGGGGATCGTTGTTTCGCTTGTGTTTCTCCGACTGCTTCTAAAGTACGACCCTTTGACTTCGCTCCCACAAATAGCCTGCCTGCTGCTATTTCTAGCCCAGTGCCTTATCGTTTCGGCTAAGGTGGTTTACCTCGGGTCTTTAAGCAAGGAGCTAGCGCAGTAAGTTTTATAATAAATAGAATATCAGGGCTGATTAAGCTGGCGAGAATAGTGAAGCTGGCCGTAATCGCGATAATTCCTTAGTTTGTTACTTCCAACTTACTGTTTGCCGTCATCCTCTCTGTGGGACAGCTACTTACCACTTGCATCTTCTTGTTCAAATATACCTATCAGAAGTGTTCCCTCTAGTACATAGTACTGATCGGAGTATTGGGGGGGCTGATCTCATCCTTGGAGGATATGATTGCTACAGTTTTCGAATTTAATTACTACTTTCTAGGAGAATGCTTTATAATTGCGTGTTCCTTCAGCTCCCCTACTCCTCTGCTTCTCGTTTTGGAACTCAAGTATAGATTTCTATTCTCCGGATTGGATTAAAATAAAACTGAGGATTAGTATCTGGCTGAACTTCTATTTATTCGCTAATGCATATTCACATAAAACCAGACTTTGAACTACTCTCAAACCACTAAGGACTTAGCTATCTTATAAATGGCTACATTGATGTAAAGGAATAAAAAAGTTACAAGTATAGAGAGATAGAATAATGAGCAAGAGTTCAAAGAGGAAGAGGAGGGTTTATAGTTTCTGGGAAAAATTCAGTAGGGAGGGATGGAATTGAAATAATCATTTTTCCAGATTGTTTTATCTCGATACAAAGACTCATCTAGTTTCTAGACATTCATTTTTTCGGTTTAGTGTGCCCTCTAGCTTCCCAAACAGTACGCTGCTTATGCTTTGATACTGTTTTATGGCTTTCAAGAGCGTACTCTCCACAAAAGTTCCCATTTTTAGCAATCTAGGTACCAAACGCTCTACAAGTAAATTACTAAAAACTTTTCGCAAAAATACAAAGATGCCTAGCAAATAAATTTCGTCTATTTTTCTTAAAGCCTATAAAAACTCAGCTAGATGGTGGAAAGATGTTTTATCGACTAAATATAACTAATGTAAGCTCTTACTAATGACGAGAAGAGGTAGAATCTTTTTGCTGATATTAATCTTCTGAAGCAACACACAGTGAAACAAAAGATTAGGAAGATGTCTGAAGCCTGCTTTGAGAACAAGCTATTCCTGTGCTCAATTGAATTCAAATATATCTATCTGCTGTATTGTATTGCCATAGAGAAGCGCTATAGCTAGCTGAAATAGGTGATTAAGTGTAAGTTTCTATCAGTTGATGCCAAGGCTTTCTAGCTCAGTTATTTCCCAAGGTATCTAGCAGTTTTGAACGGTTTCGGCAATGGAGAAATAGTAATCAGCAACTAGGCTTTCAAAACCTACTTCAAGTTTTCAGCCAATTCGCAAAACAAAAGCAGTATCTCGTAGTTATTTCCAACGGACAAGCAAAAGAGAAAGCATACTGCCTTAATGATAGAGTCATACCAAGGGGTTTCTCGAAGAGTAGGTAAGCACAGCGACTATTAGTGCATGCTCGCAGTCTAGGATGAACTCAATGATTATAAGGTCAAGACTTTGTAGTATTTTCGCATAGATACCCGAATATACTGCTAAAACCAAAGCGGCTTCAATTATGTCTGCTAGATAATTAAGTTAAAAGAAAAAAACCAAGAAGTAGTAAGTATTTTGAAGAAAGAAAAAGACTTTCTATAAAAAAAAGGGATTTCCTTTAAATGCAAAAACACTTCCAAATTCAAACAACTGGAGTAGTAGTGTGAAATTTGTGAGGTGGAGAGAGTTTTGAGTAACTAATCACTAGCCACCATCTCCAAAATATAGAATTATAATGAGCACAGGACAGTTTACGGTGCAAAAAAAGAAACAGACTGTATGGACACCTCTCTATCCGATAAGATTAGACTGATCTAGTAAAAGCTGATGGAGGAAAAGGCTCGACAGGCCAAAGGTAGTTAGTTCTAAATTCTTGGTAAGCCGAAGCTGTTACTGATTCTGCTGATGGGAATGGTGATAGGAGGAGTGTTTTGGAATTTATCCAGCTCAATAGAAACTCTAAACTTCGCAGTTACATACGAGCTGAAATCACTTCGAGATGCAAACTCGGTGAGAAACCGCGTGATCCTGCAAAAACTAATTCTCAGTCTGGTAGCAGGCACCAGCTATTTTCCAGACTCGGTGTGCTCTCCTGAACAAATTAGAAACCTGACTTCTTATTTCCTTAACTACATGATCGATGATATGACTAACAGTTTCGATGCCTTTAACAATCTTCAGGTCTCACTGGCAGTCCAGACCACTCTGCTGCCTGAACTCTATTCTGAGGCTACTTCTCCGGTCCCTTACCTGCTTAACTTCAAGGACACAGTCAGCTTTCAAAAGTATCTGTACTTGTTAAAAGCCAAGGAGATCTATTGGGCTAACCAAATTAGCAGTGGGTTTAAGCCGGTCATTAATTAGGACTACTACTCTCAGGTATTTCCCAACGAGCTGCTTTCCTATTCAGTCTTTTCCAATACATCTATTTACTCAATCAATAACAACTTTACGGACTTCTATTACTCTAGTCTGCTCGTGCTAGCGAACAGGATGAAATCAATTATTTCGATTATGGTGATAGCGGTAGGAATCATAATAGTAGTGCTGGTGGTTAAAAACTCATTGCCTCTGGTGGAGATTATGTAAGCGTTTGAGAGCATCGACCATAAAATTCTATCCGGTAGGCTCAAGTAGCTCAAGCATTCGCTCAGCCTGCTCAGGAGAATCAAAAATACCAAGATCATCTCCATTGAATTCAATCAGCAGTATGTTACGGTCTAATATGATAAATCACTCATCTAGACCAAGATCATTGACGATTTTACCAAATAGGGCAAGTCGCTTTACAAAATCAATGATGATGAAGGCGGGAATGAGGTGTAGAGCGAGAATGCAGCTTTGCTGAAGTACCAGTAAGCTGAATACTCACGCAAGCTACCAAAGTCAAAGGTCCTTCGGGCTCTACTCTACAATCGATGGTACTTAATGTTAGTATTGATGTTGATTGGGAGTATCACGGTGATGTGTTTGATAATTTTAGGGTGCTATAGCTTGAAGATCCAGTCCTTGTAAGGCTATGAGAAGATAGATGAGAAGCTAACACTTATCAATTAAAAATACATCAACATTGTGGCCTACAACTGGCTTAAAGCCTTTTCCCTTGTGACTCCTTCCTTCAACATGACTTTCGTAAATCAACTCTACAGCGATGCCCTTTCCAGCTTCAAGTCGATCAATATGCAATCCACATTTTATAGCAAATATCCTAGTTCTCTGGCCAATTAAATCCTTTACGGTAATAGCTGCAAATATTTTTTGAATCCTGACCTATGCTCTGGATACAGGTTAGGGGCCTTAACTTAAGGACTATCAGCCATTCTTCCCCTTGCCATCAAATAGCAAATAGAAGGCTCAGAAATATCTTCAACCAACTATTCATACTACATTCCTAACGCTTGCGACAAGACTTATATCTTTTTTGAGGGGCTGGTGCCAATAAATAAGCAGATTCCTTTATATGGGTTCCAAGTGGTGCTAGGCACTATTGATGGCGATCTGACAATTTACATCGTGGTCACAGAGTTGTTGATGATCTTACTGCTGCTTATAACGATGATTTGCCACTCGCAAAGGACGGCCAAGTAAAAGAAGCTGAGAGAGTAGGTGTTATCGCTGGATACAGTCTAAAATTTATACCATAACAGCGATCTCAAACCTTATTTCAATTAAGTATACTACTCTTGATTGCCCTGATTGCCTGTTTCTTATCTTTGTTATATTCTCCTTCTGCAGCTACTTTTGTTTTGTAAGTAAATGCTGCCAATAATTCAGCACATCTTTTACTTTATTTGCCTTTCTTCCCAATCTATTATGAGTTATACAAGTAGGTTCCAGGTAAGATTTATCTGAATCCTGCTGTGTAACTGACAGAACTGTTTTAGAACTAAGCATTACTAACTTCAACATATATAGTGGTAATGTTAGCTTAAAGTTTTTTATATATCCCGAATAAATGTGATATTTTAGCCCTTGAAGGAATTAAAGTTCCAACTTTGTATGAAAGGCAAAGTATGTATTATTGGTTCGCCAAACTTTTATGTTCAATTAGTGCTGTGGTTTTAGGTCTAGCTAGTATCAATGTATAATATTATTTGTTTCAAATGAGATTCCAGCCTTTGCTAACTTTTATCCTTTTTTCCCTTTTGCTGTTTCTCACCTGCCAAGACTGCCTTCATAATCAATTCTACGACGCTAGCTCTTCTCAGTGCCTCAACTGCCAAAACGGCTGTGACCAATGCAGCAACAGTTCAGCTAACTGCACTTCATGTATCGCAAATTATTACCTGGCCGACAGTAGCTGCTTGTCTTGCCCCAAGGAGTGTTATTCGTGCAGCAGCATGACTAATTGTACAGCTTGCAGTGAAAATTTCTACCTCAGAAACTATAATTGCTTACGTTGTCCCAATAATTGCAGTATTTGTTCTGGCTCAAGCTGCAGCGTATGCCAGACCGGCTATGCCATTGAAACAAAATGCTCAAGCTGTGCAAAGCAATTCTATTTTAATTCTTCCACTAACTCATGTGATATGTGTGTTCTAGGATGCCTGGCCTGCACAAATAAGAGTTATTGCTCGGCATGCGATATAAGGTACAACTTGATCAATAATGGTTGTGAATACTTGGGCAATTCTAACCTGACGGGGACTAATAGCACGAACGGAGATAGCAGAGCAGATGGAGGCAGTCCAACTGAAACCTCTAATAAAAATATTTTCTTCATCATCCTAGGCGTGATTGTCGGAGCCGCTGTGGTCAGCATAGCTTCTTGCTGTATTTATACCTTGTGCACTCGTAAGCATAAAAAAACCAGTCATACTGCCAGCCTGCCAAAACTACTCAATAAAGTTTCAAACGATGTTCTCAATATCGACAAAGAATCAACGATAGATCATTAGAATACAAAGTGTGTGATTTGTAAGCTGGCCAGGAGTTAGATTTAGAGCAGCTGTGGGCACTTCTTTCACAGGAACTGCTATGAAGGACAGTAAAGAAAGTGCCCGATATGCCCTGACGAAGTTTCAGTAGCCGAAACCTACTTCTATGAGTCTAATAACAAAATATAGGAAAGGCAATGCTAGTAATCAGCAAACTAAGACCAAGATTAGCAAGTTGGCGCTAACAAAAAAAAGCACCCAATGATCGAGATGGATTCTTTGTAATGATACAATCAGCCTAATATTAAACCACCAGATAACTAATTCTAGCATTAGTTCGAATCGACGATCTTTTCATTTTCATTTTTTGATTCATTTGCAAGTTACTTTGGAAATCCTCAAACCTAGCTCGAGATAGATAATAAGTAGGTGGGTCGTAGTAAAAGTCTAATGAGCAGACTGCCACTCTCGAATGATGATAATAATATTGTAATGTTAGTTCATCGAATGAGCAAATTCGCAGGCGGGCAAACCTAGATTCAGTCCATCACCACGTAGCCGCATGGAGAGTTGGTGATATTATACGAAGGCCTGCAGAATCGACTGCTGGTTGTGTAGGTCCTCGCTATTTTCAAGTACTTCGAGCTCTATAGGTAAATCACAAGACATTCAGGTTTTAGTTCAAACACCAACAGCAATACTCCTTACAGATCAATGTTCCTGAGGTTCTGCGGATCGAGCCTTGTGAGACGAATGAGGGGATAAACCAAATTTTGGTGAGCTAAAAACAGCTGGACAACCAATCAATCATTCTCGTATATATTTCATCAATTGAAGTCATTACGATTAATGTGAGATCATATGAGATAGTATAAAGAAAGTTATATACTGTGCCGTTCGAGATAATATACGCTGATACTATTGGCAACAAACTCTATGTTTCGATGTTCAATATCACGATGGCAGTTATCTAACTGGGCAAGCAGAGTTTGTGGGAAACTAAGAACAGGGCGCTCAAAAAAATAGCAGTCACTGCTGAAGACTTCATCACACACGTAACCCCGCAAAGCAAATTCATCCAGTTCAAATAAATCAAAAGGTTTATCGAGCAAACTCAACTTTAGCCTAAGTTGTGGCAAACTATTTGCGGCTTTCTTATGTATGGAGATGAAGTAATCGGAAGCGAGTTTAATTAAAATCTAAATATGTCTAACAGCTTAGATTAATACAACTATAGATAGAATACCTAGTTTTTCCCCATCAAGTATTAGTTTTCGGCCTGCAGACACTACCTGGTTGGCAGCTAGTACGCTAAAACCACGGCTGCCAGCATAGAGGGCCGCTACAACATCCGTGCAAAGCTAGGAAGCTGGGGAGAAATATTGGAAACTAAGTTCAAGCCCGAAATCAACCCTTACTGGACGTATTATCAAGTCTTCAGAAGAGAAACCAATAAAGACATAGCAGGAAAAAGGCTACAAATGAGTGAGAACAAACCAGTTTCAGATTGCGTGCTGATAGCTTACTACAAAAGATAGGAGCAGAAGATAGTGGTTTCCAAGATTGAAGTGAATTATGAGCATCGGAAGAGGATGACTGATCTCCACGTTGACAAAGAAACTGGAGATGAAATCATCTAGACGAAAACTAAGTTCAAGTCTTAGTAGAGGGTGTTAGTGTACCTTAAAAATGTGAAGAGGCGAGTTTCTGATATAAAGTGGATCGGCCTGAACCAACTATTGTATATTTAGGAGGGGGAATACCTCTACTTCGTGGAATTTGACTTCAGTTACCTGGAAAAAGACATCTGCTGATTTTATATACTTGTACTGCTTCAAATGATCCAATCCTAGGCAGCAGAGCCATTAGAGTGGCATTCAAAGTCTTCATTTTGCAGCATATCTTACGATAAGCATCTTCTAAACTTGTATTATATAGGCAACTTTATTTTGGCCCTGCAAAAATGAGCAACAAGCAGCAGCTCATCGCCAAACTCAAAGAATTCACCTAGAACATGCGCAATATTAAAAAACTTACATCGGACGGCCTCAGTACAGCTTTTCCTATCAAGAAGAGAACACCCGTCCAGAGTATAGAAACGTAATTGCAGTTCAATCAAGCTTATCGATACGAATGGTCGGATCATAGAGGCGATCCAAGTCCTATTCAAGCAGATTTATAATGCGCAGCAGAGTGACATCACAGTAGACAAGCTGAAGAAGGAGTTTTAAATCGTATTTGTGGATTTACCCAGCTACTGACAACCTACGAGCAGCAGCTCAAAAAATACCAAGACGAAGAAGATAGATAAGTTCGCTAGCTCAGGCAAACCTACACCAAACTACGTATAACACCTTTCATCAAGGACAATCAACAATGCATAAGCGAGCGGAGAACCAGTCTTAAATATCTGAGACGGAACGAGGGGTGTCGATATTGATGGTTGAGGTCAATCAATAGACCCTCCACTATGAGCGAATGATTGAGATAAAGTAGAAATAGATAAGGCAGATCAAGGATAAGATGGTTGACGCGTTGAAGGTGCAGTAGGATATGAAGAACCTGGTGGTTGAGCAGGGCGAGGGCCTCAACATGGCTGAGGCCAACATAGACGACGCCAACAGCAATGTGCACTAGGCGCACTAGGATCTGAATGAGGCGGTGCGGCAGCACATGTCTGCGAACAAGAAGAAAATCTGTATATTTGGTATAATTTTGGCAGTTCTGCTCGTCATTCTAGTCCCCATTATTATCAAGTTCGCTTGAACAGCCACTAACTGATATTTGCATGATTTGCATACCATTCCACCCATACTCGCTATCAGTTTGCTGCCATTCCAAACCCACTCTTCAACCACTCCACTCTGTAATAAACAATTATATTAATGATTTTATAACCTTAGCACTCCCACGAGCAAATCACTAACAATATAATTGTGCCATCACCCTCCAATAATAACCACTCACAGGCCACCTCTCAAGCGCAATCTCCGTCGAAATAGGAAGCACCTTCATATCCTCCTATTTTACAGCATATTTTGAGCAACTCAACCAGTCTACTAACCGATAAAAGAGTCAAAGTAAAAGTTCGTTAACAAAGTAAATCCACTCAAAAATCCAACACATATAGCAGAAAGTACACATCTCTTTTTCAAACGGATTGGCCGAGTACTTAGGCCACCTGAAGCCTAACATTGAAAAATAAAGCCATGAAGTAATCGCCTAAATCATTGATATTCAGAACTGGCTGGCAGCTAACAAGATACAGTCAGGTGTAACTACTCTAAAGGAAAAGGCAGATATCAAAGACTTGGGCAGCAATATCAAGTAAAAAATAGCAGATATGAAAAAAAGCATAATGAGCATCTCCTCTATCCAGAAAAAGGCTAGTGCCTAATTTTAGAACATACTGGAGTTCAGGAAGCAACATTACTGGGCACACTAAACTGAAAAAGGTAAGAAAATAAAAAGTTTTGTTAGTAAAATGAAACGTATACATAGTTAGCAAAAGAAAAGGCAGGAGAAATAGTTGGGCGAAAGGTAGCAGAGACTCAAAAATGAGCTATAGAATTAGAAGAAGTTGAGCGAGTAAAAAAGAAGATAAATTTATAAAAAATAGCTCGAGAAACAAGCTCTTTGGAGAATGTAGAGATCAAAAAACTTGGAATAGGAAAGGAAGAAGAAAGAAAAAGTATAGGAGCTGCTTCAAAAGTTCAACGCAGATAAGCCCTTTTATATGAGAAAATAAGAGTAATATACGAAGAAAGTGCTTTAGCCTCAATAAGAAGAGCGGGAGAGGATATTGTAGGAAATTCGTTCTCAGCATCAGCCCATTGACCAGGAGTAGTTGGATTAGCACCTCCAGAAATACCAGGAATACAAGGAGGTTTTGTTGGATGAGAAAAGAAAAAAGCGGGAGTAGGAAGACTAAATGAACAGCAAGCTGGAACAAGGACTTCAGTAGCTGTACCACTGCAAATTTCATAAAGAAATATAACCCAGGTTTTACAACTCATAGAAAGAAATCGTGGTTGAGAAGACCAAGAAAATCAACGAGTACAAAAAGCTAGTCTTGGAAAACTATAAGCCAGCCATTGACCCCCTCAAGAGATCCAAACTCAAGTAGCAAATTTTAGATCTGGAGATTAGGGAAAACAAGAAGAAGCGCAAGGTTATCAAGTAAGATGGGAGCGTAGTTCTTGAAGATAGACCTGAATTCAACGCCAGGAGAATAGGTGTGCAGTATCTGGAAGAGCTGAAAGAGGGAAATGAGGGAAAGCCACGCAAAAAAGAGGATAGGAGCACTAGCATGATGGAGCTATCTGAAAATAGCAAAGTTAAGAGGATTGACTACTTACGAGAAAATAAGCCAAATCTGAAATATAAGAAAACGCTGGGGTAGTGGAAGAAGGTGGTGGCTGACGGTACATACTCGCCCCGCTAGAAATACGAATCGATAATGTAGCAGGCGATGGTGCTGCAGGAGAAGGCGCACCAAAAAGAAGAGCAAATGCGTTCATACAAAAAAGGGGAGAAGGCGATGGAGTTGAAATAGCAGATGGACAGACTGTACATGTAGAGCGTGGCTGCGAAGATGGTGGTGCTGAAAGACGTGATTTTGAAATAATGATTTTCGAGATTAGGAATTATTATAATCTGGCGTATGATAATTTCTGAGAAATGATTATCAGTTAGGAACTGTTTTGCTTATTATTAAAAATTATTAAGCCAGGAACCACCGCAGCTCTCCCCCCTTCTACTGCAACCCTAAACCTCCTTTTTTTTTAAGCATATTCGCTTTTGCCGAAAACAGCGCCTGCAGCACCTCATATCGACCCTATCGTTATAACTTTGAGAAAAGAGGAATGGAGAGGAGAAATGGACAGGATGAGAGGATTTAGCTAGTTTAGTTAGGTATTGTTTGGTGAGATATAATTTCAATTTTGTGAGTTGTATGGGTAAGCTAAAAACTAAGTACCCACTTGAAATCGAAGTAGACTTCATGCTGTTTCTCGAGACTTCGGAGTTAATACGCGAATCCTATCTCATAGAGCTACTAAGCGGAAATCTCGAGTTCGAGCAGCTGAAAGGAGTCTTTGAAGAGTTTATGACTAACCATCAGATTCTCTATGAGGCTTATATGTTCTTTCAACCGGTGCATGCTGACAGGGAATAGCTCATTCACTTAGAATGGTCGCTTAGTGTCAGCGATATCGAAGATAACAACCGATATATCATGATCAAAGTCAAAAGCCATACCCAACATCTCAAGGAAACCCTCTATTAGCAAATATCATAGGTGAGTGACCGTATCACCAAAATCGAACTGAAATTGAGTGCTCAAGCTTCAAAATAAGAACAGTAGATAAAGTCTCCGCATATTCCCATGCTTCATCATCATGCTAGCTCTTTTTCTCAGGTCTCTATTCCAGCTGATAAAGATCTGGATATTGGGGTGCTTTTCAGTTAGCCCATTTTCGATTAAAAAAAACATAAGGAAGCCAACATGCCGGTGGATTTTAGAAGTTAACTGCAGCGACTTTACAGTGCCCTCAATGTATTCCTACCCTTAATTAGAACTCTTATAAGCCCGAGATTACGGTTGAGTGCTAGATTGCCACCAAGTAGCATCTCAAGCACCTTTTAGCTTACAAGAAGCCCAAGATCCTCCATATCATCTGCCATGGCTCCAAGGACGGAGAACTGTAATTTGAAGATGACTCCAAATATTCTATTGGAGCTTTAAGTCTGATTTCTTCTTAAAAGATAAGAATGATTTTAGAGGAAAAGAAGGACTCCATGCCTAGTTTGGTCTTTATCAACTCTTGCCATTCCGAGATGATAGGCAAAATCTTTTACGAAGCTGGAGCCAAATATTGCATCATGATTGACTCTCAAGATAAAATCGATGACTAAGCAGCCCAGATATTCAGTTAAAACTTTTATAGGAACATTTTCAGAGGCGAAAAGGTAGGCACTGCCTTCCGCTAGGCCAAAGATACTGTCAAGCTAAAACACAACAGCTCGGGATGCTGCTGTCGACATACTGCAAGATAGAAGCATAAATAGAACTGCCGTTGGCTTCAGCTTTGCCAAACTATCGGCGAGTACGAAGCGCATAAAATTTACCATATACCATCTCAAAAATGTGTGTGCTAGCTTAGAAGTATTAACCAGCATGACCTAACTTGTGAATGGGCGCAGTTTACTTTGTTCCATATCAACAATGATTTCAGGATAAAAGATGGGGCAACAGAGAGATTCCCCAAGTCAATTAAAGAGTTGCCAAAATATTTGCCTGTTATGGACAGAAAGAAGCCGATGTTGCTAATTTGCTGTTGTTTCAACTTTTAGGATGAGGGCAAAGTTGAAAATAAGTCGGAATTGAGAATTCCTCACAGTGAGAGTAACAAATTCAAAATGTTACCTGCCAATTCTTAATATTCCTAGCCACTCTATTAGCTTCAAAAAAATGTTGCATTCAGAACTCAAATTATAGACTATTCGGCTCCAGAACTTACTTAGTACTATGAAAAAGTTCAAAACTCTTCTGTCATGGGGAGGCAGCAAGAACTCTATTAATTTATGAAAATCGTTAAAGACAGTCAACTCAGCTTTTATTTTCTCTATGGGCACCCCGGAATTGGCAAAACAACCTTTGCTATAAAAGCTTCAACCTATTTAATTGAGCGTAGAGTATTTGAAATTTACTTTTTCGTCGATTTATACGACATCAAAGATAGAGACATGTTTAGGAATAAGTTCAATGAGGTCACGAAGTTTGATTATCCTTTAAACAAAAGTAGTCTCTTAGAGATAAAAACAAAACAAATGATTATCGTGTTCGACAACATAGATGAGTTCTTTTTAAGCTCAGTCGATTAGTTTCAATAATAGCTATAAAATCTGAAGAAGGAGTTTATTCATACTAAATTTATTCTAACCTGCAAGTAAAAAAATATTTCTGTCTTGGAGAGCTAGCCGATTTTCATGAACAACCATTCTCTTATCAGATAGTTGAAGGTACTAGATGCAAACACTGCTTCCAAGGCCTTGTATATGAAGATTAGAAACTATTTAGACATTAGTATTTCGTATTTAGATATTAGGCAGATTGTAGAGAAGAAACCTGAGTTGCAGATTCCTAAAATAATATAGAATCTTACGCATTCGTTTTCTCATACTAAAAAAGTGAAGCTGTAGGTTTTGAAGCAGAAAGTGAACGAACTTGGCCAAGGAGACTTAGCCTTCAATAAGCTTGTTTAAGAAAACCTCAACATTTTGAAAGCACGCTGTAAGATGAGCTACTAAATGCTGATCTTTATTTCCCAGTTTTCACAGGGAATCGACAAAAATGATTTCAGCATTTTAGGTAGCTATGATCGCAACGATAAAGGTGACAGCTATGGTGCCTTCATTGACATTCCTATTGATAAAAACTGGAAAAAAAGACTTGCCAATTTGTTTTAAAAGCATAAGGAAACTAACTCAGATGCCTCTAAAACTGACAGCGAAAGCTAAACTCTTTAAAGCCACGTTTCGCTATAGAAACGTCAAACTACGTTATAACGCGAAGAAAGTAATTTAATTGTTGAAGATTAAAACATGTTCGAAGGATAAAGTTATTTTTTATAGGAACTCAGTCGGAATAGGTATATTGTGAAAAGATTTATTCGAGATTTTATTTGGAACAAGGACAAGTCTGAGTAGAACTATTACATGAAACATATTTTCGTAGCCTATACTGCTGTGATGTTGGACATTTATCTCAACTTTTTAGTCAGCTAGAACTATATCCATGAAGAACTGCTTGAATACAGCGATATTTCTCAGTGTGGAATTTTCAAATTCAAGGACAATAACTATAAAAAACCTTTATTAACTGAAAGTATTAGGTATGTAGAAGATTACAACTCTAAGTTTGAAAGAATTTTGAAGCAGCAACCTGCTTTAAGAGAGAAAATCAAGAACAGTGATCCTTCGGTATTTATAATGAACCATAAGCTTGACTTTCTGCACATATATGGCTATGACTGGACTAAAGTTTATTAATACTTGTATCAGAATAAAAAGAAAGAAGCCAGCATCCTCTTCAATTATTTACAACGGTTGATAATTCTGATTCCAACTGCGATGAAAGTAGCCAATATGGAAGAGACTCTCATAAAATATTCAATCAGGCAATCTATCACACTTTTGAATCAGATTCGTAGATTTTCCAAGCCTGCCCATACTCTAATGCTGACACTAAAGCTTAAGCTGATGAAAACTGCTAGTGAGATCGAAAAAGGCGATGATGCTTGTCTGCCAAACATGTAGTTTCAAAAAGATTTTCATAAAACAGATTTATAAGGGCTTGACCCTGAGATGCTGAAGTCTATACAAAAGCAATGGAGTTTCGAAAATGAAATCCTATTAATATACCTGCTGTACCAGAAGATAAAGAAGGAATCAAAAAGTTTAGACAATCAGATGAAAACTGCTGAAAGGATAACTTAGTCAATACGAAACTTATAGTAGTTGAACAGCAACAGCACTTTTGAGGCTGAGTGCTAGTGTGAGATACTGGTAGCAAAGAGACAGCTGCTTCAAGCCATGATTTATAACAAGATATTGGAGGTTTCTGTCAAGTGTCCAACTAACCTAAAAATTGCCAACTTCAAAAACAATACCAACTTGACTACCTGCATTAAGCAAGCACTTAGTGCCTCAAGTATATTCTATGATAATCGCATGATGAAACTGGCCTTTAGGGCCAAGTTGCTCGCAGTATCAATCAATTGGGAGCAGCTCAAGACCAGAGTCAAGCAAAATTAGTTTTCAAGATAACTGGAACGTCAAAGGACTATGCTGCGCTAATGTTAGGAGCTTTACTAAAACAAAAATAATAATTTGATTGGACTGACTATTTTTGATGGGCTAATGAAAAAAATTCGGAAGGAAATGAAAGAAAAAATGTGGCAAGACTCTGCTAACAACTTGGTGATGATGAAAGCCTTACCTCTTTCCAACAAAAATACTCCTCTTTTATAGAATGTAGTGAGAAACAAGCAAAAATATCGAAGATAGCTTTAGTCGATCTTTCTGAATGCAGAGATAGATCTAAGCATCAAATTTTAAATCTTGAGTGCTGAAAAACTGGCAGAGTAAACTAAGAGATAATCAACTATATTACTTTTAACCACTAGTTTCAGGGTGGTTGGGGGTAAAGTCTACTTAATTTGTTAAGATCTAGACTTAAAATAAAAGGATGTGGAGATCAATGCTTAATTTTATCAAAAATATCCAATCTACAATACCAAACTTCTTATCCTGATGGGCACAAATGCGAATTAAGGCTTTAAAAAGTTAACTAACCTTTTCCCTCAGGGTCCATCTATAATTGCAATCACCTCCAACTCCACGAGCTAGTTCGATGAATTCTAGTAGTTTAACTATGAAGACCTTTACAATAAAAAGAATTCTACTTAGTTGAGAAAGGTTATATAGCATAACATTAGAGTTGAAGAAAGTGAAATAGACTTTGCCAAGATTTTCATCAAATCTATGATTAACCTCAAAAACTACCAGCAAGGAATCAAAGATATTTACGCAGAACTGTGGCATCAAAATAAGCAAAATTACTAACGTTTCAAAATTGAAATTCGAGAGAGCTCGAAAGACATCATAAAGATGATAAAAGGATCATTTAAAGATCTGTCGCCAAGCTTCAGGAAAACTCATAACATTGATTACGAGCTAAAAAGCACCGCTGGCAACTGCATTTATCGGAAATGGAAATAAATTAATGAAGTATTCAAATAGTTTGCTAGCAAAAAGTAGAATAAGTACATTCAAATATGTGGCTCCAATGGCGTTGGAAAAACTACATTTATTCAAGAGATAGGCCGTATGTGCATATAAAGAAACTTTTTCTAGCGAGGGGTTTATATAATAAATGGCAAATAAGTTTAATAGAAAAACAAATCTGACTTCGAATCCTACATTATTAAGGCTTCTTAAAACTCAAATATGTTCAACCTCCAATCTTTCAACAAATATGCGAATTCTGACTTCTTGCTCATGATTGATGACTTCCATCTAATACGACCACGATCTAATGGAAGATACAATCTCTTTTTGAAAAAACTCATCGAAAAGAAGGTCAATGTTATCTTCGTTACGCATTAAAACTTCAATATGAGGGATCTTCTGCCTTCCATCAGCATCAAGACCATTAAAATCTAGAAACTCAGTGGAGTCTAGCTGGACATATACGCTTATCACGTCTTTAGAGCCTAAAACACAGCCGCTATGGAATAATACGAAATAGAGAAATCTAGAAGGCCTCTCAACTGCCCAGAAATAGTCAAGATCAACGAGAAAAATCTATAGACCAAGCATAACAACTTCTTGAAAATGCCTGATTAGACAATACGAAAGCTAACGTCTAATAGACTTTGATTCCTCTATAAATTCTGCTATTAAATAAATACTAATAATTGATTTGTTAAAATGGCTATTAGACTACGCATAGTTGCGAAAAAGGGACGAGATTGAGAACTAAATTAATAAAAATGGCTGAAAGAGTATCCGAATGATGCGAAGATTGGTTAGGCCCAGCGAAAATTCACTCGAGACTTGAGACATGAAGGAAGTAGGAGAAAATTAGTAAACTAAAAAAGAAGCCAAAAATGAACAGACCACTATCTAGCTGGTGTGAAAAGCCCTAATTAAGAATACAAATACGAAGCACTTGAATCCTAGTTAGCACTCACTTGAATCCTATTTAGCACTCATAATAATTTCTTAGTAGTGATCGAAAGGAGGTTGCTATCCTTGGGACTAAGTCAAGTAAAAAAGTGTGTTTTATAATTTTATTCGGAGAGGAGGAGTGGATGAGAGTGAAGGAGGAGTGAGATGGAGTGAGTTTTTTGCCAAAGCAGGTATTTATTCCCCCGTGGATTACTTTGCGGCTAGTTTAATTAAGGAGAAAAAACAAAACAAAAATTTAGTAGTAAGAAATGATATATATATCCGCCTTGCAGAATTATTGCTACAACTACTATTTAGCACTCACTTGAATCCTATTTTGCACTCAGGTGAGTCTTAGAAGCGATGAATCAAGGATTGTGAGTATTTTGGGTGGATCATAATGAGTTACCATCATTAGCTAACTGAATTCTCGGTCATACTTTAGCTACGTATTTGAATAGATAGTTAACTTTTTCTTGGTTGCCCTTTTACTCTGTGAGCTATCCGCAGGCTTGAGTAGCTGCAAGATTTAGATTTGTATTCCATCTATGTCAATAGGCGGGTAACCGTTTTAAGCAAGTCGTGTGAGCTGCATTTCGTACTGTATATGACACTGATTAGCTTATTCAATCTGTTCTGCAGATATATATCCTCTAGTCTGAATTCCCCGCAGAGATATACGTGCTGGTCAGGTCTGAGGTTGTCTTGAGGCATTTTATTTACTGTTTCGCTATTTTATTATCTGCGACGAAATTTTGTTAAGCGTTCCCTCTCAAATACTTTCTAAGGTAATTTGGAGTTGATCGAAGTAGAATTTTTTGAAGTTTTTATTCCTGTTAGCTATTATAGTTCTTGCTAATCGCTAATGATATATACTAGTTTATTTAGGATCAGCTCAGATTTCAGTCACTGTTATCTAAGTATTTCATAGCCCTCCGGCTATATTTTTATCCAATTGGTCTTTTTTTCTCGCGGTACCAATGGGGCCGCGGTTAGACCTTTTCTCATTGCTCTGTCACTTTTCTTTGTTTTCTGATTTGAGCCTCTATTCTTCTTAGAGTCGTTTATTTTCTGACTACTTGAAAAGATATTCTTTTTTATCCCATTTAGCAGATTATTCCTTACCTTAAAGTTTCTATGGAGAATAGAGTTTCTTTTTGTTTAGCTAGTGTAGGTCTTTATTGCTTAGAATCCTCTTATTTTATTCGTCTTTTAAAAAAGAAATTCTTAAATAAATAAGGGAACTCAGAGAGTGGCCTAATACGTGACATGAAGAAGGAAGACAACAACTCGAGAGGATCAAAGTATGGCTGCCGGAAAAAGACTAGACTCACCCCCTCTATGAAGAGACACAGCCTTAGGGCTAGTGAAAGATCCTAATCTAATCTAATATTTTCGTTTTTTTTATACAAAGGTATTTGTTCCCTTACTTCTTTAGATTTGCTTCTAATAAAAGTAGTAGGTAGTTATAGGTTTGCAATACGGATACTCTTAGAATTATGGTATTGTTTAACATAATCTAATTGATTTCTTCTTGCTGATACTTCTGACATCTATCCTTTTTTCTTGGAAATAGTGTTTATTACTAATAATAATTTTAGTATTCCGAGGCTAATCGTTTATTGCATGAAAAAACACAGTCGCATAAAGCCCTTGGCTTATTTTTAGATTACAGAGGATCCTCCACAGAATTTGGGAAACCTTAGCAAAACCAAAACTGGAACATTAACTCCTTTTAATTTACCCAAGGCTAAGCAATACTTTTTTATTGATTTCACTCAAGGTAAAAAAATATGACATGAAGATTGCTCACTCCGACTTATGGACAAAATAGAAGAAAAGATTGAAATAAAGCAACCGATGTAGCTTTAAAAGTATGGAAAGTATATCGTTACAAATGTTGAAGATTGTTCATAGCTAGAACAGCAGTTAGTTAAGTTTCAGTAACAGAAAAAGCAGTTATTCTAGAAAAAAATTGCGATAAGATCAAAAGTTAAGCAAAATCTTGACAAATCAAAGAAAAAGCTAAGGAGTCTTTCTTCTTTCTGTATCAAACAAGAATTGATTGATTAGTATAGTAAGCCTTTGCCGACAACTTCACGCATTCATCAGATGGACTAATAAGTTCACAAAGACACTATCCTTTAAGCCCATGATAAGAGACTAAGGGAAAAATAGTAGAGAGTTCTTAAGCGATTAGGTCTTTATATCTGATATTTTGAATAGTTAGATAATAATCGATATTTAAATCTTAGAAAACATGCAAAGCAATGAAGATAGTTATGCTAAAGACGCTACTCGTAGTCGAGGGAAATTCAAAAAGGAGAGCTTCAATGCCCGAACTGAACATCTGGAAGCTGAGGAGACTATGTAAGAGTTGAAAAATGAGAACAATAAGTAGTTAAAAAATAAGTTAGGTTGAAAAAGTTGCTGAAGTAGGCTCAAGCCAAGCGAGTTCAAATCACTAAGTAATGTTCTCAGCTAAGCAAAACTATTGAAAAGCTGGAATCGTAAAACTAGTCGTTGAGACACAAAGTCAGCTAGTAAGAGGACAAGTTTGACGGGAATAAGTTTCGGTGGGAATAACTCAAATTCATCAATAAGCAGCTTTCATCAGAGATCTAGTAGCTAAGGGCTGATAACGAATCTTTGAATCAAAAACTACGCTATAGCAGTGATGTGCTCTAAAGAAAATACGAATAGCTGTAAGAAAAGACTCGCAAGCGGATTGAACAGTGCATAAAGCGTGTTAAAAAATCAATGCATTATCTTTAGAGTCTATCTGCGAAAAATATAGACAAAGCAAGAGAGTAAACTAATTTTGATTTAGAGATCTGATCGAGAATTTGAGAAAATCGATTGAAGTGCTTCGAGGTAAATACAATGAGTAACTGAACTGTGAAGGCGAGATCGAGGAGCTGATGAATCCCTTGAAAACCATGCAAGAATAGATCATTCAAAAGACTAAGGAACTCAACCATTATAAGCAAGAAAATACTAGGCTGACGGAGGACGTAGCCAAATACAAATAATTGTAGAGATAGCAAATTCCAATGTTCAAAGAGGCCATTGAAAAGTTGAAAAAAAATTTAGGACAAGTCAGAGGGCAGCTGAGCTAAAATGAATATTAAAAACTACAGCTGAAGAAGAAATATGAGTAGAAGCTTAAGTAGTCAGAGTACAAGTATAATGAGATATTCAAAGAGTGCAGGAAAATTAAGCTTGAGAAAAAGATATACTAAAATAAATTAGAGTAGTTGTAGGCTGATGTGTAGGAGGAGAAGGAAAGGCTCCTGGGGGAAAATCAGATGCTCAAGAAACTTTACCAAAACCACAATTAGTTAAGCTCGTCTCGAATCAGCCAATCCAATGACTTCAAGATAAACACAAACTTAGCCCTAGCTGACAAAAAAACTCATGAGAAAAGAGCAATGAAGAAGCAATACTCCACTAATTAGTTGAAGACTTCCAACCTGCATTTGAAACACTCTTCTTATGAGTAAGAATTATCAGAAAAGAAGGGTGTGGAGGTTTCGGATTACAATGAAGAGAGCAGCATGTTTTCGCAATAGAATTTAAAGAAGTAAATCTGTAGAATTGACTAGGAGATAATGTAGATTCAAAAAACCTTGAATAAGTAGCTGGAAGCGTACCACTGAACTTCATTTTTCATATTAATATTTGATGATATTATACCAAGAAGTATAAATAAACAATTGATATCAAAAAGAGTAGATGCCAGCATTATCCTTAAAGGTTATTTTGTAGGTTGTGTACTGCTTCAGCAGCATCCATTCGAAGAACCAGTAAAACAGCTGCAGCATGCACTATCTTTGGAAGATAGATAGACCTTCGATTTTGTAATAACGAGCCATTTGTTAGACTTAGGTCTAGACGAAGTCGTTAATTGAGGAGCAAAGCAAGTCGGGCTACTCATCGTAGAATATGCTGCTGCTTCCTTTTCTCTTTATTATATACTGAGAAAACAGCATCAGCAGGGTGTAGCAGTATTTGAAGTTTATCCACTAAACTTTCCCAGTAATCGCTCCCAAAAATTACTGCAGCACTCCACCAAGTGATTTTTTGAGCTAGTCGTCTTTCTTGGTTGCCATAAAGACTGTCATTTCCATCATGGCAGTTATCTCATGCAATCTTTCTCTGCAAATGGTCTGCTCGGGCAAGGAATCTAGAATTTAGACGATGCGATTGATGCAGTTCTCGAGAGATGGTGGTTTCGATTGCACTGAAGATTTTTGTTCTTGGAAAAATTAAATTGAAACTTGGGAGTTGGACTGCAAGCACTAGGTCTAAATAGTTGATTTTGAGAAATTGGCAGGAGGTCTGCCGGGTTTTTTGTTGTTACAAGTGGGTTTCTTGATGCTTCCGGGGGGCTGGGTAAAATTAAACGTACAATTCCGTCATGCTTGTTTTTAATATGAGTATACAGAGCAGGGTAGCTCTTGTAAGTTTTTTTGCACGGGCATTCGTATGGCCGCTCAGTGAGGATATCCGAAGATCCTTCGTGCGAGATGGAAGCCATTTCGATTTGGATTGTTCTAAAAATTATAATAATGGAAGTTTCGAAGGATTTGCTATTTTAGAAAATGACCCGAGCAGCAATTTTCCAAACAAAGACTACATTCCTTTAGGACAAAACACCACCATTTGTTCAACTATTAGGCAAAAACAGATTTTATTGAGAAAATGAGGTTGAAGTTTTAACAACATTTAACAGCACTTACTGTTTTTTTATTTCTAGCTCATAACGTATCATTCTACGTCTAGTAGCCCCATTGTAAGATCATTATAGCGCATTTACCACAGGGATGGACTCTGATTTTTATTACTCATGCTTACATTGGATAAATTACATTTTTGACAATACCTCACGCAGAAACAATCCAACCTTTGTTTTACATTGGTTTGAGGGGTGGGAGTAAAAATATTTGGAAATGATTTGTAGGCTAATCAATTCAGGATAACAATAAATGGGATTATTTAAGTAACAAATCAGATTGATTTTAGAAAACCTGGAAGAGGAGGGTTGGGAAGTAGTTATTTTGCATTTTGTAGAGTTATTTAAGCTTTTGTTTTTGTCGGTAAAAACTCATTTATTATAATATTCTATTCCTTAATAACCCAAATAAAATTGTATCAACAAACCTCAACTCATAAATTGTTCACCAATTATATGCCTTGCCTGCCATCAATTTGGTGCCACCGTTTTCGGCGCTTCTTGCTTTGTAGTTGTTGTTTCAACAGAAAAAATAAAACAACTTAGCACGAAAGAAAATCAATATGGAAGCTGCCTCAAGTTTTTAGAAAGACCTATCTGGTTAGTTTTGTAAAGATATAGAGGTAAATTTTACTATAAATTACGATTACCTTGCACAATTAGTTGAGGTATAATGTTTAGAAGGCTAAGTATAAGAATTCCAGTCAGAGTTTCATAAAGTATTCTGATGTATTTAGCTAAAGTAATTGTGAGATGGCTCGCCTGAAGCTTTATGGGTAAGTTAAACCAAACCAGGATTTGATATGCAAAATAACTTTCAAAATCATTAATTGTTGCCATTTTTATATTTGCTGATTTAACGATGGAGTTCTATCTTTTCTTTCAACAGAGCCACGATCTTTTGGTTTGCCTCATTCAGCTTTTTCTTAACAGTTGTGAGATCCTATTTTTCATGAAATGACTTAGCGCGCTCTTTCTTTTTGTAGTTATTCAATTCTATGACAAGTTTCTGAATTTCCTCAGTTTTCTATTATAATTCTTTGCGGATAATGTGTAGATTGTTCTCTTTATGCTTTTATTTGAGCTGCAGGAACTAATCCTCTTTGTTCTGTAGGTGAAAGGTAAGTCTTTTGACTTATAGTTCCAGCTTGTTTATTTTTTCCTTCTAGTTCTGGACTACGTTGTCTTGATTATCTGATTTGGCCTCGTATTTTTGTTTTAGTGCCTAAATGTCTCTGGATCTTTGATTTTACTTGTTATTGAGTTCTTTTTTCAGCTATTCTATTTGGTCATCTAACTTATCTTTTTCCAACTTTAAATCGTTCTCCTGCTTTCTCAACACCTTGATTTATTTTTTGAGTTTGGCTATTTCGTCATTCAGCCTGTTATTCGCCTCTTTCTCTTGGTGAAGTTCCTACTTTGTTTTCATGAACTCCTACTACAGCTTTTCTAACTTTATTTTTGATGCTTTGCCGTTTGTATTTGACAAAAGAGCCCTATTCTATATCTACAGCTCACGGGCTAACTTTGAGATTTACTCTTTGAGATTCTCAGCTTGCTTCTTGCTCTTAGTTTCCAGTAGCTCATATTTCTTATACCATTTATTCGCCTCATTGCGCTATTTTTAAATGATTTCGTACTGATTTTTTATCTATGACATATACCTCTTATTTAGCTACTCTTTTTCCTGGATACGCTACTAGTTAGATCTCTTTAACTACTCAGTCAAATGTTCACTTTTGCTGGCCAAGAGGGCATTCCTTGATCTCACCTATGCAAGTTCAGAGGATTTCTTATTAATTTACTGGTTTAGCCTTTCCAATTATTCTTTGTGAACTAGCTAGAGCTAGTTAACGACCTTGAGTCTCACCATATCGTAGTCGCTGACGATCAAAACAGAGCTCATTCGTTTAAGCTCTTCGTCCTTCAGCTAAATCATGTCCTTAATATAGCTGATTTGCTCTTAATACTGCTTAGTGATGGCGACTATTTGCGCATGCCTGTCAGTGACTTAGATTTTAAGTTTGAGGGTGTTAGTTTGTTCCATCTTGAATGCCTCCTTGATCTAATCGATGATCTGGTAGGCACTTTGCAGCTGCTTGAGTGTATTTTAGTGAGCTAGTTTTTATGTACTGACTTGTTTCTTGAGGAACTGGATGTCGTTGATATATTTTTCGTAGCTGCTGGATAAGGATTCCATTTTGATCGATAAGAAAACTATGATATAACGATAAATTATGCAAATATAATCAATAGTTTCTTCTGAAGGTTACTGAGTCATTGGTCTACTACATTGAGTAAATTGATTTGCTAGGGTTGAGCCTATAGTTGGAAGGATTGAAGCTGTTTTGCTTGATTTTATTGTATTTGGACTAGAGATCTTTGAACCTGAGCTCGAACTCGTGGGAACTTTCCTAAGATTAGAGCTATTCCTAGCTAGTATCCTGGTGTGGCTTTATGACTTTCTTTCTGGTGAGCTACTAAATTAGTAGGTCTAGTTTGGTGTTAGTGTTTGTGAGCTTTTACTCAAGCTTTTTGTTCTTTTCGTAGTGATCCACATGCTGCTGTTCAAACTTTTGCATAATTCTGCTTATGTTTTCTTTTATCTAGGTCATGTTGAAATTGATCTTGCTTGCCTTAGCACCCTTTGCCTCCTCCGCCTATTTACTGTTCGACTCCTTCTCATTGAGAGCAGTTTTTCTGTTTTATGCAGTTACTCTTGCTTACTTCTTTACTGTCCTACTTTCTCTTACGACTTCTCTATTTATGTTGATCTCATTATTTGCTGAAAACTGGGTCACTTTCTACCTCTGCTTTTATTTATGTTTGAGGCTTCTATCATCTTCTAGTTCGATGAGGCGATTGGAATTATTTTTTGAAGCCTCATTATATTTGATCTGCTAAACAAAATTCTTGAGTCTCTGTATGCACAGTTCTCTGAATTCCTTTTTGGCTGTTCTATCAAATGAAACTTAAATTTTCATGTTCCAATAGAAAAAAGAGTAGAATTATAAAGTGGAAATATATTCAAACTTTACCATCACCTTTCCAAATGCCCTAAACTCTCTTTCCATCTTTACCCACAAATACTCCTGGGCCATCTCTCACGCCATGGTTCCATTAGCCTTCGAAAAAAGAACCGTCCTTGTAGGTTAGCTTGCCTTTGCCGTGCTTTAGTCCCTAGACGTAGGTTCCTTCAAACTTTTAGCCAGAAGGCCACGTGAATATTCCTTGCCCGTGCATTTAATCTTTTAACCAGTCGCCCTGGTAACTTCTTCCATCTCTATACTGCATCACTCCTTTCCCTTCCTTTTTGCCGCCCTTCACTCCTCCCACGTAGGATTCTCCGTTGCTGTAATAGAACTTACCACTGGTTTTTTAGTTAAATTAATAAGTGCCCTGAAATATAGTGTTATCGGGCCAGGTTTATCGGCCCTAGCCATGTCTTTTCTCCTCTTTCCACTGGCCTTCATATTTGCCGCCTTTTGCGGAGTGGTATTATCCAGTTCCATGGGGCTTGTCGTCTTTCCACTGGCCGTTATAGTAATCTCCATTCGGATGGTGAAGTCTTCCTCGCCCTTCTGCCTTGCCATTTTTAAATTGGCCCGAATAGTAGCTCGTGTCTGGATAGTAAATTTTGCCGTAGCCTTCTTTTTGGCCGTTAAGCCATTGCCCAAAGTAGAAACAATCTTTGTAAACTTCGATAGGGGCTACATCTTTCCATAGTTACGTAGTAAAAAGGAGGTAGGTGATAATTCAACTGTCTCTTGAAACTGCTCATGGAACAACGATTATTTTTTTATTAACGCGTATGGCAGATTTGCCAATCGGACTGAGTTCGCAGGGGCATGCTTTTTGAAAGTCTCTTGGTCGATTATTACTTTGGTTCTAATCTCAGCAAACGGATCGTAGAACTCTTCAATGTTTTTTGGCAGTTCAGGTGTGGCTGCTGGCTGTTATTTTTTACTACAGCAATCTACTTGACCCATGATATCCAATTTTAATAACTATTTAGGTCAGTAAATCCAAAATAAGGCGAGCTCCTACTCTCTCACAACCTAACTCACATTTTTCCAATCTTTATTGATTGATCTTTCCGTAAGATTCATTCATTATTTAGATTCAACTTTATTTTGGGTTTTTCAACTTCAGTACAACCAGCCCTCGATCTAATTCATATTTGTAACTTTTTGAAAGATTGGGAGATTTCAAGCTGGAGAATTGGAAGAGTTACAAATTTTAATAGATTTGACGGCTCTATACATACATAATCATTTATATAGGTTTTGGAATTTGCTGATGATACGTTTGGCTTATTTAGCATCTATGCTAAGTTGCCGTTACAAAGCCTAGTCTCGACTTGCTATCAGTTTCGACTGAACCTCGAGGTTGTTCCCTTCCCACTTCAGCTAGACAATCGTGTTTAAGATCTCGTCGAAGAGTTGAGAAGTTGCTTTTTCAACTACTTCTTTTGCGAATTTGTATTTCTTAGTCCTGCCCACACTCTCACGAAGTACGCTCACCACATTTATGCTTTAGAATAGGCCTCTCCTGACTAGAGAGATGGACCATATTTGTTCAAGGTAGTCTTGGGAGAGGTAAAAATTTCTCAGTTCTGCTAGGAGATTCAAAGTATTTTTGATTATACTATCTATTGCCTAGCTTTACAGTTGCTGGCTTTTTAGATAGTTTAGTAGTTCAGTCACTAAGTGCAAGATATTTAAGCGAGCTTAAGCGATGTTCTTGAAGTTCTGCAGATATCTAGAATATCGAAGCAAAGTATGTTTTGATTTTTAGAGGCTCAGCTGTGCTCGTCTTTCCTGGAAGGTGTAAGAGCTGAAATCGAAAAGATGATCCACCTGGAAGTGTTTGATCTCTTACTAAAGTCCTTTCAATTAAACTAGTTCAACAGCAAATTCATTATTCCTCTACAGTAATTGATTGATTAACCTCGACTAGTGCAGAGAAATGTTGACCTAAGCTTGCAAGATCTTATAGTTATTAAACAGTCCGTAAAAATCACCAAAGTGGTAGTCATCGAACACTTAGTTTGCCAGAACCTTAGAGTCAGCATTGAATGAAAACTTTAGGTTGCCTTTAACTAATTGGTTGATCTTTTGATGAATCTTAACCAAATAGTAGTCCGAGCCATTTTAGAACCTATATTTTTGATAAAGGAAGTAGAATAGCACAACCGCGTTGTAGCTGTTGAGTATGTTGTTTCTGTAGCAGATATATTAAGTAACCCGATCCAACTATCCTGCTTTGAGAGCTTTTAGCCCATACTAAATATTATTGTTCGTACCTAGGAAGTTTCCCTTTGGTTTTAGTGATAGCTTTTTACAAATCGGTCAGTGAAGTGCTCGTAGTTGTTGAAAAGCCCGAACTCTATTGCAGCTTTTAAGAACCAAAATCCAAGAGTTTCCATTTGCACCGATTTGATGTCGTTGGATAGATAAACTTCGAGCATTCTTTCATGATGGTTGAGCAGGGAACAAAAATACATGAGCCGCAGCTTGGTGTCTGCGTTGTAAGGGCTGACCTATACGGTGTACTCCAGCTAGTTTATCATCTTTGTGGCTACTTTTCTGATTAGAGGGTAGGAGGTTTATTGCTCAATGTACGCGCGTGCATAGTCTGAAATGATTGTGTAAAATTAGTCTGAGAGATAACGTTCTCCCTTTTGTAGAGGCCTCTTTTTTTCCACTTCCTTAATTCCGATTATATACAGTGCTCCGAGCAATTTGAGCACTTCTTAGAATTTCTCGAGGCTGAAGAATTAGCCTTGGACATGCAGGTTGATCTTTTGGTAATTGATTTCCTGAATCAGATGATTTTCATTGATTAAGTCTTTAGGCGACATCAGAATATTTTACTTTATTAAGATACTTCTGTGAGGCCTAATCTCACTCGAGAAAGTCAGAGTCGCACCGAAGTCGCTGGTATATTGACGTAAATATTTTATTAGAAGCTGCTCTTCGTTGAAGAAAGATGAGATCTATATCAATTGTAAAAGCAGTCCCTTTATGCAGATTTTGTAGTAGTCTGACTTTTTATTTTATTCGTAATCACTACGCTTTGTATCGATTAAATTGTTGAATTAGCTTAGAATGCTCCAATAATAGCCAACAACAATTTATTTGAAATCCAGCCCGCCAAAGACATACAGTTTCTAAAGCGGAAGATCTCTTTCTTCAAGTTTTGTCTCAGTCTTGAAAGAAGCGTTCTGGTTTGAGGCTTCGAATAGGATGAACTGCAAAAACTAGTGATAATGGTCGTACCAGGGCGAGTAGTCTTTTAAATTAAGGTTTTTGATGAATATCTTTGAAATTTAGCAAATATAGAACAGGTGGATCTGTTGTTTCTCCTACTGCACCACTTCAGCCAACTTGAGGATGCTTCTCAGAAAGTCGAACGGGAATTTTAAATTACCTCGCAGTTACTAGTAGAGCAGAATAGCCTATTTCACTCTCCCTTAGTGAATCGCTATTTTGAGCTTCAGCTCCTGGGCTTTGGTTATGGTTTTTTTATTTGTACTGATGCTCCCTTTTAGTTATGAAACTTGCAGAGTTGTGAGAGAGCTTTCTTTTTATCTAAGATCTTTTTATAGTTTTTCAAGTTGTTCCTGACCCGTTTTAATACATCTGTCAGTGAACATGGTGACAAGTTTTAGGCTAGGCTTTAAATTCTAATTGAACTTGTAGGTTTGATCTCTTCCATACTAAACCATGCTTAACTTGTCTAAAGCCTGTAAATATTCGAGATAGATTTGTGCCAATTGGAGATTGATTTGTTTGGAAGCCAGGAAATCTTTTAAAAAGAGTTTGCCTAGGGGAGCATACAACGAATTACTAAGGTAGAACCTGTAAAGGGGAGCTTTATTGTGGTTGGGACAGTACTTGTCAAACAGCTACAAGGCAGTTTTCTCTCTCTTCTCGCCGAACAGCTCCGCGATGGATAGGGTGACAAATATGTGGTTATCTTTGCCTAAAATCTACATGCTCTAGGGGTCTGATATTTCTTCTACATAATTGAGCTTTTACGGAAGACTGAGTGAGCTTAGTGATAATGGCCTAGGCTGAGCAAACAGCCTACTTTGAAGATCTTAATTAGCCGCAGCTCAGACGCAGCGATCTGCTGCTTCTTCTTATCAGCTTTGGCCGATTTTTTTAGAGTCTGCTCGATCACGGCTAGGCACTAGGTGAACCTCAGATGCTCAAAATGCTCGGATATCTCAGCAATCTTTTTCTCCATCAACTTTTAAGTAACAATATTAAATCATCTAAATAACCCGTCTTATTTATTAGCTATCCACAACAAAATAAGCAATAGACAAACAATATCAGCAGCTGAAACAGCTCTATTTTTATAAAGAATAGTCGTAGCTGCAGTCCAGCTGGCAGAGCTTTTTTCCACACTTTCCGCAGCTATGTTCGCAGCTTTTACAGACTACTTTCTTACACTCCCCACATTGGCTGTGAACAGTCTATACTGTGCTTACTTTTTGGCAGAAGTAGCAAGTTTGTTAGAGGTAAGTTTGTGGTTGCTGGGGCTGGTAATTATTGTAACTGATGAATTGGCTTATGGAGCTGGATTGGGAAGGTATTTCGATCAAATTTTTGAAGTGCGGGTTGGGAGAGAGGAGAGCGGTTGGGTGGAAGTTGAGAATGTTTTTATGCTGGTAAGGACTCAGCCGAAGGTACTGCTTAATTTAGTTCGACATGTGAAGTTTTGCCTCCAAATTTTTGGCAACTATTTATATTATATCAAACTTATTGTCCGTCGAATGTAGAAGCCTGTTGATTTAGCTGTTGGATTCCACCTAGAAATCGTAAAGTAATGTTTGATTGCAATAAGGCTTAAAGAATTAAAATAGAGTGATTTTATACTTATTTTGCGAATAACTGAAAAGTTATGATATAAGCATATCTTTTGCACTAAATTTGAGCTAATGATTAGAAATAGCTATGCCAAATGTGTGACTCGATCAATGAATAGAAAAAAGTGTTGAAATTTATTTCATTTATGCTAGTTCATATTCATCAAAAGAGCATCCGATTTCACTAATATGAGTCAGATTGATGCTTTATCAATAACTAGATGACGATTAGACCTTCTCAGCCCGGTTTGTTGAAATAAAATGATGCATAAAAGTTGTATTATCAAAATGGCGATTCAATCAGAAAGTACGAGGGATGCTTCTCATGTGCTATAGTACCCAGTTTTACTCGTCTATTTCCAACTTAGTGTGAAGCAGGACCTTTATTATGCGTGAAGCATTTTTGCTGCTCAGAATGGCCTTTTTCCTGCCGCAGATGATCGCACCGCATAGCTCTTCAAGTATTTTGCGACTGACATTGTTGGCTAGCAGAATATCCCAGATCATCAAGATCGAGTCGAACTGAAAAATGCGAGTGAACATCGTCATGATCCAGTTCACAACGTATATCTTCGGCTCGATTTCATGACTCTGCAGCATCTAGGCTAGCTCAGGTGAAAGCCTGTTGATGACCTGGAGCACGTTCAAGCATACAGAGTCGATGGTGTGCTCGCTGAAGGTGTAAAAGTCGTTAAGAGGCGTCCCGCTGAGGAGAGTAGTCAGGCATATGAACGTATCGAGCTAGTTATTCAGCTCCAGCTGCAAAAGGGCGGCTATCTGCGATAGACCTTGAATGTAGTTGATGTCTTCTCTGATTATGGCAAAGGCGCCCAGAACTCTTGTCAGTTTTTTGTAACACTCAACATCGCTGTGGAACTATTTTAGCTAAGGCAAAGTGCGAGGCAGATCCGTTTCTATATTTTTCAGCGCTTTGAATATTTTTTTGGCTTTGGGTGCCTCCGATCCGTTCCTCTCATCGTTCTATTCAGTACACTAGTCCTCCAATCTCACAACTTATTCATTTACTATAGGAGCAGCTTGTTACTAGTGCTGGTATTGCTCGTAGAGAAGCTGCTGCTGGGAGAGGTGAGCTGTAAGGTGGTTGTAGAACACGTCTGTAATATTATACATATTTGGTATTAGGCTGCGCCAAACTAAGCTGCGATATTCGGAAGGCACCCCAAAGGCTACTATGCGATAGAGTTCAGGAGTGAGAAAGTTGGGGTTTTCGTGCCTGCGGAACAGTTCCTTGAAAACATTTTTCTGGTCAGTGTTGAGTATAAATTGTTTTTTCCTGATATCTCTGAAAATCTAGTTGTCCAGGAGGATGCTCAAGCGCATTCAAGAATTTAAGTTTATAGGCAAACTAAAAGTAATAGAATCACAATTCCGAGGTCAGTTCATAATGGCTCGTTCGTTTGACTTTATTTTGACCTAAAGCGTTTTGTAGGCTTGCAGCCGATTTGGCTGATAATTTGATTATAATGGCCAAGAAAAAAGAGGATTCCAATTTGCTGCCCATAGCTGAGGACTATTTCAACACCATATTCTCGGAAGTCACCGAAATGAAAGCGTTGGTCCTTGATTCTTAGACCTCGGGCATAATATCTGTCATCTACACGCAGTCGAAACTATATAAAAATGATGTTTATCTCATTCAAAAGATTGAAGACGTGAAGGAAAAGCTGATGCATCTCAAAGGAGTATACTTTTTGAGGCCCACCAGAGAAAATGTCAGCTTTCTCAAACAAGAAATTCAGTCGCCCCACTTCAAAGAGTATCACCTCTTTTTTACAAACACCATCGACTAGAAATTCATCTCGGAACTTGCTGAAGTAGACGTCTCTGACCGCATCAAAAATTTACAGTAGGTTTATTTAGACTACTACGCTGTCGGCAGAAATATCTTTTCGCTTAAAATCCCCTCAACTATATCCGTAACCAGAAAAAGGTAATTTTGGAACGAGGGTGACAAGAGCTTGGTTAATCGAATTAGCGAAGGACTTATTTCATTAACTATGTCCCTCAGAGTGCTTCCCCAGGTTAAATATCTTAATTAATCTGACGCCTGTGGAGAAATTGCTAGGCTGGTCTCAAGAAAGCTGGAAGATTAGCTCATGAAGAAGCCTAGTGACTACTCTAAAGATTAAAGAGCATATTTGATCATTACTGAGAGAAAAGAGGATGTAGTGACTCCTCTACTGACTCCTTGGACTTATTAGGCTATGCTACACTAGTTTTTTGGGATATACAACAACAAAATCGACATTAAAAACAAGCAAAAAGTCTTCATGGCAACCGAGTAGTAAAAGAAGAAAAGAGACGCATAGCCTTTGAGTTAAAAGTAAAAAAGATAGTTTGTCTTATCAGAAATATAGGATGACTTTTTCAGAAAGAATGCCTACAGTGGGTTTGGTGAGTTGGCAGGCAATATCAAATCCTTTATCAATGATGTCAGTGCCAAGAGGAACAAAACAGTCAAGCTTGAAAGTTTATAAGACATGCATGATGCACTTAGTAAAATACCTGAGCTCAACAGCCTATCTGCTTCTGTAGAAAAGCATGTCACCCTCAGCTGTGAGATTTCAGCTGAAATAGAAAAAGGACTGATTTTTTAGGTCTCCAGAATCTAGCAAGATTTGATTTGCCAAGACAACCGAAAATAAAATATTGAGGCGATTTGGAAAATTCTGAAGAATGAGAAAGTGGAATACTATCTTAAGCTGAAATTAGTTATTTTGTTTTCAATCAAGTACCCCAATGATAAGGAAATAAAATAGTTCTTGGCTTGCCTCGAGGCAATCAATAATGATAAATCACTGCTCTCTTTGGTACCTTTAATGCAGCTCTACCAACAAGGGAGAAAATCTGACTTATTCCATACAAAAAATCTTAAAAAAAAGGCATTGTCTTATTTCGATCGTATCCTGAAGGATGTACCTAATGTCTATACCCAACATAAGCCATATTTATTGTAAAACGTGCTCCCAGATATTTTGCAGTAAAAAGTGAAAGAGAGCGACTACAGGACTACATTTGGTGGCAGGCAAAGTGGAAGCAACCGAAACAAACCTCTTGTTATTGTATTCTATGTTGGAGGGGTTACCTATACTGAAGCTAAAGAGGCAGAAGAAAATGAAGAGGCAAGGATTATAGTGGGAGGTACTTTTGTGCATAACTCTAAAACTTTCATATCAGAAGTAATACAGCTCCAAAGCTAAAACCTGAATAACGGCTTGTGATCAAATCAAGATATTAATTCATAAATATGAAAAACAAAGGTATTTAAAGTTTGGGTTTGGGTTTCAGTTTGCTAATTGGAGATAAAGTTTATTATATTTATCAATGAATCAAAATTGTTAAGAAAACTCATTCGCTCCTTGGAATGATCACTCAGAAAACACCAATCCTTTTGAACTCTTACAGCAGTAGTATAACTCGGCTCATTAATAACACGCATCAGCGGAGAAACCTGCTTAGTCTTAAGTCTATCCCAAGAACATTATCATAAGAAAGATGAACAAATATGCAAATGTTCTACCCAAAGTATATGAAAAAACTCATGAATAAATACATATAAACAGGAAAACCTAATCAAGGTTGGAAATAACTTTGAGAGCAATCAACAAAAACGAGCTCACAATTCGTATACCTGATAATCCACTACAATTACCTAGAGTCCAAATAGAGCATCCCATCAAGCATTCTCTCAAGATGCTGAAACGAAACTACTAAGCTCCAGATATGCATGCTGAGAAAATTGATCCCAAAAGTTGTCCCATTCTCAAGAAAGATACCCAAATTCAAGGCAAATTCACAGAATTCAGAGGAAAAACCAGGAAAAATAGCGAGGATTTGACAAGCAACAACTATGTTGAGAGCCTTAAAAAAGTTAATAACTATGAAGAGCAAATAGTTAAAAGATGTTCTCTGAAAAACTTGAAAGTATACAATTAGGAGGATTGCGAGTAAAAAATACAGCGGCTGTTATAAAAAAAGCAAGGTAAAGTTGGTAATAAGGTTTGCGAAAAGCAGGAAAAGAAACATATTCTGGACAGAATATTGACTAGACTTTAGTGAATCAACGTAAATTTGGATTGATTTTTATACGTTTCATTAAAGACAAACAAAGACCAACGCTTAAATAATCCAGAGCACCCTTATAATGAATCTGGCTCAAAAGAAATTACCTTTGGCAACAAACTTGAATACAGTCATACCATTTATCATCTAATTATATAATCAAGGATGAACGTATTTCTAGTGGTCGTCTGCTCCATCATTTGCTTTGTTTCGTCAACGGTTCCTGTATTTTACACATCTTGCAACTAATCTACAACCCGTACTTGTTCCTTCGGGACAAATGTAACTGACAGGCTGCTTTCACTCAAAAAGGGAGGCTCTAATGTTTTATCCACTAATGACTACGATTCAACCTTCTTTTATTGCGAGGAGTACAACTACAACTGTGGATATGCAGAGGGGCCCTCTAACTTTATGACTATTGGTGAAGGTGTTCAACTTAATCTTACCTATACTGAGCTACTCAAGGTTATACCTAATGATACTACTCTCACTACTATGATAAAACCATACCTGGGCGCTCAAGGAGCTACGGTCAAATGCGTGGGTACTGCTTTTCCTCTGATCCTTAGTGATGCCCAAAGCAACTAGGTGCTTCTGGGGTTTTTGAACCGACTAGTGACAAATCTGACAACGATATACGCAGCAAAAAAAGCAACCACCTCTCTAACATGGGCTAACACCAATATCAACATCAAGACTGCAGTGATCTAGATGGCGAAATACAACATGAACACCAATTTCCTAAACAGCACATTTTGGAATAACTTTTTGGTAAATGACTGGACTGACATGTCAGCTTAGTTATATGCAAACCATACTAATAGCAACTATTCCTGCCCTTAGTGCCTGCACAGTGCATATCTGATCGACTCTGTGACTATTCCGTGCAACAAGTAGCAGTCTATCAATTTCCTAGTGGATTAGTCGGGAAGCATTGGTTCGTCAA
>Ga0316217_10001217_pt1 | contig 34406 bp, 41 predicted proteins | sample 1anoAmetaG_FD_203633 | JGI IMG/M metagenome (GOLD analysis project Ga0316217, IMG submission 203633) | Freshwater microbial communities from Trout Bog Lake, Wisconsin, USA - 1anoA | ecosystem: Environmental > Aquatic > Freshwater > Lake > Hypolimnion/Profundal zone | place: USA: Wisconsin...
CCCAAAAGCAGAGAATCAGCCTTGATCGAAACTCGATCCAAGTACAATGACCAAATATTGCCTACCCATAAGCGCCTAAACGGCGCAACCACAGCGTTTTACGAACTAAATCATCGTTGCCCTAGCGAACGTCGAGCGCGCGATCCGGCAGGTTCTCGACATGCCGGGTATTGGCGCGCCGTACCACAGCGACGACACTCGCCTTGCCGGTCTGCGAAGCTGGCAGGTCGAGCGGTTCGAGGACATTCGGCTTTACTACTTGATCGACGGCGATCATATTCAGATTCTTCGCGTTCTCAGCAGTCGGCAAGATTTAGGGTCGATTCTTGGCAGTTGAGCGAATACCTAAAGAAGGCTCACCAGAATAGCGTTTTTCGGGCCGGAAACGGGCCACAGGGAAGCCAGAGCCCTCCTTTTATTCCTAAGTAATTTGGCGAAAAAACGCTCCTGAAGGCTTCTAGGGGCCTTTGCGTTGATTCTGGCGCTGGCCGCAAAGTAGCGCCGCGAAACCCGCGCTTCAAAAAGGGCACCGTAGGGGGTGCGGCGCGTGCGCGTTAGAGCGGCCGAATCTCCGCGAAATCGTCCGCGTAGAGATCGTCCATCCCGCCGCGCAGCAGGCGGAATGCAAGCACCGCAACGACGTAGACAAAGACCGCCGCCCAAAGCATCCGCAGATCATCGACATGGAACTGATTCCGCACGCCGCGGCCGCCGATTAGCAGCGGCACCCCTACCATCACAAACACGGCCGCGATTCGCAGCAGGGCCTTGACGCGGCCGCGTTTCCGGGTCGGTTCCGCACTGTCCATCTCGCCCGCGCGGTGCCACTCTTTCGCCCATCGCCGGTAGCGGTGCATGTACCACGCCGCGCGGACGGTGTTGCAGAAGAAGCCAAGGGCCAACATCGCAGGAATCAGGCCAGTTCGGCCTTGAGTCCATGCGTAAATCACGAGACCATAACACGCGAACAAAAATATCGTCGTTGGCCAGAATCCCGACAGCCGGGTGAGAAAATTCGGCTCTCTCATTGCCGGAACCGTTGCAACAGCCGATTTGTGCCGCTTTTTTTGAATGTGCGGCCGCTTTGGAACCAGATGCCGGTGATGATGTTCCGGTTCGCGGGCCCGCCGGTTTGCAGCAGCCGCGCGAAGTCGCCCGGCTCAATGGCATATTCCATCACTTCGCTCTGGCCGCGTGTCGTGCTGCGGCCGTAGCCCTTGCCCCGGCTCGCGCCGGAATTCGTGCCGGAGCTGGTGCCGCTACCGTGACTCGAATTACTGCCCGAACTATGGCCGCCGTTGCCCGAGCTGCCGGACGCACCGTAACTCGACGAAGAATTATAGCCTTCGCTGTGGCCGAAGCTCATGCTGACATTGACGCTGTGCGAATCGCCGGTGCTGAAATTGCCGCGCAGCGTCAGCACGCGGCCGATCATCTCCGCCGCGTATTTGTTGGTATCCGGGCAGGAATTGGCGTGAAAAACGTGCGTCATAAATTTGCCGACCAGCGCTTTCGCGGCGTCGGCGGGCACCTTGCCTCTCATTTTCGCATGGTAGGTCGGGAGCGATTGCGTCAGATAGACCGTGCAGGCTTTCGCGCTGCGACACAGCGAGAGACATTCGCCGTCGTAATTCGTGACGGTTTCCTGCGCCTCGTCAGACCAGAGAAACACCGGCCGTGCGCGATGATACCGTCCTCGTTCCAGCTCAAGGTCGGCATGGCGAGCACGATGACTGCGCCGTGAAATGTCATTTCCGGCAAGACCGTCGTGCGACCGCAAAACGCTTTCGCAAACCGCCCATGCGTGAAGCGATCCAGCACGGTCGTAATCGAAATCAGGATATTGCCGCGCGTTTTTTCGGGAATCGCGGTGTACTGGTCCGCCCAGAAACCGCCGCAGCCGCGATGCAGGTCCGGCGGCATTTCCACGCACGGCGAATCGCTCGCCTTTTCCATGGTTCGGTACATAAACGATGTTTCGCGGTAAGCGGCATCGGCGGCTTGCCTATCCGTCGTCGGTGCGGACGTGAGAAAGCGGAGAATGTCCAGCATCGACGCTACGCCATCGCGCCGCTTTACGCGGCGCGATGGCGTAGCGCAGCAACTGCCGTTTGGTCTGTTACCAGAACGCCTCTTTGTTGGTCTCGCCGATGGAGCGATCCCCTGCTTCCAGCACACGCAGCAGTCAGTCAGTCACGGTTCCCACGCCGTCCATGCCCTGCCGTGTTAACTCATACGAGAGAAAATTAAACCCCTCGCGCTCATCGAACAGCACGAGTGACCGCCGCCGACCGTGTTGGCGGGCGTAAGCCTTCCATAGGCCCACCTCATCGGGCTTGACCGCCGTAACCAGTCCGCCCATGCCGGCGCGTAAGTACGCGCCGGCGAGCATCTTGCCGGAGCCGGAGGTTTTGCCTGAGCCGATGCCGCCGAAGACATGCACTCCTTGGCAGGCGTCGCGCAGTGTGAACATGTCTTCCGGCCCGAGCCGCAAAAGCGGCGTATCCAGCGCGCTCACGAATGACATAGCCCTACCTCCTCCGCTTTCGCATGTACCTTGCGGAAAGGCCCATCACATGGCGGGCAAGAGCCTCTTCGAGCAGATTCAGGACGGTATCACCCACGCGATCACCGATATCCGCGAGAAACTTGTCGAGGAGCCGTGGTGGGGTCGCTCGCTCTCGGACACATCGTCCGAAGACCAAGCTGGTCCGAGGCGACCGCGCCTAAATCGCCCGGCAGCCACACGCATGAGATCGAGCCGTCGCATGAACGCGAGCGCGGGCTGGACATTTAAGACTGCGCTATACTCTCACTTTCCAGCCTTCTAAGAAAGCGGCGAAGAGTTACCTTGGTTCGTACGTGGATGCCAGCGAGTGTATGTGAGGCCATTAAATCCCCCGACAATTCGAGGTTTTTCAGAATATGGGAAACGATATATTCGGAAATTGAAAACTGCGCTGCCAGCTCACGAGAGCCGCCGCCTTCCTCGTGAACAAGCGTCGATACGATCTGCAAAAGGTCACGCGTGTATTCCTCGCCATGATAGTGGCGAAGGTATGAATCGAAGTAAAACGACCTGATTCTTGCACTATTAGGGTGCGGATGGCCGAGACCGTGCTGCTCGTGGTTAACATACCCGTGCTGCTTCAGGATCGCGATTGACTCCCAAACGAGATCCTCGGGCATCCCGATCTTCGTCGCTTCTTTCAGCACGGCGTCGTAATCGACGAAGGGGTGCGAGGTCTCAATCACTTGCTCACAGGCAATCGCGAAGATACGTTCGTCGTCTGCTTCTAGACCGGGAAGATGGTGGACGGGGATGCTGACATAACGCGGCGGTGCGGCAACGGGCGGCGGCACTTTGCCGTAAATGGCGGAAGCGATCCGGTCGGCATGACGCGGCAGCGCATCAAGGTCGCGCACTCTTTCTTGTATGATATGTGCCAGTTCCGCCGGGGGCTGCACGTCGTCCAAGATGACGGGAATAAGATGCTGCACGATGCCGTTGATTCGCTGCACGACGGCATTGGAAAGCTCTTCTTTGACCCAGGGACGATGGATGCTATTCGCTGTTAGAACAATTACGAAAGCGTCGGACTCGCTGATCCCATGCTTGAAAATCTCTTTGACGATATCCTGACCGGGAAGAAGGTCCCGCTCGTCAAGCCAGACATCGAGTCCTCGCTCACGCAATAATTCATCTAGAGACGTGACGACTCGCTCTTTATCAACTTGAGCATGTGACAAGAAAACTTTGCGACGGTTCGTGCTCTCAGTAACCTCAGCAATCTTGCTATCCATCAAGACTAAGCCGCTTCCCGTGACTGCTCGCCATATGTTTTTTCCACCTGCGGCAGACCGAACAGCTTGCGATCATAATCGCGCGTCAGGAACCCTCGAAGCTTACCCATGAGCTGCTGCGAAAACTCGCTGTCGCGCTTTGCCCAATCTATGACGGCCGCGCCAGCGAGAACCTTGCGACGCGTATCGCTCTTGCGCTCGGTTGCTCTCTCCCGAGCTGCAATTTTCTTCAGCCGTTCATCCAGCGCCGCGCGCTGTTTCAACACCTTTTCTTTCGAAGTAGCCATGCGTTTTTGCTCCCCTTGCATGTTGCGTGCATGGTGATGGTATCCTAAATAAGCCGGGTTGCAAATCCTGTTCATCTCTTCGCCTGATCCGGAGCAAACCGATAGTATGACAAGCCCAAAGGGTGAACTTATGCAAACTCCGTTTGCGTGCGTCAGGAACCATCGGTTCCCGAACCCTCCGGCATGGGCGTGCCTGCCCCTTGACCCCTACCAACCGTCGCCGGTTGGATGCCGGAAACGGTAGGCCGTTTCATCGCACAGGCAGTTTAGAAAATGCCTATGACCGCAAGCTGGTATCATTGCAGCGTCAAAGTCATCAGCCGTGCTTCCGGCCGCTCCGCTGTCGCGGCTGCCGCCTATCGTCTGGGCGACAAACTCCATGACGAACGCTACGACCTGACGCATGATTTCACGCGTAAGGGCGGCGTCCTCGAACGCTTTATGTTTGCGCCGTCCGATGCGCCGGAATGGGCCTATGAGCCGGAGCGATTGTGGAACGCCGCCGAGGCGCGGGAAAACCGCCGCAATAGCTATGTCGCGCGCGAGGTTGAGCTGGCGTTACCCGCCTTTCTCGAACCCGGCGAACGCCGCAAGATCGTGCAGCAGTTTTTGCAGGAGCTGGTAGACCGCTACGGCGTCGCTGTTTCCGCCGCTTTACATGCACCAGGTGCGGGCGACGCGCGCAATTATCATGCGCATATTCTGTTCACGACACGCGAGATGCCGCCCGAAGGGTTGGGCGGCAAAACCCGCGTGCTGGACGACCGCAAAATCGGCTCGCAAGAAATCATGCATTTGCGCGAGCGCGCGGTCGAGATCATCAATGCGGCATTAATTGAAGCGAATTCCGATATCCGCGTCGATCACCGCAGCTTCAAGGATCGCGGCATTTCGCAAGAGCCGACGACGCATCTGGGCCCTTCCGCCGCCGAGATGGAACGCCGCGGCGAAACGAGCGACCGCGGCGATATCAACCGCGAGGCCGCGCAGGCCAATAAGGAACGGCGCGAAGCGCTGGACCAGATCATCGCCGACGAAACACAGCGGGAATCGCGTGAGCCGGACCACTCGGAGGTCCCGGCCGATGCGCGCTCGGATGGCAGACGGCGCGTGCGCGATGACGTACAGCCATTCAAGGACGCAATCGCCGCGCGCGGCACCGTAGCGGACATCCAGTTTCATGACGGGCTTGCATGGTGGGAGCGAAGCGCCTTGCGTGCCGTACAGCTCGCGCGTAATCTCGGCCGCGAGCTGGGTGAACGCGTCGCGGATCTCTGGCAGGACCAGACAAGCGGCATGAAACCCGAAAGTGAAATCTCGCATCGTGACCGGCTGCGCGACACGCGCGAACACGAACCGGAAAAAGGATGGGACCGATGAGCAAAGACGACGACAAAGACGGCGTGCGCGGGCTTTGGAAAAAAGCGACGAGCCGCAAGGCGGAATCGAACGTTCTTCCGATGGAGCGGCCGCCCGCTGACCGGACCTATAGCGCGTTCAAGGTGCAAGACCGGACGGAGCGGCTTGAGATTCGCCGCGCGTCCGGTCTCTCGCGGTTCCCGTCCTATTAATTACCTGCTGGACATGAGCTATGACCGGCACGGAAGCGAGGCGCTATCGCTGATTTTACTTTCATGGTCGTGACCATTGAAGGCGAAAATCTGGAGCCGGTGCTTCATGCCATTCAGTCCGGGACGTGCGAGCGTATTACCGAGTTCAGCGCAGCGAAACACAACAAACCCGCACCCGGTCAGCCCTTTATCGAACGCATCGAGATCGACGCGGCCGACGAGCGCCTCGGCAAGGCGCGGGACTGACGCGCGAGAATTCTCCTCCTGCACTATACCGCAGCCCCGGAAGCCGCATGGAAGGCTTGTTTCATTTTCTGATCGTTCTGGCGCTCTGCATCACGGGCTTGCTCTCGCTTGCGATGGTGCTGTTCGTTGTCGTCATGCGAATGCCGGGCAGTAACCTGCTGAAAGACGTGCTGACAAGCCTGCTCTGGCGTGTCGACGCAACGGCGGGCCTCGCCGTCGTCGCCCTGCCGTTGTAGCCGGTTCCAGGCATCGACGCGGCCTATGATCTCGGCTCGACGCTGTTCCTCATCGTCTATTGGCTGGGGTTCCTGCGCGACATCACGCAGGCATTCAAACGGCCGCGCCGCCGATGCAGCAGTCGCCGCCGGATATGCGAAACGTGACCCCTCCACAGACGCAGCTCGCCGGAGAATGGTGCGAGCTGCGGCCATGATGCTTGCGCCATCTGCAAGGGTCGCTCATGTTTAAGCACCTGAAGCATATCAAAATGGGGCATGTCGAGCGCGTCATCGACGCGGGTGAAAAAGCGGCGAAAGCGTTCCGCTACGTGGTCGAAAACCGGGACGAGATCAAGAAAACCCTCGATGCCGCCGGGAAAGCGGGCCGCGCGACGCACGCCTCCGCGAAGCAGCAGATCGAGCAAGGCGTTGAGGCTCTGAAACGGCGTTTTCCTAACGCGTCGCACCCGACGGCGGCTTGCTTTCGGCCGTCACTTGTTCGCGGAACGACGGTGCCGGATGCTTTTCTGTCAACCGCTTCAGCCCGGCATAGCTTAGCTCGCCAACAATGAGCGCGCCGCTGGCGTCCTGCACATGATCGAACGTTTTCCAGAACGTTCCGGGTGACGTGTGATAGCGTTCGAGCGGAAAATGCTTACGATATTCTCGGGAAAGCAGGTAGCTCCCAACGCCGCACACGCCCGCTGCAAATTGCAGGGGCGTGTCGCTCGCCGGGCGTTTTTTAGTTTCCGAGGTCATGCTTGCAGCATAAATCAACCTGAAACAGGCACAAGCGAAGACTTCGTGACGCTTACTGCGCGCCTACGTAGCGATGATCTCCCTGAGAGCTGCATGACGGGCATTGGACCGATGGAGCGGCATCTTCTTGCCAATGATTCCGGTGCAAATGCGCGATTTTAAGCGCGACGTTTTTCGTGCAGTTAGCGCATGAAAAATAAAAGGAAACTCGCCCGAGACGTCCGGTTTTATGCTCTTCAAAGTCGCGCTGGACTTCGCGGATGCTCGAAACCAGCCCAGCGGTCTGAATACCATCATCGAGGATCGTCCGCCAATTGCGTTTGAGCGTATAGTGGCCTGTAGACATCTGCCTTTCCCTCCCGGCAGCAACGTGCCGAGTGCTTAGTGACGAAAAAGCGCCGTCGAATAAACAGCGCACCATCGAAAGGGAATGTCTACGAATCGTCGGGCTTTCACGCGCACCTCGCTTTCGGTGAAGCAGAGATACCCTTTACGGTACGGATACAAACATAAGCGCCGTACCTGCTTGCTTGTACTATCGCAAACGGACGTTTGCATTTAGTGCAAAGGCCTCGCACCATGCCCTATTACATCGCCTACTACCGCATCTCCACCGACCGCCAGGTCATATCGACCTCAGCATCTTTCTTCTCTCTGAGCCCACCGAGATTGAGTCCGGCCGCAACAACAACTGTCCCCCAGTTGAAAAGTCGCGCTCGACGAATGCTGCAAGGCCGCGCCGTGTTGCTGATTGTTGGCCCGCCAACCGCCTTACCGTCCACATCTTCGCCGCCATGCACTTGTTCAAGCAATCCCCGACCCCTCGGAGCCTTGGCCAAAGCCAACGCCGTCAAAGACCCCGGATTCCCAGCGCCGGAGGGTATAGCCTCCGACTGCTCCGCCAGCGCCAGCATCGAGGTTTCATCGATAGCTGCTTATCTGATCCCGGCACCAGCGTTTTCAGGCAAAACGAAAACCAGACACCGCCATTTCAAGAACCCGTTCACTGTAGATACGCTCAGCCGGTGTGTCGGAAGTCCCCGCCGCTACCATAAGCGGCAGAAGATGCTCCGCACGTGGATGCGCTACTCGTGCCCCCGGCGCGTCGGTCCAATGCGTAAGTTCTGCAGCGCGTTTCGTCCCGGATTGCGTTGCTGCTGAGGTAAGCCACGTGTCAAATGCTTGCGATGAAGCCGTGAAACGCTTGTCGCCGAATGCTCTCAAGTTATGAAAACTCATTCCCGATGCGATAATGACGACGCCCTGATCACGCAGCGGCGTGAGCGCCTTGCCGGCGGCGAGGTGAAGCGCCGGATCGAGATCGCGCTCGACGGACATCTCGATGACCGGAACACGTGCCTCGGGGAATGCAACTTTCAACGGCACGAAGACTCCGTGATCGAGACCACGCTCGTGGTCAAGCTCTACCGGGCATCCTTGACTCTGCAACAAGTCTGCTGCCGTCGCCGCAATCGATGATGCTCCTGGCACATCATACCGAATAGCGTAGGTCTCCGGCGGGAAACCGCTATAGTCGAAGATCAAACTCGGTGAATGCGTCGCTGTAAAACGGAATCCGCGCGTTTCCCAATGAGCTGACACGACAATGATCGCGGTGGGTAACTCGGGCAACCGCGTAGGCAGTGAACGTAAGAAACGCTCCATGCCGGTCCAATGATTCTTGGGGTCAGGCATGAAGAAACATGGGCCGCCGCCATGTGGAATGAAAAAACTTGGTTGACGCACGGCCATATTCGTACCGATTTATCGAGACATGATGGGGAACATCGGCCGTCCACTCTTGGTCTTCAACGCCGGCACTTCTTCCTGCATAACGTCCCAGTGTTCGACAAGTTTGCCGTTTTTGACACGGAAAATATCAACGGTCACCAGTGGCTTCGGGCCCCACCCCGTGTAGAGGCCGTGAATCATCACGAAATCGCCATCTGCAACGATAAGATCGGGCACGTATTTGAAGTTCGATGGAAGTGAGGCAACGATCTTCGGCAGATCGTCGGCACCGTCACCGATGGTCGGGTTATGTTGCAGATATGGGCTACCAAAGTAGCGTCGTACCGCTGCCTTCGCATCTCGCTTCACGAAGAGGTCATTCATTGCGTTCCAAACGATCCGCTTATTTTTTTCTTGGATCGGACCGGCTTGAACCGGTGCTTGAATGAACGACAACAGGAGCATCAACGTGCCGACACTTTTTATCGCAAACGTAGGAGACATGATCTGCATGAGATTCCTTTTGGGATCAGTTGTGTACGCAGGGTACATTTGTGTAGTGTTGCACCCTGATCTCTTGGGCGCCAGGTTCAACATGATGTGCCGATTGACCGCAATTCGTCGGCGATCGACGTCCGGAGCGGGATCATTGCGGCTCGAGAGCCGCTTCGCCATACCGCGGGTGTCATTGCATGGTGCTTTCGGAAGCGCCGAACGAACGACTCGACCCCGGCATAACCGAGGCGCTCGGCGATGACCGCAAGCGGCAACGTCGTTCCGGCCAGGAGCCGCCGGGCCTCGACCATTCGGCGCTCAATGAGCCACAAGCTGTAGGTACGCCCGGTCAGCCGCCTCAACTTCGTCGTCAGGTGCCCAGGTTGGAGATGAAGCCGCCTTGCATCCGGCGCATGCGGTCTCCTGGGGCCACAGCTTGCACTTCGACACTGATGGCGCTTGGCTGACGAGGCAAAAAACTGAAGAGAGATGCCATACATGGTATGTCTCTTATGCAGATCGGGCTTTGTCGCCCGTCAACAGAAAATCCGCCGGAGCGTCGAGGCAACCAACATCGCTTGCTCGCCCGATCACCCCGCGCTCGGTGGTTCGCAGATGACGTAGCCCATGCCGTCCTCAGTCCGCCGCGCGGTCCCGGTGTCGCAGAGCCGCGCCAACGCCTGCGAAAACTCCGCGCGCGTCACACCGGTGGTGACGCCTTCGGTGGCGAGTCGTTCATCGACGAGCAGGAGCAGGCTCTCCTCGGTGAGATACGGCCGCTCCGAGCGCGATGCCATATCGCCGAGTTCCGTTTGCAGATGCCAACCGATGCGTACGATGCGATCGGCGATCACCGCGACGCGTTTCTGCACGCCATGTTCACGCTCCCACAGCAAGCGATTCACCGCGATATCCGCATGCCCCGGAGCAAACAGCGCGCGGAGCGCGTCGGGGCCGATGTTCGCTTGCAGAAGGCGCACGAGTGCATCGACCGTCAACGCCGCCACGCGATGCTGCTGCAACTCATCGGCGAAACTCCGCTCATCGCCGAATGCCGCGCCGACGAGGAGTGCGAAGTCGGCCTGATACGGCATGCGAAAACCGGCCGGCTCCTCGGGTCGTGGTTCATGCACGATCTTGCCGGGAGAGGTGGTCTTGCATTCAAGGACGACGCGATACGCCTCACGTCCCAGGGGAGCGTCGAGCAGGCCGTCGGGTTGCCCATTCCCGCCGAGATGCCGTGTGAGAAAGCCGAGTGCCGCAAACGCCTCGCAGACCGCGATTTCAAAGGCCGTTGGATCGCTGCCGCACGCCGTCGCCGTTAGCTGTGCAGAGAGAGCGCTGCACGTTTCTGGCGCGATCCAAGGGCGATGCGGTGGTATGGCAATCGCCGGCCACGAATCCTCCGGTTGATTGATCCGAAAATGCGTCGCGTCGACCTGCACAAAGGCCGGTGTCGCACCGACGCCGAGGGTGCGCGTAATATACTCATGCAACGCCACGTAGAGATACTTGCGCGGTAAGGTCGCGGGCAACAAGCCTGCGGCCTGACCTTCTGCCAGAATCTCATCGATCGTGCGCGTTTTGCCATCGGCGAGCAGGCGGATCGCCGCACGGGTGAGATAGCTGTGCGCCGGTCGCTCGGCCTCTGCGGGTAGGATCGGCGTCGCCAGCGCACGCAGCTCGAGTGGTGCTCCCTCGACTATCGAGTGCAAGGCATCGTTCTCATCGCGCGACGGAAGCCGTTGTTCACCGAGCGCCGCACGCATCTCCCCGAACCGTGCGCCATACGAGGCGAACGCCGTCGCGAAGGCATCGAGCGTCAGCAGCGGTTCAGTCCCGGCGGCGATCTCATCCCACGTCGCCGGCACCAACGTCGTCAGTGGGAGATTCCCACGCACCGCGTAGGGCAACAGCGCGCAGAGTCCGGGATGGTTGCTCTGCAGACCGACAAAGACGCGATCTCCTCGATCGACCCGCAACCGAGCCGTCGTCAGCAGATTAGGCAGCGCACGTACTGCCTCGGCGAGAAAGCCTTTTGCCCACCGTACCGCCTCGTCGTACGTCGGTGCGTCGCTGAAGGGCAGCCAGAGCGTCAGCCCCGCCTCGCCATCGCACAGGGGAATCGCATCGAGTCGCTGTGCCTGCAGGCGAGCACGGAGCGCGAGTGCCGCCGCGCGCACTTCGGCTCTGCCGGTCGTTCCTTGTGGGTCGAGATGGAGGCGCAAAAACGCTGCGCGGTCGACTCTGCCGGGGCATGGTGTCCAACTGTCGATCTCGACGGCGAATCGGCCGCGCGTGAGCCAGGTGAGATTATGCGCATTGAGCGCAACCGCGTGGTGCGTCTTGCCGCCGACCCGATACGCAACCGTCGTGATACTGCTCGGCCCGTGCTCCAGCGTGGCGTGAAAGACCCGAGCGCCGCCGATGCCCTCCGGTTCGGTGACGTACACGAGCGGAATTTCACCGAAGATATCGACGAGCAACGGAGCGACACGTTCATAGTGCGCAACGATCGCCGCGTGTTCAGCGGCATCGTGCGGCGCCTGATCGATTGATTCCATCGGTGAGATCCTTTCGCAGAGCATCTTTCTGTAAACAGGCTCAACTATACCGAATGCCCTTTGATGCGCCAACATCATGCAGCTATGAGCCGCGCGCTCACCCTCTGTCGAACCTCCCTACCGGGCTCGAGATTGGGCGAGTATCTCGTTCCAGCGCTCGAAGAATCCCCCTAACTCTGCAAGAGTTCTGGTCTCGTCATGAGCCTCGACAGCCTCTTGCCGTCGGGCGGATCTTCTCCCCCAACGTGTTATCACTTCCTGAGAGGCTGCGATCAGGTGACGCAGGTTCGTCATTGTTGCCTCACGAGTGTCGGGTGATCGATCGATACGATCAACCACTACCTCGAGACCCTGAAGAACGATTCGCAGTACGTGCTGTTGGACTTCTCGAGAACCCCGTAATGCATCAAAGATTGTCTCGCTGGCGAGTCTGGTCGATGCGACCGAATCGCGTGCTTGCTCGGCAGGAGGGTTGAGACTTTCGAGACTCAGCCGTGCAATCTGAGACGCGAAGCTCCGCTCGAGAGGTGCAGCGATGGGAGGGTTTACAGGACGAGCAATGGGAGGGTTTACAGGACGGTCGAGATTCGGCGAATGTGGTCGCCTAGCGCTTGGGGCCGGAGCGCCTGGATCGCCGCCCTGTGCTGCTCTCGCCGGTGGCATCTGAGGCGTAAAGCGCTGAACGAGAGCGTACGCGAATTCAGTCGATACGTTGGGTCTATCCGGCAGATAAATGAGGATGTTGCTCTGGTTGCTCAGACTCTTCTCGCTGTGTGGGCTCTTCACGCATCATGCTCTGCTGAGTCGGCGCTGCCAACGCCACATCTATCGCTGCCGACGCCACATCTGTACCCGTGGGCGGGGAGGGAAATGCTCTTGCGAAGCCTTGGATCAGTTCGCCGCGGAGTCGACCTTGCTCAGACGTCTCGGCAAAATCCCCGCCTAACCCGGTAGGCGCAGGCGTAGCTGCCCGGCTGGCTGGGTCGGTCTGAGCGAATGCCGTTTGGTATGCCGCAAGCGCGTTCGTTGCGAGTGTTCTGTGATCGGTTGTTGGTGGGGTAGAAGCCGCGCCGTATCATTCCATTCTCCCCGGCATTGCATCCGTGCCCGCCGGGTATCCTACAGGTCAACGTCATTGCCTATGTCGCCGAATGCTTGCCCGGCAAGATGCGGCTCGTATCTTCGCATGATACTCTTCGTATGGTTACACGCTGCTAAGGCCTGTCCACACCCAGATGCGTGGCTTGGCTATGCGGCGTACAGCATCTCAGCGAGGCGCTTGACGTCGGCAAACGCAATGGGAAAGCTCACCTGGTCGCCATAGACCATATCCTTCACGAAAGCCTGATAACGTTTCGTGTGGATGGGGTCGCTTTCCAGCGCGCTTATCGCCTTCCGGATCTCACCCATAGGATCGTCGCGGAATGCCGGAAATTGATTGGCAAATACGTCAGCATCATAACGGATAATGCCGCGTGCCACATCGACGACTTCCACTGCGTCATAACGCGACTGAATGCAATGCAGATCGTAGATATGGCGGACGAGCGTTGGATCGTCGTAAGGTTGTTCGTCGTCGGTTGCGGCAAGCACCATGGCGGTGCGCCGCAGAAGCGCAACCAGCTTTTCCGCCGCTGTTTCAGTGATCGAGATGCAAGCAATTGCCGTTACTTCTGGTTCCCGTGCGAAGGCCTCGGTCACAAAAGAGGCAACGGAGCGAGTCACAGTCGGCAACCGTATAGGTGCATAGGTCAACTCTACCTGGACGCTCGGTCGCAAACCTCGCGTCGGCTGACTGCTACGGTAGGGTAGTTGATAAGCGATATAGCGGTTCTCATTACGCGCGTGCGCTTCCACGATGCCAAATATGCCGGTGGTATTCAATGCATCGGTGACCAGACCGCGCAGTGCACGAAGCTGACTTTTCAGGCGAGATCTGGATTCGCCGTATTCTGCCGGCGGAATAATCTTGAAATCAACGTCTTCTGACATGCGCGCAATCGCCTTGTGTGCACGTGCAAGTGCCGTTCCGCCACCGAAAATCAGAGAAAATGGTGCTGCATCGACCTCGCTCACGGTGCGAATGGCGGCGACAACCTGAAGATCTTTTTCCAGCAAAGCAACGCTGGGCAACCCTAGCCGGGAGCGCGCTTCAAGGAGCTCTTGGAGCTGCTCAGCGTTCACGAATCAGCTTCCAATTATCCAGCTGCAGCTTGCGTGTAAAACGCCCTCGGATACGGAGCACCGGGTTGACGGGTATCTGCGTTGAGTGTCCTTCATTATAGGCACGTTCCGCTTGGCTGGGCTCCCATCGTACCCCCAGCTTGTCGAGAGTCTGTCGCGCAGCCTCGATAAAGCCACCGGGGCTACTAAGAACGGCTTCCCCTGAAAGTCGAGAAACGAACGCTTTCCCATAAACGCCGTAGCCCAGCTTGACGAGACGTTTCTCTCTCACGAGCTGGCGCAAAGCGCGAAGTACCTGGTCTTCTCCGCCTAAGTCCATAAATTCGCGCGGAAAAAACACGTCGTCGCTCGCTGCACCGATACGCTCGGCAATTCTTTCCTTTAAGGTGAAGCGCGGCATGTCAAGCTCCATGCATCTGTAAGAAAACCCGACTTTATCCTATGCAAAAACCCGACAATTGTCAATTGGCGTACCACGTATGCCAGAGGTACGATCCCGAGCGTAGCGCGTCGGGTTGTTCTGGGACCTGTCCACACCCAGATGCGTGGCTCGTCTTTACACCATTTTTTCGAGGTGCCCTAACGTATCAGGCGCGATCGGCGCAACCGGCGTCGCCGTGCTGATCCGGAGACGCTCGTTCGCCCAAAGATACGGTAGGATGCCCAACAGCCAGAGAACGGGAACGATCAGCAGTTGATCGATGAGTAACCAAATGCCCATGCCGACAAACGATGATGCACTGAGCTGAGAAGGGGGGTGCAACGTCATGCCGCCCGGTTGTGCAAAAAGTGAGATGAGCGAGAGAGGCAAGACAAAGACGATTTGGCCGCAGGCAATCGAGAGGAGAGGACGCCATGCTCGCTCGAGCTTGACTGGGACGTGTTTCAACATCGCCCAGACCGGTGTAGACGTATAGAGTGCATCCAAAATCGTCACATAGAGCACTCCTTGAATGAGAAATGACGGAACGAATCCCAGAGCAAGGAGTCCGATCATAAAAACGGTCGTATATGCCGTCATCACCGTCGCTCCAAGGTGCAAGACGTACATGAAGAAAGCCAGGAGAGCTGCTCCTAAAAGACCGAGCAGCAGTGCACACAATTCCACCATCAGAGAGAGTCCGATCGTTGCAAGAAGACCGCCGCCTAGCGTCAGCATGACGCGCCGAACGTGTTGCTTTACAAAGATGCGAGATTGCTTCGTGGTGATCTTCTCACCCCGTGATGTGCGTGTGGAATAATCAATAATATTCGCGATCGCTAAAGAGCCTCTATACCATCCCCACGCGAGAGCCCCGGTAATGGCGATCATGAATCCTACAATGCTCAGAAGAGTCGTAGAGTGAAACGTCGCGGCGCAAATGGTCGCAACAATGCCTGCTCCGATGAAGAAGAGCAGCATATCGCGGAGCATCGTATAGTATGGAAGCAGGAGTGCCCATTGCTGCCGCACCGCTTGAAGCGCGGCGATGCAGCCGTCTATGCCGAAACGCAGCGAGAATGACGCCTCGGTCACCGGTCGTGGGGTCTGCATGATCTCCCTGCCTTCTTCGTGCGCTTGCTAAGAAGCACTGTAGAGATCATCGGTATGAGAGAGGCATAATCCGCGCTAGTGCAAGAACATCTATCGCTCTCGAAGCACGTCTCTGACCCGAACGTTACGCAAAGCAAATATGGTGCGCTGGGCAGGGATTGAACCTGCGACCCCTACCATGTCAAGGTAGTGCTCTCCCACTGAGCTACCAGCGCGAAAAAAGAAAGGCGTGAGGACCATGCTAGGTACGAGGCTCCCTTGCGAAGACCCTGCCCTCGCCGGAGCGAGCACATGCGGGTAGTCGACGCCGCGCAGATGCGGAGCCTCGATGCGTACGTGATGCGTCGTCTCGGCGAGACCGAGTTGATGCGGCGGGCCGGTATCGGCATCGCCGAGGTGTTACGTTCGCGCGCCTCGGGCGGGCACGTCGTCGGCTTCGCCGGTCCCGGCGATAACGGCGGCGATGTCTTCGCTCTCTGCGCCGAACTCGCCGGGAGCGCGCGCTGTACCATCCTCGCTCATGACGCGCCGAGGCTCTCGCCGGCACGGCGTGCCGCCGAAGAGCATGCACGCGCGACCGGCGTGCAGATGCTGCCCTTTCCGACAAGTCGCGCTGCGGTACAGTCGATGCTCGTCGATGCGACGCTCCTGCTCGACGGCATGCTCGGCATTGGGGCGCGACCCGATACGACCGCTTTCGCCGAGGTGATTGCGGCGATCAACGAGACTGCTCTCCCGGTCTGTGCCGTCGACATCCCGACGGGTATCGATGCAACGGACGGCACCGTCAGCGCCGCCGGTGCCGTCCGTGCCGCCATAACCTGTACGCTCGGGCGACCGAAGACCGGTCTCTTCTCGGAGACTGCACGCGCCTATATCGGTGAACTCTGGCTGATCGATATCGGCACGACCGACGCGGACATCGACGCCGTTATCGCTGAGGCCGCTGAACGTCGCTACACGGTGTTGACGCCGCGAGCGTTTATCGACGCTTTGCCGCAGCGCGCACCGCTGGTCGACAAACGTTCGGCCGGTGCGCCGTTGCTTGTGGCGGGGAGCAGCGCCTTTCCCGGTGCGGCGGTCTTGTCGGCTCGCGGCGCCGCGCGCGCCGGTGCCGGGTATGTGACGGTCGTCACGCCGCAGCATGCGGTCTCTGTTCTGCAGAGCCATCTGCTCGAGCAAGTCGTCGTCGGTCTTGAGACGAGCGACGCCGCTTCGGCGATCGCGTGCATTCTGCAGTCGGCGCAACGCGCGCAGGCGCTCGCGATCGGCCCGGGGATCGATCGCGAGCCGCAGATGGGTGCGATTCTGCGCGGCGTTCTTGAACAGACGACGCTGCCGGTGGTGATCGATGCCGGTGCTCTTGAGCATCTCGCCGATCATCTGCATCTGCTCCGCGATCGTGCTTGCGTGATCACGCCGCATGAGGGTGAGTTCGCGCGTCTCACGCGTACCGAGCCCGGTTCACCGCAGACACGTCGCGCACGATTACGTGCGTTTGTCGACCGGACGGGGATTACCACGCTCTTGAAGGGCAACGTTACCCTGATCGACGATGGTCGCACGATGTACTTCAATCCAACCGGTACGCCGGCGTTGGCGACCGCCGGTACCGGTGATGTGCTGACGGGGATGATCGCGACGTTGTTGGCGCAGGGATGCTCGCCGCTCCACGCGGCCTCTCTCGCCGCCTACTGGCACGGCCTCGCCGGGCAGGTCGCCGCGCGTCGGCGTCGGGTCGGCGTGATCGCGGGCGATCTCCCCGATCTGCTCGCCCGTGCACTGCCACGGAGCGACGCCCCTTCGCTGAACGGCGCCTTGCGACTGTGGTGAGTGCAATGATAGTGCCTCTTCGCTACGTTCCCGCGATGTTCGCTGAGAGGATATGATGACTGCTCCGATAGCCGATTATACGCTCGCCCACGTCTTGGGGCTCACCGGCCGTATTCTCTCCCTTGCAGTCGAGAGCGATGCCCTGCAAGGCAATGCTCTCGGCGATCCGACGACGCGTCTGCAAGCCGTCTATCTTCCGCCCGACTACGACCGTGAGCCGCACGCAACGTATCCGGTCTTGTACTATTTGCCGGGGTACGGTAGCACGGTGCAGAGTACGCTCGCTGTGCGCCCGTGGGAGCAGAATCTCTTTCAACGCTGCGACCGTCTCATCCGTACCGAGCAGATGCCGGCGGCGTTGGTCGTTGTCGTCGATGGATGGACCCGACTGGGTGGCTCGCAATACGTCGATTCCGTGCATCATGGAGCGTATGCGACGTACATAACCCGTGAGGTGGTCGCCGCCGTCGATCGTGCGTTCCGTACGCGTCGATCGCCGTATGCTCGCGGAGTCTTCGGTCATTCATCGGGTGGATTCGGCGCGTTGCATCTCGCTATGCGTTATCCGGGCGTCTTCGGTGCGGTTGCCTCGCATAGCGGCGATAGTTACTTCCCCTATGCGACGCTCCCGGCGTTTGAGAAGACGCGCCGCGTGTTGCATCGCTATGCGACGCTCGCCGATTTCGCCACGGCATTCTTTGCGCAAGAGCATCATACGGGCGATGTCTTTGAGGCGATGATGACGTTGGCGTACGCCTCCGCCTACTCGCCGCGTGCCGCACTCCCGTACGCGATCGATTTGCCCTTTTCGTTGGAGAGCGGCGAACTCGATGCGACGATCTTCGATCGTTGGCTGACTTTCGATCCGGTCGAGAACGTTCTGCAGCCGGATGCCGTCGCCGCTCTCAAACCGATGGCGCTCTGTTACCTCGATTGCGGGATACGTGATGAATGGGCATTAAACGTCGGTGCTCGCCTCTTCGCCGATCGCGCCCGTACCGGCGGCGTAGCGGTGTTGCATGAAGAGTTCGATGGAGCCCACAGCAAGATCAAACATCGCTTCGAACGCTCGATGCCGCTCATGCTCCAAGCCCTACTCGAACGCGAGAAGTCTCCAAGCATGTGATCGGGATGCGCTCCATCTCCACTGCAGGTCTCGGTTGCGTTGACAGAACAACAACGTATACCGCTGGGGAGCGTCGCCTTCAGATGTCAGGCGGCTATCTCCTGGGTGATCCGCTGCGCGGTTGTCGAAATCGGAAGAAAAATGAGCCAGTTTGATACCAGCTCCGACCGTATCAGAAAGGCGCTGAGCTTACCGAATGGGGCGCGCTTCTATCGTTGTGCCCTTCAGATCAATCCATTTGATTATCTTCGCCGGCACAAGAAAGCGACTGAGTTCCAAAGCGAAGCTGAATATAACACGGCAATCATTACTGCCTGTAAGGAACAAAGCATCGAGGTCATTTGCGTAACTGACCATTATCGAGTTAGACATTCGATGGCATTAGTCAAAGCGGCACGCGAAGCCGGTATTTTCGCCTTTGGCGGCTTCGAGGCGGTCACCAAGGATGGGGTGCATTTCCTGTGCTTGTTCGATCCCGACAAAGATGATGCGCTTGAGCGATATATTGGTGATTGCGGTGTCCATGATGAGTCGGATCCCTCACCGACCGGCAATAAAGACTGTCATGAGCTGCTGGATGTCTCCCGCTCACGAAAGTGGGGGGCAATCTGTATTGCGTCACATGTCGCGTCCAATGGTGGACTACTGAAAAACCTATCCGGTACACCCCGAAGCAACGTCTGGAAATCACCAGCTTTGCTCGCCTGCGCTCTCCCTGGACCAATCGCTGATGCACCGGAAAACTTCAGGCCGATTTTACAAAACCGGGATCATTCGCATCGCCGTAATCAACCAGTCGCGGTTATCAACGCGCAAGATGTGAATAGTCCTGAGGATTTGACGAAGCCCGGATCGAGCTGTTTGATCAAAATGTCCAAGATATCGGTTGAGGCGCTCCGCCAGGCTTTTCTTGACCCGATTTCTCGGGTTCGCCTGAAGAGTGATGCGCAAGCTGAGCCGCACGCGACATTCGTGGCCTTGACCTGGGAAGGCGGCTTCCTGCGCGATAGCGCGGTGCATTTTAACGAAAACCTCAATGTTCTGGTAGGTGGCCGTGGCACCGGAAAATCGACCATGATTGAAAGCCTGCGCTATGTACTAGGCCTCGACCCGCTGGGTGAGGACGCGAAGAAAGCCCATCAGGGCGTGCTACGCGAAGTACTGCAAAGCGGGACCAAGATTTCGCTGCTAGTCCACTCTCATAAGCCATCGCCACGCAGCTATACGATAGAACGGACAGTCCCCAATCCGCCGGTGGTTAAGGACGAAGACGGCACGGTACTAACTCTCACGCCGCGCGATGTGATGCCGGGGGTCGAGATTTTCGGTCAGCATGAAATCTCGGAGCTGACGAAAAGCCGGGATAAGCTGACGTTGCTGCTCGAGCGCTTCGTTGAACGAGATCCATCCGAGGCTGGGCGCAAAGTCCAACTTCGTCTTGAGCTTGAACGATCACGCAGCAGGATCGGTGAAATCAGCCGCGAGATCGGTACAATTGATGAGCGCTTGGCGGCGCTGCCAAATTTGGAAGAGACGCTGAAGCGATTTCAGGAAGCAGGCTTGGAAGCCAAGCTTCGTGAGAAAAGCCTGTTGGTCAGGGAAGAGCGCTTGCTTGGCGTCATAACTGAACGCCTGGGGCCGCTCCAGACGTTACGGCAAGATCTCCTAAACAATGTCCCCGTCGATACTGCTTTTGTTACACCGAAAGCGCTGGAGGGTTTGCCCAACGCCGATGTTCTGGGCCGGGCCGAAGCCATTCTGACTCACCTGAGCACCCAACTTCAGGCGGTCGCCGATCAGTTTGAGATAGCATTGAAAGGAGCTGATGCCGAGCTGAGTGCTATGCGCCGGTGCTGGGATGAGCGTCGTCAAGTGGTCGAAACAACCTATGAGAAACTGCTGCGTGAACTACAAAAGTCTAAGATCGACGGCGAAGAATTTATCCGCCTGCGGCGACAGATTGAAGAGCTACGCCCGCTGCGTGAGCGGCGCGATCATCTGACACGCGAGTTGGCGACACATGAAACACGGCGGCGGCAGCTGCTGGACGATTGGGAGAATGTCAAATCGACCGCCTTCCGCAGCATCGAAAAAGCAGCGAAAAAGGTAAGTCGGAAACTGCAGAATCGCATCAAGGTCGAAGTCACGATGGCCGGCAACCGTGAGCCGTTGGAACAGTTGCTCAAAGAAGAAATCGGTGGCGCGCTAGGTACTGTTCTGGAGCGGCTGCGCGAACCTACGGACCTGTCATTGCCGGATTTCGCTCAGCGCTGCCGGGAAGGCAAAGAAGCGCTGATGACGCACTACCGGCTGCCGCCGGGAGGCGCTGAGCGCCTCGCTCAAGCCAAGCCCGCATTGTTTATGCAGATTGAAGAGCTGGAGCTAACGGCAACCACGACAATCGCACTAAACACAGCTGCTGACGGCGAGCAACCAAACTGGCAGTCACTGGAACACCTCTCAACCGGGCAGAAGGCCACGGCGGTGCTGTTGCTGTTGCTGTTGGACTCAGAAGCCCCACTGGTGGTCGATCAACCCGAAGACGATCTCGATAACCGCTTCATCACCGAGGGCGTAGTCCCGATTATGCGCGATGAGAAGCTGCGTCGGCAATTTGTATTCTCAACCCATAATGCCAATATCCCCGTGCTGGGCGATGCCGAGCTCATTCTTGGCCTGCGCGCCTCGGGAGAGGGTAAGGAAGGCCGTGCCAGGATTGACCCGCACTATATGGGGTCGATTGATGAGCGATCGGTACGTGAACTCGTCGAAGAGATCTTGGAGGGCGGTAAGGCTGCCTTTGAGATGCGTCGAGCGAAATACGGCTTTTGAGGGTGCAACGTGACGACGCGAGTTGAATTGCTCGAACTGATCAACAACGGCGAAAATTCAGGGATCGAGTTCAAGAGGGATGTCATTGAACATCATGCCCTAGCCAAGGAGCTCGTGGCGTTTTCCAACCTCTCCGGCGGCGCGGTTTTGCTCGGCGTCGAGGATGACGGTAGTATTTCCGGCATCACGCGTCCCAATCTGGAAGAGTGGGTCATGACCGTCTGCCGTGATAAAATTCGGCCCGGAATTATCCCGTTTTTTGAAATCATCCGCGATGTCGAGCCCGGCAAGAATGTGGCCGTTGTCCGGGTAGCGCCTGGCTTTAGCGTCCATAGTCGCTGGCATAATAATGGTCACATGTATTACATCCGAGTCGGCAGCCAAAGTCGGGAAGCCAACCCGGAAGAATTGAGCAGACTATTTCAGCAACGCGGAGCATTCCGGGCCGAGTTACGGCCGGTCTCAGGCGCACGCTTGGCTGACCTCGATCTGCGGCGCTTGCGGGATTATTTCGGACGGGTCCGGCAGCAAGCCACCCCGGACACAGGCGATGAAGCCGGGTGGAACGCGTTATTGCTAAATACCGAGCTGATGGTGGAAGAAGGAATAACGGTCGCTGGCCTGCTCCTGTTCGGCATCCAGCCGAACCGCTTTCTTCCCTTTGCTGGCATTGATGCAGCGGCATTCCCCGGCACTGAAAAGGACTATGCCGCGCGTGAACGGGCAACGCTGCGTGGACCTATGGTACCGCTGATCGGCGAAGGCGGTCTGGTCGAGAATGGTTTGGTCGAACAAGTGTTACAGTTCGTCGACCGGAATGTCGCTCGCAAAACGACCCTTGAAAATGGAGCGCGCCGGGTTGAGACTCCTGTCTATCCCACCGACGTTTTACGCGAAGTCGTGGTCAACGCTCTCATCCACCGAGACTATCTTTTGACCGGCACCGATATTGAACTGGCGATTTACAGCGACTCTCTCGAAATCGTTTCACCTGGCAAACTCCCTAACGGCATCACCACCGAGCGGATGCTTGCAGGTTGCCGAGCGGCTCGCAATCAGCTCGTAAAAGACGTTATGCGTGATTATGGTTATCTCGAACATATGGGCATGGGCGTGCCGCGTAAGATTGTCCAGGGCATGAAAGCGCATAATGGCACTGAGCCGGTATTGATCGCGGGCGACGAGAGCTTCACGGTCAAGTTGCTTGGTTGAAAACGGCTGCCGGTCAAACCGCAAGATCGTGCGTTTTGCGCAGCGCCGGAAAGTAGAGACTCCACAAGCCGATGACCAACAGTGTCCCAATGCCGCCCACGACCACGGCGGGTACGACGCCGATCCAGGCGGCAAGCAGCCCCGATTCGCACTCACCGAGTTCATTCGAGGCGCCGATAAAGATATTTTCGAAGGCTGAGACGCGCCCGCGCATATGATCCGGGGTCGTGAGTTGGACGAGCGCATTGCGGATGACGACGCTGACCATATCCGCTCCGCCAACCACGGCAAGAAACGCGAGCGAGAGCAGAAAGTTGCGTGAGAGTCCGAAGGCGATGGTGGCGAGACCGAAGAGGGCCACCGCGCATAACAGTGTGACGCCGACATTGTGACGTGGCGGCCGACGCGAGAGGAGTGTCGCAACGATGGTCGCTCCGACCGCCGGTGCACTGCGCAAAGCGCCGAGTCCTACCGGGCCTGTGTGGAAGATCCCGTCGGCGAATGCCGGTAGCAGTGCGGTCGCGCCGCCGAAGAGCACGGCGAAGAGATCGAGTGAGATGGCACCGGCGATCAGCGGCTGCATCCGGATGAAGTGAAACCCGTCGAGGCTCTCGCGTAGCCCCGGCGGTCGAAGCGGCGTGAGTCGAGTCGGCATAGGTAAGGTGCCGATGACGACTGCGCTGATGATGAGCGCCGCGATCGCCGTGCCGAGTGCGGGCACGATACCGAAGGCGACCAGGATCCCGCCGAATGCGGGGCCCGCGATGACAAGCAGCGAGCGTAGGGCGGAGAATTGTGCCTGTGCCGCGACCAGCGAGTGACGGGGGACGAGGTTCGGTAAGAGGCTCCGTGATGCCGGTGCCGAGGTGGCGCTCGCGCAGCCGATCCCAAACAGAACGAGCAGATACGGCCATAAGGCCGTGATCTTCGCTGAGATGATCAAGAGAAAACAGCCTAAGCCGACGGCCTCTGCGATCGACATGAGACTGGCGATGCGGCGGCGCTCGAAACGATCGGCGATGACACCGGCCGGGATCGAGAGCAGCAGATTCGGTAAGAAGAGCGCGAGCCCGACTAAGCCGAGATCGAAGGGAGCGTGTCGCAGGGAGAAGATATGCCATGCGATCGCTACGCTTTGTATTTGATACGCACCGCGATCGCAGAGCGTGCCGAGCAGATACTGTGAGAAGGGGCGCAACCGAAAACGCATCGCCTAAACGTTCGCGACGAACTGCCGCAACCGCTCTATCTCATCCTACTGGATGCGGAGAAGCGTTGAGTACTGCAAGCGCGCGCTCTACAGCGGCAACGCGTTGCTCTTGCGTGGCGTTGCAGAGGTTCTGTAAGAGTGCTACACCGTGAAGACGGCCGGTGATGTGCTGAAAGTTTTGCTGAGCAACAATGGCAAGAAGCTCATGGTCACCGATGTATCTTGTGAGTTGTCTTTGGTGTGACAACGAAAGCCAGATTGTATTTAGGTCTCTCGCGTTAAATACGGTGTTCTCACCTGCACATATTTGATCATCGGCAATGAGGCTGCGCACGCCAATTTGCTCTCGTTCCGAGAGCGTTGATAGGACACTGATGGTATTGTTGGTCCTTGCCTCATCATATTCTTGTTCTTGGGCCATAAAGATTCGCTGTGCTTCGCCTATTGTTACGGGTCCGAGATCCATCAACGCCTCTACTGCAGCACGTTCTTCATCAGCGGATGCGGCATGCTGATTCAGATGGCCCAGTGCACCTAAGGAGGTTGTTCGTGAGCGCTCCTCGTCAGCCCGGTAGATTGGGGGAGCTGACGACTGGCTGCGTGGGTCAACCCTGTCAACGCCAAACACCTCTGCTTCTAAAGATTGTGTTATAGACTCTGGTATAGGTCTTGGGACGTAGGCGGTTACCAGTGCACCTAAGGAGGTTGTTCGTGAGCGCTCCTCGTCAGCCCGGTAGATTGGGGGAGCTGACGACTGGCTGCGTGGGTCAACCCTGTCAACGCCAAACACCTCTGCTTCTAAAGATTGTGTTATAGACTCTGGTATAGGTCTTGGGACGTAGGCGGTTATAGATGCCGCTACTTCGCTAGGTATAAGGTCGAGTCTGTTATTGTCAGCCGGATTTCCCATACAGGCCTATAATGTCGTTGCACGGGCTCCTGGCAAGCAGTCGGTCTCTGGGGTGTCTCCGAGCCGCTAGCTAGCGCGCAGGTCGCCGACCAGGCGTAGGCGGCGCTCTTGGAGGCGCGATTTGGCGAGTAAGTCGGTCAACGGCTCGGGGCGGCCGAGCGCATAGCCTTGGCCGTAGTCGACGCCGATCTCTTGCAGTCGCTCGGCGATCTCACGTTTGCTGACGTACTCGGCGATCGTCTTGATCCCCATAATATGTCCGACGCGATTGATCGCCTCGACCATCGCATAGTCGACGCTGTCGTCGGCCATCCCCTTGACGAAGGTCCCGTCGATCTTGAGATAATCGACCGGCAGATGCTTCAGTAAGCCGAAAGACGACATCCCGCTGCCGAAGTCGTCGAGGGCGAAGCGGCAGCCGAGCATCCGTAGCTCTTGCATCAACGTCGCGACGCGTCCGGCATTGGTGACCGCGACGGTCTCGGTGATCTCAAAGCAGAGCGCGCGAGGGTCGATGCCGCTCTGCGCGATATGGAGTTGGATGTAGGTACTCAAGCCTTCGTGTTTGAGTGAGGCATCCGAGAGATTGATGGCGCAGAGGTCGAGCAGACCGTTCTCGATCAGGCGTGAGCAGATCGGCAAGGCATGACTGATCACCCAGCGATCGATGGCACCCATCAGGTTGTAACGCTCCGCCGCCGGTAAGAATTCGATCGGCGCGATGAGCTTGCTCTCTTCATCGACCATGCGCAGCAGCAGCTCGACATGGCGAAAATCGTGCTGATTCTCGCCGATACTGCAGATGGGTTGATAAAAAAGGCGTAGGCGATTCTCGCCGATCGCCCGATTGATCCGCGCGACCCAATGCATCTCGCCGAACGTACGCACTAAGGCGCTATCGCGCTCGCCGTACATCTGCACGCGATTACGCCCCGCATCCTTCGCCGCATAGCAGGCCGCATCGACGGCGCTGAGCAGCGTCGCCATATCTCCGCTGTTCGCGGTGATCGGTACGACCCCGACGCTGATCGTCATGGGGAAGCGTTTTTCGTGCCACATGAAGATGCTTTTTGCGACGATCTCGCGGAGTTCGTCGGCGATCTGCTCGGCCTGCCCGATGCTTCGGTCGCGGAGGAGTACGACAAACTCATCGCCGCCGATGCGGGCGAAGGTATCGTTGTCGCCGATCAGCGGCGTGCAGAGTGAGGCGATCTTGCACAAGAATTCATCGCCGGCGCGATGCCCGCAGGTATCGTTGACGACTTTGAACTGATCGACGTCGATGTAGAGCAGGGCATGGGTACGACCCTCGCTCCGTGCGAGGAGCAAGGCTTCTTCGACGTCGTTCTCGAGACGACGGCGGTTGAAGAGTCCGGTCAAGGCATCGTGATGCGCCTGATGCTCGAGACGTCGTGCCATCGAACGCTGGTCGGTGACATCGCGCAGGCCGATGACGGTGCCGCGCAGCGCGCCTTCACGGCTGTAGAGCGGCGCCACCGAACAGGCGACTTCGATCAGGCGTCCGCTCGGCAAGCGTAGCCGCGTATCGTCATGGATGATGACCGTACCGTGTCGTTCGAGGCAGCGGGCGACCGGGTCGACGCTGATGCCGTCGTCGATCTCTAAGGTGAAGAGATCGCTGAGCATGGGGCGCTCTTTCGCATCGATATCGTAGCCAAGGAGCAGCACCGCCGCCGGATTGACGTAGTCGACGGTGCCGTCGGCCCGAGTGCGGATGACGACATCGGTGATCGATGAGAGCGTCGCCTTGAAGCGCTGCTGCTGCTCGAAGAGCGCGTTGCTGGTGGTGATGAGGCGGCGCACGAGTCGGTTCGAGCCGCGCGCGAGTTGAGCGATCTCATCCTCACCCTCTTCGTCTAAAGGGGTCCATCGTAGCGTTGCGAGCAGCTCTTCATCGTCGATTTCGAGCGACCGATCGCCGAGGCGATCGGCGAAACGACCGAAGCGCGAGCTGACCTCACCGAGTCGGCGAGAGACCGATCCCCCGAAGGTCATCGCGATGATGCTGAAGAGCAGCGTCGAGCCGACGACGGTCAAGATCGTCAGGAGGGCCGCCTGCTGTGTCGCGGTGCGGTACTCACTCGATGCGGCTAAGACGTCGCTCGCGACGGCGTCGCCGATGCTGTCGGAGGAGATGCGTAGGCTCGCCAAGGCGTCTTGTGTACGCAAGACCAGCCATGTCGCCAGCGTCGCGTGCTGCGCATCGGTCGCCGCAACCTCGGCGTCGAGCGTACGGCGCAGGGAGATGCGCTGGGCCTTGAGCTCGGCGATGAGCGGCGCGAGATACGCCGCATGCTGGATAGCATCGTCGAGACCGGTCATCGCGAGTCGTTGACGCTGCACGCTCTGATCGCGTTCGTCGAGAAACGATCGATCGTGCAGTTGAACGTAACTGCCGACGGCGCTCGATTCTGCGCTTACCGCCTCGACGAGATCGCGTGCATACCGCGTAATCGGCGTCTGCTCGGAGAGCCGCTCGATGTCGCTGCGTACATGCCAAATTGCCCACTGGGAGACGCCCGCTTCGAAAGCGAGAAGACCGAACGCGACTGCGAGGGAGGCGCTCAACTTTGAGCGGAGATTCCACTTCACGACGATCCCCTAGCGTGCGAATCACAGGACGGACTGGCGTCTGCACCTATGCAGAAAAGCAAAGGCGTGGTACGAGATTCGATGCCAATGCCCTTGTCGTGGTGGTGAGAAAAATTCCAGTATAGCTTGGTTTTTTGCTAAGATACGGCTTCTTGATCCGGCCAGCAAGCAAGCTCTCCGAGCGCCGCACTTTTGACGACTTTGAGCCCGAGAAGGGCGCATTTCATCCGTGCCGGACTGATGCCGATGCCGAGTTCATCGAGCACGGATTCTTTCGGTAGGCGCGCAATCTCTTCGACGCTTCGCTGCAAAACGATATCGCTCAGCATCGACATCGCCGCCTGACTGATCGCGCAGCCTTTGCCGGAGAAACGAATATCGCGTACGATCCCCGTTTCATCGACGAGCAACTCGACCCGTAGTTCGTCGCCGCAGAGCGGGTTACGATCTTCGAAGGCGCACGTCGCCGTCTCCAGATGTCCGAAGTGACGGGGATGCCGATAATGCTCAAGGATATGCTCTTTGTAAAAGTCGTCCATGCTCTCTGTCTCTGTGGGGCTATGGCTATACGCCGAAGATGCGCGCAGCTTTCTCCAGGGATTCGACCAAGGCATCGACATCATCTTCGCCGCTGTGCAAAGCGAATGAGGCGCGCGCCGTCGCTGAGAGGCCGAGTCGATCCATCAAGGGCATCGTGCAGTGATGCCCGGCACGGATGCAGACGCCGTCGCTCGCAACGAGCGATGCGAGATCGTGCGGATGAATGTCGGCGAACGTAAACGAGATGACGCCGGCGCGTTCTTCGAGTCTCGAAGGGCCGTAGATCCGAAGACCGCGCGATGTGAACCGTGCCAGACGCTCCAATGCGTAGGCGGTGATCCGTCGCTCATGGGCGGCGATCCATGGCATGCCGATCTCTGAGAGATACTCGACCGCCGTCGCGAGTGCTACGGCATCGGCGAAGTCGCTCGTGCCCGCCTCGAAGCGCCACGGCACATCGTTATACGTCGCCTCTTGGTAGGTGACGCGTGCGATCATATCGCCGCCGCCGAGAAAGGGCGGCATACGCTCGAGCAGCTCGCGGCGGCCCCAGAGAAAGCCGATGCCGGTCGGGCCGCCCATTTTATGCCCGCTCGCGACATAGAAGTCGGCCTGCAACGCCTGTACATCGACCGGGCGATGCGGTACCGCCTGCGCTCCATCGACGAGCACCACCGCGCCGACTCGGTGTGCGCGTTCGATGATGTGTTCGAGCGGCGTAATCGTCCCTAAGGTATTGCTGACCTGCGTAATCCCGACGAGCTTGACGCCTTCAAGGAGATGGTCAAGCTCGTCGAGTCGGAGTTGCCCCGATGCGTCGATGGGGATGAAGCGCAGGTTGAGACCCTTACGTTGGGCGAGCATCTGCCACGGGACGAGGTTGGCGTGATGCTCGAGTTCGCTGAGGAGTATCGTGTCGCCGTGTTGCAGTTGACTGCCGCCCCAGCTATGTGCCACCACGTTGATCGCCTCGGTCGCATTCCGCGTCCAGACGATCTCCGATGGGTCGCTTGCTCCGAGAAAACGCGCAATGGTTGCGCGCGCCTCCTCGAAGAGCGCCGTTGCCTGTTCGGCTAATTCGTAGACGCCGCGATGGATATTGGCGTTCTCTTCACGGTAGAAGCGGGCGAGGCGTTCGATAACGACCTGCGGTTTTTGCGCGGTCGCCGCCGCATCGAGATAGACCAGGCGCTTGCCTAGCGATGTCGGTCGCTGCAGAATGGGAAAGTCGTGCCGAATCGCGGCGAGTCGATTCGGAGTCTCGCCGGTCGTCATGCTCTTCTGTTCAAGTGCGGGCATGAGTCGCCGCGATCTTCTCCATCAAGTTCTCGCGTACACGGTGTCGTAGCGATTCATCGGGCAGACGAGCGATAGCCGGTTCGAAGAAGCCGAGCATAATCAGTCGCTCCGCCTCTTCGGCGGTGATGCCCCGACTCATGAGATAGTAGCGCTGCTCGGCGTCGAGCGCACCGACCGTCGCGCCGTGAAAGGCTTGCACATCGTTCGCCGCAATCTCCAGCGCCGGCACCGCATCGATATGCGCCGTCGGTGAGAGCAGCATTGCATCGTCGCGTAACGAGGCTACGCTGCCGTGCGCTTGGGGCAGCATACGAATATTGCCGTAGTAGCGCCCTTGTGCGGTATCGGTCGCGGCACCCTTGACGACGGTCTCCGACGTCGTGCCCCCGACGCGATGTTCGATTTCATTGGTGATGTCGAGATACTGCGCGCCGGCGGCGAAGAAGATGACCGTCGTCTCCGCCGTCGCACCGAAACCTTCGAGGCGGGCGTCGTGACGGATGCGCGTTACCGCCGCGCCGAACTCGATGAGGTGGGTCTCGAGTCGTGCCGCGTTCGCCAATCGTGCGCGTCGAGTCGCAAAGTGTTGAGCGCGCGGGTCGAGTCGCTGCATGCCGACGGAGGTCAGGCGGGCACCGCGTTCGAGCACATACTCCCAGGTGCCGCAGCAGAGCGTCGCCGGACCCTCCTGTTCGCCGCTGTGCTCGCTCTCAAGATGCTCGACGATGCTTGCCGTCGCACCCTCTTCGAGGACGATCACGTTCCGCGTGAATAATGCGCTCCCCGACGGGATATGCGAGGGCAAGACGATCGGCTCGTGCACCTGCACTCCGGCCGGTACGTAGAGAAAGAATCCCGTCGCAGCGAAGGCCGTCGCAAGCGCGGCAAAACGCGACTCATGCGGATCGACCGCCGCGCCCAGCCCGCGAGCGAGCAGAGTCCCATGCCGCAGAGCGGCTTCGGCGAGTGAGCAGAGGAGAACACCTTGGCTACGCGCCTCTGCGGACAACGTATAGGTCGGAGTGATGAAGCGGCGCTGCTCGGTTAGACCGAGGTCGAGTCGAGCGTAATCGAGACGCCAATAGCGATTGAGTTGGGTCGGTTCATCGCCGCTTTGGGCGATGCGTAAAGCGCTCTCGCGGGTTTCGCGAGAGATCGCGCCTTCGCCGTATTCGGTGAGAAGACGTGAGAGCAGACTCGCGCCGACCGCAAGCCTCTCCGGCTCTGTCACACGGCTCATCGTGTTGCGACGCCGCCCGTACTCTGTCGGATCGCTTCGAAACCTTCGCGCTCGATCTGTGCCGCCAGCTCCGGGCCGCCCGATGCGACGATTCGACCGTCGATCATCACGTGAACGACATCGGGGACGATATGTTCGAGAATGCGCGGATAGTGCGTGATGATGAGAAACCCGGTTGCGTTGCCCGGTGCCTCGGCGCGGTAGGCGCGCACCGCATTGCCCACGGCGCGCAACGCATCGACGTCGAGTCCCGAGTCGGTCTCATCGAGAATGGCGTATCGAGGCCGCAGCATCGCCATTTGCAGCATCTCGAGGCGCTTCTTTTCGCCGCCCGAGAAGCCGTCGTTGACCGCTCGTCCCAGAAAGCCGGGATCGAGGTCGAGCTGTTCGAGGCGCTCGAAGACCTGGCGACGGAAGGCGCTTGCGTTGAGCGGCTCATCGCTGCGCGCCATCAGCGCCGAACGCAAGAAATTCGCGACCGTGACGCCCGGTACCGCGATCGGATGTTGGAACGAGAGGAAGAGGCCTGCTCGTGAACGCTCATCTGGCGAGAGCGCGAGTAGATCTTGCCCGTCGAGGTAAACCGATCCGGCGAGGACGCGGTACTGCGGATGCCCGGCCAGCGTCAACGCCAGCGTCGATTTGCCGCAACCGTTCGGCCCCATCAACGCATGGACGCGACCCGGCGTGACGTGGAGATCGATGCCGTGGAGAATCTCCGTATCGACGGTCTCCGAATCGGTCGTTGTCTGCGATGACTCATCGTTCGTCGTCGATGCTGTAGTGGTCCGCATCACCGTGCTGCGGAGGCCGTGAAGAAGAAGACCGGAATCAGACACCGGCAGTACTCGCTCTCATGCTCTCGAGTCTACGACGATGTATCGAAGAAAGTCAAGGAAGGGCTGGACTATCTCGCCCTCCTACGGTATGATCCCCGCCATGAGCGAGAAGGCGGTTGAGGGCAACTTCTTCCAAACACGTCGCGGTGCGATTGTTGCGGCGTTGCGCCGGCACCACCGCGTCGCGGCCGCCGATCTCGCCGAGATGTTCGGCCTCTCGGTCAATGCGATCCGCCGCCATCTGCTCTCGCTGGAGCAAGACGGTCTCGTCGTCGCCTCCGCGATCCGTCGCGGTCGCACGAAGCCGACGACGCTCTACGCCTTGACCGCCGCCGGAGAGCAACTCTTTCCGCAGCGTTACGATCGGATGCTCAATGCGGTTCTGCGCGGGATGCGCGAGCGTCTCGGCAGCGACGCGGTGGAGAGCGTCTTCGATGCGCTCGCCGATGAAGCGATCGAACGATACGGTGAGCGTCTCCGCCAGGGCGACTCCGAAGAGCGGATCGTCAATCTTGCCGAGGTGTTGCGCCATCATGGTGTGCGCGCCGAAGTCGAGACTCTCTCACCGGAGCGAATCGTCTTATACGAGCACAACTGTCCCTACGTGCGTAGTGTCGCCGAGCATCCCGAAGTTTGCCGTGTCGTGCATCGTTTGCTCGATGTCGCAAGCCCCGACGGTTACCGACAGACGGCCTCGCTCGCTCAGGGCGATGCCGCGTGTCGCTTCGAAATCGCTACACATCTTGTCCAACGGGAGTCACTGTAATACAGATGGATTTTGCAAAATTTCAAAAGTTCGTCGAAGAGCGTCGCGGCTTTGGTACCATGGAGCATCCCAGTGCGAGCGGTGAGTATCTCAGCGATTCGTGCGGTGATCTGTATACGTTTTACATTCGGGTCGGTGCCGACGATGTTTTAGAAGAAGTGACGTACTTTACCACGGGTTGTGGCTTCGGAACGGCGACGAGTTCGATTCTCGTCGAGTTGGCGACCGGCAAAACTCTCGAACAAGCCGCCGCGATTAGCGAAGGAGAGATCATGGACGTGCTCGGAGGCTATCCCGAGAAAAAGCGCGACTACCCCGCTCGCTCTCTGGCTGCTTTGCACGCCGCTATCGCCGCATATCGGCAACGAACCGCCGTAGCCGCCGGCTCCGTCGCGAATACGGAGCAGAAGCAGCGTATCTCGCTCTCATAGGCTGTACTCGAATGAGCTTCCCGCCATCGTATCGCACCTCTGCGAAGATGCATCGCTCCGGCGTTCTCTTCGCGCCGGAGGATCGTCTTCAAGCAATACGTCACATGCAAGAAACGACGCCAAAGAGTTCCTTGATACCGATGCTGCAAGCCGATCAACTTTCTCTCTGCCGCCGCTGGCCGCCCTTGAACATCGTGAATGATGACACCGGCAAGGCTACGCGGTATCATCGAGGATGTGACGACGAATCTCCCTCTATCAATCGAATAGGGCAGAGATTTTGGAGAGTGAATCCCGTCCTCTTGAGGAAAGCCTTGCAACGCTATCAGCGAGAACGTTCCTATACCGATTCTCCAAGAAACGATATTGTGCAAGCGTTCTTCCTATCGTTATGGGAGAGTTTTCAGCCTGATCTACGGCATATCGATGACATCCCTTTAGATGTCTCGCCTCATAAACGACGTATGGTGTAGCAGCGGTTCTATGAGGGATGAAAACTTTGTTCTTCGTCCTGCCGTCCAAGGTGATGAAGCAGATCTTTGGACGTTTCTTGCAATTGCGGCGTACGAGCCGGATGAGGCCGCAGCTCGGGCCATTCCGGTTGTCGCCGCCCATCTCAATGGCTGGCTGCGACCAGGCGACTTTGGTGTCATCGCCTCGGATCATACCGGTGTCATTGGCGCCGCCTGGGCACGACAGTTTCAGGCTGATGAGAATCCAACGTTTTTTGTGAATACCACAACTGCCGATGTGTCAATCGCCGTACGTCCGCAAAGACAAGGCCAGGGGATTGGTCGTGCCTTGATGCATGCGCTCATGCAAGAAGCTTCTCGGCGAAGAGTCGATCTCTGCCTCGATGTTCGTGAGAGTAACCCTGCATTAAAGCTCTACAAAGAGCTCGGCTTTCACATCGTTCCAGGCTTCGTCGTTGTGAATAGAACCGGTGGGCGCTCCATTGGGATGAAGTGGAGTCACCACAACGTATCATAGGTGACGGTGCTCTACCGAGATGATAACGCAGCACTCGTTAGCAGGTCTTCCATCTATCATCCATTATGCAACAAGGCTCTTGCGCATAAAAAGGCTGAGTGGATCGTGTTTGTAGTCGCCAAATGGCGGGGTCTCTCTGTAGCCAAACGATGTATACAAATGAATTGCTTCCGGCTGCTTAATCCCGGTTTCGAGCCTCATCTCAGAACAATTTTTCTCTCGGGCATGTTGCTCCAGTTGGGTAAGCAGTTGTTTCCCGATGCCGTTTCCGCGAGCCCCAGGATCTACATACATTCTTTTTAATTCTGCATACGAATCATGCGCGACCACCGCACCACAGCCTTGAGCTTTTCCATCGATTCGTGCAACATAAAACCCAACGTTGGCCTTTGCTAACGTGTCCGGATCCAGTAAATGATTGCTTTCGGGTGGATAGAGCTTGGCGTGGTACTCATCGCTTTGAGAGAGCAGGTCTTGAATGTCCGGCTCACGTGGATCTGCAAGACCGATTTCTACGAAGGGCATAATCTTGATCCTTAGTGACGAATCTATGTAACGCCGGAATCAGTCTTTTTGTTCCGGCTTGCATGCCTCTGGAAACATTCGTTCCATCGTCTCGTGAGACACCTCTTTCGTTAAATCCTTTTTATCTGCAAAGACAAAATTAATGATGAGGCGCGACGCATCTTGCAAGAGCGGCGCAACACGGTGCAAGCTTGTATCTGAGCGAAGTAAGTATGCACTACCTTCATCGGGATGCCTCGAATGAATGGCATGGTCTCGTAACACTTGTGGGACATTCGGATTTTTCCGATTCCAATGAGTATGTGGCACGTACTCCAGAGAGCCGCCACCGGTTTTAGGTGGCGTTTTCATGATCCATACGAAAGCATATGCATAATCATCCCAATGCCAGCCATGAGTATCACCTGCATGGCTCAGTTGCGAAGCCACGTACTCCTCTTGCTTGTACGGAGATGTATGCAATGGCTCACCGGCTACTCGCGACACTATAGATCGGAGTGCCGGCGCGTGGTAAAGCTCATCTAGGGCAACGATGATTTAGTTCGTAAAACGCTGTGGTTGCGCCGTTTAGGCGCTTATGGGTAGGCAATATTTGGTCATTGTACTTGGATCGAGTTTCGATCAAGGCTGATTCTCTGCTTTTGGGC
>Ga0316217_10001218_pt1 | contig 34391 bp, 33 predicted proteins | sample 1anoAmetaG_FD_203633 | JGI IMG/M metagenome (GOLD analysis project Ga0316217, IMG submission 203633) | Freshwater microbial communities from Trout Bog Lake, Wisconsin, USA - 1anoA | ecosystem: Environmental > Aquatic > Freshwater > Lake > Hypolimnion/Profundal zone | place: USA: Wisconsin...
CATCCTCTAGAAAAGGATGCCTGAGGGGGTGGGTGCATGAAGCTGCTGCTATTTGTTAGGATTCATTTAAAACAGTGAATAATCTTATTCAACACAAAATGCGAGGACTTTTGCGTTTAAGCCAAAACTTTTCCAAGAAGCTGAGCATCGCAGACACCGCAAAGGTGATTCAAGACAAGATCCTCAACATCACCCAGGTGGTAACTCCTCCCCTATCCAGAACGACGTCAAATAATTCGGAACCGTGATCAGCATCGGAGACGGTATCGCCAGAGTGGTAGGCCTCAACAAGGTCCAGGCCGGAGAGATGGTCTAGTTCCGCTCAGGCATCCGGGGGATGGCCCTCAACCTAGAAACTGACAACGTTGGAGTCGTCATCTTCGGTAATGACAGGTAGTCATCTCTTCACCCAGAGAAATCCAGGAAGGAGACACCGTCACCAGGACGGGAGCCATCGTCGATGTCCCCATCGGAGAGGAGATGTTAGGCCGCGTCTTCGATGCCTTGGGAAATCCTATTGATGGACTCGGCCCAGTCAAAACTACCAAAAGGAAGAGAGTCTAAATCAAGGCACCCGGCATCATCCCTAGGAAGTCGGTCAACGAACCTATGCAGACTGGACTCAAGGCAGTCGATGGATTAGTCCCCATCGGCCGAGGTCAAAGAGAGCTGATCATCGGCGACAGGCAAACCGGAAAAACTGCTATCGCCATCGACACAATTATCAACCAGAAAACCAACTTCAACACTGGAGACGTGCACAAACAGCTGTTCTGCGTCTATGTCGCCATCGGCCAAAAGAGATCCACTGTTTCAAACATCGTCAAGACGCTCAAAACTCATGACGCTCTTAAATATACCATCGTGGTTGCTGCTACTGCCTCCGAAGCTGCCCCTCTGCAGTTTTTGGCCCCCTATTCTGGCTGCGCCATCGCTGAGTTTTTCAGAGACAATGGCAAACACGCACTCATCATTTACGACGATCTCTCAAAGCAAGCCGTAGCCTACAGACAGATGTCGCTGCTCCTAAGAAGACCCCCAGGAAGAGAGGCCTACCCCGGAGATGTCTTCTATCTGCACTCCCGTCTTTTGGAGAGGGCTGCTAAGATGAACAAAGATTTCGGAGGAGGGTCCATGACTGCCTTGCCTGTCATCGAGACACAGGCTGGTGACGTCTCGGCGTATATCCCCACCAACGTCATTTCCATCACAGATGGACAAATTTTCTTGGAGACTGAGTTGTTCTACAAAGGTATCAGACCCGCCATTAACGTCGGTTTGTCAGTCAGCAGAGTCGGGTCAGCTGCCCAAATCAAGGCTATGAAGCAAGTCGCTGGTAAGCTAAAACTCGAGTTGGCTCAGTACAGAGAAGTGGCCGCTTTCGCCCAATTCGGCTCTGATTTGGACGCCGCTACCCAGCAGCTCCTCAACAGAGGTGCCCAGCTCACTGAACTCCTGAAACAGAAGCAGTTCGTACTTTAACATCGATTTAGGTGCCCATGGTCGCTGAAGAGCAAGTTTGCGTTATCTTCGCAGGTGTGAGAGGCTACCTCGACAAAATGGTCACCTCTGAGATCTCCAAATTCTAGGCCAAGTTCCTGGCCCATCTGAGGGGAAGCCACTCCGCCCTCCTGCAGAAAATTAGGAAGGAAGGAAAGCTGTAGCCCGTCGACGAGCAGAATCTGTCCACGATTCTGGACGCCTTCATCCCAGACTCCGGATGCGCTTTGAAACAATGATAATTTCAGCAATCATCAGCAAATATGAATAGCATCAACCCCCAAACCCATCCTACCTTGCATCTCATCCGGGGTAGTACCGGAACATATGCTATGAGTCGGGTTTATGTAAGGTTATTGTAGCGATTGTGAGCTTTATTTATAAATGGCTGACGATGATTCTGATGCATACTTGTTCTGGTCAAATTGGCCACAATCAGTAGTCAGCTAAAAGATTGCATACCGACTAAGCTTAACGATTTGTTCGGGTCAAATGCTCAACCCTCGAGCTCAACCTCTCTTGACCTTGGGCTAGAACTGTGCATCATGATCATATCGATATATTGCTCAATATCAATACAGAACTTTTGACGTATAGATAGCGACTCGATACCCTAACAACCAGATAGCCAAATAAGGATCCAGCAGCTTTATACCCAGCTTACACAACAACCATTGGCCATTATCTTTATCTCCTTGCTTTGCAATACGCCACACTACCTGCCACATCCGTTGCCATAATATCTCGAATTGGTATTAGTATGCGGGTTGGGTATATAGTGAGGCCGAATGATAAGCCGGTTGCCAATAATTACCCTCCGATATTAATAGATTATCAATCATGAAGCTGCCCCTCCTCCTGCTGCTCTCGATCTCCGCCCTCTCCAACATCTGCGACTAGCCGCAGCGCCGCTTCTACATGTCCTTCCCCACCCTCAGCAAGCGAGATATGATACCCAACCTCTTCAACGAAATCAACAAAGATGTGCCCAACTACGAGAATGCCTATACTGATAACACTCTTGCTGCCAATTTTAGGATCACCAATGTACGCCCGCAGATCTACTATAATGACCACTACCAAGTCGACAGCTTTCTGGATGTATATCGCGCCAATGTTACCATGGGTGTGCTCACCGCAAGCACCTATTTCAATTTCACCATCACTTACAGCAACAAAAACAAAACCGGAAACATCCGAGCGGTTGGCAACTTCGACCCCTCATACTTCACCAAAAATCTGACGGTCAGCGAAGGGTACATCGAGTGGGTGGCCGACCTAGTCCCAACCCTCACGTTCTCCAACATGTTCCACATCGAGTTCTCCACTCCCGAACTCAGCAAAGACGAGCTCAGCATCCTGGAATCCATGCTGAACGGGCAGGCAGGTCCAACCCGCATCAAATAGTAACTAACCGCCCTCGTGAACTCGAAGTACGTGCCTCTGCTCAACGACCACCTCAACCACTAGAAACTGCTCAGCAGCAACAACATCACCTACACCTATCGCAATATGACCTTTCTCTTTTATAATTACGTCAAGACTCTGGAACTCACTAATGCCGTCTCGAAGGGATTGGAGGTTGATCTCCTGTTTGGACTCGAGAGCTCGGCTGAAAATTGTACGCAGTTGCCCGTGGATTTCGAAGAGGGGCAGTTCGGAGGGCTGCAGGAACTCTACACCTTCGGCAATATCAGAGCGCTGCTCAAATAGGGTCTCTCCAAAGGACTCTACGATCTGACGATAGACAAAACCTGGGAGGTGCCGGGGTTCCAATTCTACATGGGCGACCTGGGCAACTTCGTCCCCTACGCCAACTTCCTGCCCTCGAGTGACCCCTTCACCGTCAAGTGCAAGTACAACGCCTCCAGGGCCGACAAAAGTCTGAGGGTGCTGATGTACGATCTGCACGACCTCTACGTGGCTGTGCCCCTAGGCTGCACAGTCAACTACCAAGGCACTGACGTGATGGCAGTTGATATGGACGTCAACACCATAGTCAGGTTGGTACTTTTGCTGTGATTTAGTACGGAGAGGAGGAGAGTGTGAGGGTGGAGGTCCTCTCCACTGGAGTTTTCAATGATGCCTATAGAAGCATCGACCCTAAGTTCCAAATCACCAGCCAGTACCTCGCCAAGCATTTCATCGGCGAGGTGCTCAAAGGCATGGTGGGCAAAACTGTGTTCGGCCATGGCTTCCCACTGATCAAGAGACGCTACCCCGTGATTGTACTCTCGGATTACATGTTAAGAGTGTTTGACCCTTCGTAGCCGTGATTGATAGATTTGATGATTACTATCGCATAATAATGGGAGGGTGATCGGGGTGAGGAGAGTGGGGCGGGGATGGGCTGGACTGCGATGATGATAGGGTGAAAGGCTGTGAAGTCGATTGGGCTATTTTCTCCATCAGTCTCTCTACAATCTGCAGCATCCAATCGAACCTTCCACTCTCACTCTTTTAGTATTCTTATAAGAACAAATATGACTGATAAGTATCATAGTAACAAACAATAGAAATATAACCACTAATAACCACTTATCTTAATCTACTAGTTTCATTAAAAAGGCACCCAATTCGAGACAAACAGTCTTCGGAGTCCCCCATTCTCCAGCAACACACCACTCCCTCCCAACTTTACTTCATTTTAAGCGAAAGACTTAACTCCCTAGTATAATAATAAACTCAATTCGCATGATGCCAGATACAGTTAGACAGAACCGCCATTTCAAAACCATCAACACCGCCAAAAGGGAAGAGAAGAGACGGCTCAGCTCCATCTCCTATTATCGGCACTCAAAGTAACTTAATTTCGGCAGTTTGCTTTCGCTAATCAGGGTTTGGGAGAAATAGTCTAAAACCAAAAAAAGCACCCTAAAAACACCCCTAACTCACGCCAACCAATCTGGCCAGCCTCAACTTCCCTGCAAGGCTGTTCTTCACGACTTTAAAACCATCGAACCCGCCGAAAAGCCTGTCACTCCTAGAAGCAATGTGTTTCGCGTAAGATACAGTCTGCACTGCGAACGATACAGATCGCTCAATCTAAAAAAGAGCTAACAAGCCAACATAGGGGAGCTGGAGGTCATGACCAAAACCATCAACGATCGGACCGAAAAGATAGACAAACAACCCGACTTAATGCGCAACATAGCCACCATGCGCGGCTCGAAATAGAGGTGGACTTCCTTTCGCGAACACAAGGCCAACAAAACGATGAAGGTGCAAAAAGAGACCTTCGAATAGGAACAGGAGTTCAAGCTGACGCCCTGGTGATACTTGTTTCTATCTCACTATCATCGTCCATTCGCATTATAAGCAGGCTGGGTCAGTGTGGGTTGATGAGAAGGAAGTGCAGTAAGATGCTGAGAAGTTCGTGCTAGTTTGGTTTGCTTATAATTAATAAAATTAAAGGTTGAAGGCGATGGGTTTTGGATGTTTGGTGATTGGTTTAGGGTGTTTGGTCGAAGCTGGAGGAAGGCCATTACACTAGTGGAATAAATGATTGCCCTCACGCCGTAATATTTAAGGCATACGCAAAGCCTCTGACCTATTACACACAAACAACCGAAGTATACGAACAGCTCACTAAATCTAACCAAGTATGTTGGTTGCAACTTGGTGCTGATTAGCTATATCTTTTATTTGAGTCTTCTTTGGTAATTTGGCAACTTGATCTGGCAGCGATAGCCATTGTTTTGGGTCACAATATCCAAGCAGGACATTATAGAAGCCAGCAACCAACAAGATAACAGTATTTAGGATGATTGTGCTGAACAGATATCGCGTAGCCTCTTAACAACCAAACAATAATCCACCAGAATGCCTCTAGGTAACTCTAATTGGCTGATCGATATATTCTCTTTATAGAGTCCAACCACTAGCACGACCTTTATAGAAGTATGCAAGTAAAACATTAGGGGAGCCAGCCAGCTGATAATGGTAGTTAAAAGTAGTATTATCCAACGCTCGAAGGTATCTTATGATGGCAGACTCAAAAGCATTCTATTATGTAAAGCATAGCAGTAACAAAACCTATGAAGAACCATCAATAGTTGGCAACTAGCTCCTCATTGATGACTATCAGCAACTTCTCATCCACCTTCAGCGTAAGGTAGGGTTGTTTCCCCATCTCCACGAATTTCATCGCCTCCTTGACGATCTTGGTATGACTCAAGTGAGTCTCCCCCTCCCCGATGGTGACAGTCTAATCCCCCGGCAAACCCGGGTTGAACACAATAGTCTCCAAAGAATCCCGATACTTCTTCAGCATCTTCTGGTGATGGGACTTGCACTGGGTGCTATTCCTGGTGCCAATTGCCTCAGACATGCGATTAAATATTCTATAGTGATATCGCAAACCCGAGTCCCGCATAATATAGTAATATTTTCGCAAGAATGACAAATACTTGCCATGTTCCTTCCTCCGCCAGCGCCCTATCTTGTTTTTTGGTGTAGTTTTGGCCTCACATGCCTCTTCTTAGATTTTGGTTGCTCTGGGCTATCCAGCCTCGTCTTTGAGGATTAACTCTCCTCCTTCGGTCGACATTAAAATATTATCGTTTTGACTGTCAATAACTACTCGGATCAATGATATCCACAGTTTTGAGTTTGTGGTGGTAATTGGGAAAGAGTCACCAAAGCAAACGTGCTGAAGGAGTGTTTTAGTCGCCAGTTTCTGCTATTTCAGTTTTTATGCCCATATTTGGAAATCTGCATCGGATTCAGCTTGTAAACTCAAACGGCAAAAAGATATAACTTTATTGGGGTGCCTTGCCCTCGGATCTAGATGGGAAGACTTGACGGAAAAAGCTGCTTTGAAGGGTATAAAGGGATTATTTTTGTTTTTCAGCGAGAAAATGGGAATTGTGGCATTTTGTTGGATTTTGCGCTACGGATGGGATATTTGTCAATTTTGAAGGGTTTGAGTAAGGCTGATAACTTTTTAGGGCCTCTTTCCGTGAAATTCCCTTTATATGTAAATACATCATTTCGTACTTTCTTAACTTTAATTGATTAAAAATCTTTTTTAGACCCGAATTTCACAATTTGATGCTCTTTTGCGAAGTCTTAACACTTTCAGGCTTTTGATTTAAATATTTTATTTTCATAAGTTTTGCTTTATTGAGGCTAGTAAACTCTTTGGCGTTAAATAATTTTAACTATAATTTTCTTGAATCTGGTGAGCTAAAAAGAGACTAATCGGCCGAAGCTATTCCCAAAAAAGTTAATAAGCAAAGATTTGATAACTTATTTTATTAGTCGGATATATTAATTTTTCTAACAATCTTAGATTGTGTTTAGAGTGCTTGGATTAAGATTAGCTTCTATGGAGACTTATAAAATTGAGATCCTTCAATATCTATGTTTTGATTGATTTTCGCTAATTCTTGGGTAAGATTCAATCAAAATATCCACAAAAGTTTATTTGTGGACATTTTTTAGTTTGTTTGGTTGAGCAGTCGATAGTTAATTAAACTTAATTTCGTTTTTAGCTGACTTTACAACGTTTTTGTTTGCCCACCATTCTTGTTGGTAACTAAAGAGGCGAAAAAATGATCCTTAGCCTTCAAATATTACACAAATAGAATGATTAATAAAAAATATATTCCCTTCTCTCGGCAACCAATGATCACAACTCAAAAAGGGATACATAATATAAAATTTCAAATGAGTTATAATTTAATGAATAAGATTTAGCAATAAGCTCAATAGAAATGCTAGTTTAGTTTTTCACGACTTATCGGCATTGTTAAACTTGGATATTAGTTATTCTTTTAATATTTAAAATATAAATCAAGAGGTATAGTAAAGAAGTAAAAGATTGTAAATAAGGGAGGCCCTACTCCAGCCACCAGAAAATGATAGATAATGGGAGTTTACAGCAACGTATGTCGAATAGATAAGTAAAACAACATGGTTGTTGGGTATAGGCTCCAGCTTATTTTTTTCAATTTCCTTGCAATCACTTTAATAATTCATGATGGTTCGTTATACATGAACTCAAAGGCTAACCAAACTTTTTTTTTCGCTGTAATTCCAATTAATTACTGAAGTTGAGTTTTTATAAAAGCCGAAGAGATTCAATACTCAATGAATATATAAAGCAACATTAACGATCGGGTGTTTAGCTATTTTCAAGAGACTTATCAACAATCATCAAGCACTAGGAAGTCTCAGGCCTCCATATAATAAAGTGTTCCATGCCCAAAGAACATCAGCAATGTAGACTATCGGTTTGGCCCCATAGTTTACGAGCATAAACGTGATGAAATCAAAGCCAGAAATCCAGTAATCACGGAGAGATATGTCTGCCTTGGGTGAATATGTTTTTTATTGTGGGTTGGTTTTGCGATAGCAATAAAACTTATTTCATTTGATTTAAATTGTATTTGACTTCTACTACTTTCGTAATTTCAAAATATCTTCATGCCAAAGGCTCTCCTCATTCTCCTCGCACTCATTGCCCTCTCACAGGCACTTTCCCTCAACCACGACCAAACCTCTGGTTTCCACTGCTGCCCAACCGGCTACGTCTTCGACAGCAGACTCCTCCAATGTGTCTGCCCCGCAGGCACTTCTCCCACCGGCCCTCTCAAAATCTGCTGCCCTCCCGACACAATTGTCACCCCTGATGGGAAGTGCCAATGCGCCGCACCCAAATTTCTGAACGAACAGACCAAACTGTGCGACACATGCCCCACCAACAAAATGTATGACCCTAACCAAAAGACCTGCATATGTCCACCCAACCTCCCCACAGTCAATGCCACTGGCTTTTGCTCATGCACCCCTCCCACATGGTTGAACGAGAAAACCAACACCTGCGATTCATGCCCCACCAACAAGGTCTATGATGCCACTCAAAAACTCTGCATCTGCCCAGTTGGACTCCCCTATATCAACGGTACCGGCTTCTGCGTCGCCTGCACTGCTCCCTCCATATGGAACCCCAACACTCTGACCTGCGTCGGATGCCCTGCTGGCTTCATCCTCAACAACCAAACCTTCCAATGCTAGTGCCCTCCAGCTACACCTCTGCTCGATGCCGACAATAAATGTGTTGTCTGCAACGCTCCTGGAGTTTGGAACCCAGTTGGAAAGAAATGCCTCATCTGCCCCAAAGACTTCAACCTTGACAAAACGACTTGGCAATGCGTCTGCCCTCTCGACAAACCCTACCTAGATAATACTAACAAATGTGTAGCTTGTGTTGCCCCCCAATACTGGAACGCTACCGCTAAGGAGTGCCAAACCTGCGGAAACGATACCCATTACGAAAACTCAACCGGAAAGTGTGAGTGCTGCCCTCCTGGCTTCACCTTCGACTCCAACCAAGCCAAATGTCTCTGTGGTGCCGCCACTCCCTTCTACAACCCCGACACCAAGAAGTGCGTCGCCTGCCCAGCACCTGGAGTTTGGAATGATAAAGCTTTCACCTGCGACTGTCCTCCCAATGCACCCTTCAAGGATCCAGTAACTGGAAACTGTGGACCTTGCCCACCGGCAACTCCCATCTGGAACGGAAAAATCTGCGTCGGATGCCCTGCAGGAAGCAACTTCAACGCCGGCTGTGGATGCTGCTGCATTTGCGCCGCAGGATTGTCCTACAACACAACAATCAACACCTGCACAATAACCGCATGATCAATCTATAGGTATCATATCTTTTACTTTGATGGTGCTTGTCATCCAGAAATGTACTCAGCTGCAGTACTTGAATGAAGGATGGGTCAAAGGTTGTTATGGACAGTATGAGGGAAATAGTCATCAGTTAAGAAATGGGATAGAGAAATATGAAGATTGGGGTATGCCTCTTGCCTTCTGCAATTGGTTGTCCACTTTTATTTTCGTCCATTTCTCATCATAGAACTTATCCCGCAATGTTTTCCACAAAACTGATAACCCCAATCTATCAAACCCTTCCTATTATTATGTCCCTCAAATTTAAAATCTTTTGCTTCTTTCCCATAACCTCAAATGATTGCATCCATATTTAGTGATTTCTCCTTTTGTTTCCCTTTCCCATATCAATAACAGTCCTATTCTAACTTTTAATTAACCATTCAAATATGGAGCAGCCCAAAATCCTCGTAGCCATCCGCAAGCGCCCCCTATCCAAAAAGTAAGGAGTCCGGGGCTAAACCGACATAATCTCCGTAAAAAACAACGACACAGTGATCGTCAGTGAATACAAGTACTCCCTTGCAAACGCAGGCAAAAGGTCGACCTAACCAAATACCTCGAATAAACCATATTCAACTTCGATTTCGCATTCGACTAGCAGACGTAGAACCAGTAGGTACTCAGGCTCTCATCAAGATCTATGATTTGGCTGTGCGGCCTTTGGTCGAGTCTGCTTTCCAAGGGGCCAAGGTCACTTGCTTCGCCTATGGGCAGACTGGCTCCGGCAAGACCTATACCATGAACGGCAACATGGCGCAGGGCAACCCCGGACTCTACACTCTCGGAGCCATCGAAATCTTCGAATATTTGGCTAGCGTATGCCTCACTCGACTCAGCCACACTTCCGACATCTCAAAGCCAAACTCTCATTCTACGAAATCTACTGCGGAAGACTCTACGACCTACTCAACAAGCGCACTGAACTCAAACTCAGAGAAGACAACAAAAATAACATCAACATCATCGGATTGGAGGAAGCCAATGTGTCCTCAACTGAGTAGTTCTGCGAGTATCTGGCCCAAGGCGGCAAGGAAAGGGTCACCTCTCAAAACTCGGCCAACGCTGATTCCTCCCGCTCACATGCTATACTCCAGATTTCGCTGAAAGATGGGAAGAAGCTATTTGGGAAGATATCGTTTATCGACCTGGCGGGCAATGAGAGAGGTGCGGACCATATGGACATGGACAAGCAGACCAGGATCGATGGGGCGGAGATAAATAAATCTTTGCTCTCGCTGAAGGAGTGCATTCGGGCTTTGGACCAAGGCAAGGGGCACACTCCTTTTCGAGGCTCCAAATTGACTATGGTGCTCAAGGATTCTTTCATCGGGTTTTGTAGAACTGTTATGATTGGTAACGTTTCGCCTTCATCCGCCTCCTCCTAAAATACTCTGAATACCCTTCGCTATGCAGATAGAGTGAAATAACTGCGAAAGCCCCAGGAAAGCGGCACGAAATAGGAAATCAAAGCCAAAGAGATGATGTTGCCACGTCAGAACAAAAACGCCATCCGCATCATGATAAACAACGATGATGATGCTGAAGACATTGCCAAGAAGAGAGAAGAGGCGCAGAAGGAGTATGGCATTGCTGAGGAACAGATTGCCAAGAAACTTGTCAAGGAGGAAGTTGTTGATCGCAGGAACTTGTTCAATAATGAAAAGCAAACTCAAAATAGTAAGGAAACAAACATAAAGTCGGCTTCCGCAGCCAAGAACTACACAGGTAGCAGTTTGGGTAACAAACAACCCCTGATGAACAACTTAGTCAACCCTTCCATGAATCTAGTAGGCAATAAAAACCCTTTGATGAACCCAAACATGCCAAAAGGTCGATAGCCAAACAATGAATACTCCCGTCCTGAAAGCCAACATGGTCTTCAAAGATACAACACCATCCAACAAAACGTGCCCATCAAAAAAGAAGAGCAAATGGAGACTTAATCACCTTTTTATGCCTCGAGTAGAAACGTAGCTAACAATGGTAGATTGCAAGGAAATTCCATACAAGGGAAGCAGGGTATGAACCAACCTCAAAACGTCCCAGGCAACTACCCAAACCAATCCATGGGCAACAATATGGGCTACAGCCAAATGAATGGAGGAGTCGGTTACGGACAGGGGAGTAGATTCAACCAGGGTTACAATCAGCAGCAAATCCAGCAGAGGCAGCCTGAAAACGCTTTCTACAACAATTATAGCCAGCAGAACTACAATCAGCAGAACTTCAACCCACAGAACTTCAACCCTGCCCAATACCAGCAGAACAAAGGCCACAACCCTCAAGCCAACTTCAACAACTATCCTCACCATCATAGCTAAAGCTACCCACACAGCATCCAGCAGCAACAACAGCAACAGCAGCAACAGCAGCAGTACCACAACATGCCGTAGAACTGGTAAGAGCTAGTAAGTACGATCAGCACAAGCCAAGACCCCAACTACAACGAATACATCATCAATGAGATGAACGAACGTCTGTTCAAGCAGTAGTAGTAACTCATGCGCGACCACTCAGCCTCCCTGCGCAGAGAAATCGACACAATCAAGTCGGAAATGAGTCTACTCAACGAGATGTAGGTCGACAAGAGCAAGATAACCAGTCGAGGGTACGTCCAGTTCATGTCTGAAAACATCGAGGAGAAGATGAGTCTGCTGGAGGAGCTAAGAGAAAAGTACGTCTGTTGCTATTTAGGTTGATCAGCTTCATGTACAAGTTGGACGTGATGGAGGAAATCGAGGGGCAGAGACCCACCCCACAGGAATATGACGAACAGTTGCTAGATGATATCAATTGACGTTTATACTGCTACTTGCCCTATCTATGAGCTCCATATCTGCATTGAATTGTTTAATGGTTTAAATGGTTTTGTGGGGGCTGATGGGCTGGTGACTTATGAAAAAGATGGTCTGGTGACTTATGAAAAGGATGGTCTGTTATATAACGTGATATATCTGTAATTCTCAAACATATCTGAGTCATTGTAATTAATGATTGATTTGATTCAAGCAGCCACCCTCAACAACAATAACCAGGAGACGCAGAAGCAAGCGGAGATCGCCATCCTGAAGCAAAGGTAAGAACAGCCTGAACTCTTCTTCATGGAGAACTCCGAGATTCTCAGAGCCAATATGGTCGACCCTATGATCCGACAATCCGCAGGTGCCCTATTGATAGGCGCACTAAAGCTCAAAGTAGGGTTCCGCTCACCTAGGTTAATAACACCTACCTCTGGTACGCCGTAACACCACCCAACAGATCCTCTTTGAAGGAGCTACTGCTGGGTACACTCCTTGATGCAGAAAAATCGGTAAGAAGGGCATCTGCCAATGTGATTCTACTTTCATTTAGATCGTCGCAGCCATCTGCTGCATCTAAATCCCGAGAAACTAGTGGGAGGGAATCGCCCAGAGAATTACAAGCAACATCCAAAGTCAAGACTTGGTTCTCAAATAGGCCTCCATTATGACAATAGGATTCATCTGTGAAAGTTTGAAAGAGTTCGACTTCTACTTCTAGGATTCGCTTCAAGACCCCATTCTAGCTGCCATATTGCTCGGAGCCAAAGATGCTGAGAAATAAATCGCAGAGACAGCACTCAAAGCACTCAGAGACGGAATGTCCGCTTTTGGCTCAATCCTACAAAATACCTAATGTTGCGATTACCTAATGACTCAGATGGTACACTTCCTCAAGACAAAAACTTTCGTGCAGTTGACTCTTCAAGCTTTGATCTAGTTCGTTAAATGCTACTATGTCCTCATGCAATCTTCTTACGTCTAAGCGCTGACTGGCTGTATAGACCCCATTATGAGAAACACGACTGAGTACAATTTATGTGTGTTAGCGATGGAGTTCTGGACAAGTTTCGTTCAGTAGTAGAAAAATGTTCATTCCAACCCCGATTCCATGAAATATGTTACGGGACCGCTTGCTTTCCATCTCCTTTAGGTGCTGCTGTCAAATCTATGTGCTCTTAATGCTGATGACGAGGAAGGCAATGGGGTCAGCGAGGCCGCAGCTAGCACTCTCTAAGCCATTTTCTCTGAGGATTCGTCCGAGTTTGAACAAAAGATACTTTATTTCACCTAACAGACCATTCATCACTAAAATTGGAGATTAAGACAAGCAAGCATCAGAGCCTTTGCCCTGCTACTCTTAGGTCTAAAACCCTAGCGCTGCCAAGTCTTGGTCAACATATCCTTGCTCTAGCTGGTCTCTCTGGTCAACGATGGTAAAAAGATTGTAAAGCTATCTGCAGTCAAAGCCTTGGCTTTGATCTCAGAGGAGGTTCCTTAAGTTATTCTCAAGCATCAGAAGTTTTTGCCCATTTTGCAGCTAATTACTCAGGTCTCTACTCTTGGAGAAAAGTTCCTAGCCAATGTCTGCGTTATAATCGACCATCTGTGTTAAGCCAAATAAAGTACGAGCTACATCGGGGTCTATGCCCGTGATCTCCTAAAATTCTTATTATAAATTTGCGTGGCAGCCACAACCCCCATCCCCTCAGTCATCTGCTGCTTCACAACCATAATGCATCTTATCAAATGTTCAAAAAACTCAATCATATGCAATGAATACCTGAGCTTCGTGATAGCCAACTTCCCCAGACTCCAGGGGCTGGTCCAGGAAAAGAGGGATCTGTTCTATTCAGGCTTCTTCAATATTATAAAGATGTGCCTCATGACCTTGATTCAAATAAAAAGCTCAATTACCAACGAACAACTGACTACTTTATACAATCTAGTGTTGTAATACTACAACAAAGCCACCAACGTCGAGGGTGATGGATTCTCTGTTGTTGGCTCTTTGGTCGCCTTCACCCCCAATGATCGAAAAATCGTCGACGATTTCTGGAAATACATCAAGTAAGGCTTCAAAAAGGTCAACTAACTCGTCATCTTCAAAGGAGTGATTTCCTGCGTCTGCGATTTTGCACTAACCCATGGCGAGCTGATACCCGACAAAATGGAAGAAGCCCTCATCTACCTCATCATAATCTACGAGGTACTTGTTCCCCAAGTAGAAAAATCCCACCCACGTCTAGCTAAGATCTGAAATCCTCATGTGCATTGGAGAAATGTACCTACATTGTGGGAAGGTTTGCCAGAAGCATCTCGGCAAACTCATGTCTGTGCTGGATACGTCCTGCCAAGCCATATTGGCCGCTGCTCCTTGGGAATCCAACTTTGTGGAAACTATGCAGCAATCCATCATTGAAACTATTGCTTGCGTTTTGCATGGGTTGAAATCGAAAGAGGGTAAAAAGCTGTTTGGATAATCTCTGAGCTTTGTAATCGAGTTCATAAAAACCACTACTGAGGCCAGCCGATACCCGAAGCCGGGCTACCTCAAAGATTGCCTATTGCTGCTCGCAGATGGAGTCAACCTTTTGCCAAATGAAATCGCGAAATTGAGCCAATGCACCTTTGTGAAGGATCGCTTGTTGACACTGGTCAAGTTCAACAGAGACGGGAAGCTAAACTCTTGCATCAGATTTGTCTCAAGTCAGTTCCGAATCACTCTATGATTACCCTAAGTCAAATTGACGATAGAATATCACACTTTTTGCTAAACAACTAAAATGAAATATATTATAACTCATAAAATATGATAAGTATTCTAAGTTAGCAGCAAAATTTACAACCCTCAAAAGAAGCAACACTCTCCAGTCAAAAGGGCCTCGTCCAATAGTCATATAGTCATCCTGAATGCCGCTTTAACACCTATAAACAATATCAAGTAATATTTGTGTATGAAATCAGCTGCTTAAACGACCACGATGATCTTGGTTCTAAGTGAGAGGCCTAATGAAGCGATGGCGATAGATTTTGAAGCCTTAAAGTTCAGCCATGTCCTGAGGAGTGGTGTTCTTGGTCACTGCCTTGAAAAAGGAGTGCAAAAGAGTGTAGTTATTGTGTCCACTGTGAAGAACCTTGAACCCCACGTGGCTTATACCCGACAGAGCTAGCATCAGAGAAAAAGTGGGATAACCCCAGCTGTTGAACCCGGGCAGAGGTCGCAGATAGATGTGGTAATCTTGGAACCTAGAGTTGATGGGTCTAGGCATAGAGCAGGTATGGTCAAGAGGCAATGCAATAATGTTCTTTTTGCATTCAATGATGGCTTTAGTCAAGGCCCCCTCAGGGGTGAGGTCTCTCGACTTCCCGTAAGAAATGAGTCCATTGCCGTTGCCCATAAACAGCAGATACCTATAGAAGTTGATCCGATTGAGGGTGGTAACTTTGGTTGAGGTATTCCTCTCGAGCAAAATCATCACGAAGTCGTCATTGACATCAAACCATCTTCTGAAGTCAGGTGTTTTGATGCTACTGGAGTCGAAGTTATTCGTAAATCTGGCGCTTAACTCTTTGGTGTTATCGGTGCGCTACCCATCGACATCTGCGTAGTACTCCAAAGGGTTTGAAAGGTTGTCAACAACATCCTCTTGCTCTTCATCATACTCAATGTACTTCCGTAGCGGGCCTTAGCCAGCTTATGCAGCTTCTGATCAATCTTCCTCTTCTGGAACTCTCTGATGACCTCCATATCTTTCTTGCTGATGGGGTTCTCCTTGAAATCGTTGAATTTGGTGGCGTAGTTGGAGAAGTCAAGCAGGTTGATTCTGCCCTTGTGCTATTCGTTAAACTTTTTTATGTAGTCTTTGAGATCGAAATCGAAGCTGAGTTCAGAAATGGTTACTTGCCCTCTCGCACTATCTTCTCTGTGAGCTATTTCTTCGATTGTGAAGCAGTCCATTTGTTGATCTATTCCTGCTTAATGTGCATAGCCTTTTAGTGGATTTTGAACTTCTTCTAGTGCGATTTGACGCGGTCAAAGAACTCAGCGTTTCTAGCTCCAAGTTATGAGTTGAGGTAACGAACCCTCTTCGAGAGAATGATCCACATATTATTATAAATATTGTATGTTGATAAAGGTTAATTGGGGTTTGCCGGAAAGTACGGAAAACGGAGAAAGATGGTTTATTGGTATTTAGATGGGGATATTGTTTTCAGTGATCTAGAAGTTAATAGCCATATTTAAGATTAATTAGTTAAGAATCCTTTATAAAGTTCAGCTTTGATGACAAAATAAGAGAAATCGAAAAAACTAGGAGCTTTGTGATAAACCATGCAAAGGCCTCCTTCAAATCCTTTCAATCTGTATAACTTTAAGCTATCAATGCAGAGATATCAGCTTAATTGGTCAAAATGATTTGAAATGGCATCCAAATGAGCTATGATCAATACTCCGGTTTCTTAGCCAGAGCCAATATCGTGAATTTGTTGTTCTAAGGGTCTCTTTGCATAAACTGTTGAATAGCCAGACAGGCCATCATGGGTAGACCCTCAGGCGTACATTCTCCATGGTTGATTGGGCATTTTTTGCGCCCATCAAGCTCAAAAAGGTAGCCGTCTTTTTAGATGAAGGCGATGAAATGAGTATCCACTTTGTTTTGGACTTGCGTCTGTCCTTTTTTAACTGATTCTTTGTGCTTTTGGCAGATATCTTTGTTATTCTTGAACCCTTCTCCGATTTCTTCAGGCTTCTTCCCGAAAGAATCCTGGCTGAATTTGCTCAAATAGCTGCCCTCTAAAACTAGATCGGAGTATTCGTAAATAGAGTTCATAACTATGTGGAAAAGAGCGATAGTGCCACATGCATTTTTAGCATACTGCCTCATAAAAAAGACATTCTAACTAACTTTGTTGCTCTACAAACTAGCCGCCTCCTTCTTTTCGTAGCTTCTCTGGAGTTAGTTGATTTCAAATAAAAAGACGATACCCAGGACAGGTTTACCCAGCATCTCTTGCGCCCACTCCTAGGTCGATAGTAGGTCTTGAATTGTGTATTCTGCTGTGTTTAACCCTAGGTTCGATGGGAGGTACCTAAATCTTTGAGGAAGTTGTTCATGACTTCGGGGTTAGACTACAAAGGAAGCCAATTGTCATCTTCTTTCTACATTTGTAGAGATATATTATGTAAATAAATAGATGTCCAATCAAAATCTACCTAGATTCTAAGCTACTTTGATTTTGAAACCTGTCTGCTTCTGAACCTCCTCCAAAGTAGTTTCATTTGCGATTTCAGTCAACACTAATTTGCCGTTTATGTTTTAGAAAACAGCCAGCTCGGTGATAACCTTTGAAACAACTCCTTTCGCAGTCAAAGGTAGCTTACAAGCCTCCAAAAGTTTATGAGACACCTTCCCATCTTTGCTTTTGGCAGAGTGCTCCATAAGCACGATAACTTTGGATCCGCAAGCCACAAGGTCCATTGCCCCACCCATCCCTTTCATCATTTTGCCAGGAATAATCCAGTTCGCAATGTTGCAGTCAATGCTGACCTCCAAAGCTCCAAGCATGGTCACATCGAGATGACCTCCTCTGATGATTGCGAATGATTGAGATGATGAAAAATATGAGCCTCCTGCATTTAAGGTGATAGTTTCCTGAATAGTAATCAAAGTACTTTGCCGGCGTTGATGTTTCTGCCTGTTGCTTCATTCAAAGAAGGATAAGGACCGACTCCCATTATCCCATTTTCGCTTTGAAGGTTGATTTGAACGCCCTCTGGCAAAACGGAAGGCAGAAGTGTTGGTATTCCGATACCAAGATTAACATTCATACCATTTTTAACCTACTTTGCTGCTCTTGTAGCTATCTTCAGACGAATCGGATCAGCGTTTTTGTTCTTTTTGGCGTCACTGCTTGCCGAAAAAGTGACCTTTCCTGCTCTCAAATCACTCTCCTTAACAAAACTCTTCGTTTAAGCCTATCCCTTAATCGTCAATTTTTCGACCAAAATCTCAGAATACTCACTCTTTGGATCGGATTTGAAAACTCTGTCGACATAAACGGCTGGAACGTGGATACACTATGGGTCCAACTCCCCAGTTTACACGATTTACTCTACCTCAGCGATGACGCATTTGGCAGCAGTAGCCATATCCGCATTAAAATTCCTTTCCGTTTTCTAAAATTGCAAATTTCCCAATTTATCTGCCTTTTTAGCCTTAACCAAAGCAAAATCTCCAAAAAGGGACTTTTCAAGTATGTACTTTTTGCCATTGAACTCAGCTGATGGCCTTGGCTCCGAAATAATCTCTGCAACTGGTTTGATTTTGCCCTTTTTGACATCATCGCTATTGCCATTAAATTGGTATTTTATTGGGAATCCTCCGTGTTAAATAATTGTATCAACCCCCGTAGCAGTATAAAAAGCAGGGATTCCTGCTCCCCCAGCTCTTATCTTTTCAGCCAGAGTCCCCTGAGGACAAATCTACAGCTCTAGCTCACCACTGAAAAACTGTCTCTAGAATTAGACGTTTTCACCAACATACGACGAAATCATTCTCTTAATTTGTCGTGTCCTCAGCAAAACTGAAAGCCCCCAATCCATCTTCCCATCTTTGTCTCCGTACCCGCAGTTGTTGGAAGCGATCGTAAGGTCCTTTACCTTTGATTCCCTGACAGCGTTGATTAGGTTCATGGGCACTCCTGCTATTCCAAAGCCACCAACTAAGAGAAGTGACCCGTCTTTGATGCCTTCTATGGCTTCTCTGGGGGAGTTACAGATTTTGGAAAAAAGAGAGAATCTTTTGAAGAGGCTGAGTGCGAGCATTTTATTTTTATAGAATAGCCTAAAAGTTGATGTTTTACAAGTTTGGATATGACTTTTTATGACAAAAAGGCAAGGAAAAATCATAGAACAAGACCAATAAAATTAACCAACCCCTGGTTTCAATTTTTTGTTGTAGAAAGTGTAATTTATTCAAAAGATCTTACTTAGTGCAATACAAACAACCCTTTAAAACTTATATGACAAATAAGTAAAAGTAAACCCCAAAAGCCAAACCTTCTCATTTTATTTTTTCCACCTCAATAAAAACTTGCCCTTTTCTCTCAAATACATAATCGCAACCTTTTATTGCTCATTATAATTTTTCAACAGTGGCAATGGCAAAAGGTCTACGCTCCAAAATCAACATGAGATGGAGAAAGCTGAAAAGGGAACATGTCTAGAACGTCATCTTTAAATAGAAACATGCCAAGGTCGTTCAGAGTCTTAACTCTGCTGTGCTGGGATTGGAGTATCGGGAAAAGGAAGTGAAGAATGGCTACTTGCATCCAAATGATCCTGAATCGAAGTTCCCTCAATTCAAGCCAGCCCCCATAGTCGACCTTCGTTCTAGTTCTATCCCTGGGTCAGGAAGATAGTGGTCAGGAGCCAACCGAAAGATGAAGACCATAACTGAGTAGTATAAAACAATGGAAGAGATCGAGGCTGAAGCAGCTCAAGATGAGCCCCAAGAAGCCTAAAAGCAAAAGCTAGAGTAGTCCAAGATGATAGAATAAATTCCCAAATCAAAAGGCAACTCAAGCTACAAAGTCAAAAAATCAAAGAAGAGCAAACTACGTAAAACCATTGTTTTCTGAAGCCGTTTTACTTATGATTATTCGATACGATTAACTAAGCATTCTTCATTCAGTATTTATGCTGTTGTGCTTTAGCTCAACCTTTTGAAGAACTTGTTTTGTGCTACTAATGAATATTTTGTGTAATATTTGATGAATTTTAGACAATCACTCTTGAACTGTAGGCTGATGTAGGTAGTCAACTTCAGAGGCCTTCCATTTTTTGGCACTTTTCGGGTGATAGTTGACTTTGGCCTCCTTGATGTTCTTGAAATTAAAAGACGTGACTATATTAAAGGCATCTTCTAGGTAGTTTACCTTACAAATCGTGTACTTAAAGTTTCCAATCTCAATCAGATCCTCCAGCCACGCAGGCTCCACCTTTTTGAATATCGCCAGTAAAGTCTATTTCGTCATGTTCAGCGGCAGTTTCCTGAAGACGAGGGTGATTTCTGTTGATAGTTTTTACTTCAGTCTGTTTTCGGTCACTCGAAAGACCTAGTAGTTTTGGCCGATTGCCTCTTTCTGGGTGGATGTAGCTAGGTTGAAATAGGCGAAGGAAGATGAGATTTCATCAACAAATTTGAGCAGAATGGAAGGTTTGCCTTTGAAGTAGAGCTCCTTGGTCTTTTTGATTTTGATCCATGGGAACTTTTCAAAGCGATTCTTCATATGTTCCTCAAACTCCGCCATTTCCTTTTTCAAGTAGATCTTCTTGTCAACATTAAATAAAAGCAACTCGTTTATCCCTTTCCACTCAGGCGGAATCCTCCCCCTCTCCACCTTCTTAGGCTCTATCTTGTCAGTTGTTAAGTAGGAGGAGTCGATGATCGAATTTGCTACCCATTTGAATGATGGCTCAAAAACGTCCTACTCTGTTATTGAATCTTCCCCTTCGCTTACCGCCGGCAGCAGATACCTTATCTCTGAAGTTTAGAAATTTTTCTGAGCCTCTCGGCCAAAGTAGATGTCTGACAAGTTCAGATGCAAAGGGGTTTGGTTGGCCTAATAGCTTGCAAGCTGAGGAATGATTTCCGAGAGCGAACGAACACTATAAGCATTTTGGAGAGAGAGTATATTCTATGCGCTTAGTCTCTGAGTCGAAAAAAAGGCGACCCTTTCTTCCAAAAGGCCAAGAGTTTCTTGTAGCACGCTTTTTTAAGGCTCCATTATAAAATATTGATTAAAACGAATGAGTTTATATATATCTCGGTTTTTTATCCAATCCTGATTCATCTCCATTGTGCAGTTCTTTGTCACTAGCTCTTGAATATCACTAAAATGCTGTACTGGCTTATAGATATTCTCCATTTTAAATTTTTATGTAGATTTTGTATGAAGCTGAAGAGAAGTTTGTGTTATTTGAATTTGCAGTGATTCAGTTTCGGTTAGCCTCCGTATGAGCATCTCCCAACCAATCGAGTCAATACTTGCTTTCTCGTTTCCCGCAAATCAAGGAGTTGTAGATTAAGGCTAGATTAATGTTAATAGGCTGCAAAAGGGTACTTTTGCTCAAAGACGATGTTCAAATTCTATGATGATGCTAGAAAATGATATTAGGAAGAATAACTTAATAGTTTTATAAGTTATGCGAAAGGTCAATATGGCTAGTTTTTTAAGATTAGCTAGCCTGCCTTCTAGCTGTCTTTTTATATCTTTCAACCTTAGATGTCAATTGTCTTCTCCTGACAGCTAAACCCCGCAAAGCCCAAGGAAATCTTTTTTCAAGGTCATAGAAAATGTCAAAGAATGCTGTGATGAGTTTATAATAATTAGCATGACAAACATTAGTAATTTAAATTTGTCAAAAGGGACGATCCCTCCTCTGCTCAAATACAAAATAGTCTTCCTGGGGGACCAAGCAGTCGGAAAATCTTCCATAATAAACCGCTTCATCTACGACATCTTTGACGGCAACGAACATGTACATGGATCTCGACCCAGCGACCCACTATCGGCATCGATTTCATCTCGCAAAACATCTTCCTTGAGGACAAAACAATAAGACTCCAACTCTGGGACACCGCCGGACAATAACGCTTCAAGGCACTCATCCCCAATTACATCCGCGATACCTCTGTAGCCGTCATTGTCTATGACATCACCAATAGGAACACCTTCAAAAGTGTCCAGAAATGGATTGATGATGTCAAGAACCAGAGGGGAGAAGGCGTCATCATCGCACTTTTGGCAAACAAGGTAGATTTAGAGGACAGAGACGTCACCTAGGCTGAGGGCAAATAAACTGCAGAGAGGAATATGGTCCTTTTCAAGTAGGTCAGTGCCAAAACTGGCGCAAACATCCAGTAGTTTTTCAAAGAAATAGCAGCACTCCTGCCGGAAGTCAACTAGTCAACTTCTAGAAGCAAGACCTAGCAGCCTTCGACCAAATAAGAGGCCACTAAGGTCCAGGAAACCATCGTTTTAACCAAGCCAGTGTAGCCAGTCAGAGGCAACACAGAAAAGAAAAAGGGATGTTGCTGATAGTGATGTAATAGTTTCTATAAATTGTTTACTTCTCTATTGTTCGCATCGTAAGTTATCTGAAATAAAGTGATTGTGGGAATGGGAGTAATTTGGCTGAGGCTCTTTGATTTGCCTCTATTCATATCCTCTGAAACAATTTCAGAGGTGTTTCAGAAATGCACATTTTGACAACGATCTAGACTAAAACTGCACCTCATATAAGCCAGCAGTTTAGATTACATGCATCTTTTTTCAAATATTGTGTAATATTTAGCTAAGCTCTTAATTAGAGCATTTGCAAAATACTTTTGATCATGCATATTTTCAAAATCATGCTTCTAAGGAGAGTAGCTATGAAAGCTCACTTATAGCAGCTTGAATCGTTATTTAGCAAACAGATTGATCATCTAAATCTCACATTTTACCGACTAGTACTCTCCTTCAGTACTTTTATTCTAGTCTGAACCCTCAACGGAACGATTCAACCTTCAACTCAGAATTACTGAAATCCCAAACACAGAATGCCTAATTTCTCAGCCTCTAGACCCCTAAACTCTTCATCCCTAGAATACCCAAATCCCAAACCCAGAACGCTCAGCCTCTCACCATGGAATAAATTTAGGAAAGTTTAATAAATAACTATATTAAAGGTAAGAAACAAATATTACTAATTATACTGACTACAAATTTCTTTGTATTGGCACAGAGAATTTTCACTAAATCCCATCAAATTATCAAAGTTGGGCTTTTTCTGCGATTTCTCTGCTCTCCAACAAATATTTTCTGCCCAAATATTTACTTTTTGCGGGGCCAAAAAAATAAATCAACTATGAAGCGTAGGGTAGCTGCAAACCTTAAATATAAAACATCAATGTATTCAAAGAAGTAGCTTGAGTAATTTGGACTCTTTTTGGACAACTTTTCTAATCAGTTCCATTTCCAAATCGGCCCTCCTTCGGCCGCAAACCTCCAAATCCGCTTCTTTTTCCATGGCCACAACGTGTATGAAGTTGCATCGGTCCCCGTAGATACAGTAGTGGTTGTTTCTGAAACTGCCGCATTCCTTGGTCTTATACTTGGAGTTGTATTCGTTGTTCTTCCTGAGTTAATCGAGCCCGTGGGCGAACTTGCATCTTTTGTCATAGGGACAGTACCCATTATCCATGTATTTTTTGCAGAGCTGGGATTTCTATTTGTTTGGCTTGCATTCAGCTGAACCCTCCCCGGAATCGATGGTGGAATTGGAGTTACTCTTCTTGTGGGTCCGAACCTAGGTGCCCTGGCTGCTCTCTTCGGCGTAGTTTGACCTTCTCATCATGATACTTTGTGGTGTTTGGCTTATACTCATATTATAGGATATTAGCGGAGATTTATACCATAAAAACCCTCGGTTTTGAACTGGACTATCACTATTGGCGGCTGTTTGGGTTTTTTGTTTTTCGGGTTTTGTTTTTGGGATGGAATTTCAAGGACCAGGAGGTCAGCTTTTGTCAATTTTATTCAAAAATGGCTATGTTTTTACTAATAGTGACCACAAAGATCAATATTTGTTTTATTTGGCAAGCTATTTATCCAAACTTTAAGTTCCAAACTCTTTCCAGGTGGTATTTATATTATAAGTATTAGCCTAGCCTTAGCCAAGTACACAGAATTGTATGAAAGGACATTCAAAAAGAGGGAAAAACTCTTTCAACCTCGAAATAAACCATGTAACCTTAAACACGACATATTTGCTATTCTTTTGCTCATAGTAATATTATCATACTTCTACTATAATAGACTTTATGGAGATTGCAAACCATAAGCTCTTAGATAGAGAGCTTTAGGGAGATTTTTGGGAATGTGGTTTTATTGGTTTTGATGCATAAACATTTTATTTTGAGGGAAATGGCGGCTTGATTGATTGTACAGCTCTGCTGAATAAGATTTAGCTTTAACCCCTAAACCCAACAATTGTGTATGATGATTTCAACAATAATTCAAAATGAAGTCTCAGTCTATTTTAGAATGACACTTTTGACCTTTTAAGTTCTTCTTTCTATTAGTTTAGTCAACAATTTCTTTTCATCTCGATCTTGGCAATTAATACTGAATACTACTGATGTTTATTTGTTTAGTTTTTTATTTGCTATGTTGTTGATGTCTGTTAGGATGTAGAGAAATGGTATTTTAGCGGTCTTATTGACTGTTAGAGAGATTACTTCTTTGATATAATGCAAGAAATAAAAACAAAAAGTATGCATTAGTTGAAGTTTTAAATCAAAAACTTATAAAACCCTCGATTTCTTACAAGAATCATGCTTAAGGTGCCCTGTTTGAAGCTCCGGCCTAATTTAAATGCAAAAACCTCTACGATCTAATCTTTAAGTATTATTTCATAAAATCACTTCACTTCTTCTTCCCTTTGAAAACTTGGCTGAACAAGTTTTTGAGGTCCTATTAATCGTCATCCTCAGGAATACGTTTTCCATAGTGACTATTGGTAAAAGGAGCCTTCTCTTTGAAACGTATGGAACTCTCCATCGCCATGTTTTTGATAGGGTTGGGCTTAGTTTCCTCCTTCTCCCCGAAGTCCAGTATATTGTTGTTGTATGTTCCGAACTATTCCGACTATTTCCGGAGATCGGCCTCATCAAGCAGATTCCAATCAGTATTGTCATTGTTGGGATTCACGGATTTGCTGAGCTCGCCCTCCACGAAGGCTGTGTTGAGCTCATCGTTTGCGAAACTTTCCTCTTTCTCCATTCAAAAACTCTAAAAATTAATATAATCACTTTTGCCTAAGAATCATTTGAATATATCAGACTTTGAGGCTTTCAGCTATCTCCAAAATATCACTCTAGAAAAAGTTTATATCCCTGTCCTCGGGACTTGCTTGGTCGATCTTGTATGAAGAGCTTTGCTAGTTATTGAAACATGGCGATTTGAGGTAGTTCACTTCGGGTGACATCTTTCCTTTGGAGTTTTTCTGACTTGATTCGTCACGTTGCCTTATCAGCTTTTGTGCACTAAACTTTTTCGATTTGAGTAGTCTATTGAGCTAAAGCTAATCGTATTACTCAAATTTCGACATTTTCTTGGGAATAGCTTTCTATCTGGGCTAGCTCTAGCCTTGTTCATCCATGCTTTTGTGAGGGAACTACTTCAGGCCGAAGGATGAACACATGGGGTTCACATTTTGGTGCTTTTCTTTGAGCTGTCTCCATTTTTAGGCTAACAGCTATGCAGAGTCTGAAGATTACGACTAAAAATCATTGACCTATGGTGAACTCTACCTTTTGATACTACTTCTTTCATATTTCCTTTGAGTTGTAATGATCCTACTCCTTTCTTTCTGTAGGACATTCTAAGCAGGCAGTGAACCCTTCATGATCTTTTCGAAGGATTTGCTATGAGCCTTATAGAACGGGCCAGGAGAGTTGTTACGTATGTTGACTTGAACTTAACAGTTTTTGCATTTTGTCTTCTTTTTCTTCATTTGGGTACCAACCTCAATCGTTTATACTGTTTCCGTTTGAACTCCCAATTCTGCACTTGGTTTAGTCTACAGCACTTCCTTCTTACGACTTATATAATTCTCAAGTTAGAACACATATTACTACTTGACCCTCAGCTTCTGATTGTATCTCTATATTTCGGCCAATAATTCAAGTTACCTTCTTTGCTTTTATTGCAATAAAGCTACGTTTTGTTGCAGAATCTCCTCGGTTTATTTATGTTTGCTGAGAAGTTATGAGAACTACTGAGATAAGTACTAGTTTTATTATTTGCGGGTTTATAGGGTTTTGATCAACTGTCCGATTTTTAACTTCTATTCGGGGCATAAATCCAAAAGTTTGACTTTTTGTAGTGGTCTGTTGAGTAATGGAATTGTTTTTTGCTTTTCTTTTTCGTTATACTTACTCTTCAGAATCCTTGAAGTACTTAAATTGTTCTCAGCCTTTTTATTCATCCTTTAAAATCAACTGAAATTATAAAATTACGAAACACATTTGAGACAATTAATAGGAAAGTGAGAAAATTAAAAAGGCAAACTTAAAATCATAGCTATTTAGAATGGTATGTTTCGGTGCTTAGCTTCTAAACTTTACGCATCTAAGCCCTGACTTCCTCTCTTGAAAATTTGCCCTTGAAGAGTTTTTAGTGCTTTATCTAAAAAGTGTAGGGAATTAAGTTTTCTTAGCCCTAAAGCTCGTTTCCGTTAAAAATGATCTCCTTGTTAAGCACCATTGCGAAAAGGTTGAAGTAATAGGGGAAAACAGCAATACATACATATCTCTCCATGGTCATGACTTTTCTCATAAAGGAGTGAATCAACTTCACCTATATTTTTTGTTTACGCAGAATCAAGGTCATGAATTCGTAGTATAGAGCTTAGTTAAGCTGTTTTCTTATTGTCTATTTCTGGAGTTTAAGAAAAATGAATTTCTTGGCTTATTGTAAATTCTCGGAAGGATGAATGTTCAATGTTATTTCTTAGAGAGTGAGATACAACAGAACCAAAAAATGGGCATAGTTGGCTTTTATTGCTTAGTTTCTGTCCGCAATTTCATAAATATAGTGGTTTACCATTTCCATCAAATATGATTTGCTTTTCAACACACGCTGCGTCTATTTTACAGCTTAAGAGACTTCGCTCTTCTGATTAGTTAGTGGTAGATTGTTGCCAGATTGCTTTTAGACTGCACTTGAATTATTTATCTAAATGGTAGTTTAACAAAACTATTGCTTTGATTTGGCCAATCCAGTGAAGAAACCTGAACTCTGTCCTTTGTTATTCTGTCTCTTATTTTGTGAAACTGGCTCCGATGGGTTGATTATAGTAGGTTGCCCGTCGCTCATCTTCATCTATAATGTGTGATATTAATACTTAATACTACAAATATGATAAAAAATAATGAAATGGAGAATATTTGAGCCATAGCCCGTTGGTTACCCATTTTTATATGCTTGCTGATTTTACTTGTTTTTGGGGGGTTATTATTTTGCTTCTCACATCATTCTAACCAATAATTTAGTGCCAACCCTTCTAATATTGTTACTCATCAAAACAATGAACCAAAAGCCATATCTGATCATCTGCAGCACCGCCCAACCCTCCAAAACGGTTTCCTCACAATATCGGCTAGCCACTTCTATATTACAGTTAAATCTTTAATCATGTAATACCCTGCAAGAGCCCACAATAATTTGGTCAGCCCAACCCAACGCTCAACCTAAGCTCCTTCTACGGTTTGGTGCCAGGGGATCGATCTATTTTATGCTATGTTGGTTAACGGTTGTAATATAGCGGTAATAATATAAAGATGAACCTCAGCGACAAAAGGAAGCTCTTTGAAGACGATAACTAACTCACCTCCAACAATCCCATACTCAGCAGCACCTTTTACCTCAAATCTGACCACACTTCGCCCGTCACGCTTGTGCTCACCACCAAAACTGTCTTTTATCATCAGGGGGAGAACAAAACCAACAAAAAGGGATTTATGATAAATTTCGACACCATCTTCCAGATCTTGAGGCCGAAGTACAAAGCAGAGGAGAAGATCTTCGGAGTTCCAACAGGCATAAAATTTATCTGCCCCAACTTCGACTCCCAATAGTTCTATGCCTAAAACCCCAAATAAATTGAAAAGTGGTAGCTAGAACTCAAGCAGCTCATGAACCAATTCAATTTTCATGAACTCTTCAAGGCCTAAAAGCGCCTGGGCAAAGGCAACTTCGCCACAGTCTATCTCGGAGTTAATTTGAGAGATCAGAAAAAAGTGGCAATCAAGGCTTTCGGCAAATAGGCCACCTTTTCGCAGGAGAACGGCAAATAGGCTCTGATTAATTAGATCAAAATCACGAAGATGTTCAACCATCCCAACCTCATGAAACTTTAGGGGGTTTATTAGTCTTAAAACTCAGTGTACTTGGCGTTGGAGTACGTCTAAGGCAACCCCATTTGCGGCCGATTCAACAATCTATCCAAATACACAGTCAACTAGCGCAAATTCATCCTCAAAGGACTGCTCAGAGGTCTCGCCGAGATGGCCAGAAAAAACGTGATCCACCGCGATCTCAAACCCGATAACGTTATTTTATGTAAGTAGCCAATTGTAATCGATTTCGGGCTGGCGACGGTCGCAGACGATCCCAATTATCTGTTTGTGAGGTGTGGCACCCCAGGCTATGTGGCTCCGGAAATCATCAACATTAAAGATATGTCAACTAAATCACACCCAATCAGCGACGTCTTCAGCGCCGGCTGCATCTTCTACTACATCATCTTCAGCAAGCACCTCTTCATGGGCAAAAACGCTCAAGAAATCATCGCCATGAACCGAGAGTGCGATGTCGTGCTCACAGGACCAGAGTTCGACAAACTCAACCAAAGAGGTAAGCTTTTGGCTAGTTAGAGGTTGATTTGCTGAGGAAGATGCTCCAGAAACAGCCCGAACTTAGAATATCGGCGGCTTAGGCCTTGAAGCACCCTTACTTTACTGATTCCGATGACAAAATATATGTCCCCAAAATTTTAATGAAACAAAGTGGCAGCTGCCCCATCGAACTCATTTCCAACTAAAACGAAGCCGCAGTAAAATTCATCACAATCGCCAGCAAATCCGATAAAAAGGAGTCAATAGTGCGCACGTATGACAGATCCACAATAAAACGAAAGATAGAGCAAATCGATGTGAATAAACTGCTGCTTAATGCGTGATCGTAGGATGTATTGTATATCAAACCTCAACCTCATAGGGTGAGTACTTTTTGATTTGGAGTATGTAGAGCTATTTATAATGGACTAGTCTTGAGCGAGTGGAGTTCTTATGGATTGTGGAGTTTTTGTACATTTGATGGTGTGAGTTGTTTTTGGGTGTCTTTTGTGGTGTTCACGGGAGTAGCTTGCTCATCCTAATCCATTCATTTATGCCTCAACCCCTGTCAGAATGTCCATTCTTGTAAATGACTCATGTTGGTAACTCTACGGAGTGTAGAGTCAATGATATCATAATCTCTCCTTCCCTCCTATCTCCACACCCTTGCTCTTCCACTGCAACAAATTTATCGCTAAGTCTACCGTTCACAATAAACTCGAATACATTAATCAAACAATCTGCGTTCATCTCTCCAGCTCCAGCTCGACCTATGGGATCTAGAGGTGGTCTTTGATGTAGGCCTATTATGGGGTGCCCTGGCTCATCAACCCTTAGGTCAGGTAGAGGAAGTTCTGCCAAAAGGTGATCAAAGCTGCCCTGTCTGCCGTTATTATGTACTTCTATGGTACCCTGCGCCCTTTGTTCAGCATCCTCCCAAAGTAGTTATCAGCCCACTCATATTCCCTCCTATCGTCGATGGCCAAATTGACCTCATTGTTGATCTTCCAACTCCACCGATCATTATTCATCGAACCAAGGTTCAAGTACCTCCCGTCAGTCATATAGATCTTCGAGTGCAGCAGCCTCTACTTGGTCTCGTAGATGTGGACGCCCTTGTTGATGAGTCTTTGGAAGAGGAGAGGGTTGAAGATGTACTGGAAGACAGGCTGGTCCCTCTGCCCCGAGGTCAGTATCTGCGCAGGCACTCCCCTCTTGACGGCATTGATCACCGCCCGGTCGAATCTGAGCATGGGGTAGTAGTAAGGATTGATGATCTTGATCTCTTGTTTTGCCTTGCTGATCATCTTGATCACACTGTCCTCCACCTCGTACTTCCTGGCCTTCTTATCATTATGCAGCAACTGGTACTTCCCCCGCTCATAGAATTCCGAGTTGGGGTAACTCCTCTCCAGCCTCTCCATCAAGGTCTAGTTGGAGTACTTGATGTGGAGATTGTAGCCGTATTGTTCGGCCGTGTCTTTGAAGTGCTGGCGGTATTGGTCCAGTGCGATGTTTTGGGTCAGGTAGTTCAGGTCCTGGTATTGACTTGTACCGTACCGGATTCCTCCGTAGCTGCCTTCGATGTTGGCAGACCCTATCAGTCCGTAGGAGTCGGAAACTATCAATTTTTAGTGATGTCTTCGCCAGACATCTTTGTTTATGTAGCTTTTGATGGAACTCAATCGCCATTGAGGGTTGAGCAGCAAAAAGCGGCCACCACAGGTTTGCAGCTACTCGATGAGCTAAGCTTTGGCCCAGAACTGCACATTGTCCACAAAGAGCACCACATGCACTCCTCTCTTAGCTGCCTCTATAAGTTTGATGAGGGTTGTGTCTGCAGCTGGGGAGGAGTCTATGGCGTAGGTGGTTATCCAAAAGTAATCTTTACTCCCATCAATCATCTTCCACACCTTTTTGAAAAACTGGTCGCCTTCGGTGATGAACTCAGTGTAGGGGAACCTGGCTATAGACTTGAGTTTAAATGAGCGTATTTCTTGAGCAGTTTTGTTATAGGCGCGGTGGAACGGGTGCGCGAATAGGCGGTCGATATCCATGCCTATTATAATTAATTCGGCTAATTAGCCAATGTGTGTATTGATTGCAAACAATCCTTCAATGGTTTAATAGACTTTATTTGATTAGTAACTATCTGCTGAAAAGCTATAGTTGATTGCAGTAAAGTTGAGCTTAAATTTTTACAGAGCCAATGAAGTTAATGAGATGTAATTCAGGTTATCTGATATAATTGCCGTCCTTAAGCAACCAATACAAAGCAGGCAATATTGCCCAATTTACTATCTCTTTAAGTTACATTACGTTATTCCATGCAAAAGCCAAGAGGTCGCATAAACCGTATGCTTGGGCATATAGGCTATTATATTGAGATGATCGAGATGTCTGTTTTTACAATCAATACAGTCCAAACTTCGTGTGCTCTCATTCCTCGTCGAGAATCTGACAAATTAAAAACTTGCTATTTTCAAGTTTTGAACAAAAAATCAACAAATAAATATTATGAAAATATCTTTAAAAATGGGCTGGACAAAGGATTCTATTCTGTTAATGGTTAGTTTGACTTTGCCGCCTTTTTGATACAAAAACTGATATTAATTTATGGGGAGCCAGGCAAACGCTAAAAAGGTATTTTAGCGCCCTATTTGAAAAAATAACACAGAACGAATACCAAGAGGGCAAAAGCCACTCAAAAGGTTAGTTCATTACTGTTTGGAACATATGAAGGAAAAAGTTGAAAATACCTTTTTGTCTGTGAAAGGAAGTTTCCAATATCGAATAACTTTGCACCTGAAATTAAGATAATGGAGACTTAAGTAACTCATTTCAGGCTATCTTTCAGCCCTCCAACCAAGAAAAAGATCCAACTTATTTTTTAGGAGATGAAGAGTAGCTTCAGAAGATGAGCCCTTAAGTACGGAAATTCCAAGCCGAATGCCCTCAGATTGACCTTGTCCATTGACTGGTGTTATTGACCATTAATCCACCTTAAATTCAGATACCTACAAACCTGTGATATAATCTTATTCAATGAAACAAATTCTAGGTCTTGGACTACTCCTGGTAGCGATCACAGGCCTCAACCTAAAGCACGTCCACGAGGCCACCTACCCCGCCGTTGCCACCAAATCTTTCAGCTATCCTGCCCACGAACCTCTTGACAACGTCTTGAACCTGACCTTCGACTATGCTGGCCCCGCCAAGAATATCATCTACGATTTCTCGGTAAGGTGGAACGACGTCTAGGTCTTCAGAAAGACAGTTAACAGCACAGATAAGGAAATCCATCACGCCTCTGTCAGTGTCACAGCCAAAGTTGGAACCAACGCTTTGAGGTTCGTTGGAGAAACTGAGGGAAACACCGGCATAAATATTGCCAATATCAAACTCGTCAGGAACAGCTTCTGCGGCTATGAGGACCTGATCGTCAACGGAAAGCTTGAAGGCCTGACTGACTTTACGAACAAGTATCAGGTCTTGACGGAAATCAAAGGTTGGAAAGGCATCCCCGAGCTTGAAGTCGGAGTGGCAACCATCTACAACACCAGGTGGCCAGCTGGAAGCTATGCCTTTGACCTCACCAGTGGAAAAAAGATCTCAGTGGAGCAGACCATTGAATTCGACCAATACTTCAGAGTGCTTTGAAGTCATGATCCATCAACATTCATTTAGCTATCTAGAGATATCTTTGTCTATGTTTAGCACAATCTTTATTGAATCTTAATGTATACCTCCAGGTCATGCATGGAATCGCTTAAATATGAAAGGTATTTTCGACATTGTCACGTATTTTTCAATTCATGCCATTTAACTAGACTATCTTGTTGTCAAAGTCTGCAGCATCACAAAGAGATGGGTTGGAGATAATTTAGCTTCAATGAAGAATACATATTTTAAAGGTATTTTCAACAGACGAGGAAGGCAAAAAAATCATGTTTTTTTAAAATAAGGGAAATTATAGTTTCGGAGCAGTACTATGATTATCGATGATTTCTGACATCAAACAAGAATATTCTAAAAATAGTTATGAAAGAGAGACTTCATAAATGAATTAAGAATTTTTCTAAAAATAAAATCGTAGACTATGGGAGTAATGTTGGCGACACCAAGATGGTTGAGAACGAATTGGCAGTTATTGTAGGAAATAGTGGGTATATGTCGTTCTGGGATTTGAGGAGCAAAGGTATAGTCCAATCCGCTAACATCTCTGACCAAGAGAATAGGGAGGTTTACTCAGTGAGCATAAACCGCCCAAAATATGCTACTTTTGACTGGAGGTCAGGATCAGGCAGTAAAAATATGGGACAGGAGAAGCCTATCACTCCATCTTCACAAATTCGAAGGCCACGAGGACAATCTCACCGTAGTTTAGTGGTCTCCCGTCAACAGTAATTTGTTTATAATTGAAGGTAGCATGTTCGCAAGTGGGTCCACAGACAAAAAGGTAAAAATTTGGGATTTTATGAGAGCTGGCTTTGAGATTCCCAAAGACCTCGGAGGAACCGATGAGCTGCTGGTAAACCACGGGTTATCAAGTTCACGCACGAAGGACACAAAGGAGAGGTGAATGACCTGAACTGGAATCCGCACTAGATGATAATTGGGAGCAGCTAGGAAGTTGAGAATACTATCCAGTTCTACCAGATAGTAACTTTGGGCAGATTTAGACCAACAACATACACAAGCTGGAGTATGCCTAGGATCTGGAGTAACTTAGATAGCAGTGTTCAGCTGATATGTTTGATTATTTATGTATTTTGTTGGATTGAACATTATGGGATATTATGGGACGTTGGAGGGACATTTTGTTGAAGGTGATACTAATAAACGACGACAGCAGAGGCAAGCATGTCTGTTAATCGAATTTGGGTGCTTGTACATCTCATCGTATCTATCCCAAGCAAAAAGTGTGTGGAATTTATTAAGAAATGTAAATACATTCATAACCCTTATTCAAGCACTTCCCAGCCCAAGCCATTAGATCCAAAAAAATGAACAAAAAGGTCGTCTAAACTCAGCCGAATAGGTATTGTGAGAGAATAATAAAAAGTTCCGCATCCGGGGATTGAACCCGGCCCGCCAGAGTGAGAGTCTGGTATCCTAACCATATAGACTAATGCGGAGCTGATACTAACAAAGCCGCAAATCTCTTCAACTATCTTACCACTTTTTCAATAAGAAACTGATATATGTCTAGCCTCCTCAATCAAAATCTAATAAATTCGCGTTTTTGGCACTGGATGAGTTTGATTTCTGGGTGGATGTCGCAGTGGAAGGCGTAGTGAATGCAAAGTTTTCCCATTACTTATTGGTTTGGGGGGTCTTTTCCTTGTTTTACTGCTGATTTGGTGGATTTGGGCCAAAATTAAAGTTGAAGTCGAAAGGGCTAAATGAGGGGTTTCTTACTTTTGCGCTGGGAAACCACCTGTTTCCGTTTTCTTCTATTTTCTGGGTTCCTGGCCAACGCTGACTTTGATCTTTTCTCCCTTTTTGATCGAAAAATCAACTTTCTAACCGAACTCTTCCGTAAGCATGTTGGGATTTTCGGATCTGGATTTCAAAAAAAATACATTTTATTTCGATTAGCTTCGTCCTGGAACACAACCCCGAAGTCAAACGCATCATTCCTGTCCCTAAAAGCGACTCCGACCCAAAGATAGCCTCCCTTGGGATTTTCCAACCTAACAGCATAGCCCCTGGAACTATCCATAGTCTTGACAATGGCCTCCTTGTAGTTGGGTGGGACCTTGGTCTCCCCAAAAAGTTTGCCATTTTTGTCAATAAACGCGATCTTTATTACTCTATTCTTCTCGGTGACCTTGACTCCACCTTCCCAAATCATTTCCTTCCAGTCATCAAGGTAGTAACCTTTCGATGTCGAGAGCGGCGGGATTTTAAATATTGTCACTCGCTAGGTTTTGTTGCAGAGTATTAGCTCGGGAGA
>Ga0316217_10001219_pt1 | contig 34390 bp, 31 predicted proteins | sample 1anoAmetaG_FD_203633 | JGI IMG/M metagenome (GOLD analysis project Ga0316217, IMG submission 203633) | Freshwater microbial communities from Trout Bog Lake, Wisconsin, USA - 1anoA | ecosystem: Environmental > Aquatic > Freshwater > Lake > Hypolimnion/Profundal zone | place: USA: Wisconsin...
ATCTCTTTGTCCACTGGGAGTTGGGAATACATCCGTAGGGCTGGACAGGAAGAGCCGTATGAGGTGAGAGTCTCACGTACGGTTCCGAGAGGGCGTGGGGGTGAGACTCCCCCGCGCTACTCGACCCTTTATCCCCGGCTAATTTCTTTTCGCAGGGCTACGTGGCGCGCCTCATGTCGTTCCAACTCATGCGCCTACCCATCGCAGCCAAACGAGCTTGGCCGGGGATGAAGGGGATGAAGGGGACAAAGAATGCAACATTTATGACACCTCCCCCTCTGGATGAATACGATCTCGTGTAGAGGAGGATGATCTTCCGGCCGGGCAGCGTCCCGGTTGCCTTCCAGAAGGTGGCACGCGAGGATTTTGTATGTAGAATTTGCATGAGGGGATTATCGCAACGGTCCTTCAACCCTTAAGCGATCAATATGATTAAATATGAGATTATTCATAATTATAAAAATTCAACTTATTTTATTTATTTCAAGCAATTTCGCATTTGCAGGCAATGGAAAAGTGATACTCCTATTGGGAACATCAACTGCTGGTAAAACAACAATTATTGAAAAGATCAAGAAAAGGCATCCTGGCATCCTGGACTACGGGAGTGATATCGCCATTGCATCTGCCCTCAAAAGATTAGTTAAAGAAAATGCATTCAACGATTATAGCTCATTGAGCAAATTTGCCAATATTGAAGAATTACCAGAATTATTACAGGGTGAAAAATCTTGGTTAAATAAAAATTTATCGCAAGCACAAATTGCCGAAGTTGATGCAACTATCAAGCGAATTAAAAATATGATTGAATCCTGGGATTCTGACGGGCAAAAAACAGAGAATTCCATCTATGATCTTATTTTTAAGAAGCACAAAATGGAAAGTCGGTAATTACTGATCTGGTTTCTTTAGAATCATTTTAACGATTTAGTAAAAAGAAGAAATCGGCCCCTTTGGTGCAGGTATATGTATTCATAACATACTGTTCACTCCATAGACTTTCGCGAAGAATGCAGGCGCGCAACCAAAAGGCCGAGAGCGCAGGCATCATTGGTGATAAAAGAATTGGGTTTCCGTTGATGCAATTCGCCAGCCTATACAAGAAAAGAACGAGTGCGGCAGAGCCATTACTGGGTTCGTTAAAAAGAAGAGATGTGGATATAGCATTTGCGCTTCACTATCCAAATGATTCAAGCAAAAAGATGGAGTTCCTGAAAGCCTTGGAATTTACTTCAAATGAAATGAAAGAGATTGAAATTACCACACGATTTTCCCTGGGTGAGGCCGAAGTCATTGACACGAGGCTTCCAACCACAAAGATCGTGGCCACGATCGAGTCCGCGGTCTTCAAAAGGGGCAAGGGAACGCGACAAGCTCCCCGCCGCCCTCCTCTACCGGGCCCTTGACCCGACGGGAACCTGCCCGGGTCCACCTGGAGGGGCCCCCGCCTGCAGGATCCGCCAGCCCCACACCAGCCCCCCCGCCAGGAGGATCCAGCCGATGGGCGAGCGCGCGGCGATCTTCACGTCGGCCCAGGAGGGGAGCGCGGCGTAGATGAAATTGGCGACGACGTAGACGCCCAGCGCCTCCTGCCAGCCCAGGACGGGCTGCCCGCGCAGGCGCCACAGGGCCAGGCCGTAGGCCGCCGGCAGCAGGAGCAGGGGCGCCATGCCCACGAAGAAGGCGTTGTACCAGCGGATGTGGTTGAAGGTGACCGAGCCCATGGCCCAGCCCTGCCCGTCCCGCCGGGGCCAGAGGTTGAAGCTCACCGGCCCGGCGTCGAGCAGGAGGCCCGTCAGGTAGTGCAGGCTCTCGTGGGCGAAGGTGCCCGGCAGCACCAGCAGGGAGAAGAGCCAGAAGAGCCGCTTCATGCCCCGGAAGACCAGGAGCGCAACGACGATGGCGCCGACGTAGAGCCATTCCGGCGGGGGCTTAGGCATGCGGCCCCTCGGGCTGGAGGGGTTCCAGCAGGCCGGCGTCGTCATTGCGCACGTTGCCCACCCGGGGGCCCACCGGCGTCAGGGTGAGCCAGGCGTCGGGACAGGGCCGCAGCAGGGCCAGGAGGTCGTCCTTGCCGGTGCGGGGATCCAGCCAGCGCCCGTAGTCCTCCCGGGCCAGGATGACCGGCATGCGGTCGTGGACGGGGGCCATGGCGGCGTTGGCCGAGGTGGTGATGATGGTGCAGCTGTCCACGGATCCCTGGGGGCCCTCCCAGCGGTCCCAGAGCCCGGCGAAGGCGAGGAGGCCGCCTACCTCCGGGCCTCGGGCGTCCCGGATGGCGAAGGGCTGCTTGGGCGTGCCCGCCCGCCACTCGTAGAAGGCGTCGGCGGGGATGAGGCAGCGGTTGCGCTTGAAGGGCGCCCGGAAGGAGGGCTTGTCGGCCACCGTCTCGGCCCGGGCGTTGGCCATGCGCGCCCCCATCCCGGGCTCTTTCGCCCAGGAGGGGATCAGGCCCCACACGTGCAGCACGATGATCCGGCCCCCGGCGCCGTTGCGCACCACCGGGACGGGGGTGGTGGGGGCGATGTTGTAGCGGGGCTGCAGGAGGGCCTGGGCCTCCGCCTCGAACTGGACCTCCAGGGAAGCCATGGGGGAGGTGAGGGCATAGCGGCCGCACATGGGGAGGTCAGCGGGTGAGCTTGCGGTAGTGGATGCGGTGGGGCCCCAGGTCCAGGCCCAGCTGGTCGCGGCGGTAGGCCTCGTACTCCGTGTAGTTCCCGTCGAAGTACTCCACGCGGCTGTCCCCCTCGAAGGCCAGGATGTGGGTGGCCAGGCGGTCCAGGAACCACCGGTCGTGGCTGATGATCACGGCCGAGCCCGCGAAGGCCTCGATGGCCTCCTCGAGTGCGCGCATGGTGTTGACGTCCAGGTCGTTGGTGGGCTCGTCGAAGAACAGCACGTTGGCGCCGCTCTTGAGGGTGAGGGCGAGGTTCAGGCGGTTCTGCTGGCCTCCGGAGAGCTCGCGCACCTTCTTCTGCTGGCTCTCGCCGGTGAAGCCGAACTTGGACATCCAGGCCCGGCCGTTGACGAGCTTGCCGCCCAGCTCGATCATGTCGCTGCCGCCGGTGATGGCTTCGTACACGGTCTTGTCGGGATCCAGGCTGCTGCGCAGCTGGTCCACCACCGCCATCTTCACGGTCTCGCCCAGGCGGATGGCGCCCGAGTCGGGCTGCTCCTGGCCGCTCAGCAGGCGGAACAGGGTCGTCTTGCCCGCGCCGTTGGCGCCGATGACCCCCAGGATGCCGCCCCTGGGAATGGCGAAGCTCAGGTTCTCGAAGAGCACCTTGTCGCCATAGGCCTTGGTGACGTCCGTGAGTTCGGCCACCAGGTCCCCCAGGCGGGGACCGGCTGGAATGTAGATCTCCAGCTCCTTCTCCCGCTGGGCGCCCTCCTGGCCCAGGAGGTTCTCGAAGCTGGCGATGCGGGCCTTGCTCTTGGCGTGCTGGCCCTTGGGGGACATGCGGATCCATTCCAGCTCCCGCTCCAGGGTTTTCTGGCGGGCCTTGTCGGACTTCTCCTCCTGGGCCAGGCGGGCCTGCTTCTGCTCCAGCCAGCTGGAGTAGTTCCCCTTCCAGGGGATGCCCCGGCCCCCGTCCAGCTCCAGGATCCACTCGGCCACGTGGTCCAGGAAGTAGCGGTCATGGGTGATGGCGATGACGGTGCCCTCGTAGCGCTGCAGGTGCAGCTCCAGCCAGGCCACGGATTCGGCGTCCAGGTGGTTGGTGGGCTCGTCCAGGAGGAGGATGTCGGGCTTCTGGATCAGCAGGCGGCACAGGGCCACCCGCCGGCGCTCGCCGCCGGAGAGGACCGCGATGGAGGTGTCGGGGTCCGGGCAGCGCAGGGCGTCCATGGCCTGCTCCAGCTGGGCGTCCAGGTCCCAGCAGTCCAGGGCGTCGATCTGGTCCTGCAGCTCGCCCTGCCTCGCCAGGAGCGCGTCCATGTCCGCGTCGGGGTCCGAGAAGCCCTCGCTCACCTCGTTGTACTCCCGGAGCAGGGCCACCTTGGCGGCCGCGCCCTCCTCCACCACCTGGCGCACGGTGAGGGCCGGGTCGAGTTTCGGTTCCTGCTCCAGGAGCCCGGTGGTGTAGCCCTTGGACAGCACGGCCTCGCCGTTGAAGTCCTGGTCCACCCCGGCCATGATCCGCAGCACCGTGGACTTGCCCGAGCCGTTCAGGCCCAGGACGCCGATCTTGGCGCCGTAGAAGTAGGACAGGGAGATGTCCTTGATGACGGGCTTGTTGTTGTAGAACTTGCTCACCCGCATCATGGAATAGATGATTTCGGGCTGATCCGTGGTGCGCTTGGCCATGCTGGAAGTCTCCTCTCCCCATTTTAAGGGGTCGGAGGGGATTGGCGTCCAGGTTCCTTTCGGGAACCTCAGGCGAGGACCTCCCGCAGGCGTCGGCCGATCTGCTCGCGGGTGAAGGGCTTTTCCAGGAGCAGGGCGCCGGGGTGGGCCAGGCCGTGGGCCTCCAGCTCGCCGGCTGTGTAGCCCGAGATGTAGAGCACCCGCAGCCCGGGGCGGGCCCGCACGGCCTCGGCGGCCAGCTTCGGTCCGCTGTCCCCGGGCATGATCACGTCGGTCACCAGCAGGTCGAGGGCACCCGGGTAGCCGGCAAGGAAGGTCCGGGCCTGGTCGGCGTCCCCGGCCACGTGGACCTGGTAGCCCAGGGAGCCCAGGAGTTCCTGCAGCGCTTCCCGCACGGGGGCTTCATCCTCCACCAGCAGGAGGGTCTCGGAGCCCTGGAGTGCCGTGCTGGCGGCTTTCGCCGGCGGGGAGGCGGGGGTCTGGGCGACGCGGGGGAACCACAGGCGCAAGGTGGTGCCCCGGCCCACTTCCGAGTCCAGGGAGAGGCCGCCGCCTGCGGCCTTCACGATGCCGTAGACCCCGGTGAGGCCCATGCCCTTGGCCTTGCCCTTGGTGCTGTAGAAGGGCTCGAACAGGTGCGAGCGGACCTCCTCGTCCATGCCGGTGCCGGTGTCCGACACCTCCAGGAGCACGCAGGACCCCGAGGACGCTGGTACGGGAGTCAGGAACACCGCCGGGCCGGGGTCCGGAGCTTCGGCGCTGCGGAAGGCGAGGCTGAAGCGGCCGCCCTCGGGCATGGCGTCCCGCGCATTGCCCGCCAGGGTCAGGAGCACCTCCTGGACCTCGTCGAGGTTCGCCAGGAAACAGCCGGCCCCCGGTTCCACCCGGGTTTCAAGGTCGATGCGGTCCCCCAGGATCCCGGCGACCAGGGGCAGGATGGGGGCCAGGAAGCGCGCCGGATCGAGCACGGTCTGGCCGAAGGACGGCCGCCGGGTCAGGGCCAGGAGCCGTGCTGTGAGGGTGGCGCCGTGACGGGCCGAGGCCTCGATGCGGGCCAGGCGCGCCTCCAGCCTGGGATCGCCCTGGGACTGCATCCGCGCCAGCTCCACATTGCCGAGAATGGCGCTCAGCATGTTGTTGAAGTCGTGGGAGACGCCCCCCGCCAGGCGGCCCAGGGCCTCCATCTTCAGGACCTGGTGCAGGTGGTCCTCCAGCATCCGGCGCTGGGTGATGTCCCGGGCGTTGAGCACCAGCCCGCGCACCTCCGGATGGCCCAGCAGGTTGTCCCCCGAAGCCTCGAAGAAGCGCCAGTCCCCCTGGGCGTCCCGCATGCGCCACTGCCGGGTCGCGACGCTGCCCGGCGCCGCCAGGAGCCCGGCCAGGAAGGTCTCCCACGGGCCCCGGTCCTCGGGATGGAGGAACTCCCCCAGGGGCCGGCCCCGCGGGGCCTGGCCCAGGAACCGCGCCGCCGCGGGGCTGGCGTAGGTGATCCTCCCCTCGGGGTCGAGCACAAGGATGAGGTCGGAGGAGTTCTCCACCAGGGCCTCGAAGCGGGCCCGCAGGGCCAGGGTGGCGGCCTCGGTGGCCTGCCGGATGCCATCCTTGGCGGCCAGGCCCTCGCGAAGCAGGATCACCGACAGCAGGACGATCATGCCCAGAAGGAGGTTCCGGAGCGTGCCCCGGTCGACGTCGAAGACATGGAGGAAGCGCGCCACCCAGAGGGCCGTGACCACCAGGGTGAACATCGGGATGGGGCTGAAGGCGGCGGGACGGGGGGGCCGCGCCGGCATGGGCTCGTTTCGGAGCCACCAGGCGCCCACGAGGATCAGGAGGAGGCTGCCGGCGTTGATGAGGTTGGAAAGCACCGTCAGGTTGGTGATCTGCAGCCGCTCGGTGACATGGAGGGCGAACACGAGGTCCGCCATCCAGGACACCGCCAGCCCTCCCAGCAGCGTATTGAAGGCCCGGGGCGTGGGCAGGGGGGAACAGCGCAGCAGGATGAAGTTCGCCGCGCCGATCCCCGCGAAGGCAAGGCCCGGAAACGCGAGGCTCACAAAGCGTTCCATGCCGTTCAGCCCCCCCAGGCCGGGCTGCAGGGCGAAGAACCACAGGGGCACGCCCACCCCCACCACGAAGACCGCGCTGTCGGCGAGCGTCCGCCACGGCCCCAGGTCCGACCGGTCGGCCCGGGGCAAGCCCAGCAGACCGAAGAGGAAGAGGGGATAGGCGGCCATGCACAGCAGGTCCGCAATTCCCACCGGGTTGGCCGGACCGGCCCCGAGGAGGATGACTTCGTGGAACAGGACGTAGACCCCGCTCAGCGCCGTGAGGCCGACCCCGGCGGCGACCCAGCGCAGGAAGCTCCGGTAGGCCGCCGGCAGCCCCGCGCGCCCGGAGGCTCGCAGCAGCAGCCCGAAATTGAGTGCGTTCAAGGACAGGAGGAAGCCGATGGACACGACGCCGTGGAAGATCGAGCGCGGGTGCCCGCGCCCCTCATGCATGGCCCACCCCGCCGCCGCCACGAAGATCCCCACCATCCACCAGGGGAGGGTGGCCGGGGGGCGTGGAGAAGGTCGGTTCATGCGGGTCCTCAGGGCGATTCTAGGGGGAAACGCTCCCAGGAAAACACAAATTCCAATGATTATTCATCACACGGCTACAGGCGAACCCCGAGCACCACCCGCAGGGCCCGCCCATCGGCGGCCATCCACGTCACGGGGCTGTATTCCGGGGCCACCAGATCCCGCCGCCGGCTGTTGGTGAGGTCCTCCACCGAGGCCTGGGCCCAGCAGCGGGCGGTGTCCCAGCGCAGGGAGGCGCGCAGGGTCCAGTTGGCGGGCACCGCGGATCCGGTGCCGGCCGACTGCCGGCCGTCCACATAGCGCGCATCGCCCGCGAGGGACCACGCTCCCAGCCGCTGCACCGCCTTCAGGACCCCGTTCCACCGGGAGCTGTTCTCAAGGGGGGCGCCCTGGTAGGTCCAGTCGTACCATCCGACACCGCCGGACAGTTCCAGTCCCTGGTGGCGCCAGGCGGCCTCGGCCTCCAGGGCCCTGCCCTTCTTGGCGTCAGGGGCGTTCTGGTACTGCTCCTGGTCCCCGGAACTGCCCGGGATGATGGCGTCCTGCCATGAGAACAGGGTGGCCGCCACATGGGTGGTCAAGCGGGAGGTCCAGGTGCGGGACCAGGACACCTGGCTGCTGGTGAGCACTTCGGGCTTGATGGCCGGGTTCGCGGCCTGGGTGGCCTCGTCGGTGTAGTACCGCTCGAAGATCGTGGGGAACCGGAAGCCCTGCCCGAAGACGGCCTTCACCACCTCGCCGGCGGCGGGCTTCCAGATGACCGACAGCCGGGGCGTGAGCCGCGAGATGGACTCCTTGGGCGCATCCTGCTCGACCCCGCCGATGGTGCTGGCCACGCGCCCCGGGATCCAGTCGGCCCGCTGGAGGCCCCCCACCAGGTTCCAGGCGGCCGTGGGCGCCCAGTTGGCTTCCAGGTAGGTGTTGCCGATGCCGTACGAGACTTCGGTATCCACGCTGGGCGCGCCCTGGGCGTCCAGGTAGGCGCCAAAGTAGCGATGATACTGCAGCTCGGTGCCGAACGTCAGGCTCAGGTGCCCGTTCAGGTTGGCCCGGCCCTGGGCCTCGAGCCCCAGGGAACGGTCCGGGTCGACATCCGTCTGCTGATCGGGCTGGGCCGGGGCGAAGGTCTCGAGCGGAGCCACCCGGAACTGGTCCGAGAAGGTGTTCCGGTCCCCGAAGAACCGGAACATCCACCTGACGCTGTCCGTGCGGGGCTCCCACTTGAACTCGGCCGAGAGCCTGCGGTTCTCGTAGAAGTTGCCGGTGTCCCCGGCGATGGAGCCGTAGGGCCCCGAGGCCAGGCGCTGCAGGCGGCTCAGGAAGGAGCCGGCGAAGCTCCAGTCGGAGCCCTTGACATAGAGGTAGGCGCTCTGCCGGCTCTCCGCGTCCGCGTTGGCGGGCAGCGGCGCGTCCTGGAGCTCAGGCAGGTCCTGGGCCGTGCCCGTCCTGCGGAACCCCGACACCACGAGGCTGGCCATGGCCCCATGGATGGGCACCGAACCCGCCGCCCAGAGCTCGCCCAGGCCGCCCGAGCCGGCGGTGGCCGCGCCCAGGAAGCCGGGCTGGCTGTCCCCGGCGGCAAAGAGGGTGCTCACGTTCACCAGACCCTGGAACGCGTTGTTGCCATAAAGGCTCGAGGCCGGACCCCGCACCACCTCGATGTGGTCCACCAGTTCCAGGGGGATGCCGAAGTCCTCGCCCAACTTGCTGGAGCCCACTTCCGCCGGGCTGTTGAGGGCGTGGCCGTCCAGGAGGATAAGCATGCGGGTGTTCTGGTCGCCCAGGGTGTAGACCCCGGCCATGCCCATCCCCTGGTAGGCGTGGTCCGCATTGGAGATGAACCCGAGGACGCCGCCCAGGGCGTCCCCCAGGGTGCGGTAGCCCTGGGCCTTGAGGTCGCTGCCCCGCAGGACCACCACGTCCGCGGGGGCGCTGGCCACGTCCTGGACGCGCTTGCTGGCGGCCTGGATCTGGTCGGTGCTGATGAACTCGTCCAGTTCGGCGTTGATGTCCACGGCCGGGGGCGCCTGGGGGGCCGGCGCGCCCTGCGCGGCCGCGTTCCGGGCCGCCAGGGCGGCCAGGAGGAGCAGGGTCGTGCGGGAGCTGCGGAGGACGTTCACGGGGCCACCTTCACGATCTTCATGATGCTGTCGGGCAGCGCGAGGCCGGTGGCCGTGATGGCCTTGGGGTTCGCGTAGATGGCGGGGCGGCCGCCTTCCGCGACCACCGCCAGGCTCGCGCCGGAGGCCAGCAGGCCCCGGGTGCCGCAGACCACCAGCCTGCCCTGCTTCGCCAGCCGGGCGACGTCCGCGGGGGAATCCGCCCAGACCATCTTCGCGTCGGGATCCAGGGCCACGCCCAGGTTGGTCAGTTCGCCGGCGAGCTCCTTGTCCGGGCAGGCCACCCCCTTCAGGGCGGTGGCCTGCAGCAGGACCCGAAGGAACTTCGCCAGGGTCGGCGCCGCGAGATCTCCCGCCGGCAGCTGCGCGCAGGCGCACACCAGGGGAGGCACGATCAGGTTGCGGAAGCGCACACGGGGCTCCTGGAAAAAGGGACAAAGCGATCATCAATCTGTTTCAGGACGAATGGCCATATTAGTCATTTTCTGCCTACGTGGGGAAGGAAAATAACAATGGAATCTATAACAATCGAATTCTCAAAAAGGGCTCGCGTTTCCAGGCGCAGGGTTGGAAGCGAGCGGAGAACCGGAACGTAATGACCGTACGGGCAGCCCCAAAACGAATTAAGAAATCATTGCTTATCGAACCCGTCCTGCGGGCGCAGCGAGGACGGCCGGGGTGACATTCTGCTCCGTATTCGACTTATTTTTCTTGATATATTCCTTGAAAAATATGAGCTCCAGCAAAAAAGAGAGGAAGAACTCCGGATTGAATTTGCTATTCGAAAATGTCGGTGCATAATCAGCCTCATCCATGTGACCTCGATCTCTTGACGTGCAGTTAACACCCCAATCAATCGCCGGATGCAGCGCATCCGTTATTGCGGAAGGAAGGAGTACCTATGTCCGTTGCTGAAAGCAGCCTGGCCGGTGCGACCGTAACCAGCCCAGGCTTCCTGGACTCATCAGTGGGAAAGAAGGTGGCGATGGCCCTGTCGGGCATCGTCCTCTTCGGGTTCGTCACCGTGCACATGCTGGGCAACATGCAGGCCTACATGGGCGCCGAGCCGATGAACCACTACGCGGAGCTCCTGCAGACCATGATCCACGGGAAGGGCATCTGGGTCTTCCGGCTCGTGATGATCACCGCCGTGCTCGTGCACGCCTGGTGCGCCCTCACCCTCACCCTGGCCAACAACGCCGCGCGCCCCGTGGGCTACCGCGCCAAGATGAACCAGGCCGCCACCTTCTCCTCCCGCACCATGCGCTGGACGGGCTCGATCCTCGGGCTCTTCATCATCTTCCACATCCTCCACCTCACCTGCGGCTACTTCCACCCCGCGTTTGTCCACGGCAAGGCCTTTGAGAATCTCGTGCAGGGCCTGAGCGTGGCCCCCGTAGCGGCCATCTACATCGTCGCCCAGCTCTGCCTGGGCTTCCACATGTGGCACGGCGTCTGGAGCCTCACCCAGACCCTGGGCTGGTCCCACCCGCGCTACAACGTGGCTCGCCGCCGGTTCTCCTACGTCATGGCCGTCCTGGTCGCCGGCGTCAACATTTCGTTCCCCATCGCCATCCTTTCGCACATCATCCACCTGTAGAAGGCACGAACATGGAACTGAAAGCCAACTCACCCTCCGGCCCCATCGCCGATTCCTGGAACAAGCACCGCTTCGACATGAAGCTGGTGAACCCCACCAACAAGCGCCGCTACAAGATCATCATCGTCGGCTCGGGCCTGGCCGGCGCTGCCGCCGCGGCCTCCCTGGCGGAACTGGGCTACGACGTCCACTGCTTCTGCTACCAGGACAGCCCGAGGCGCGCCCACTCCATCGCCGCCCAGGGCGGCATCAACGCCGCCAAGAACTACCACAACGACGGCGACAGCACCTTCCGCCTGTTCTACGACACGGTCAAGGGCGGCGACTTCCGGGCCCGCGAGGCCAACGTCTACCGCCTGGCCCAGGTTTCGGTGAACATCATCGACCAGTGCGTGGGCCAGGGCGTCCCCTTCGCCCGTGAATACGGCGGGCTCCTGGACAACCGCAGCTTCGGCGGCGCCCAGGTGAGCCGCACCTTCTACGCCCGCGGGCAGACGGGGCAGCAGCTCCTGCTGGGCGCCTACCAGTCCCTGGAGCGCCAGATCGGCCTGGGCACCGTCAAGATGTACACCCGCCACGAGATGCAGGAAATCATCGTCGTCGACGGCGTCGCCAAGGGCATCGTCACCCGCGACATGGTCACGGGCAAGATCGAGTCCCACGTGGCCGACGCGGTGGCCCTGGGCACCGGCGGCTACGGCAACGTCTTCTATCTGGCCACCTACGCCAAGGGCTGCAACACGACGGCCATCTGGCGCGCCTACCAGAAGGGGGCGGCCTTCGCCAACCCCTGCTACACGCAGATCCACCCCACCTGCATCCCCGTCACGGGCGACCACCAGTCCAAGCTGACCCTCATGTCCGAGAGCCTGCGCAACGACGGCCGCATCTGGGTGCCCACGGCCAAGGGCGACAAGCGCGCCCCCGCCGACATCCCCGAGAACGAGCGCGACTACTACCTGGAGCGCAAATACCCCTCCTATGGCAACCTTGCCCCCCGCGACATCTCCAGCCGCGCCGCCAAGCAGGTGTGCGACGAAGGCCGGGGCGTGGGCGACACGGGCCTGGGCGTCTACCTGGATTTCACCGAGGCCACCAAGCGCCTGGGTTCCGCCAAGATCCGCGAGAAGTACGGCAACCTCTTCGAGATGTATGAGCGCATCACCGGCGAGGATCCCTACAAGGTGCCCATGCGCATCTACCCCGCCTCCCACTACACCATGGGCGGCCTCTGGGTGGACTACAACCTCATGACCACCATCCAGGGCCTCTACTGCATGGGTGAGGCCAACTTCTCCGACCACGGCGCCAACCGCCTGGGGGCCTCCGCCCTCATGCAGGGTCTCTCCGATGGCTACTTCGTGCTGCCCGCCACCATCAACGCCTACCTGGCCACGATCAAGCCCGGCACCCGCATCGCCCAGGACCACCCGGCCGTCAAGGCCGCCGAGGAGTCCGCCCGGGCCCGCAACAACCGGATCATCGCCATCAACGGCAAGGAAACCCCCACGGAGCTGCACCGGGCGCTGGGCAAGATCATGTGGGAGCACTGCGGCATGGGCCGCACCGAAGCCAGCCTCAAGCAGGCCCTCCAGGAGATCCCCGCCCTCAAGCAGCGCTTCTGGGAGAACGTCAAGGTCACCGGTTCGGGCGACGACCTCAACCAGACCCTGGAACTGGCCGGCCGGGTCGCGGACTTCATCGAACTGGGCGAGCTGATGTGCCTGGACGCCCTGGAGCGCCGCGAATCCTGCGGCGGCCACTTCCGCGAGGAATGGCAGACGCCCGATGGCGAGGCCCTGCGCGACGACGAGAACTTCTGCCATGTGGCTGGCTGGGAGTACACCGGCGACGGGAACACCCCCATCCGCCATAAGGAAGAGCTCGAATTCGAAAACGTCCACCTCGCTACCCGCAGCTACAAGTAAGGAACCTGGACATGGAAAAGCACATCAACCTCAAGCTGCACGTATGGCGCCAGAAGAACGCGGCCGACCCCGGCCACTTCCAGGACCTCGAGGCCAAGGGCGTCTCCACCGAGATGTCGTTCCTGGAGATGCTGGACGTGGTGAACGAGGGCCTCATCAAGAAGGGCGAAGAGGCCATCGTCATCGACCATGACTGCCGCGAAGGCATCTGCGGGGCCTGCAACCTGGTCATCAACGGCCGCCCCCACGGACCCAAGGAGCGCACCACCACCTGCCAGCTGCACATCCGCAGCTTCAACGACGGCGACGACATCACCGTCGAGCCGGTGCGCGCCGACGCCTTCCCGGTCGTCAAGGACCTCCTGGTCGACCGCTCCGCCTTCGACCGCATCATCGCCCGGGGCGGCTTCATCAGCGTCCCCACCGGTTCCTGCCAGGACGCCAACGCCCTGCCCGTGTCCAAGGAGAACGCCGACCTGGCCATGGACGCCGCCGCCTGCATCGGGTGCGGCGCCTGCGTCGCGGCCTGCCCCAACGCCAGCGCCATGCTCTTCGTGGCCGCCAAGATCAGCCACCTCGCCCTGCTCCCCCAGGGCCAGCCCGAGCGCTACACCCGGGCCCGCGCCATGGTGCAGCAGATGGACAAGGAAGGCTTCGGCACCTGCACCAACCACGGCGAATGCGAAGCCGCCTGCCCCAAGGGCATCAGCCTCGAGAACATCGCCCGCATGAACCGCGACTTCATCAAGGCCAGCATCACCTACCGTCCGGAAGGCGACGCGGGCGGCTTCTAAGCTCCAGCCCGGGCCACGACCCTGCAACTCCCTTCACTTCGCCGGCGCGAAGCGAAGGGAGTTTTTTCATGTCAGCCGGCCTTGGGGTGGATGGCGTCCCGGGTCCACTGCAGGAGGGCCTCCCGCATGGCCCCGTGCAAGGTCAGCCCGCGTTCCTCGGCCAGGCGGGACATCACCGTCCAGAAGGCGGGGGGCATCTTCACGACCCGGGGCTGGACGGGGCTGGGTTCCGCCCCTTTCCGCGGCCGCCCCTTCCTGCACAGGAAGGCCGGAACCTGGGGACCATAGTCGCGCTCCAGGGCTTCGACGTCCTCGGCGAAGTTGCTGCCGAGTTCCGTGAGTGGACGGCCCCGCTCCGGCCCCAGGGCCATGAAAGCTTCCAGGGACATGGGGGTTGGAGCAATGATCAGTTTCTTGGACATGGCGGGACCCTAGTGAACGGGGAAGCAGGTAACCGGATAGATCCGTTCTCCATCAGGCGTACGGTCGAAGAAAAGCCGATACGTCCGGCCCTCGACTTCCGCTTCCAGGACGAAACGCCATCGCAGGGAGGTGCCGTGGATGGCATGACAACCGGAATGGAAGACAGCTTCTGCCACGGCCGGAGCCACGCCATGGCGTTCCAGGTGGGTGAGGTTGTTTCGATCCCAGATAAACTCCATCGAAGAGTCCACAAAAGAGTATTACCTATTTAGGCGGAGTCAAGCCCCCGGGGGCCCTGACCCTTCCAGGGCGCGGGACGCCAATAGGTGCCTCGTTAAAGTTCCCGGCCTGCATTTCGCTGCTACCGCGGGGCCGTCCCACCCGCCATGAAACCGGCGCCCAGGATCTCCCCCGCCCTGGCCCTGCGGAGGTAGAGGGTTCTCAGGTGTTCCTGCTGCTCCAGGACCTTGGCCTTGTCGACCGGATCGGCCGCCAGGAGGCGGTCCAGGGCGGCCTCGGCTTCCACCAGCGTGGCCGTCAGGGGCACGACGCGGATCTCCCGCGTCTTCGACTTGGCCCCCCGGGCCTCCCGCCAGTTGTTGAGGGTCCACAAGGGCTCGCAGAGGACGTTCTCCACCCGCACCTGCTCCGTGCCATCGGCCAGCTTCAGCTTCACGAACCGGCACTGGAAGGCCACCCCGTCCCGGCTGTCGCCGCCGGCCACGGGGAAGAGGTCGGCCCGGTAGATGCGGTCCTGGTTGGAGATGAAGTTTCCCAGGGAATAGGCGACCACCGTCCTGCGCCCCCCGATCTCCAGGATCTCCACGGGCTGGAGCACGTGGGGGTGGTGGCCCAGGATGAGGTCGGCGCCGGCGGCGGCGAGCTTGCGGGCCAGGTCCTTCTGGCGCGCCAGGGGCGTGTGCAGGTACTCGGCCCCCCAGTGGATGCTCACCACCACCGCGTCGGCCTGGGTCCGGGCGCGGACCACCGCCGCCACCGCCTCGGCGGGGTCCAGGCCGCGCACCCAGGGGCGGTCGGCCTTGGTGTTGAGGTCGTTGTTGAAGATGTCCGTGAAGCCCAGGAAGGCGATGCGCAGCCCCTTCACGGTAAGGATCCGCGCCTCCTCGGCCGCGGGGCGGGTCCCGCCCGTGCCGATGGTGGCCAGGCCGGCCTGGGCCAGGCGCTCCAGGGTCTCCGCGACGCCCTTGGTGCCCTGGTCGAAGGCGTGGTTGTTGGCGGTGGAGACGATGGTGAAGCCCGAGGCCTTCAGGGCCGCCGGCAGCTCGGGGGGCGCGTTGAACTGGAAGGGCCTGCCGGGCCGTCCGGTGGTGGGGGCCACCGGCGTCTCCAGGTTGGCGAAAGCGAGGTCGGCCCTGCGGAACAGGGGCGTCACCTCCCGCCACAGGTCCTCCAGGCCCCCAGGGGCCTGGGCGGCGGCGGTCTTGACGTCCTGGTGCATGAGGATGTCGCCCACGGCCACCAGCTCCACCCGGGCCAGTTCCTGGGGGAGGCGGATCGGAACAGCAGGCGGCGTAAGGTCCTGGCAGCCGCCCATGACGGCAATGACAAAAATACTCAGAACACTAATTTTCATCATGTTGTCTGGTCACTTTCAGCTTGAGCCTCGGGACTCCACATGCTCGATGATGCCATTCCTTTCAGAACTGCCGGCTGACCGAGTACTTCGAACCCCTCTGTGGAAGGGTCCCTGGCACGACTCGTCGGGTCAAGCGATGAGCATCCGAGGCAACGCCAAGCCGCTCAGCCCCCGGCGGCGGCCTTCAGCAGGCCCACCCGGTCCCCGTCCCGCAAACGGGTGGCCAGATGGCTGCGGTGGTTGCTCAGCACCCCGTTGACGACCAGGGCTGTCGCCCGCATGTGGCGATCGAAAGCCTCCTGGTGGTCCGCGAACCGGTCCCGGGTCAGGCGGAGGGCCTCGCCCACCGTGGCGGCGCCTTCCAGCTCGAGCCGCCGGACCCCCAGGAGCTTGGCCAGCTCGTACGTCAGTTCCACCGTGATGGTCATACACGCACCTTCAGGCGGGCGAGGGTGCGCGGCAGGGGCACGCCCCGGGCGTCCCAGCCCCGGATCTTGTAGTAGTGGGGCAGCAGCTGATCCAGGGGATGCCCGGACTGCAGGTGCTGGAAGGTGGACTCGTGGAGGATCCGGGGCGGGAGGGTGTCGTCCTGGCCCGTCAGGCCCTCCCGCAGATTGTACATGCGCTCCAGATTGAAGATGCGTTCCCCGATCTCCTGGAGGTGGCCCGAGGTGAAGGTCCGGCCCGTGATGTGGGTCAGCCACTGCTCGAACCAGAGGAGGGGGAAACCCCTGAGTTTCATGAGCCAGCGGTACATCGGGCCGCTGTGCTCGAAGACGGCCACGATGACGCGGTAGAGCCGGCTCTTGGGATCCAGCCGGTGCACCATGCCGGGAATGATGCCGTAGGTGGTGAAGATGCACAGCACCATGGAATTGATCGCGCAGGCCAGGTTCTGCTGGACCACGGGCAATTCGGCCTTTAGCCGGAGGCTCTGGGGATTGATGGTGAGGGGCCCCGTGGATTCGAGGTACATGCTGGCGCCCTGGACGTGGCAACCGCCCCGGTTGGTGGTGGCGTATTCCACGCCCTGGGCGTACGAGCCGCGGGGATCGTAGCCCGACAGCTCCAGGCCCTTGACGTGCATGGCGTAGTCCTTGCCGCCGAACTTCTCGCTCATGCGCTTCACGCCTTCGGCCAGCTCGTCGCCGACTCCGCGCCGGTGCGCGATCGCTTCGATCATGGCGCTGATGTTGCCGGGTTCGCCGAAGGCCAGCCCGGTATCAAGCAGGCCCTGCTCCTGCAGTTCCATGGCAAAGCCAAGGGTGGCGCCCAGGCTGATGGTGTCCATGCCCAGATCGTCAGCCAGGTTGTTCCAGGCCGAGACCCGCTTGAGATCCGTGATCTCCAGGTTGGTGCCCAGCAGTGCCACCGTTTCGTATTCGGGCCCTTTGACCCGGCCCCTGCCCTCCACCTCCACCTCCCGGCCGCAGGTCACGGGACAGTGCATGCAGCTGGAGCGCACGCCCACCAGCCCGTGGTCCTCCAGGTATTCGCCGGAGAGGTCCATGGCCTCGGGGTGGTGGCCGTACTTGAAGTTCCGGGTCGGAATGATATTGCGGGCATTCGTGGCGCTGACGATGCCCATGGTGCCCAGGCGCCGCAGCTTCTCGCCCAGCACCGGGTGGCCCTTGAAATACTTCCGGAGCCAGGTGGTGTAGGCCTTGAACTTCTCCTCGTCCTCGAACTCCAGCTTGCGGGTGCCGGCCACGCTGATGGCCTTGAGGCGCTTGGAGCCCATCACCGCGCCCACCCCGGTGCGTCCCGCGATGCGCTCCTGGGAGACGATGCCCGCGTAGCGCACCAGGTTCTCCCCGGCCGGGCCGATGACCGCGAGGTATTTCCCCTTGCCCAGGGCCTTCTGCGTGGCGCCGGTGCCCAGCCCCCACAGGTCGGTGGCATCCAGGAAGGCCACCGTGTCCCGGTCTCCGTCGATCTCCAGGCGCAGGGGCGTGGCCGACTGGTTCAGGAGGACCAGGACATCCAGCCCCGCCTTCTTCATGCCGAAGGCGAAGGAGCCGCCACAGGCGGAGCTGCCGATGCCCCCGGTGAGGGGGCTCTTGCAGACCACCGCGAAGCGGTTGGACTGGGGCGCCAGGGAACCGTTGAGGGGGCCCGTGGCGAAGATCAGGGGGTTCTCCGGCCCCAGCGGATCGATGCCCGGGGGCGTCAGGTCGTAGAGCAGCCGGGTGCCGTAGCCCTTGCCGCCGAGGTAGAGGCGGGCGGTCTCCTCGTCCAGGGGCCTGAAGGCGAAGGTCCGGCTGGCGAGATCCACTTCCAGGATCCGGTTGGCGTAGCCCTTGAGCATGGGAAACCCTTCCATCAGGGAGCGGCGGCTGCCTCGTTCAGTGCGGCATGAGTTCATCGAGCAGGGCGACGGCGTCGCCCCGGACCATGTAGCGCGGCACCGCGTAGGTCCCGTGGGCCTCGTGGAAGGCGTGGGCGATGATGGTACCGTAGTCCTCCCGTCGCAGCTCCTGGATCTTGTCCGGTATCCGCATGGCCTGGTTCATGGCACGGACGTGGGCGATGAAGGCGTCGGCCAGCTCCGCCTCCGATGCCCCGGGCGCGCCCAGGCCCGCCGACCGGGCCAGATCCGCCAGACGGGGGGCGCAGGTGGCCTTGGAGAAGTCCAGGACGTAGGGCATCACGATGGCGTTGGCCAGGCCGTGGGGCACATGATAGAGCGCCCCCAGCTGATGGGCGAAGGCATGGACGTAGCCCACCCCCGCACGGGTGAACGCCAGGCCCGCCAGGGAGGAGGCGATGGCCATCTGTTCCCGGGCTTCCAGATCCTGGCCGTCGGCATAGGCCACGGGCAGGCTCCGCACGATGCTGGCGGTGGCGGACCGGGCCAGGTCGTCGGTTTCCTCGCTCACCGTCGTGGAGAGGTAGGCCTCCACAGCGTGGGTGAGCGCGTCCATGCCCGTGGGGGCCGTAATCTGGGGCGGCAGGCCCGCCATGAGCGTGGGATCCAGCGCCACCATGGCCGGCACCTGCTTGGGATCGAGGATCGCGTACTTGACCTTGGCCACCTTGTCCGAAACCACGGACACGATGGTGACCTCGGACCCGGTGCCCGCCGTGGTGGGGATGGCATAGAAGGGCAGGCCCTTCCTTCGGGGCAGGGCATACAGCCACACGCCCTTCAGGCGGGAGGGGTGGACGTTGTTGGCGTGGCTGAGCAGCATCGCCTTCGCGCAGTCGATGGAGGAGCCTCCCCCCACCGCCAGGACCGCCTCCGCACGGCTCTCCCGCAGGCGCGCCACCCCGGCGAGGATCACGTCGTAGCCGGGATCGGGTTCCACCTCGCTGAAGACCTCCACCTGGAGGCCGGCCCCCTCCAGGGCCTCGATGAGCGGCGCCGGAAGCCCCAGCCTGAGCAGGGGCCCGTCCGTGACGACCAGCAGGCGCTTGATGCCCGTGGCCGCGATCTGCCGGCACAGGGCCAGCGCCGCATGCGGCCCGGTGAAGGCGAAGGGCTTGGGAAAGGTGAGAAAGGGCAGCGCCGCGGCGTTGAGGGCGACACGGGCCCTGCTGATGAGATACATGACGAATGCCTCCAGGAAGGTCGTGGGAACCGCCGGAACGGCCCCGCGAGGCAAACACCGAGCAACCTGAACTCCCGGGCGCCGGAAGCGCGGCGTCCACTTTTCAATTATCCTGCCTCATTTTAACAACCCCGCCATCCGGCAGGCAAAAAAAGACCGCATTCCTCTGAGGCCGCCGGGTCCGCCCTGCTACTGGGCCTGCACCAGCGGCTGCAGGGAGGCTGGCAGCCGCTCGAAATCCCGGCGGCTGACGAGGGGGGGACGGAGGGGGGTCGGTCCGGTCGCCTTCAGGAGCTCCGCGCCCTGGCTGCCCAGCAGCAGCTCCAGGAAGGCCAGGGCGTGGGCCGGGTTCGGGGCGGCCTTGAGCAGGGTGATGCCCCAGGTCACCCGGGTGGCCGGGAGGGTGGCCCTGACCGCCGCCCCCGGGCTCTGCAGGCCGGGGATGGTGATGCTCGCCCGGCCATACAGCGCGTCCAGGGCGGCGCCGCCGAGGTTGACCTCCTCCGGCAGGCGCACGTAGCGGTAGGAGGGGTCGGTCCTGGCCTTCTCGGCCGCGCCGTGCTCATAGGCGAACTGGTAGTCGAAGGCGGTGCCCAGGCCCCCCGGGGCGGTGGCGATGACGTAGTGCGCGAGCAGGTCGCCGTACAGGTTGGGCACGTGATAGTGGTCCTGGGCCAGCTGGAAGATGAAATCGGCGCGGTAGGCCCCCGGGTCCAGGAAGGGGTGCGAGCCGGCGATCTTCACGCCGGGCTGGGCCAGCTGCAGGTACCAGTCCGGCGCCGCCTCGGGGATGCGGTCGGGAGGCTGGAAGGCGGCGCCCTTGGCGGCGATGGTCGCCGCGTTTTGGCTGCTGGTGGTATAGGCCAGGACCATGGCGCCGGTCGCGAAACGGATGCTGTAGGTCGCCAGGCCGTCCGGAACCAGCATGCGGTCGATCACCTCATAATCCGCGCCAGCGTAGAGGTCGCAGGGAACCTGCCCCGAAGCTACCTTGCGGGCGAGGGCCACGCTCCCACCCGCCACATCCTGGACCGGAACGCCTGTCGCGCGGGTGAAGGCCGCCTCGGCCGCCTTGATCGCCGCCGAGACGCTGCCGGCGTGGTAGATGATGAGGCCGGGGGTGTCCACGGCCAGGACGGGCAGCGCCCACAGGGCGGTCAGGACGGTCTGAAGCAGGGACGGGAGGCGCATGGGCAGGGCCCTCAGAACGTCATGGACAGGGAGGCCGCCACGGTGCGCGGGGCGCCCAGGTGGGCGGTCAGGTTGCCGGTGTTGGCGCCCGTGATCGTGCTGGGACCGATGGTCGACCAGTAGTGCGTGTCGGTCACGTTGTTGACCGCCAGGCGCAGGGTGGCGGGGTTGCCGGCGATGCGCATGGAGTAGCGCGCGCCGAGATCGACCACGCTGTAGCTGGGAGCGAAGGTGGTGTTGGCATCGTTGCCCGGACGCTTGGCGGTGTACTGCCAGTCCACGCTGCCCACCAGCCCGGGCGCGGACGCCACCCAGTACTCGCACAGGATGTTGCCTTTGACCTTGGGCAGGCCCACGTAGTTCCGGCCGTTGGTGAGGGGCGTGAGGGTGTCCTGCATGACTGAATCCAGGACGGTGAGGCCCGACAGGATCCGGAGGCTCTCGGTGACCTTGCCGGACACGGAGGCCTCGAGGCCCGTGTTCACCTGGTTGCCCTGGATCTTGAAGACATTGTCCGTGGCGGGGTTGGCATAGGCGAAGGGGCGCTCCAGCTTGAAGGCGGCCAGGGCCAGGTCGAATTTCGGCAGGTTGTACTTGGCGCCGAGCTCGTACTGGGTGGTGCGGTACGGGGAGAGGGCCTGGTTCTGGTTGGCGCTGCCCGCGGTGGCGAGATCGCCCTGCTGCAGGCTGCTGGCGTAGGTCAGGTAGTAGGTGGTGTTGTCGTAGGGCTTGTAGATCAGGCTGGGCATCGGGCTCAGGCCGTTCTTGTTGTAGGTGGTGGTCAGGGCGCCGGTCTTGGCGTAGTTGCGGGTCTGCATCCAGTCCTGGCTGAGGGCCACCTTGACCGCCCAGTGGGGCAGGAAGCCGATGGTGTCGCACAGGTTGACACCCTGCTGGCTGGCCACGGAGGACGTGTACTGGTCCTTCACATCGGGCAGACCGGCCTTGGGTTCGTTGAACGCCATGGGGTCGGCGAGGCTGGCCGAGCCCAGCAGGACGCTGGCGGCCGTAGGGGTGTTGAGCACGGCCTTGGAGATCGCCTTGCAGCCGGTGGTGCCCACGGTCATGGCATGGGTGATGGAGCCGGTGCTGAAGGTGCCGTTGAGGTAGGCGATGTCGCTGGTGATCCCGAAATGGGGGGCGAAGCCGTTGGCCAGGGAGGACGTGTAGTCGCCGGCGTTGTCCGTGAGGTTGTTCACGGGCGTGTTGATGTTGCGGTCCACGCCCTGGGCCAGGCCACCCACCACCAGGATCCAGTTGGGCCCCAGGTTCTGGATGTAGCGGAGGCTGCCGTTCTGGTTGCGCATGTCGACGCCGGCGTAGGCCTGGCCCAGGCCGGCCTTGGTCGGGTCGGGGGCCGCCGGCAGGGCGAGCTTCTCGCCGTAGGTGAACCAGCCGGGGTAGCCCTTCTGGGTCAGGTCGTAGTTGCTGAAGGTGAACTCCAGCCGGGCCTCCCGGGTGGGGCGCACATCCACGGCCAGGGTGGCCAGCTTGCGATCCAGCAGGCTGTTGGAGGCGAAGGAGGTGCCGTGGCCGTCCAGGAGGTTGAAGCGGTAGGCGACGGTGTCGCCCGCGCCCAGGGTGCCGCTCAGGTCCGCGTGGGCCACGAGGATGTTCTTGTCGTCGTAGCCGAGATCCACCCGCCGCAAGATGTCCCCCGTGGGCCGCTTGGACACGAAATTGAAGACGCCGGCCGGGTTCGAGGGCCCGAACACCGAGGCCGGCACGCCGCTGAAGACCTCGATCTGCTGCAGGCTCTCCAGGGGATTGGGTCCGGTCACGAAGATGGTCATGCCGTCCAGGCGGGTGTTCTGGTAGTTGCTGCCCTGCATGCCGCGGGTGGCCGGACGCAGGATCTCGGACCCCTGCATCTCCTGGAACTGGACCAGCGGAACGTACTTGAGGGCCTCCCGGACATTGGTGGCCTGCACGTTCTCCAGCAGGGTCGCGGGCAGGATCGTGATGGAGTTGGGGATGTCGAGCAGCCTGGCCGAGCCCAGGGGACCGAGGGAATTCACCGACTCGACCCGGTAGATCTCATCGGCGCCCCGGGAACCGGAGACCTCGACGGTGGCGCCCGGGACGGCCCTGGGGCCCGCCTTGTCCTGCTTCATGGCCTTGTCCTGCTTCGCCGGTTTGGCCTGGGTGGCCGGGGTATCCACCGCCGGGTCCGGCAGCGCCAGGCTGGCGGCCCCCAGCGACAGGGCCGGAGCCAGGGTCATCGCCACGAGGCAGGCGCATCGTTTGGTGAACATAATCAACTCCTCGCGGGCCCAAGGCCCGGTGATGTCGTTGTATCCCACTGGATAGTTTGAACCTCAAGAATGAGCAGGGCCGCCGCGTTTGTCAATGGTTCCTGCCCCGCGGCTCCCGCCAGCCTGGGCTCCGCAGGCGTGGCTGTGGCGGGGCTCCTGTCGGCTAGGCGGGCCCGTAGTAGACTTCCACCGGCACCCCGGGCATGGCCTCGGCCACCCTGGCTGCCAGCAGGTCCAGGTCCTCCGCGGGCAGGGGCCGGGCTTCGGGTTCGGGCGTGGGGCGGGCGACGGTGTAGAGCTGGACGGCCTTGAGGCTGCCCTGGGCCCGGATGGCCCTCAGCCGGTCCAGGTAGGCGTCCACCTCCTCCGCGTCCGGACCCGCGCCCCGCCAGGACAGGAAGAGGGTCTGGATGACCAGGGGCCAGCGCGCCGCCGTGGCAGCCAGATTGTCCAGGATGCGCGCGAAGGGCACCTGGGAACGGTTGATCTCCCGGTAGTAGGCCTCGGTGCCCGCGTCCAGCTTGGCCCAGATCTCCCCCTGGTTGGCCATGAGGAGCGCGAGTCCCTCCACGACCGGAGGCGCCGTGAGGCGGGAGGCATCGGTGATGAGGACCATCTTCACGTCCTCGAGGCCCAGCCGGCGCTTCAGGGCGGCCAGCCGCTCCACTGCCCGAGGAAAGGCGGGAAGGGTCGTGGGCTCCCCGTCTCCGGAAAAGGCGAGGTCGTTGAGGCGGCGCTGGGCGGGGTCGGCGGTGTGGAAGGGGGAGGTGGCGAAGAGCTCCCCGGAGCGGGTGAGCTCCAGCAGGACCTCCATCTCCCGTTCCATCTGGTCCAGGTCCACGTCCCGGCGCCGGGCGGGCGTGGCGCGGTCCACTTCGCAGTAGACGCAGTCGAAGTTGCAGGCCTTGTCCGGATTCAGGTTCACCCCGAGGCTCACCCCCTTGCTGCGCCGGGAGATGACCGGGTAGCAGTAGTCGAAATCCTGCCAGGTGCGGCGGTGGTCCAGGTGGGCTTTCACGAGTTCGGCCATCCCTTCAGCATACTCTTGTCCTGCCATGCCTTGGTCGGGCGGCGGGAAGGACGTTACCATGGGAAAAGCAACGTCGAGTCGTGTTCCAACCCGTTTCGGGAGTTTTCCATGAAGAAGATCTGCGTACTTGGGGCCGGCCGCGTCGGCGCGACGATGGCCCTGGACCTGGCCCGGGACGGCGAGTTCCAGGTGACGGTGGCGGACCGGTCCGAGGGGGCCCTGGCGCGCCTTGCAGCCCTGGGTTTGACGACGGTCCGCAAGGACCTGGCCCAGGCCGGTGACGTGACCTCCGCCGTGCAGGGGGCAGACCTGGTGGTGGGCGCCGTGCCGGGCTTCATGGGCTTCGACACCATGAAGGCGGTCCTGGAGGCCGGGAAGAACATGGTGGATATTTCGTTCTTCCCCGAGGATCCCTTCCTCCTGGACACCCTGGCCCGGGAGCGCGGCCTGATCGCCATCATGGATTCCGGGGTGGCCCCGGGTTGTGACAACTTCATCGTGGGCGACTGGCAGCGCAGGCTGGACACCATCACCAACTTCGAGTGCTACGTGGGCGGCCTCCCCGCCATCCGCACCTGGCCCTTCGAGTACAAGGCCGGCTTCTCCCCCATCGACGTGGTGGAGGAATACACCCGCCCCGCCCGCTATGTGGCCCACGGCAAGGAGGTGGTCCTGCCCGCCCTCAGCGAGCCCGAGCTCATGGATTTCCCCGGGGTGGGCACCCTCGAGGCCTTCAACACCGACGGGCTGCGCTCCCTCATCCTTACCGTGGACGCGCCCTTCAAGAAGGAGAAGACCCTGCGCTACCCCGGCCACATCGAAAAGATGCGCATGCTGCGGGAGGCGGGCTTCTTCGGCACGGAGCCCATCGACGTGGGCGGCGTGCGGGTGGCCCCGCTCGACCTGACGACCCGGCTCCTGTTCCCCATGTGGCAGATGGAGGAGGGCGACGAGGACTTCACCATCATGCGGGTGATCGTCGAGGGCACCCGGGAGGGCCGCCCCGAGCGCCACGTCCACGATCTCCTGGACCGCTACGACCGCGCGACGAAGACCACCTCCATGGCCCGGACCACCGGCTACACCTGCACGGCCACGGTGCGCCTGGTGGCCGCCGGCCGCTTCACCCGCATCGGCATCGCCCCCCCCGAGTTCGTGGGCCGCGAGGAGGGCTGCTGGGAATTCATCCGGAAGGACCTGGCCCGGCACGGCGTGAACTGGATCGAAAGCTAGCCCATCAGGGGGAAGCGGTCGCACGGTTCGTAGCGCGGCCCGATCCATTCGAACAGGGTGAGGTTGCGGACCTCGAAGGCGAGCTTGAGCTCCCCCCGGAGCAGGAACTCCACGGCCTCGCCGTACGTGCCCTGGGTGGCCTCGCCCTGGGCCAGGGTGACGTGGGGCACCCAGCCGGCGGGGGCGTGGATGGCTGGGATCGTCCCGCCCAGGGCCTTGAGTCCCTCGTGGAGCTCGCGGTGGAGGTGGTGGAGGACCGGGGTCATCACCACCGGGGCGTAGATGATGCGGGCCGGCTCGTTGAAGACGCCAAGACCGTTGGCCTCCAGGCGGAAGGGGGGGAGGGACTGGGAGACCCGCTCCAGCAGGTCCTTCACCTGGGGATGGGTCAGCTGGTCGAAGGCCATCAGGGTCAGGTGCGGGAAGGGGACCTTGCGCACGCCGCTGAGACCGAAATGATCCTCGAGAATGGACCAGAGCTCTCGCACCCGGCGGGCGGCAGGATCATTAAGAACTAATGCGATCGTGGACATACGAGGAAGTATAGGCCGTGCGCGCCGGATTTCTACAGGTTGTCAGAACCTCGCCGCCAGGGTCACGCCGCGGAAGCCGGGCCCCAGGGCGGGGGTGAGGGTGAACTGGGCCCTGCCCGCCCGGGCCCTCAGCCTGCGGTCCATGGCCACCACGGAGCGCCCGACGCAGGTGCCCACCAGGGCCCCTGCCGCCACGTCGGAGGCGAAGTGGTCGCGGGTCACCAGGCGGGCCGCGCCCACCAGGCTGGCGACGCCGTAGGCGGCGTAGCCCACCCAGGGTTCGTCGCAGCGCAGGGCCAGCACCGAGGCCATGGCGAAGGCCTGTGTGGTGTGCCCCGAAGGGAAGGAGTCGTTGCCCGTGAACGGCGCGAAGTGGGTGGTGCCCTGGTCATCCCCGGGGCGGGCGCGACCTGCGAGGTACTTGACGGGGAGGATGGCCACCTGGGCCAGGACCGTGGCGATCCCCATGTCCACGACGACGGAACGGGGCTCGTCCTTGTTCAGGATGCTGAAACCCGCGTAGGCCGCGCCCATGAGGACCAGGCCTCCGGTGCCCCCCACCTGGGCGACGTTCGAGGCCAGATGGTCCCGGGCCGGGGTCCAGCTGCGGGCGGCGCCCTCGGCCAGGGTCCGGTCCAGGACCAGGCCTACGCCGACCACGGCCGCCGCCCCCAGCGCGCAGCTGCCCCAGTCGGTGGCGGTCCACTCGCCGGGGCTGACCGCCAGCGTCCGGGCATCATCCCAGAGCAGGCCGGGCAGCTTCAGGAAGGCGTCGCGGCTGTAGTCGGTCGTCTGGGAAAAGGCGGGCTGCACGCCGGCCAAGCCCCCTACCAGGATCAGGGAGAGGAGCCGCCTCACGGCTGGATCCCCAGGCGCGCGGCCATGGCCTTGCCCATTTCGGCCGGGCTCACCACCACCGTGACGCCCGCGGCTTCCAGCGCGGCCATCTTCTCGCCGGCGGTGCCCTTCCCTCCGCTGATGATCGCGCCGGCATGGCCCATGCGGCGGCCCGGAGGCGCGGTCTGCCCGGCGATGAAGGCCACCACCGGCCTGGTGACGTGGGCCCTGATGTAGGCGGCGGCGTCCTCCTCGGCGTTCCCGCCGATCTCCCCCACCAGGATGATGGCATGGGTGTCCGGGTCGGCCTGGAAGAGCACCAGCGCGTCGATGAAGCTGGTGCCGATGATGGGATCGCCCCCGATGCCCACCATGGTGCTCTGGCCGATGCCCAGGGCCGAGAGCTGGCCCACCGCCTCGTAGGCCAGGGTCCCGGAACGGGAGATGATGCCCACGTGGCCGGGCCGGTGGATGAGGCCGGGCATGATGCCGAGCTTGGCCTGGCCGGGGGTGATGACGCCGGGGCAGTTGGGCCCGATCAGGCGCTGGCCGGGGTGGTCCCCCAGGACGTGCTTGACCTTGACCATGTCCTGGACGGGAATGCCCTCCGTGATGCAGACGACGAGTTCGAGCCCGGCGTCCAGGGCCTCCAGGATGGCGTCCGCGGCCGCGGGGGGCGGCACGAAGATGAGGGTGGCGTTGGCGCCGGTGGCCGCGCGGGCGGCCTTGACGGTATCGAAGACGGGGAAGCCGTCCACCGTCGTGCCCCCCTTGCCCGGAGTGACCCCGCCCAGGACCTGGGTGCCGTAGTCCCGGCACCCCTTGGCGTGGAAGAGCCCCTCCCGGCCGGTGATGCCCTGGACGATCAGGCGGGTGTCGTTGCCTACGAGAATGGACATGGCCTACCTCGGTAATGGGTTCAGTGGTCGTCGCGGAAGGCGTCGGGGTCGGACGCGGTCGGAAGCCGCTCCCCGCGCCCTGCGGGTGCGGGGGCCGGCAGCCGGCCCTTGAGGGCGCGGAGTTCGGTGAGGTACTGGCGCTTGACGGCGTCGAGCTCCAGGTTCTTGCGGTAGAGGTGGAAGATCAGGGCCACCACCACCGCCAGGTTCAGGGGCACGGCGAGCCACATGAGGAGGGGGGCGTGGAGGCTCGTCTTCTCCCAGTTGCCCGGGCCCACCGCCCAGATGCAGAGCCACATCATGGGCAGGAGGCCCACCGTGACCGAGAAGAAGCCCCAGCCGATGCGCCAGGCCCCCCGGTGCATCACGGCCTGGTATTCGGCCCACTTGGCCTCGTAGGCGGCCCTGGCTTCCGTGACGGCCTCGGGCGGGGCCTGGAGGCCGGTCATTGGATGGAGGCCACGACCTTGCGGGCCGCGTCCGCGAGGTCCTTGGCCACCTGGATGGCCAGGCCGCTCTCCGTGAGCACCCGCGTGCCCTCCTCGACGTTGGTGCCTTCCAGCCGCACCACCACGGGCACCTTCACGCCGATCTCCTTGGCGGCGTTCACCACGCCCGCGGCCACCACGTCGCAGCGCATGATCCCCCCGAAGATGTTCACCAGCACGGCCCGGACGCCGGGATCCTGGAGGATGATGCGGAAGGCGTTCTTCACGGCGTCCTCGGAGGCGCCGCCCCCCACGTCCAGGAAGTTGGCCGGGCTGGAGCCGTGGTGCTTGATGATGTCCATGGTGGCCATGGCCAGGCCCGCGCCGTTGACCATGCAGCCGATGCTGCCGTCCAGCTTGATGAAGTTGAGATCGTAGTTCGAGGCGTCGATCTCGGCGGGGGCCTCCTCGTTCAGGTCGCGCAGGGCCACGAGCTCGGGGTGGCGGAACAGGGCGTTGTCGTCGAAGGAGATCTTCGCGTCCAGGGCGGTGAGCTCCCCCTTGGCGGTCACCACCAGGGGATTGATCTCCACCATGGAGCAGTCCTTCTCCACGAACAGCCGGTAGAGGTTCTGGAAGAAGGGGATGGCCTTCCTGAAGGTCTCTCCGGACAGCCCCAGGGCGAAGGCCAGTTCCCGGGCCTGGTAGCCCGCGAGGCCCAGGGTCGCGTCCACGGCGACCTTCACGATCTTCTCCGGGGTGCTCGCCGCGACCTCCTCGATCTCGACGCCGCCCTCCGTGGACGCCAGGACGGTGACCTTGCCCGTTAGGCGGTCCACCAGGATGCCCAGGTACAGCTCCCGGGCGATGTCCACCGCGGCGGAAAGGTAGACGGTCTGGACCTTGCGGCCCTCCGGACCGGTCTGCCTGGTGACGAGGTTCATGCCCATCATGCCCTGGTAGAGGGAGGAGGCCTCCTCGGGGGTCCTGGCGAACTTCACGCCGCCGCCCTTGCCTCTGCCGCCCGCGTGGATCTGGGCCTTGACGACGCTGCGGCCCCCCAGCTCGCGGGTGATGACGGCGGCCTCGGCCCCGCCGCGGGCCAGCTTCCCGTCGGGCGTGGTGACGCCATATTCCCTCAGGATCGCCTTGGCCTGGTACTCGTGAATGTTCATCCGGACTCCGAAGGCAGGGTGGTGGGTGAAGACGGCTAAGTCTACCCTGTTCGCGGAGCGCTGTTCCAGAATGCCCTTAGGGGGATAGACTGGTACAACTCCGGAGCCGACCATGCCACAGTTGGATAAACTGCTGGGCCACATCACCCCCAGGGGTGGCGTCCGCCTGCGCATCGAGCCCAATGTTCCCCCCGTCCTGGATCTGGCCGCGGGGGGTGAGCTCGCCCTGCTGGCCAACCCCCTGCCCTCCACCGTCCTCGAGGCCCTGGTGCGGGAGGTGCTGCCCTCGGCCGGGGAGGCCTCCCTCAACAGCACCGGCGAGGCCCAGTTCGAGCACCCCTGCGGCCAGGAGCTCTTCCGGGTCCAGTTGACCCGGGGCCCCCTGGGCACCCGCGTCGTGGCCGAACCCATCCGGAGCGCCGCGCCGGAGGCCGCGCCCCAGCCCCAGGCCGCGCCCACCCCGGCGCCCGCGAGGTTCGCCGCGCCCCAGGCCGCGCTGGCCCAGCCCGCGGAGCCCGTCTCCTCCCCCAAGGCCAAGCTGGCGCCCGTCTGCGGAACCCATCCCACGGCCGATTCGCTCTTCATGGCCCTCCTGGGCCGCAAGGGCTCCGACCTTCACGTGAGTTCCTTCGAGACCCCCATCATCCGGGTCTCCGGCGACCTGCTGGAGCTCACCGACTTCGGCATCCTGGGCCCTTCGAAGATCCTGGAGATCATGGAGGCGCTGGCCCCCAGGACCTCCTGGGAGAAGTTCGTCGAACTCAACGACATGGACTTCGCCTATCCCTTCGAGGCGGGCGGCTGCAGGCTCCGTGTGAACTACTTCATGGACCGGGCGGGCCCGGGCATGGTCTGTCGGGTGATCCCGGACGAGATCCCCAACCCGGACAGGCTGGGGATCCCGGACTCCGTGCGCCGCATGGCCGGCCTCGCCAAGGGCCTCGTCCTCGTCACGGGCCCCACGGGCTCCGGCAAGTCCACCACCCTGGCCGCCATCATCGATCTCGCCAACCAGCAGCGCGACGACCACATCCTCACCATCGAGGATCCCATCGAGTTCGTGCACCCCCGCAAGCGCTGCCTGATCAACCAGCGGGAGGTGGGCACCCACACCGAGTCCTTCAAGACCGGCCTGCGGGCCGCCCTGCGCGAGGATCCCGACATCGTGCTGGTGGGCGAGATGCGCGACCTGGAGACCATCGCCATCGCCCTGGAGACGGCCATCACCGGCCACCTGGTGTTCGGCACCCTCCACACCTCCAGCGCCATCGGCACCGTGGACCGCATCGTGGACCAGTTCCCCGCCGACCGCCAGCAGCAGATCCGCGTGATGCTCGCCGACGCCCTCAAGTGCGTCGTGAGCCAGACCCTCCTCAAGAAGATCGGCGGGGGCCGCGTCGCGGCCCTGGAGACCCTCTTCATCACCCCGGCCATCGCCAACCTGATCCGGGAAGGGAAGATGTACCAGATCGCCAGCGCCATGCAGACCGGACGCTCCGTGGGCCAGCGCCTCATGAACGACGCGCTCGTGGAGCTCATCCAGTCCAACCTCATCGAGGCCAAGGAAGCCTACATCAAGTGCCCCGATAAGGAGTCCTTCATGGGCGCCTTGAAACGGGCCAATATCGACTTCGATCTGAGGGCGCACGAGGCCGGGCTCTGAACCGGAGACATTACAAATCATTTTAAATCATTACATAACAAATAGTGAATTCAATTGACGATTTGCTGGCTTCACGTCAATCTGTAAAAATGATTACCCGTTCCGCCCAGGATACCCTGCTGCGCCTTGCCAAGGGGTTTCCGATCCTCGCCCTCACGGGACCGCGCCAGGCGGGCAAGACGACTCTGGCCAAGGTCTCCTTCCCTGACAAGCCCTACCTGAGCCTCGAGGATCCCGACGTCCGCGAACTGGCGGAACGTGATCCGCGTGGCCTGCTGGCCCAATTCCGGAACGGCGCGATCCTCGATGAGATCCAACGCACTCCCCGGCTGTTCTCCTACCTCCAGACCCAGGTGGACGAGGACCTGCGCCCCGGGAGCTTCGTCCTGACGGGCTCACAGCAGTTCGGCCTCCTCTCGGGCATCTCCCAGTCGCTCGCGGGCCGGGTTGGGCTGGTCCAGCTTCTGCCCTTCTCCCTTGGCGAGATGAAGGCGGCGGGAAGGCTCCCGGAGCATCTGGATGAGTGCCTCTTCCGGGGCGCCTTTCCTCCCCTCCACGATCGTGACCTTGCACCCAATGACTGGCTTGGCAGTTACGTGGCCACCTATGTGGAGCGGGACGTACGGCAGCTCCTTGCAGTCCGGGACCTCTCCACCTTCCAGAGGTTCATCCGCATGTGTGCGGCCCGCATCGGGCAACTGCTGAACCTGTCCTCCCTGGCGGCGGATTGCGGAATTACGAAGAACACCGCAGAAGCCTGGCTTTCGGTACTGGAAGCCAGTTATATCGTCATGGTCCTCCGCCCCCATCACCAGAATTTCAACAAGCGTCTTGTGAAAACGCCCAAGCTCTACTTCTGCGATACAGGCTTGGCCGCATGGCTACTCGGGATTCGGGACGTCGGCCAACTCGCATTCCATGCCCAGCGAGGCCCCCTGTTTGAGAACCTGGTCATCATGGATTTTGTGAAATCCCGATTCAATCAGGGGAACCCTCCGGACCTGCATTTCTGGCGGGACAGCCAGGGGCTGGAGGTGGACCTGCTGGTGGAGAAGGCCGGAGCCCTCCATCCCGTGGAAATCAAATCAGGCCAGACCATTGCGGCCGACTTTTGCACCGCCTTGCAGAAATGGAACGGTTTGGCCGGCAGGCCTGACCCGACCGGGTGGCTGGTCTACGGCGGAGAGCGCCGCCTGCGCCATGGCGCCGTCGAGATCGTGCCCTGGCGTGAGCTCCCGGAACTGGAAGAGCGCTTCTGAGACGCTTCAATTGCTCCGCGCCAGAAGGATCTCCGGGATGTCCAGGAGCAGCCGCTTGGTGCCGGCGTCCCCCTCCACTGCGTCCAGGGCCGCGGCGGCGGCCACGGAGGCCTTGCGGGCCAGCTCCCGGGTCTCGTCCAGGGCGCCGTGGGCCGCCAGGAGGTCCCGCAGGGCCTTTTCGTCCCCGGGGGTGATGGGCACGGCCTCGCCGTTGCCCCAGATGCGCTCCACGATGGGGCGGGCCTGGTCCGGGGCCTTCTCCAGCAGGGTGAGCATGGGCAGGGTGAGCTTGCCCTCGTGCAGGTCGGACAGCACCGGCTTGCCCAACTCCTCGGCGGTGGAGGTGTAGTCCAGGAGGTCGTCCACCAGCTGGAAGGCGCGGCCGATCTCCAGGCCGTACCGCGCCAGGGCCAGGCAGTCCACCTCGGGCCGGTGGGCCAGCACGGCCCCGGTCTCGGTGCAGCCCGAGAAGAGGAGGGCGGTCTTGCGTTCCTGGATGTCGAAGTAGTCCTTGCGGGTCGTCTCCAGGTTGAACAGGCAGTCGTTCTGGATCAGCTCGCCCTCGATCATGCGGGTGGTGACGTCCGCCATGATCTCCAGCATGCGGAAGGAGCGCCCGGCGATGGCCGAGGACATGGAGTGGAGGTAGAGCAGGTCCCCGAAGAGCACCGTGAGGGTGTTGCCCCACAGCGCATTGAGGGTGGGCTTGGAGCGCCGGGTCTGGGCGTGGTCGATGACGTCGTCGTGCACCAGGGTGGCGGTGTGCACCAGCTCGAAGACCACCGCGAAGCGCACGTCCTCGCCGGAGTCCACCCCGCACAGACGGCTGCCCAGGAGCACCAGGGCGGGCCTGAGCCGCTTGCCCTTCCCCGAGCCCACATGGGAGGCGAGCCTGCGCACCACCGCCACGTCGGACTGGAGGGTGCGCTGCAGCTCGTCCTCCACAGCCGAGAGCTTGTGGGTGATGGGCAGGAAGTAGCGGAGCAGATCGAGCCGGGACATCGGCTCAGGACCGGAAGTTCGTGAACTGGAGGTCCAGGCCCTGGTCGTTCTTCTTCAGCAGCTGGATGGCGTCCTGCAGGTCGTCCTTGTTCTTCCCCGACACCCGGAGCTGGTCGCCCTGGATGGCGGCCTGGACTTTCACCTTGTTGTCCTTGAGCACCTTCACGAGGCCCTTGGCCTTTTCGGAGGCGATCCCCTGGAGGATCTTCACCTCCTGGCGGCAGGTGCCCTTGGAGGCGGGCTCGACCTTGCCGAACTCCATGGCCCGGATGCTGACGCCGCGCTTGACCAGCTTGCTCTGCAGCACGTCGACGACCGCCTTGAGCCGCACCTCGTCGTCGCTCGTGAGGGTGAGGACGCCCTCCTCCTTCAGGTCGATCTTCGACACCGAGCCCTTGAAGTCGAAGCGCTGGCCGATCTCCTTCATGGCCTGGGAGACGGCGTTCTTCACCTCGTCCATGTCCACCTTGGAAACCACGTCGAACGAACAATCACTAGCCACAACGCCTCCGCGAAAGTCCAAGGTAGCAGATTTGGCGCGTTTTAGCCTCTGCCTAACGTTGCCAGGAACTCCGGCCACCCTTCCCACTGGAAGAGATGCAGGAAGGCCACCTGCACCAGGGCATGATCGAGACCGCCGTTGCGCAGGAGCGCCTGGGCCTCCGCCCAGGGCGCGGCCCACACCCGCAGTTCCTCCGAAGGATCCAGGTCCAGGGCGGCCACCGGCATGCACTCCAGGCCCAGGAAGAAATGGCAGCGGTTGTTCTGGATGGCCGGATTGGGCGCGCAGCTGCCCAGGGAGAGCCAGCGCCCGGGGGCGAACCCCGTCTCCTCAAGCAGTTCCCTGCGCCCTGCGACGCCGGGATCCTCCCCCGGCTCGCACACGCCCCCCACCACCTCCAGCGTGCTGGCGTCCACCCCATGACGGAACTGCTCCACGAACAGCACCTCCCCTTCCGTGGTGAAGGCCACGACGTTCACCCAGTCCGGACACAACAGGCGGGTGAAGGCGTGCCTGCGGTCCGTGTGCGGCGAGCTGCGGACGGCCTGGATCTGCTGGAACAGGCGAGTCTCCCCCTTGACGGAGACCTCCAGGTCGAGCCAAGGAAGGGAGGGATCGAAGTCGGGGGAGTGCTGGGCGAGAAGGCGCATGACCTAGTCTATTCTTCAATCCCGCCCAGGATCCTGCTAAGGTTCCCCCATGAAGTTTCCCTACGCCTCGGTTTTGGTCCTGGCGGTGTCGCTCCTCACCGGATGCAGCACCGAGGATCCCCGGTTGCCCCAGAAGCTCTACGACGAAGCCATCCAGCTGAACCAGGCGGGGCACAATCAGGAAGCCCTCGGCCTAATGAGGCAATTATCGACCAAATATCCGGATTCCCAGCCGGGACAGCAGGCCACCAAGGACCTCTTCACCCTGGAGGCCCTGCTCCGCCAGGACCTGAAGGAAAAGCAGCGGCAGCTGCGGACCGGCATGAAGCGGGTCGCCGACGCCCTGACCCGCTACAAGGGGACCCACGGAGAGTATCCCCGCTACCTGTCCGCCCTCGTGCCCGACTACCTGGAACAGGACCCGGAAACTCCCTGGAAGCACCCCTACTTCTTCCGCCCCTACGTCACCAACCCCATCATGGAGATCGCCGACCGCAAGCGCCGCGTGGTGCAGGTCTTCAGCACCAAGCTGGACGGCTACCTGCTGGTGTGCCTGGGCGTGGACATGCAGATCGGGGGGGAGGACCTGGCCGCCGACACCTACATCGTGAACGGCGAGTGGTACAAAGGCACAGCCCCCCCGGCCATCCCCACACCCCAGCCTTTAAGGTGAGCACCCTGCAGTTTGGACGTTTCGTCCCCTCCCAGCTTTCCCTGCCGGTGGCTCCCGAGTGGTTCGCCCTTGTCCCGCGGGTTTGACTGCGACCCACTTGGGTTCCGGTTTGTAGTGCCGACCCACCATTCCGCTCGCAGCAGGGTGCTGCTCGCG
>Ga0316217_10001220_pt1 | contig 34385 bp, 13 predicted proteins | sample 1anoAmetaG_FD_203633 | JGI IMG/M metagenome (GOLD analysis project Ga0316217, IMG submission 203633) | Freshwater microbial communities from Trout Bog Lake, Wisconsin, USA - 1anoA | ecosystem: Environmental > Aquatic > Freshwater > Lake > Hypolimnion/Profundal zone | place: USA: Wisconsin...
AGGATTATGGCGAAAGTAGAGAGGGCGCGGCGAAGGTTGGAAGGTATCAAACCCGGGTGGTCGCAGAGGAAAAAGCGGAAAAAGCGAAGAATATATGTCTAGCCATTTCCGATACACTACACTAGAAAGCAAGAGTTTGCGGCGGAGGCAGACGCCCTTGCGGCGAGCGGGCTTATACCCAAACGACAACCCTGTCTAGTGACAATAAACCCACCGCAACTGAGGCGGGCAGGAAAACCACGATCCAAGAACCTGCAGGGATGAGGGGCTTTGGGAGTAGTGTTTCGTAGATTTCATTGGTGCGGTTGGCCTCCATTTTCCTCGCAGCTTACGCGCCTCAGCGGTTTTGGGCTGACATCGCTTCGACGAGTTTCTCCAGCCGTTCCAGCCGCTCCTTCAAGGCGGCGTTCTCCGCCTCCGCTTTCTTGCAGCGCTCCTCCAGTTTCTGGTTCAACTCCTGGATGGCGCGGATGGCAATCGGCCCGAAGCTCTCGTAGGCGATGGCCATGCGGCCCTCCTTCACATCCACCACCTCCGGGAACAGAGGCTGGACCTCCTGCGCGATGAAGCCAACGATGGGTGGACTGTCGTCCGGCGCCTGCCGGTATTGAAAGGTCACCGGACGGAGTTGCTGCACCCGTTCGAGCGTGCGGTCCAACGAATGGACGTTCTTCTTGAACCGCGCGTCCGAGGTGATGTGGATGAGACCGCTGTTCCTGCTGATATAGACGTAGGCGAGATCCGTACCGTTGTTGAAAACCAAATCGCCGCCCGCCTGCGTCTGGATGCCCCAATACTCGCCGCTCGCCGCTTCAAGGCGGATACCGTCGTTGTCGGTATCAAATCCTCCGTTGTCCGTTGCCTGCCGGATATGGAGTGTCGTGGCTGGATTAGCAGTGCCAACGCCCAAGCGGCCGAAGATGGTCTGGTTGCCCGTCACGGTTTGGAGTCCGGCGAAGTTGTTGCCGCCCTGACGCAGGGCCACGTTCGCCGAAAGCGCGGCGTCCGGCACGGTGCCGGTCAGGTTCTCCGCCTTGAGTGAGGTCAAGCCGCTGCCGTTGCCAAAGATCGTTCCGCCCGCTACCACGTCGCCTTGCGCGTTTATCGCACCGGCCACGTCGAGCGCCGAGCGTGGAGTGGCGGTGCCGATGCCCACGAAGGCGTCCACCTCCAAGCCGAGCTGGGAGCGGAGGTCGAAGATATTCAGAGCGCTCGATTGTGAGCCCAGGACATAGAGTGTGTTGTCTTTGATGGCAAGTCCCTCGGCTCCATTCAAGATGCTCACCCCATTGGTTCCGTTCCCGAACGCTTTCAGCAAGCGTGGGTGGCGCGGGATCGGAGACATCGATCGCCGTGAGCGCGTTGTCCAGGAAACTGGTGACGAAGGCGGTGGTTCCCGCGACCTTCACCGCCCACGCGCCCTTCAATTGGGTGAAGGGTGAACCTGGCGTCACGCTGTCATCGGCCACTTCCGACACTTTCACCGGGTTGGCCGGATTCGAGATGTCGACGATCGTCAACGAGCCCGAATTCCCAAAGGCCCCGGAGGCCACATAAAGAAGAGAACCCGCCATGTCGATTCCATTGGCGTTGCGGAGTTGGGTGAAAGGAGAGGCGGGGGTGACGCTCTGGTCCACCATCTCCGCGACCAGCGCGGGGTTGGCAGGATCCGTCACGTCGAGAACCGTGACGGCGGCGTCCCCGCGCGCGGCGATATAGAGTTTCGTGCCCGCGAGAGCCATCTGGTAAGGGTATTGCAGTTTTGTAAACGGAGAGCCGGCGACCACGCTGTCATCGAAGATTTCTTTCACCAGCCTTGGGTTGCTTGGGTCAGATACCTCGAAAACGCTCAAGGAAGAACTCACAAAACTCAGCACATAACAAGTCGTGCCCGAGACCAGCACATCGGTGGGGGTGTCCAGACCACCGACCCCACCCACACCATGGGTAAGTTCGGCGAGTTTCTGTGGATTCAGCGGGTCGGAGACATCCAGGATCGTCAGCGTGTTATCAATTTCGGCCGTTAGGTAGGCGATGTTGTTGGTGACGAAAACTCCAGCGGCCCCGCCAAGATGGTGGAAGGGCGATTGGGGATTGATTCGATCCGACAGCGCTTCTCCCAGCACGACCGGAGCGAGGGGATTGGAGATGTCGAAGATGACCAGCGAACCGGGGTTAAAGGATGAAACATAAGCGCGTGTGCCGTCGACGTAGATCCTTATCGGAACGTTCAGGTTGGTGATTCCAGCCGCGTTGTTGACCACCGAGGCCGCGAACACGGGGTTGGCGGGGTTGGGGTAGAGGCTGCCGCCGGCGACCTGGAGTGCGGCGCCCGAGTCGTTGGTGCCAATGCCGATCAGGCCGTCCCGGCCCACTTGCAGGGCTCCCAGCAGCGATGCGTCGGGAGTATCCAACCGCCAGACCGCGCCGGGCGCTAGGTTGGCCGACGCCACGGCGCCAGTGGCGAGCATTGCGCCGGTGATGGCGCCGGGCGGCACGGCGTCGGCAAGGGCCGCATCGGCCGCACGAATGGCATAGGGTGTCGGTTCCAATAGTTGACGCGGCGTGAGCGCGGTGAACCCGTTTCCGCCATTGGTCTGCACCCCGATTTCCAGCCACCGGGCCGTGCCATCAAACGGGTTTCCAAAATCGAGCGTCAGTGTGAACAGTCCGTTGCTCACCGCAGTCGCTGAATTCGTCAGCGGCCCCGCAATCACATTTCCCCCCGGTTGGTTGGTGTCAAACAGGGTGAAGGTCAGGTCGTAGAACCCGTTGGCAGGATTCGCCCCCTCATGGAGCCGCCCTTGATAGGTAAACGCAGTGCCTTGAGGGTAGGCAGTTGAGAGCGGAATGATGGTGGTCGCCAGTACGAGCAAACAGGCTGCCAGCTTATGCGGTATTTTCATCTCCGATGGTGATTTCCGTTGATCAGTAACCCTTTCGGTTGAGGCTCACTTGGTCCTTTGGTCGAGGAGTTTTTCGAGATGGTCGAGGCGAGCCTTCAATTCAGCGATTTCGGCATCCTTGCCCAGGGCTTCCGCTTCCAATTTTTGGTTCAACCCCTGAATAGCCGCCAATGCCACGCCGCCTTCATCCACCGTACCGATGCTCTTATCATCCGTTCCGAGACCGAAAGCCGACTGGAAATCCTGAGCGGTTGGTCCGAGGTGTTTGATGCCGGCCACCTCATTGGTGTAACGCCACTGGCCCACGGGCAGGGCGGTGAGTTTCTCCAAGATTTCCTTGGCGCTCACCGCGGCGAAATCTGTCTTGCGGTTCTTATCGCTGGCGTTGGCCCAGACGCCGCCGTCGGTCAGATGCGCGCCGTTCCAAGTGGCAATTGTGTCTCCGACCGAGGTGTCCCCGATATAAAGCCAGCGCGTGCCCCCGCCATCGGCGCGTTGGGTGTGGAAATCCACATTTAAGCCGTGCGGGCCGAAAATGCTGAACTGATGATCACCCACTGAAACGTTGGGATTATCAAAGCTGTTCCAAACAAAGTCTCCAGAACCCAGGGCTTTGGCATAATTTCCCGCCGCAAAGGACTGGTTGCCACCGGCGGTGCAAACTTCGCCAGCCGCGAAGGACTGATCACCGCTTGCGGTCGAGCTGTCGCACATCGCCACCGAATTCCAACCGCTGGCGACGGTATAGACCCCGACTGCAAAGGATCCAACACCGCTAGCGGTGGTACCGCCCCCCATGGCAGTCGATGCTCCACCGCTGGCAGTCACGTCATTTCCTGATGCAGTGGATCTATAACCGCTGGCGCTGTTCCCAGTCCCGCCCAACACCACGGAATAGGATGCGCCAACGTGGTTTGGTGCACCCTGCGCGCCCCCTCCCAGAATGGCCGCGCCGTACAAGCCCTGGTCCACAATGTTGCCCGCATATCCTCCAATAAGATTGGGAGAGATACTACCACTGCCATAATCGACATCCGCGCCATTTGATTCCAGCCTTAGCGCCTGGCTACCGTTCACCTTGAACTCCAGCGGGAGATTGTCCGTCGTGCCGATAAACGCGCCGTTCGTGGGATTGGCTCCCACGTTGCCGCCGATTTTCCAAAAACCGTCGCTCGTCAGGCCGCTCAGGGAGGCCGCGTTGACGCCGAACAAACCGGAGCCGTCGCCGGTAAACGCGCCGCTGATGCTGTTGGCCGCGTTGTTCAGGGTGACAGCATTGGCATAAGTCCCGGCGGCCAATCCGCCGGAAGTCACGCTGCCCGCCGTGATAGCATACGGCGCAGGTGTCAACGGTTGACGCGGCGCGAGCGTGGTGAACGCTTGCCCGCCATTCGTCTGCACCGCAATCTCCAGCCACCGGTTCGCACCGGGAAATTGGTTTCCAAAATCCAGCGTGGCCGTGAAGAGGCCGTTGCTGATGGCCGTAGCGGAGTTGGTGACGGGACTGCCTTGTTGCGCGCCAGCGCTGGCGTCGTCGTAAAGCGCAAATCGCAGATCGTAAATGCCATTTGCCGGACCGGCCCCGTCGTTCAACTGCCCTTGATAGGTGAAGGCCGTTCCTTGGGCCAGGACGGAAGATGTGCTACCGGCAACCAAGCCGAGCGCGCAGAGTAGAACGTGTAGAATGGGTTTCATATTGGGTCCTTCGAGCGGCGTTGGGCCGATGGGCGAAACATCAGGCGCAAAAACATGTTGCTTTTGGTGAGATCCACCGTTGCCATTTGCCGATCCCCGAACACCATCGTCGGAGAATTGGTTATTACAGGTGTGTGAACCGCCCTTGGCCAGGCTGCGCAGCCCCGTGAACCGCGTGGTTTGAGCTGTGGTTGTCAGTCCCTGCACAATAGAGGCGAGGTGAGCTGCATTTTTCCAGATAGTGCTAGTGTTCATGATCTGATCTCTCGGCGCAGTGGTTGGGGTGGTCGCTTGCCAACCGCAGTCCACGCCTCGACATCCATGCGCCCATTGATCCAAGAACCAAAATAAAACAGGGATTACGAACAATTCTGCGGTTCATTGGTCAACATCACCCGAGCGCGGGTGCTGAAGCCGAAGCTTTCCGTCCTAATTCCCGCCAGACCCCACGATTCGATAGAAGCCCGCCGCGCCCTGGGTAGAAGCGGTATAGGTACGGCCATTAAGGGTGGCGACGTTGTTCCACACGCCTGAGAGCGTATCCTTGAATTGCACCTGGAACGGGGCTGTCCCCCAAGTCCAAGAGAGGGTCAACCCGCCCGCTCCAGGTGTGGATGCCGAGAATTGGTAGGCAACTTGACGCCGTGCGGTCAGCGTTAGATCAAACGTCGTTGTGGATTTTGAGGTGATTATGGGGTCTCGGGTTAGGTACAATGCTGATTGATTAATGCCTGTAATATACCAGGTAATTATGCCGCTCGCGCTTGGCCCGCCCGCAATTACGGTGACGCCATCCAGTACTAATTCATAACGATTCAAGGCGCTTTCACCCAAATCAACAATACTCCACGTGCCTGAACCGCTATCGCCTTGTTCGTCTTCAGTTGTGTAAGTCTTATTTGAGTTCAAAGTTAAACTCCACCCGAACACTCCACTGGTCTGGGTTGGGGCTTGCTCATCATCATTCACCTTGACCGTAACGGTTTGAGTTGTTGGTGTTTGCTCCAAAAGGGTCAAAACCTGGTCAGTCCCAACTTGCCTGACTTCCAATGCTCCAGAATAGGCAAAGTCCCAAGTGCCGCTTATCATGGCAGTTTCAGATGAAACCAAATAGGTCCAAGGCAGTTTTTGGGGTATTTGATTGGTGGTGGTGCCAAATCGGGCGTTACTATTCTTGCCCTTGAAATCGAACTGCTGGACATCGACGGTATAAAGCTGCTTGGTTCCGTCTTCGGCCGTAACGGTATAGGTTACTGGGTTGACAAAATCCTCTTTTACGCCCGATGCTGGAGAAATTGTGGCTTTGTCAGACACGATGATGGTCGGTGTATAATACAGGTGCTGAATATCCACATCACCCACCACGACCAAAGCGGCGGAAATAACCTTGGTATTCTCGTCAATGACGAAATCCACTCCATCATCAGATGTGAATCTCTTGACAGCCTTTAAGGAACTCGGGGCAGCCATTGTGAGCATCGCTGGTAAAACAATCAGAGCCAGTTTCAGGAGTGTTTCGGGCAGAAATCTTGGCGCGAAGCGTTTTCTGGAGCCTGCACCAGGGTTTCGAGCGTGCGCAGGCGGCCGTTCGTTGTATTTCACCGGCAAATCGTCTTTCATATTATTGTCCGATCCTCACCGGCCCATCGTAAGCCTGGAGTTGCAGAGGCTTGGGTATGGTGACGGCTTCCGCATGGTAACCGGTGTTGAGGTTGAGGGTGCAACCGTCGGAAGCGGCGTTGGCGGCTTCCCCGAGAGAATTATAGGGCGTCGAGAAATCACCTGTTTCAGGAAGGGATGGCTGGCCCGCGAAAGTGAATGGGTTTCACATTTCATTGGCTGGAAATGGTGACTGGTCCGCCCACGGCAACCAGCGTGACCGGTTGGCTGAGGGTAATCGTTTCGGCTTCACTGCCGGCCATAATGTTTACGACGGTAGGCGCTATGCCGGCGCCGGACCCCAACAAGGCGCTATGCAGGTTCCTGTAGGGCTGGGCGAAGTCGCCGGAGCCATTGCCATAGTTGAAGTTCACCCAAACCTCTTGGCCGCCGGTCTCCACCTGGCCCGATTCGGAGGTGCGGCGAGGGTGGCGCAAGTCGCGCATATCGAGCGTGATGGCGGTCCCCAGCACGGGGTTGCGGATGGTAATCAGGGCCGAGGCATTATCACTCTGCATAATGGTGCCGGCGGCAAAAGTCTGGTTGTCCGCGGGGGCGGGGGACATCGCCGTGGTTGCCACGATCTGGCTGGAGGACGAAGCCGTGAATTGAATGGTCACCCCCGACTGCGTGGTGTAGGTGTTGACTTTGTTGTTGCTGAAATCGAAGCTGGCCCCGACATTGGCGTTCAATACCGCCTGATAGAATTGGGTAAAGGTCGGGACGGCGGCATGGCCCAGATGCAGCCAGGTGTCATAGGCTTCGAGAAACCCCGCCTGCCCTCCGTTACCGTCATCGCCCGCATACAAGGCCAGGTAGAACCCGGGTTGCCCCTCGGCGCCACCTTCGTTGACGAACGTCCAGTTCCCCACCGTCACCTTTTGGGCGGCGTTGTCGAACCAGTCGGGAAGATAAATGCCTTCGCCGTAGAGGACGTCCGGCGCCACCCCCAGGTGATCGTGTGATTCGTCGGTGGTGTACCCGCCGAACTGAATCACATCCTGCAAGGAATGGGCATTGCGGGGCAGAAAGAAGCTGGGCAACGCGGAGCCCAAATCCGACGAATCCCCGGTCGCGGAAGTTTCGACGAATTGCTCCAACAAGACTCCGGGAACGCCACCGAAAGCGTAGGAAATCAGATCGATGACCGCCTGGGCGGCCCACTGCACATTCGCCAGGTAGCAATAGGAGGTGGGATGTGCTCCGGCGCTGAGCAGATAGCTGGGAAACCCGGCGTAAAGCTCCAGCCCGAACTCGCCGTTGCCGGCGCCGTGGCGCAGGAACTGGTAGAACCGGCGATCTCCTTCGGTCACGAGGAGGTCCAGGATGGAATAAGGCACGCGGTAGTCGTAGAGCCCGTCGTGAATCATCTCCCAGTTGAAGTTGCCCGGCACAGTCCCGGCGAAGGTGGAGGTATTCGCCGCCAGGAGGGCGTAAAAGCCGGTTTGAGGATCGGGCTCGAATCCGCCGCCGTAGTAATCCAGGGGTGAGGCCAAAAAGGCCGAGTCCCCAATGGTCGGTCTGTAGTGCTCCAGCTCGTTCCGGCGACGGAACGGGGCCGCGCGACGCAGATCATAGCTGGAGACGGCTACTTTAGCGGACAGGTAATCCAGAACCATGGTGCCTCCGAGCCGGATTCGGCCATCATACGCGTAACTGGCCAGGTTCAACAGGGCCGACATGTCCATGTCTTCGTACGGGCGCGCGTCGTATCCCTGGACCTCGTTCGCCAAGGAACCCTGCAGGGCGGCCAGCAGCCAATCTACCACGCCATTGCGCACGTTGTCATAGCTTGAGTCCTGGGTGCGCTGATACGGGAGTTGATTGGCCAGGTAGCGAGCGGTCTCGATCCCCAACAGGTGGTTCTCGGTCTCGGGGACATCGATAATGTCCGGGACATGGATGAACTCCGACCAGGGATCCTCCAGCGGCCCCACCCCGGAACGCCCTGTCGGGATGCCCGATCGGGTGGCGTCACTGAGGAGATGATTGATCATGTAGTCGGAGACGTTTGCCGGCATCGCCGAATAATAGCGGCAGAGGACGGGCAAATAGTAGTTGAGACAGAAGTCGTACTCGTCGTGGGAGCCGCTGGAAATGTCCGTCCCTTCCTGGCCGGCGCTATGAGCCAGGATGGCGCTGTTGGCGTCGTTCCGATGCGCGCCGGTAGCGTCGTCGGGGAAGAACTCGGCGTAGGCGTACTTCGCCGCCAGGGTGGATTGGTAGCCCTCGCCATTGTCGGTGCTATCGCTCGAGAAGGGCACGCCGGCAGCCTGAAAGATGGCCGCCGCCGCGCGCTGATCGAAAGTCTGCTGGGCCGATTGGACATTGGTAGTGGGTGGAGCACTGGCGATGTTGATAGCCCCCACCGCCGAATAATAGATGCCAGGGTTGGCTTGCACCGCGGGCGGCGTATGGTTGTAGAGCGGGGCCAGGGGGGTAGTGACCAGCCGATGTCGGGCTGCAGAACACCACGAGCCCGCCGTAGACCAGGGCCGCGAATTCAAAACGATCTGGTTGTTCATAACGATTACTATTGAAGCGTGACGAACACCGAAAGGTTCCCGGCGATGGGTGAATTGGTCACGATATTGTTAATGACCGAGCCAAGGCAGTTGCCCCACATCGGCGGGCCATGATTGGCGTTTGTTTGCAGCGTCCGGCGGGTGGCGGAAGGCGAACACGATACGATGACTTGTTTGCCAACATGACCAATGGTCAATAACGGCACGCCCGGCCACTGAAGCACGTTGATGTTTGAAGCGCAGATTTGTGGTTAACGGAGTGTCGCGTAACCAGATGGGCTAGGACCCAGCGAACCATCCGATTGCAACTGCAAATCCGGGATCGCAGCCTTCAAGGTCATCGGTTCGGTGAGGTTCATCCCCGCCGCGGAAAATGACCCTGGGCCGAGCCACAAAGTGGAATTGGGCGGCGTGCCGACGACGGCTTGCGACATGGAATTATAGGGTTGTTGAAAACTGCCGTCGGCCGAGCTGCCGGATTTAACGTAGAGAAATCTCCAAGAGGACGGTCCATACATGAACGCCATGCCCCGCATGTCCATCCCCGAAAGATGGCTCCGCTGCCCGATGTTGCACTGCTGCGCGCTGTAAACGGCCTGCATCGTGACGCAATTGGCGTCGGCGCAGGCGCAGGACGGGTTCGGCGACTGGCCGTTGCATATGCTGAAGGCGCAGGCGAAGTATTGCATGACCGAATCGTAATCGTAAGGGCCAAAAGTGGCTTCAGGCGTCTGTTTGGAAAACTGGCTCGCAAATCCGCTCTGGATGTTGGCGGTCAGAATGTTGATGTAGTTGTCGCGATCGTCGCGGCTTTGCTCATGCCACCTTCCCAGCGCGTGGCCGACTTCATGCGCGATCAGGAAAACATTGGACACGGATCCATCCGAGGTGATCTTGATGGTGACCACGCCGCCGTCGTAACCGATGTTGTCAGTCGAGCCGCCGGAAAAGCCCAGGTTGGCAACGGTGTCCGTCTGAAAATGAATGTAAGCCGAATCATTGTTTCGCGGAATGAAACTTAAAGTGGCCACGCCCGGAAACGAATTGACCCACGCGAGCATGGCCGCGAGGAAATACTTCTTCTGGCCGTCAGTGACACCCGAATCAAAATCGTAAGGCACGATGCTGTTCGGCCACAGACGCGACGGCGCGTAGGAAAAATTCGGATGCACTCCGCCCGGGCTTTGACCGAGCAGCACGGCAGCGCGTTCCGGGGTGGTGATGACGTCGCCCTCCACCTGCACCATGCCGTTCGTGAGTATCAGCCCCGTGTATTGGGCGTTCGCGATTTGAGAAGACCACGCCAGGAACAGCGCCAGCGCCAAAGTCAGCGACACTTGTTTGTGCCGGATAAATTTGAAATCCAAGAACATAATGAAATCCTCAGTTGGGTCGTTGCGTTTCCAAATTCATTGCAAGGTGACCAGCACCAGCACCAAACCCCGGCCTTCCGTCAGCGCGGTCATGGCTTTGCCGATGATGGCGCCTTGCGCGCGGGCGGGTTCGGTGGCTTTCATGGCATGGCCAGGCGTCGCCGAAGTCGTTAGCAGGTCGCCCGGTTCAATGGCTTGACTCGACGCGTCGGCTTGCACATACACGCGCCCGCTCAACGCGATGTTTTGTCCGCCCTCCAATGCGCCCTCTTGATGCATGGCGATGCCGGGATTGATCCCGTTCGCGCCGCTGACCACGCCGGCCACACGCTTGTCGTAGGACTCCGTGCTCAGTCTCAGTTGCCCGGGATGTTTGGGGTCAATCACCATGACGGCGCCTTTTTCAATGGCCACTTCCGTGGTGGCAAATGGCTCCGCCAAATCGCAGCCGCCGCGGATGGTCAGCGAGCAGACCGCTGCGGGTCCGTTGACGTCCAGGGTGTATTGCGGAGTACTCGTACCGATGCCCACATAGCCGCCGGGTGAGTTAAGACAAAGCGGCAAGGTATGGCCGTTGACGTAGTCAAATGCAAAAACTGCGCCGTAGGCGCCTTGGCTTTCGATGAACACGCCCTGGGCGCCGGCATAATGCGGACTGGATGCGCCGGTCACCGCCAGACCACTGCCCGCGCGGGCGACGCCGTTCACGTCCAGTGTGAATTGCGCCGGCCCGGCCGTGCCGACACTGAGGCGGTTGGCAAACTGCGCGTTGCCGTTGGGCTGAATAGCGAACGCGTTTACAGAAGCTCCCTCACGATAGAAATACAACTGATCTTCGTTGAAGGACTGCGAGGTGCCTATATCCCACTGCCCATCGGCATCCTTAAGTGAAAGTCTGGCCCACGAATTGACCCCGCCCCCCGTCTCAATCAGTTCTGTCACGGAGTTGTTATCAAACAAATGTAACTTGGCTTGTGGACTGGCCGTCCCAACGCCTATGCTGCCGGAGGGCGCCAATGTGAGCGCCCTGAGTCCACCTGGCCAGAGCGACACGGGTGTGCCTGGGCCGGCGAACAGGAGCAACTCCCCGGGAGCAATTCCCGCGGCGGAATCCGGAACTCCGACATAACCTGCCCCGTTGGTTCCGTGATAGAAATCCCATCCGGAACCGAAACTGGTGGTGCCGGAAGATTGGAGGCGCGGAGGAAGATTGCTAGCTCCAGAAACCACATGCAATGTCGAGATCGGGCTGGCCGTGCCAATGCCAACTCGGCCCGCGTTATAATAAGCGCTGCTGCCGTTCAGGCTCCAGACCGAGCCGCCGGCGACGGCAGGGTCCGTCCACGAAAGCGACCCGCCGGTAAAGCTCAGCACCTGTCCGGGCGCCGGCGGAACCAGCGTGGACAACTCGTCCGCCGTGATGGAGTTCGTGGCAAGCCTGGCCGCATTGGCCGAGTTGGCGGCGTAAATCGCATACGGCGTGGGGGTGATCTGTTGGCGGGGAGCGATAGTCGAAAACGCATTCGCGGCGTTGGTGCTGACGCTGATTTCCAGCCACAGGTTGCCGCCGGTGAAAACGCCGCTGCCAAAATCCACCATGGTTGTGAACGAACCGTTGCTGACGGTGACGGCGGAATTGGTCACGATGCCGCCGATGAGATTGCCGTTGGACGAGGCGTCGTAAGCGGCGAATGAAATGTCGTAGCTGCCGTTGGCGGGAGCGCCGGTGTCATTCAGTTGTCCTTGGTAGGTGAACGTCGTGGTTTGTGCGCGAGCGGTCGTCAGTTGAGCGACGAGCATTGTGAGAAGCAGCGCGGGGGCTCCTAGTTTTAGCATGATTTTCATTTTGATGTTTGTTTTTGGTGGTAACTGTTGGATTCCGTGTCAGGTTCTATAGATCGGTCTGGTTCAGGAGTTTTTCCAACTGTTCAAGTCGCGCCTGCAACTTCGTAATTTCGGTTTTTTTTCTGTTCCAGTTGGTGCTCCAACTTTGTTCATTGGTCAACATCACCCGAGCGCGAACGGGGCTGCCCCCAATTCCAAGAGAGCCCATCGCCGTCGAACTGTAGCCGCTGGCGGTGGTGTCAGAACCCATCGCCGTGGAATTGTCGCCGCTGGCGTTGTTGTTACCTCCCATCGCGGTGAAATAATTACCAATGGCGGTATTTCCGACGCCACCTAACACGGAGGCATAGTTCGCCCCGATAAGGTTGGGGAAGATGCGATTCCCTCCGCCACCGATGAAACAACCAACCACCGCATTACTGATCACATTGCCTGAATAACCGCCCAAGGAATTCACCGTGTCGCTTGCAGTTCTTGCATCATAAACTGAAATTATCCGCAGCACGTTTGCGCCGTTCACCGGCTGGTTGCTCGCTACTGTCAATCCCCCTGCTGCGCCAGCAAACACCGCATACGGCGTGGGCGTCAGCGGCTGCCGCGGCGCGAGCTTAGTAAAACCGCTGCCGCCATTAGTCTGCGCGCCGATTTCCAGCCAGCGCGACGTGCCATCGAACTCATTCCCGAAATCCAGCGTCAAGGTAAACAGGCCGCTGCTGACTGCCGTGGCCGAATTGGTGAGCGGCCCAGCAATCAGATTTCCTCCCGGCTGGTTTGTGCCATACAGCGCGAAGGTCAGGTCGTACAGCCCGTTGGCTAGGTTGGCGCCGTCACTCAACCGGCCTTGATAGGCGAACGCAGTGCCTTGGGCGAAGGCGATTGATACTGGAGACTGGATGGTTGAGAGCAGCAGCAACGCCGCTGCGAGTTTGAGTTCGATTTTCATTCTCATTTGGGGGTCCGCATTTACCCGGGGTCAATTCTTCTGATTTTTGGTTGCTCATTCGGATGGGGGTCTTTCCAGATGTTCCAGCCGGCCTTTGAATTCCGAGATTGATGGCTTTCAATCAGCGTTGCAGGCGGAAGAACAGATTCCCGACGGAGGGTGAATTGGTCACGCTATTGTTAATGACCAGGCCGAGGTAATTGCCCCAATTCGGCGTGGCGAGATTGACATTTGTCTGGAGTGTCCAACCTGTCGCTGACGTCGGCCACGACAGTATGGTTTGACCGCCGGCGAACGTGACCGTCAGCAAGGGCGCCCCGGGCGTTTGAACGACGGAAAGCAGACTCCAGAATCCACCGGTCAGGGAATATTGGCCCCCGCTGGACGCGCCGCCTGCATCCGGTTGGCCAATCGTGCCGCTGACCTGGAAAGCGCCGCTGCTGCTCGTGCCGCCGCCGCCACCGATTTTGTGCCAGTCGATCGAATACTGCGCGGCGAGGGCCAGTAAGGGCAGCAAACAGCCGAAGAATACAATGAGGTGTTTCATTTGTGTTATGGGTTGGTTTGTTTTCATTTTGCACCTTTCAATTCCGAACTCGGAAGAACTGTTGCTGGGCGCTCAGCACCGTGTAATAGGGGCTGGTCGCGGCCGGGATATCCGTCCAAGGACCTGTGGGAGAGGGGGCGCCTTGAAGCGCGGCGCCACACTGCCAACTGATCTGAATGGCCTGCTGAATGGCGAGCGAAGAGCCGGCGACCGTGACGTTGAAACTGCACAGACTGGAATTGCCGCAAACGTCCGTGGCGACGCATTGCACTGCGGTCGTTCCCACGGGAAAGACCGATCCGGATGGCGGGGTGCAAACCACGTTGACCGGACCCGGACAGTCGTCCGTGGCGGTGACGTTAAGATTTACTACCGCGCCCTCGGGGCCGGCGCATCCGACCGTGATGTCTCCAGGACATTTGATCACCGGAGGCACCGTATCGTAGTGAATTGTGCTGGCGGTAGAAGCCGTGTGGCCGAATTGGTCCAGCGCGGTAACCGTGACCAAGGTGTCGGCACATTCCACCGCGTTCACGGGTACCAAAGCGGAAAAGGACGGGTTGACGCCGCAGTCGGAGCAGAGATTCGTGGCGGGACCGCCGTCGACGGACATGGTGAGCGAGACGATCGAGTTGGTGCCGAGAACCTGGCCGCTGATGGGCACTGACGGAGATCCAGCGCAAGCCGGGGCGATGAGTTGGACTTGCAGGTCGGATTGAAGGCTGATGCGCTGGCCGACGCCCACAGTGAAACTCACGGGTTGCAGTTGCGTGGTCGAGGTCGATCCATCCGCATTCAGGCTGTCAAGCACCGGCTCCAGGCTGTAACTGCCCTGGGGGAGGTACATCACGATCAACCCTTGGTTTGTGAAGTAACTTGGGGTGCCTTGGGCATAACTCATGGTGACGCTGTAGCTGTCCAAGTTACCCAAGAAGTTCGTCCCGTTGAATTGCCCGGCGCCATAGTCATTGTAGATCCGTGGGTTGCGAAACTGGCTGCCGGTCGAGAAGATGCTTAAGCGCACCTCGCCCATGCCCACGCTGAAATCGAGACGATTCGAAATTACATCCCCGGCGTTGATCGTGACTTTGTTCGTGTCCTGGCAATTAATCGTGGTGTCCATCACCACATAGAGTCCGGGGTCGGGCGACACCTCCTCATCAATGCGGTAGTTCAGAACGGAGCGCTTCCAGACACTCGGCTGGCCATTCAAACCGCCAAGCGGCAGGTTGACTTGGCCTTCGTAGCTGGCCGTCGCGGGGTTGAAAGCGCCCGGGCCTCCCGAGGAGCTGTAGCCGCCGCTCGCCGCGAAGGTGGCGCCGGGCGCGAGGTCGTCGGCGCCCGTCATCTGCGCGAACGTCCCATAGATGCCGGCGCCGATGGCTCCATCGGGAATCCCATAACCGTATGGGTCCTGCCTGTCGGCGGAAAACACCAGGTTGCGTAGGGCGCTGGGCTGGCCCGCCCCTTCGGTCGGGCCTTTAAGCAGTATCGGTGTTCGCAAGTAACCCGGGTGGATAACAAAGAGGTTCCCCAAGTCCGCGTTGGTGCCTGGCGCCAGGAGCAGGCCCGGGTTGGGTCCCATGCCCAACGTCGGTGAGATGAAGAGAGCATAATCGCGGTTGGTGCGGACCACCATTTGCGCCTGAACCGCGTAACCATATTCGGGCGTCACGACGCTGGTGGGCACCATGTTCGAGAGCACGAACGGGCCGCTCGCGGGTTGGGTGAAGTTCGTGCCACGAACCGCTGCCCAGCGTTGATTAGAAAAAGGTCCTTCGTACGCGAGAATGACCGTCTTGCCGAGATAATCGATGTTGCCGGAAGGCGGCCAATCCGGAACCGTGAACGGGAATTCTCCAACCAGGTCCACGTTCCCCTTGGCCTGCGCCAGTTGGGGTCCGGACGGTACCACGACGTTGGCCACCACAATCTGATCGCAGGGCACCGTATTCGTCACCGTAGTCGTGTAACGCACTGTATCGATGTAGGCATTCGTGCCGGTTTGGTAGGTGACCGTGATCGAATAAGGGCCGCCCCCGGGCACCAGCAGGTATTTGTTGGTGGCGCTCGACCCAGGGATCACGCCATAGTAGGCGTCCGCGACATCTACTGAATCACTGATTCGCAGCACTTGCGTCTGCAACCCCTGGATGGGCGCCGGGGCGCCGTCACTGGTGATGAATCGCAAATCCAGAACACCGGCGCACTCGGTGAAGTTCACCGTGGCGGGCGGGTCCCCGGGCATGAGCGTGGCGGTGGTCTGGGGCGCGAAGTAATAGTAGTCGCCCGTGTTCGGGCCGGTGATCCAATCGGGAGAGACTTCGTAGGCCACGCCGCCGAGGCCCGCATCAACGATGACCGAATAGGGTATGGCGGTCAGGTTCGTTTGAACAACAACCGAGGCCTGGGTCGGGGCTGCCGGTGGCTGGGCATAAGCGTAGAGCGCAAGCTCGGAGGTTTCCAGCGGAGAGGAGGCGTTGGTCAGCCAGTTCAGGATGGCGGGGTTCGAGTTGTTAAACTGGACGGTGCCCTGGATGGTCACCGGGTTGAGAATCACTTGCGCGTTGAGCGGGAGCACGGCGACGGTCATGCAGGCAAGGCCGAGCGCCGTCCAGAGCAGTTCATGATGGGTGGTTTTCATAGCGCGTTTTGCTTCGTCAAATATCGATTTCCGGTTTGCATCGTCACCCCATACAGAACGGTTTTTCGGACGCGATTACGCGACATGATTGAGAAAATTCCAAGGACTTAACCGCGTGAGCTCATGCCGTCCACGCTTGCTGGAGGAACCCGGTCGGAGGGCGTCGTAATCGCGTTTGCCAGGGTCCGCACGGCTAGGCTTTGAACCCACTTATCCGTGGGTTTTCAGCGCCCGATCGCTTGGACGCGATAAAAAGCACTTTCTGGAGGGGGGGCAGTGTCCAGGAACAATAGCTGCGAGCCGTTGGTTGTCGCGATGGCGTTAGGAACCGGCGACCAAGTAGGCATCAGCAACCGGGACGTTCGCCAGAGCGTATAAGCCAACCCTGGCTGGAAGCTGCTGACCACGATAAATTGGCCGGATTGGACGTGTGCGCTCGAGAGGGCAGGCAAAGTCCGGACCGTGGCTGCAGCCGCCGCCGCGAAGTCGATCCGTCCGTAGCCGAAGTACGGGTCATAGCCCACCGGACCGAGATCCCTGGCGGTGTTCTTCAAGATGGCGATGATCTCGTCTGGCCCGAGCGCGGAGTTGAGGCCGAGCAACCAGGCCACGATTCCGCTCACGAGGGGTGCGGCGTAGCTGGTGCCGGTGCCTGTGGTGTAGCTGTTGCCGGTGGTCGTGGAGAAAACCTGATACCCTGGCGCGGCAAAATCGATGTAGGTTCCATTCATGGTCCCCGCGAAATTGTCGGCAGTGTCGGTCATCGAAATGCAATAGATGTCGGGTTGGTTGGTCCAGTCCAGGTGGCCGGTTCCATCGATGGCCGACATAATCACCAGGCCCCGCGCGTGGGTTTTGAGGTAGTAGGCCCCCGCTTCGAGCACATCACTATCGGCCCCGCTCCAACTGATGCTGACCACCCGCACGTCGTGATCGGCGGCCCAGATCAGGGCATTGTACATCTCACTGCTGGCGCCATTGATGTTGATCGGCAGCACTTGGCAATTTGCCACGCCCGCCACCCCCACGTGGTTATCGATCACCGCCGCGGCCAGGCCCGCGCACAAGGTCGAGTGCGCGATGCCAGCACCCGAAGTGACCGGCAGGTTCGCCACCGCATCCCACCCGCTCACGGTGTTCACAGCCAAGTCGGGATGGTCCATTTGGAAAGGGGTATCCACGATGGCTACCCGAACCGAGGCTTGCCCAAGACCATAGCTCCAGGCTTGGAAACTCCCTAAGAGGGGATGATGCCATTGGCTTCCGAGTTGCGGATCATCAGGAGTGAATTGCCGCTGCTGGAACACATCCAGTTCAGCAAACTCCACCTCCGGGATCGCCTCGAGCGCCTGCACCGCCTCCCATTCGCGCATCGGCTGGACGCGCAGAGCTCCGACGTGTGGCTGCCCACGGAGCTTGACCAGAATGATCTCTGGATTGAACAGCAATAGTTGGCTTTCGGGGTTTGGAAGGCTCGGGACAATTCCCCGAATTGACCCAGATTCCCGCTGTCCATCTGGCGGTTGGGGTCCCGCGATCAGTAACCGCCCCAGGCGGCGCGACGGAAAATTAAGATGGGCGAGGGTGTTCGCTTCGGGCAAGGGAACAACTCGACGAGCCAGCATTGGGGCGGTGAAATCAGAGAATAAAGTCAGTTCGGGAACCCGCCGTCCGGGGATCTCACGCGATGGCGGCGCAGGATCTGCCGGGCGCAAGTCCCACGGCAGCTTCAGCACATCGTCGGCGACAGGCCCGTAGGGTAACTGAATTGGGACAAAAGCCAGCGTGCTTTCGGCAGCCGGATTACCCCGCGCCCAAGAGGCATCGCCGTCCGCCATCAAGAAAGAGCCCAGGCAGAGCAGGAGGAGAAGGCGGATCGGTCCGCAGCCCGGCGAGTTCCGGTAACTACTGCACGGACGTCTGCGGCCAGTCAGACTCACGGTTTCTTAACGCGGTAGAAGATCTCGGGATTGGTTGAGCCGACATTAGGAAAGAGCTGGAACGAATTGGTGAGTGTGTAGGAGAGGAAAGGAAACCAGTTCACGACGTCCGAGAGATTTGTGGCGTACTGAATGACGTAATTCGTTCCGGGTAAGCCATAAGCCAACAAGGTTCGGGCTGGGCTTTGGAGGTGCGCTTCAATCACCGGAGGGTCGGCCATGAACTCAGAGGCGCGGTACGAAACCAGAGAGCTATTGGTATTAAGCCCCTGGAACACCTCAAATAAGCTGGTCATGGGCACGCGGATCAGGTCGCTCCAGGTGGGCGGGGTGGTAGAATTGTCGGAGCGCTGGATTTCATAGCTGCTGCCCGGAAGCCCGTAAAGAATCAGCTCGCGTTCTCCGTCCGAAGCAAAGAGATCTTCGAGCAACGGCTGGTGATTCACGATCGCCAAGCGGCCCGGGCTCGCCGCCAGGTTCGGCACCGGCGATCCGCCCGCGCTGATCGCCTGGAGCGAGAGCGGGGAAAGCGGCACAAAAGCCGAAGTCTGGCCGGGCTGAGTGGCGTAGTTCAACTGGGCGACCTGCTGGTCCCCCTGCAACGTCTGGCCTGCGGCCGCGGAGAGCGTCGCCAGCAGGGTGTTGGAGGCAACGACTTGGAGTTGCGCCAGACCAACCTGAGGGGAAGTTGGCTGGAGTGTGAGGCTGGTGAAGCGGTTGGTCGGCATGTTTAGAAGGAAGGAGACATTGGTGACCGCGCTGGCATAGACTCCAATCGGCACGCTGCCGCTGTCGCCAGCGCGAACGACCTCCGAACCCAGACTCAGGACAGTGTAACTGCCCAGCGCGATGAGACCGCCTTGTCCAATCAGGAAATCGGTGGTGAAATTCAGACTGAAGGTTTGTGATTCAGTAACGGAGGCGCCGAGGACTGAAGCGTTGAAAGCCTGGTTGCCAAGCGGCAAAAAGTTGGTGGCGCCCGAGGAGTCCAACAAATCACTCAAGCTGAAATAGACCTGGTTGCTGCTGATACCATCCCCAGCCACGGCCGCGAGGAGGCTGGGGGTGTTGCCGTTGGATAAGAGGACGATCGAACCGGAGGGGTCCAAGCCCGGGAGGCTGAACGCCAATTGGCGAGATTGGATGACAAATCCGCTTTCCCGTGCCGTGGTGGCGGAGGGCAAAGCCCCGGACGGGGGCCACACGGTCTGCCCTCCGGTGGAATTGGTCTCCTGCAATCTGAAATAGTAGGAAGTGTGCGGCAGGCAGCTGGACACTCGGACCATCGCCAGACCCTGGGCGGCGGTTTTTTGCCTTAGCACCGCGCGGCTTAGGCGCCGGTCGTACGCGTTCGTGGCGATCGGCGCACCCGTGTGCAGGGGATAGTATTCGATCCCCACTTGCCCGGCGAGGTTAGTTACGCCGTTCGCATCGGCAAACACGGAGATGCCGGGCGAGGCGCCGGTTGAGGTAAGCCACACCACCGAAAAGCTGCTGTGGGTGACGTTCACCACCGAGACGTTCGTAATCACCGGCGCCGCGGGGACCCCGACGCAAAGTAGTAGAAGGAGACCGCCGATTAATCGTGTTGCGCTCATGGGAATCAGCGAGTGTTCGGAAGGGTGGAAGGAATCATCGGTGTGCCGCTGCTGCTGCTGCGCTGACGACCCGGCTGTCCGTGACGATCCAGGGCGAGTTCCCCACCGGCGAGAATGGCGTAGCGTTTGATACCGTTTGCTTCGAGGGTGCGCGCCATGTCTCGGGCGGTGGCGTCACCTGTGTCAATGAGCACCAGAAGGGGCGGTACGGTAGCCGCGATTTTGGCTGTCTTTGGTGGCTTATCGAAGGGTGAGTGTGAAATGTCGAACCCTGGGAACTCCACCGCGAGGTCGGTCAGGGCCTCTTTTGACTGCACTGCCTGGGCGAAGGCGGGTTTCCGGGACACCTGAGATCCATCGGGCGATTGACGCATATCGACCAGCACGGCTTCACCCGGTTTGAGTGCCTTGAGATCGAGGCAGGAAATGTAGTGGGGAGTTTCCGCCTGGACTCCTTTGTGACGAGTCGTTTGAGCGTGGGCGCCTTCCCAGGCGGCGAAGCCACCGATGAGCAGGTCTGGCTTGATCCCCGGCTTGGCGGCAAGCGCGGCTGCGGCGGCGATATCATCGCGACCGAACCCATCCCCACACACCACGACCTGGCCAAGCGGAGGCAGTTGTTTAATCGCGCAGAGCGAGGCGGGGATGTTGATGGCGCCGGGGATGTGGCCCCGGGCGTAATAGGCGGGCAGGCGGACATCGATGACCGTGAGGTTGTCGCGCTTGGCCAATTCATGCTGCAGATCGCTCACGGTGACGGCCGGAAGGGGAGCGGTGGCGCCGGTCCAGAGCAGCAGAGCCAACGGCAGCGCGAAGGAGGAGAGTTTAAGGTGCGTCATGGGCTTAAGGAGAATGCGGGGTGAATGCGTTGACCGGGTTAGTGATATCCACCATGAGGACAGCGACGTTGGGAATGGGAAAATCGTTGCCGATGAGAGTCCCATCTAGCACTTCGGCAACCAGCCAGAGGCCCGACTGCGAGTCGAGCATGCGCACGGCGCGGGCATTGTTCAACCCAAGCTGGCGCAACAATTGGTAGGCGCTGTAGGCATCCGGAAAGCCGCTGTAGCCAAACACATTGGCGCCCGAAGCGAGGTTGAGCGGCGACGAATGATTCATGCCCAAATCCAGGACTTTCTGGCTGTCGAATTTAATGCGAAGGAAGGATCCGGCAACCAGGTTGAAATTCGTGGCTGCCGGCACGCCATTGATCAGCGTGGCCGTCTGACTGACCACTTGGGGGATCAACTCCGAATATGAGGTAACCGACTGCACGCCGTTGCTGGACCAGAGCGACAATAGCCCAAACGCGGTTTGAGCGTAAGTTGCCATGGCGTCGGTCACCGCCACGACATTTTGGTCGGCAAAAACCGGTTGGATCGCCGGCAGGCCTGCCGCGACGACACTCGATTGGCTCGCGATGGTCTCGAGCCAAATCACCTGGCCTTCTGCCAGGGTTGGCTGGCTCTTGAGGGTTGTCGTATGTGTCACGGTCACTGCGGCAAGGCTCGGCAAGTGGATAATCCGAGGATTTGGAGCTGCAGCACCCAGTGAGTTTTCCAGGCAGACCAGCCAAGGTCCGTTCAGGCGCGGTTGTGTCTCGTCCTCCGGCGTGTTGGTGATCCGAACCTCGATGTTGCGCAGAAGGTCATATCCATAAATATCGGATTCCGTGTTGCGGTTGTCCTGCCAGACGACCCAATTATCATAGATTGCCGGGTTGTTTTGGCCGAAGGGGTTGGTGGTCAGACGGCGGATATCGCCGCTCTCCAGGTTTTGGAAGTAAATCTCACCCGGTCCGGCATCGCGCCAATCCTGCCAAACCACGCGTCCGGCCTGGACGTCCGGAGTGACTTGATCCTGTGTAGAGGGATCAACTGAGAGGGTTTCCGCCGTGGCCAGGTTGTAGGCATAAACCTGCCACGAAGCGTTGTTCGTGGTATTGGGGCGGGCTTGATAGACGATCCACGGCCAGTCGATGGCCGGATTTACTTCATCCCAGTCGGGGGTAAAAGTAATCGCCTGGGGCCCGGCGGAACTAGTCAAATCGTTGCAGTAAATGTCCCAATCCCCGTCGGGTTGGCGGGCTTGCCAAACGACATAACGGCCGTCGGTCTTGGGATTCTCCTGGCTGAGGGTTTGGGTGCTGACGGGGATGATAGCGCCACCGCTGACGGTGAGGTCTCGCGCATAAATGGCCCAGTTCCCCGAGCTTTGGTCCTGCCAAACCGCCCATCGACCGCGCGCGTGGGGATTCTTCGGACCGCGCGAAGCGTCCGCCAGGCTGAAGTTGGTTGCGGACCACGCGGCGATCTGTGCCCACCCGACCATGAAGTTGGTTTCTCCCAGATGATCCATCAGCCTCACCCGCACCGTGTACCAACCCGGCGGTTGGATGACGCCGCCGTTGCTCCGGCCATCCCAGTTGAAGACTAGAGGAGTAGCGCCGATGTTGGTGAAAGCCATGCTGCGGACCAGACTTAGCGCGCTTTGGTCATAACCGTAGAGCGGGTTCACGGTCCAGGATAACGTCGTGGGGTTATTGCTCGCCTGGTATCCGCCGCTGGTCTTCCCGAGAACCCCGACGACATGTTGGCCGAGGGTGAGATTGGTCAGCGTGAGGGGGACGGCGATGACGGTCTCCGGCCGGTAGTAGCCATTATCAATGCTCCAACGGTAAGCCGTCACCCCGGCGCCGGAAACTGCGAGTTGCGCCTGCCCGCTTTGGGCGGGTGATTCCGGGGCGCCCGAGAGAACGGTTGGAGGAGCGGCGGGATCGATCACCCAACTCACCGCGGTCGCATTAGTCGGATCCAGGTAGGAACCGAATTGCGAGCGGCCAAGCACGGCGACCGTATTGGTTCCCAGCGGCAAGCCGGAGAGATTCAGGAGCGCGTTGACGGGTTGATCCGCGCTCCAGCCTTGGCCGTTGAGACTGTAGCTGTAGAAGTCAACGCCCTGGCCGGCCACGACCAGCGAGGCGGACGTTCCAGCTGTGGGGGAGGATGGCGTTCCCGCCACCGTGGCCCAGCCCACGGCGCCTTGGAAGATATCGATCTGCGCATCGACCTGAAGCGGATTGGCCAAAGCCTGAAAGGTGATTGGCAACATTGAGGGGCGTATGGACAGGGCGTCTCCGGAGGTGAAGATCGGCTGGGAGGGGACATTGAAGCTGGCAAAGCCGAGCGAACCAACGCCGGAAAGGGAAACAAGCGCCGTGTGGTTGGTCTCCTGGAGGCCACTTGAATTGGTGGCGTAATAGATTATTTGATGGACGCCAGCGGAGGTCAGACTGAACGGATAAGCCGGAACAAAAGGGCCCCCGTCCAAACTGTAGAAGACCGTGACCGGAGTGATGTCCTGCGAGACAAAGTACATCTGCGTAGCCGGTGTGACATAGTAAACGCCGCTTACCAAGGTTGAGGAGCCCGCGAAGAGCAGCGTGGTCACCGGCGGGTTTGTGCTCACCGGTGGGATGCCGTAGGTGACCGCGTAGGTGTAGGAGCCCGCGTCAGCTTTGTCGAAGATATTCAGGTAGAAATGCTCGAAGTTGTTGGTGGGCTCGTAATGGACGTTGGTCCAATAATTGTTCGGGTTGAGCACCTTGCCGTCTGATCGGACCACGGAAGCAATCGGACGCTTGGCCTGCTGCGGGTCATCCACCCGAACGTGCGTCCAGCCGAGCTGGGTTGCCGCCAGGCTGATTGTCAGCAGACTGTCGCTGTTGGTGACCTCTGCCGCGGTGGTGGAGACCACCGGCAGGACGCCGCCTTCGCTCTCAAAGAGGGAATCCGGCACCAGGTTGCCAAACGCATCGAACACGCCGTTGGTGTCGGCGAGAAAATCGCGGACATTGTCCCGTCCGGGCGTATCGTCCTGCACCTCATGCAGGAACAGGTAGGCGTTTAGCGACTTGATCAGTGAGGTTTTGCTGCCCCCCAGGTCCGTCGAGTGGGTGTAGGAGGCGTTGACCGACAGAAACGTACCGGAAATCGAAGCGATCATATCCCAAGCCCCCTTGGTGGCCCCTCCGGGCGGCAGGTCGCCGAGGTTCATAGTGAGGTTCGCACTCGCCAAGGCAGAATCGTTCACCCGCGAGCCCAACAGTTGGGCGATCAGCGGAGCATTCTGTTTGTTATCGACTATTTTGGGTTGCTGCGAGTTGATCGTGACGCTATGGGCGGTGCCATAGCCCACGTTCTCCACCAGGACGCCGAAGGTAAAGGGAATGGGGCTCTCCACCTGGGGCGTGAAGGGGTTGTCTCCCAGGACATCGCGTGGCTGAAAGTAAGTGATGCGGAATTGCGCGTCCGGACGGACATTGATCGGGGCGGGGAGTACCGCCAAGGTGGCCGCGGGAAGGGCGATGCCTCGCAGTTTGCCGCTCAACGCGGCACTGACGGAGTAACTGACGCCGCTCGGACTGGTTCCGCCCGCGCCCGCAGTCGGGACGATGAACCAACTGATCGTTGCGGTTTGCCCGATGTTGAGCACGCCGTCGCCCGCGACGCTGTTGATCCCCTGGAGAGTCGGCGCTTGGACAAAAAACAAGCTGGAGGCATCATTGGCCACGCCGTTGGTGGATAGCAACGGGTTTTCAAAGGTCAGGTTGGCGGCAAAATCGGTGATCGGATCGGTCGGATCGTTGTCCGTGATGGTCAACGTGGCGAGGAAACCGACCCGCTCCAAGGCCAATTGCTGAGAGATGACCATCTTGATTTGGGCGCAAATGCCCTGTTGCTGCTCTTGGGCCGAAGCGAGAGTTGGTCCCAGCAGCAGCCCGAGGATCACGAGGATGAACCCGGGGGAATTTCGCGGCGTCCGGAGAGGAGGGGCGATCATAGAATGCGGGATGGGGTGAATTGTGGTTCGGTTCATCGCGTCGCTCTTGGCAAAGTTTTTGCAGGTGCATTGGGCGCTTTGCCGCAGGCATCATGCACCAGCACACCGTTGACATAAAAGGCGTTGTCCCTGGCGAGGCTGAGGGTAAAGACATCGCTGGTTACGGTGATCCCCTCGTTTTGAGTTACGGTCAGGCGACGGCCCTGAGGGTCCGACAGCCAGTCTCCAACGGCCAGGTTTTGGGCGGAGGTCCATCCCTTCCCGTCCACCCAGAACAGGTGCTCCGCCGTCGCCGCGAGACGGCGTGGCTCCGATAAACTGGAGCCGGTGAACTGGATAATGCGCTGGCCGGCAGCGGTGGTTCGAAAGGTGCCGTTTACCGTCGCGATATTCCATGGGTTTGGTCCGGTGCGCACGATGTCGTTCGGGACGATGGCCGAGATGGGTTTGCTCGATCCGTCCGCCATCAGCACCGGTGAGCCAGGCGCGAAGCAGCCGTTTCCGGTGCCCGCGTCGGGCAAGGAAGACGGGCCTCCGGAACCACCGAAACCATCCCCTGGCCCCGAACCGCCTCCCCCCGAGCCGCCGCCCGAGCTGCTGGACGCCAGATTCGCCTTGATGCAATTGACCAAGGCAGCCACTGCCGTTGCCACGTCGCCACCGTTGGACATGCTCGAGGCCACCGGATCCTGCCCGACCGGGGTCTGCCCCACCCCGAGCGCTGCCGACAGCGCCGCGTCTTCCTCTTGATCGCTGTCGTCCGACTCGCACTTCGAGGTGCCCTCCATCACCGAGCCGATTCCCAACGTGGTTTCCGGGTTGTATGAGCCGCCAAAGGACCCGTTCAAACCTGGGATGCCGTCGCCGCAGTTGCTAAAGTCGCCGCCATCCTGGCGCACGTTCGGGCTGCCGCCCGTGCCGGACGGGGTATTGTAGGTCAGGGCAAATGGAACATCGACCGATTGCATCGGCAGCAACACCGGAATATACGTGATCAACGGCGTCAGTTCGGCGCCACCATTCTGCCGCCCCGTGATATTCACATCCGTGATTTGAATCAGTCCGTAGTTCTTGACGTTCACGACGAAATTGGCCTCGAACCCGGGCGTCGCGTCACTGAAATGGACGAAGGGTGGGTCCAGCACGATAACCGGGGCGGTCACATGAGTTTCGTAAGTCTGCTCCACCTTGACCTCATAGGTGTCCGTGAAGGGCACCGGCACCACCGTGAAGGTGATGCTCACTAAACTGCGCGACAGGCGGGTGTGTTGATACTGCGTTTGGTCCGCCACGATGTTGACCGTTCCCATGGTGCTCGAGCATCCTGCCGCAGTTACCTGCCAGTCCCAGACGCCTTCCTGCAGATTGGTGATCGTTACGAGCCCGTTGGTGTCAGTTTCAACCGGAGGAGGCTCGGTCAACAGCACGTCGCTGTGCAGTCGAACCGTGGCGTTCGGGACCGCCTGGCCGAGAATGTCGTCCACGAAGAATTGCACTCCCCCGGTCGAGTGCGACGTCACCAGCGCATAGACCTGCACGGGGAATGACGTGGCCGAGTTGGTGCCGGCAATTGTGATTACGTCCTGGTAGAATGCAAGCGGGGTTTCGGGTGGCGGAGAAAGGATGACCGTGAAAGTATTGGATTGGCCCTCGGCCAGGTCGGGTAGATGGATTAAACCGTCTGAACTGATCGGTAGATTAACCTGCATCCAGAGGGTGTTCGTCGGAGGCGTCAAGGTGACCCCGCGCAAATCGCTTAGCCCGGTATTCATCACGGTTATTTGTGCGCTGCGTTGATCACCCCGATTGACGCTGGCTTCGAGGTAGCCGCTGGCGGGGTTCGCCACCGAGACCACGGGAAGCGCCGGCATCAGCGTCACGGTGCCCACAAATGTCAGGGCGGCGCCTTCGGCGCTGCTGAAGGCGTATTCCACGATCAGCGCGTCCGGCGCGGCGAGGGCGGTGGAGAGTTGCAGATTGATCTGCTTGCGCTCGTTCGGCTGGAGAAAGGCGTCTGCCGAACTCAGATTCGTGCCCGTGACACTGGCAACCGGGATACGATTGGTGCCGGACATCTGGTAGGCGTTGAAACTGCAGGACAGGCCTGTCAGCAGCAGATCCCCGGGGTTGATGAGTTGCAGCGTGAAGTTGAAGGTGTCGTTTTTCGACATTGTGATGTTCGCACCCGATGGCGTGCAATACATCCGATAAACTGCCGCCGAGGCTTGATTCAACTCATCGACCACTAGGGGGTTCGCTGCCCAGATCGTGAGCAACCCCGCGAAACCGAGCGGCGGATCATACGTGTACTGGTAGTTGCCGCTGCTATCGGTCGTCACCGGTACGAACCAACTGTGGCCGCGCGAGGCGAATCCGATATTCAACGCCGCGTTGGCCACCGGCGCTCCGCTGGTGGTATTGACCGCCTGGCCGGTGATGACGATGGCATCGTCGTTGGCGTAGGTCAGCTTGTCCGTTTTGGCTGTGCCATAATACGGTGGCTGAGCCAACCCAGAGGAGATCATGCGCCCGGTCAATGGGCCCGAGGCCACTTCATTGGGAGTGCCGAATTGGTTGTAGATGGTACCGGCGACGGCCTCGAAAATGACGTTGGTGGCGCCTCCCAATGCCGCCGGCACCAACACGTTCGGAACCGTGAAACTCAACGTTGCGCCTGCCTTCACGGTGGCATACGCCCGCCCGTCCGGAAGGAAGAATGTGCCCGGCGGGGTGCCCTGGAACGGAGTGCGGCTTACCTCTTGGCCCAAGCTGTTCAACACCGAGATATAAAAGTCCCCGGGCGACGCGCCAGAGTCGCGCGAGACGATAAATTGGATATCCACATAGCCCGGGTTATGGACTTGAACCTGAAAGGAGTTCAGACCGCCGGCCAGCGGCAGTTGGTTTGCCGCGAGATCAATCTCCGGGTCGCGCAACGGACTGGGGTAAACGGTGAAGGACTTCTCGTAATTGACTTGGCTCCCCTGACTGTCGGTCTGTTGCGCGACCACGATTTGCACCGTTTGGGTGGCTAGCAGTGGCGGTTCCGGGACTACAAAGGTCAGTTCCATCGCCGTTCCAGCGACCAGGTTTGACGTCACGGTCTGCGTTACGGTCAACAGGTCGAGGCCTGGAATCGTCCGCGTGAGGTTTACCTGGGCCAACTGCGGGATCTGGGCGCCGTTCGGAACGGTGACTGAGGCCTGGTATTGATCAAAGTAGTCCGCCAACACCGGTTGATTGGTTCCCGTCCCGGCCGGGTTCACCAGCAGATCGAGGCCCAACGGGTAAACGTTCACTGAGCGAAACGGGCTCTCCTGTCCGGCCTGGTTCACCGCCGTCACCGCATATTGCGTCACCCCGGAGAGCGCCAGGTTGTCGCCGTAATTGTTCGTCGCTAGGATTGACGTGTTTTGCTTGATCCCGTTGCGATAGAGATTGAAACCAGAAGTTTGCGGGTCAGTCGCCGACCAATTCAAGAGCACAGGTTGGCCGGCGGCCACCATCACCGAGAGGTTGTTCACCGGCCCAGCCAGCAACTGCAGCACCGCCGGCGCGCTGGGATTCTCATTGCCAACGGCGTCCACCGCCGCCACGACGTACGTATTCGTTCCCTTCGGAGGGTAATCCACCACCGGTGCCAGGGATGTGGCGGCGGCGATCCCGGTCCCGTTTCGATAAATCCTGTAGTGGTCTGGAAGCTCCCCGGAGGGCTGTTGCCAGGAGATTAGTACGCCGCTGCTCGCTAACGCAGCCACGACATTGACAGGCGCCGGCGGCGGAGTTCCGTCGGCCACCGCAACGACCACATTCGACAAGCCGCTTTCCGCGCCGAGCCGGCTGGCCGTCACGCCGTACCGGTAAGCTCCATCGCTCGGAGGCATATCGACCGTCGAGGTGCCGCCAATGTTGTCCATGACCAGGACCGTGGGCGCGACCAGGTTCGTGCCCGGCTGGCGATAGAGACGATAAGTCTGCGCATTGCTGCTGACATTCCACGCGAGCTTGATTTGCCGGCCCGGCAGACTCTGGGCCACCAGCCCCAACGGCGCAGCCGGCGGCGAGGGCAGAGCGGTATTGTAGAGTTCGAGCTGGCTTCCAGAAACCAGATTACTGCCGAGGTTGCCGGCGGCATCCAACACGCTCAAACTGAACTGGCCGAAACCGGAACCCATTGCGGGCGTGACGGGCAAAGTGCCACTCCAATTGCTTCCCGCGCCGCCGAGGGTGATGATCACGCCGGGGCCTTGAGGCGGCCTGAAACTCAATGCGGGTGGGGCTCCGGGGCGCGCCAATTCCGTTAAGGCCAGGGTCACGACCACATTCGGGCTGTTGGTGCTTTGAATCGGCGCGGGTGGTGTTGTGGTGATGGCTCCAGAGGGGGGCGTGGTATCGAAAACCAACTGCGGTCCGCCGGGCGTCCCGGTGAAGACGTTGCCGACACGATCTTGCGCGGTAGCCTGGACTTCGACTGCACCCGAGGATGTTCCCGGCCCAACCGAGAAAGCCGTCTGCCATGTGTTAAGAGCCACGTTGGTCAGGCTTAACAAGATGGGCGAGTAAGCGCCTGCGGGTCGGAAAGTCAGCGAGGGCGCGACCGCCAAGGGTTCACTCGAACTCAGGATGACGTTCAACAGGGCCACGCCCACCGGCGGCGTGGGGTTGTAGGAGACCGTCAGCGTTGGCGGTGTGGAATCATAGACGGTGGACACCAGGGGGGAAAGCGGGCTGGCGTTGCCGGCGGTGTCATAGCCCACCACGCCGAAGTAGTAGGTGCCATCGTGAATCGCCTGCAACTTGTAGAAAGTCGAGGATAGCGAAATGGAATGCCCGGTGGCCTGGTTGGTGGAGGTGAAAGGCGCGTTTGCCCAGAACAGTTGGTAGGAACTCGAAGCCTTGCCGCTTTGAGGCAAAGCCCAACTCAAAGTTAAGCCTTCCCCCGGAGTATAGAACGGCGCATTCATGGACAGTGCCGCGGGTGGAATAGTCTCGACCGTCAATAGGCGGCCAACGGAAGGAGTGGTGCCGGTGCTGTCGGAAGCAACCGCCACCAGCAGATTGTCGCCCTCGGCCAACGGAGCGTTGGTTACCGCGAAATGGCCGTCGGAATCGGCGGTGAGCAAGGCCAGGACCTCCCCGTTCCGCGTAAGCCGCAGGCCAATGCCCGGTTCGGCGAAGCCTAGGATCGTTGCTACGTTGGTGGTGAGGATAGCGCTGGCGGCCGGTTGCGTGATCACCGGCGCTGGCGGCGGCGTGATGGCGATGATCACTTGGTTTTCCAAGGTAGCCACGTTTCCAGCATTGTCGCGCGCCAGCATCTCCACCTCATGCGGCGCGTTGCCGAGTGAGCGCACGTCCAAGTGCCGTGAGAGATTGCCGCCCGAGTTCGTGCCCCATAATACGCCATCAACATTTAACTCCACATCGAGCATCCCCAAGACGGCTGTCGCCGCACCCGTCACCTCCACAGGCCGGGACAACGTTTGCCCCTGGCTCAGGCTGAAGCTCTGGATCACAGGACCGCCGGTGGCGTAATTCACATCCAGCTCCAAGGGCGTGTTCGTTTGCCCGGTGACGCTGCGATACTGGGCGTAGATCCGTTTCAGGCCGCCGCCCGGAGATAGGGGGAAAACGGTGTAATTAGTGAAGGGTGAGAAAAACACCCCATTGAAGTTCACATCCTCGCTAAGGCGCATCGCGTCCGCAGTGCGGCAGGCCAGGTGCAGGTTTACCGAGGGGGTGCCGATGATGGCCACACCGTTGGAAACGCCGATGGCCGGGGTGAGCAACGGCTCATAGGTAAGGATAGGATCTGGTGCGACGTTGCCACCCAATTTAGCCGCCAGGTTTGTTGCCACGGTCGTGCCCCACCAAACGGAGCTGGCGTTCATCGCCGGGGTACCGGAGGCCACAGCGTTCGTGGTGTTGTTGAGGATGACAGAGTTTTCAATGGTGAGCGCCGACGTGTCCGATTGTGATGTCCCCACGAGGTTGGCGGTGAGCAAGGCGTTACTGGTCGTCAACACCGCGCCATTTTGCAAACCCAGGCCCCAGGGAGCGTTATGGCTGGCGGTGAAGGCATCCACTAAGGGCGTGCAGCCACTAATCGTCAATCCGCCGCCATAACGGATGTCGACGAAACGCAATACCGAAGCTCCGGCGCCCACACTGAGCGCCACACCGTTCCAGTCCCCAACCGCGGGTGCGTTACCGGGCGTGTCGTTGAGGGAATCGAGGAGGATAGGCGCCAGTGCGGTTCCGTTGGCGACCAGGCTGCCTTGGAGCACCGTCAACCCGCTTCCGGGCGTGAACAACAGGGTCGTGGAAGGCAGGATCGTCAAGGTGGCGTTGCTCGTCACCACGATGCTCTGATAGATGTTCACCACGCTGGGTGTGGGGCCGCCGATGGAAGTATTGACCCCAATCACGCCTGCAAATGGGTCGCTCCACTGGATGGTGGTGACATTCGGGTTGAACCCGTTGGTGCCGTTGAACCCAACCACGGCGAAGTGGTAGGACCGAGTGCGGTCCAGTCCGTCCACCTGGTAGGACCGAATGTCCGCGCCGACGGTGGCGGCAGGGGTCAGCCCGCTTACTGAGCCGAAGTCGGCCTCGGCGTAGTAAATCCGGAAGCCGGCAAACCCAAACAAATTCGCCGTGTTGTAGCCGTCCCAAGACAGTCTGGTCGAGGAACCGCCAATTGGTGTTTGCTGGAAACTCACCGCTGGCGGGATGCTGCTCGGCAGAATGAAACTAATGGGTGAGACCAAATCAAGACTGTTGCCAACGGCGTCGAAAGCCTGGATGGCGGCATAATACACGGTGTCCAGTGAGAGTCCGTTGAACTGGTAGTTGCGCGCGCCTGCGCCGAGCACGCCGTAGGGTAACATCCCCGCAACCGAGGTGAAATTCGTCGTCTGCAGATAAACCCGGAATCCGCTCAGATCAGCCGGGGCGGCGTAGCCGGTCCAGCCGAGTTCCGCTGAGGGCCCCTGCGCATTCGTGGACAGGATACTCAGCGCCGGCCGGGGCGGCGGGGTGGCGTCCACGATGATGCCGATCGGATTGGTCGTGGCCAGCGTCAAGCCCAGCAGGTCCTCTGCCCCGGACACGAACAACTGGTTCGTGCCGTCCATGCCGGCCACAAAGGTAATAGGCGGCGTCCGATACGTGTCGTTTGGCAAGCTGGTTTGACTCCATGCCCCATTGGAGCCGACGAATGCCTGGAGAGACGAGGCCTTATTCGTTAGACTCACCAGAGGCATCGGGTTGGTAGCCATGCTCCGATCGAACTGAAGCGTGAGGATAAAGTTGGTCGTCGCGGGCACGGGGGTGACAAAGTTGGCCGTGACATTGGTCAGAAGCGGCAGGATGGTCCGCGAGTTGTAGGCCGCCACATATTGCAGATTGGTCGCATCCAGTGTCGAAAAGGTCTTGCTGAAAGAGGCCTGGGCGCTGACGGGGGTGTTGCTGAGGCTGTACTGTTGGAAGGTATAGATGTAGGGTGGATTCGTTAGTGCAGCGGGCGCGATGAACTCCGCTGTCTGGCCGTTGGTGTAGGTTCCGCCGCCCGCAACCGAGGTCAAGTTAACCGGCGAAGTCGCCAGAGTCACCGTATGGAAGAGGTTTGCCGCCGAGTAATTGGCGGCGAAGGCATGATTGCCATAGACCACCGTATTCAACGTCAGGTTTGTGCCAACGACGTTCGTACCTTCGGTCCAGAAGTTGAAGGTGTAGCCGAAGATCGGCTGTGCCGTCAACTGGCTAGTGGCGCCAAAGTAATAGGAGCCGGCGCCCACTATTGTCCCGGCTCCGGTGGGATTGTTGGTGGCGCTGATCGTGAAGACCGGCAGAGTGAAATTAGCCGTCAGCAACCTATCTCGCCCGGCTGCGAAGGTGTAATAGTTGTTGGTGGTCTGCACCACGCCGTTTTCCGTCCAACTCGTGAAAAGGTAGGGTAGCGGGTTGGTGCTGGCCGTGGCCAGTACGGTCACGGCTGCCCCGGGCGCGAAGACACCGCCGCCACCCGCTAAGCCGGCGCCGGGTGGGCTGACGGTGGTCGAGATGTAAAAGGTCGGGCCCGTGTAGGGCTGGACCGTGAAATTGACCACCTGGGTGGTATTGGTCACGGTTACGACCGAGTTGGTCACGGTGTTGTAACCACGCGACGGCAACCCCTGGAGTCCAACCTGAAACACGCCATTCGAAACGCCCAGGGCAAAATTCCCAGCCGAGTCCGTGAGCCCACTGACGTAAAAATTATCGGTCGAGAAAGCGAAGACCGTGAGATTGGTTATGCCGTGGCCGAGATTGTCCGAGACTTTTCCCACGATTTGCCCTGCCGTCGGGCTGTTCGACACCACCGCCACGGTCAGGGCGGAAGCATTGTAGGCCAGTTGCCAGGCTTGCCCCGCTGCCAGGGGCACGAGGTTGAGATTCTCGAACGACCCGGTCTCCGAACTGTAGCTAAGCAGCCTGATGGAATCACCGATCGCTGGTGTGTAACCGTTCAACAAATTCAACTCCAGGGTCCCATCCAGATTCACGTTGCCCGAGATGGTCACGGCGGGCGGGGCACTCGTGCCGCTGACGCCGAAGGTCACCGTCGCGCCCGTTTGCGTATAGGGCGGAGCGCCGCTAAATGACACCGTTCCGCTTTCCGCATCTAGTTCACCGGAATTGGAGAAGGCAACCTTTATTGAGGTCGTGCCGGTGCCGGTGGATTTGCGCACCGTGCCCGCGTTGTGAAAATAAGCGCTGTTGGTCCCGCAGTAGCCCCGGTCGTTGTAGAGGCTCTGGTCGCTGTGAATATTCCACAGCGAACCCGCCAGGTTTTCAATCAAACCGGAATAACCCCAGCAGGTGGAGTTCTGCACGTCCAGGTCGCCGCCCAGCCAGTTCACCGTTCCGGCGTTGGTGAGCGCGTTCTGCAGATACACCGTGCCGTTGATGTTCATCACCCCGGTGCTGGCAATCGTCAGGGGCCCGCTTAAGGTGCCTCCGAGCCAGTCGAACGTGCCGCTGACCGCGTTGGTGCCGCCAAGGGTCATGCCGTTGAGTATCAGGTTGGTGATGGTCCCGCCCTGGAAAGCCGGTCCCAGAACCAGGGTGCCGCTGGTGGTCTGCAAGTTGGGAATGACGTCGTTGAGCAGTGAGAGGGTTCCTCCAGTGAACTGGAATGCTCCCGCGCCACTGAGGGTAGGCGCCCCGGTTCCAGTGTAGTTACCGTTGAAGTTGATCGTTGCCCCCGCCGACGCGTTGAAGGCGCCGTCAATGACCCCGCCTCCGGTGAAGGCAAACGTCCCTTGCGCGCCCGCCACCGTGCCGGAATTGGAGAAAGCAATGCTGATGGAGGTCGTGCCGATGCCGGTGGATTTGCGCACCGTGCCCGCGTTGTGAAAAAGTGCAGTAACCGTCCCGCAGTAGCCCCGGTCGTTGTAGAGGGTCTGGTCGCTGTGAATATCCCACAGCGAACCTGCCAGATTTTCAATCAAACCGGAATAACCCCAGCAGGTGGAGTTTTGCACGTCCAGGTCGCCCCCGAGCCAGTTCACGGTCCCGGCGTTGGTGAGCGCGTTCTGCAGATACACCGTGCCGTTGATGTTCATCACCCCTGTGGTCGCAATTGTCAGAGCACCACTGAGGGTGCCTCCGAGCCAGTCGAACGTGCCGCTGACCGTGTTGGTGCCGCCAAGGGTCATGCCGTTGAGCGTCAGGTTGGTGATGGTCCCGCCCTGGAAAAACGGTCCCAGAACCAGCTTGCCGCCGACGGTCTGCAGGTTGGGAATGACGTCGTTGAGCAGCGTTAGGGTTCCCCCAGTGAACTGGAAGCTTCCTGCGCCCGAGAGGATAGGCGCCCCAGCACCCG
>Ga0316217_10001221_pt1 | contig 34342 bp, 21 predicted proteins | sample 1anoAmetaG_FD_203633 | JGI IMG/M metagenome (GOLD analysis project Ga0316217, IMG submission 203633) | Freshwater microbial communities from Trout Bog Lake, Wisconsin, USA - 1anoA | ecosystem: Environmental > Aquatic > Freshwater > Lake > Hypolimnion/Profundal zone | place: USA: Wisconsin...
CTAATAGTAGGTACCGGCCAATGCAGTCTTGATAGATTCGGTATTAGTCAGCAAATTCAGTTCCTGTTCTATATCTTCCAGTTCATTTTCTTTAAAAGCAACTTCATTTAGTTCATCCAGTAGAAACTGCTGATATTCGGCTTCCTTCTGAAAGTCGTTCTTCTGATGCAACAATTCATTTAACTGCAACTTAGTCTGTTGCCATTGTTTAAAGCTTTGCTGATAGAGTTGTAAAGGTTGTTCATTCCCCGCCAAAGCATCTATCACCTGGCGTTGAAATTCATCGTTACCCAGTTCCAGTGTATCGAACTGCTGATGAAGGTTCACCAGTAAAGATGCCAGAACTTTAATCTGTGTAAGGGTAGCAGGCGTATCATTAATAAAGGCCCTTGATTTACCATTCACTGCAATCTCCCTTCTGATGACCAGTTCAGCATCTATATCAAAATCATTTTCCTTCAGAAAGGCCAGCGCAGCATGGTTGCCTTCCATCTGAAAACTGCCTTCCACCATACATTTCTTTTCGCTGAATAATAAAACTGAAGCATCGGCTCTCTGCCCTAAAATCAATCCAAGAGCACCTATCAGGATACTCTTTCCGGCACCTGTTTCGCCTGTAATAATGTTTAATGATGCTGAAAAATCAATTTCAACCTCTTCTATTATGGCGTAGTTCTGTATATATAATCGAGTTAACATTATTGTAGCTGTTTTGCAAACATAACAAGCAATGTTATTGTATAAAAATATCTTTATAGAAAAGGGGGAAATAGATCGGGAGAATACATCGTGAGGCGTGAGTATCGTGAGTCGTGAAAATACATCGTGAGAAGTAAGAATACATCACGACTCACGACTCACGACTCACGCTGTATTACTTTAAATCGTACTCATACAGCGGATCGATATGAGTATTTGGTTCCATTTCGAAGATTGGATTTATGATACCATCGTTCAAACCATATACCCATCCGTGTAAATGCGGCCGGTTATCGTTCTTCCAGGCTTTCTGCACAATAGAAGTTTTAGCTACATTCATTACCTGCTCCTTTACATTCAGTTCCACTAAACGGTCGGCCCGCAGTTTCTGATCTTCTATTGCATCCAGTTCTTCGCGATGAAGGCGGTAAACATCTTTAATATTCCGAAGCCATTTATTGATAACACCCAGATCCTGATTGGTCATGGAAGCCAATACCCCACCACAACCATAATGTCCACAGACTATGATATGTTTCACCTTCAGTATCTCCACGGCATATTCCAGCACACTGGCGAAGTTTACATCGGTATGTACCACTACATTGGCAATGTTTCGGTGAACAAATATTTCGCCCGGCTGTGTACAGGTAATTTTATCGGCAGGCACACGACTATCACTACATCCTATCCAAAGGAATTCAGGCTGCTGAAGACCTTCCAGTCTCTTGAAATATCCCGGATCTTTGTCCACCTGATCTTTGGCCCAGGCTTTGTTTTCCTGCAATAATTTTTCGTAAACTGTCATCGTTAATTAGTTGTTCAGTATAATAAATACAGGAGATAGGAGTCAGGAGACAGGAGTCAGGAGAATACAAATTTGCTAATTAGCTGATGTGCTAATGAATACAAAATACAATTTGTATTTCTTCTGACTCCTGTCTCCTGTCTCCTGTCTCCTCTCTTTTAAATATTCAATCCACCGCAGGTGCTGATTACCTGTCCGGTGATATAACTACTTAAATCGCTGGCTAAAAACAAGGTAGCATTGGCTACTTCTTCAGCTTTACCAAAACGACCTAAAGGTATCTTCTTCAAAAACTCATCACTTGCCGCACCTTCTTTCAGATAATGGGTCATATCGGTTTCTATAAATCCTGGAGCAATGGCATTGCAACGGATATTACGACTTCCAAGTTCATGTGCTATAGACTTGGTGAAACCAATGATACCTGCTTTACTGGCTGCATAACTGCTTTGTCCGCCATTGCCTCTGATACCAATAATAGAACTCATATTCACAATACTTCCACTCTTTGCTTTCATCATTGGACGGATCACCTGCTTGGTCATATTAAATACACTTTTCAGATTAATATCCATCACTTCATCCCATTGTTCTTCGGTCATTCTCAACAAGAGATTATCCTTGCTGATACCCGCATTATTCACACAAACATCAATGTTCCCGAAGTCTTTCAATACATCGGCAACGAATGTTTCGCATTGCGCAAAATCACCAGCATTGCTTTTATAAGCCTTGGCTTTTACACCTAAAGCAATAAGTTGAGCCTCCAGTGCAGCGGCTTTTTCGGCACTGCTATCACTTACATACGTAAAGGCTATATGGCTGCCTTGTTCTGCTAATTTTAATGCAATCGCTGCACCAATTCCACGGGCAGCTCCGGTAACAATTGATACTTTATTATTCAATAACATAATCAGAAATTTATGCAATAGTAATAATTATACCGCATTCAGGAGACAGGAGACAGAATACAAGGAGACAAGAGTCAGGAGGAAGGAGTATGGAGAATGCAAAAATCGACTAATGATGAATGCAGGGAACTGTATAATTTTGCTGAAAGAATATTATTTATGAAACAAATACTCATCATACGACATGCTAAAAGCAGCTGGGACAATTTTCTACAGAAAGATTTTGACAGAACATTGAATGATAGAGGAATGCGTGATGCACCGGCAATGGCTAAACGTATAGCTGATATAGGTATTAAGATAGATGCTTTTGTTTCCAGTACTGCTGTAAGGGCTTTTACTACGGCTACTTTCTTTGCCAAAGCTTATCAACAGAAAACAAAGGATATTATTGCTGTTCCTGAACTATATCATGCAGGTGAAGAAACATTTTATAAAACCATCCGTAGTATGGATGACCAATATGATTCAATTGCTATATTCTCGCACAACCCCGGGATTACCAACTTCGTCAATACATTATGTGAAACAAAGATTGACAATATGCCTACCTGTGGGATTTTTGCTGTAGAATCTTCTATTGATAAATGGAAGGACTTTACAGAAGACAATAATCAATTTCTTTTTTTCGATTATCCTAAGAACCTTTCTTAGACTTGATTATAAGGGTTAAATTACTGATGGCTGATTGCAGATAGCCAGCATTCTTTTCTAAATCCATATCAGGGAAAATATAATTAAGCTTTTCAGATTGTGTTATAGATTCCTGCAGATTAAATTTATCCTGATCCACGGTATATGCCCAATGTTTCTGAGCCCAAATTGCAGCAAGGTATTCCTGTTCTGTTTGTGCAGGAGTTGGCACCAGTATCAGCTTCTTTTGCAGACCAATCATTTCCATTAAAGTAGTATAACCACCCCGGCTGATAATTATTTCACTATCCATTATTTTCTGTATCAGATCATTGCCAGGCAGATGATTGAAACAGGTTACATTTTCGGGAATCGATAAAGGTGTTTGTTGTGATGGAAGTCCACGAACAAGGATAATTTTATATGGAAGATTAACTATATTATTCAATACTTTCTGTTCCAGAATGGTTCTCTGAGGCTCGGGGCCTGAAAGGATAATGCAGCATTTATATAGAGGTTCTTTATTCTGAATATCATTCTCCAACCAGCGGGAAAGCAGACCAATATATTTAACCGGAAATGAAGGCATTGATGCAGGATGAGACAATCTTCCTGCAAGATTTAATTCTCCGGGAAGATCAGGAACCCAGCATTCTGTAAAGGGTTTTATCATACCATAATGAATCTTTCTGATAAGGTTTTCAGAAAGGCTATTGCCGGTGATAATATTCAACTGATGCGTAATAAGTACCGATGGAACAGATGGATGATATAAACCATAGCGGTTATCGCTGATGATCAGATCAATGGGATTTGATTTTGCAAAATCACTCAGCCATTTGTGTTCCTTCTTTACAGATTTACGGAAGGAAGGAAGTTGTGATAATAGTTTAAGCCTTGTGCCAGTCTTTCCTGAAGCATATTGTATGTTGTATCCTTCTAAATAAACAATCTTATTATCGGGGAATTCTATTTCGAAAAACTTTTGCTGAGTATGGTTTGCGGCTATTATGACATTATATCCCTGTTTATGTAATGCACGGATGATTGGCACGCAACGGGTAGCGTGTCCAAGACCCCAATCGAGGGGTGCAACTAAAACGGTATAAACTTTAACTTCTTTCAAATACAGTTGTTTGAAATTTTATGCCACTATTACCTTTAATTTGTGGTATGAAACAAAAGAACAGAATAATACTGGCAATACTCATTGCAATTTCTGTAGCAAATGTAAGTTGTGGGATATTTGGTAAATCAAATTACCAGAAACATTGCATGTGCCCTGTTTACCGTACAGGGAAATATTAGGAAAGGAAGAGTAGTTTCAGTTACTGTTTTCCTTTATTCTGGCAGGATTCCGATTCTTATATATTGAACTTTGAAGAGCAACAATAGTTGTATGTATATATTTTATTCAAATTCATTGTTTATAGTGTATTTCATTGGGAAATAAGTAATGAAGAAGGCTCATATCAATTTAATGATGTTCTATACCAATTCAAAGACGCTTTATCAAGAATTAAAGATGGCTTATCTTAGTTTAATAATGCTCTATATTACTTCAATGTGGTTTAATCTAGAATTAAAGATTCCTTATCCAGGTTTAATGATGCTTTATCTCAGTTTAAAGATGGCTTATCCAGAAATAAAGATGCTCTATCCAGAAATAAAGATGCTCTATCCAGAAATAAAGACGCTCTATCCATGTTTTTTGGGGTGAACAAAAAACATTGACAATGTGTGAGTTAGAACGTTTTTCCTCCTAAATCTATTTTTTAGAAGTTAAAGTGAAATTGCCTTACATCTGGTGGAATTTATTGACTGTATTACTATAATATTATAAAATGAATAGCCATTTTTATGGATCTGGTTCTATTAAGTTAGCTTGTATTGTCTTTCTTTGGTTTGGATAATATTGTTGTCAACGCCTCATTAAAGTACAATTTAAAATAATACTGAATTTAAGATGGAACCTTTTTTATATATAAAAATTATACTCCTTCAGACTAAACCATAATGAGATGACAATAAGAAAATTGACATCGGGACTAAATTGAATTTACTATCGGTAATTGTTCTTACAGATCAAAAAACTGTATTTAAGAAAAAGATGCTTATGTTTATACTATCAATTACATTATATCATTTTCAAATCATTGATTTTTAAGACAACCTGATTTGTAAAGATTGCATTTTCCCTTCTTGTAAAAAATAAATTTGAAAATATTACATGTATATACATATATTTGCATTATGAAGCTGGAATTAGCTATTAAAAGCAACAAGTTTAAGAATAATAATCACAAAGCAGCATTGAACATTTTACATACTGCCTGGTGGTTGAAATCTACTACGGCTAAGGAGCTAAAAGAATACGGGCTTACACACGAACAATACAATGTACTGAGGATACTGAAAGGAAAGCATCCTGATCAGATGTGCGTGAAAGATATAGCATCGAGGATGATAGAGAAGAACTCAAACGTACCAAGGATTATAGACCGGTTAGTGATAAAGAAACTGGTGAAAAGAGCTACTTCGGATATTGATAAAAGAGAAACAGTAATGAACATTACACAAGCCGGCATTTCGATACTGGAATCGTCTACAGTCATCCTGGATAAAACAATGGATAGTTTGATTGATTTAACTGAAAAAGAAGCTACTATACTGAACGAATTATTAGAGAAAATAAGAACAAAGGAATTATAACCTTTTTTTTGAATTATTACATGTATATACACATATTAAAATATATAAAATGAAAAAGATACTTTACACTGCAGATTCAAGAGGCCATGCAGATCATGGCTGGTTAGATGCACATCACAGTTTTAGCTTCGGAAATTATTATGATCCTGAAAGGATTCATTTCGGAATGCTGAGAGTGCTGAATGATGATATAGTACAAGGTGGAATGGGTTTTGGAATGCATCCACATGATAACATGGAAATCATTACCATTCCATTGACAGGTGCCCTGGAACATAAAGATTCCACCGGCGGGCATGGTGTAATAAAACAATATGACGTTCAGGTAATGAGTGCCGGTACAGGATTGTATCACTCAGAGTTTAACCATAGTAAAACAGATTTAGTAAACCTATTACAAATATGGGTATTTCCTAAAGAAAAAGGCATTAAACCAAGATATGATCAGAAGACCTTTCTGCCTTCTGAAAGAGAGAATAAGTTACAAACTATAGTTGCTCCTGATAGTACTGATGCACTTACTGTACATCAGGATACCTGGTTTTCGTTAGGAAAGTTTGAAGCTGGAAAAACAACAGACTATACCATTAATAAAAAAGGGAACGGAGTTTATCTGTTTGTAATAGAAGGTAGTGTAACGGCTGGAGAACAACTACTAAACAAAAGAGATGCCCTGGGCATTTATGATACAGATGCAATCAGTATCACATCTACTACCGATGCGGAATTTTTATTGATAGAAGTTCCAATGAACTAATTATTTAATCATCATTTATAAACATTACAATTATGTCAGTTTACAAAATCGACGCTGCGCACAGCGAAATCAATTTCAAGGTAAAACACCTTATGATCACAACAGTTTCAGGAAGCTTTCAAACATTTGAAGGAACCATGGAAGCAGAAAAGGAAGACTTTTCTGATGCTACAATCAACTTTAGTGCAGATGTGAATTCCATCTCGACCAACAATGAACAAAGAGACGGTCATTTAAAGTCTGATGACTTCTTTGGTGCTGAAGCATTTCCTACATTAACCTTTAGTTCAACTTCTTTTGCTCCTAAGGGTGGTGATGAGTATGCCCTTACAGGTGATATAACCATTAAAGGTGTAACTAAATCGGTAGTATTAAATGTAGAATTTGGAGGAAATGCAACCGATCCATGGGGACAGGTAAAAGCCGGGTTTGAATTAAGCGGAAAGATTAACCGTAAAGATTTCGGTTTAAGCTGGGATGCAGTAACTGAAGCAGGAAATATTATGGTAAGTGAAGAAGTAAAACTTATTATGAGTGTTCAATTAATCAAACAATAAATAAACTTGCTTCTGCTTAAAAATGTGGATTATACTCGTGAGTTACGTGAGTCGTGAGTCGTGATAAATACATCTAATAATTGCACATTTATAACATGAGTGAAGTATAATAAAAAATAAAAATAAAAAATATGTTCAAACAAATTCCATCATACCTGTTAGCAGTTGTCTATCTGGTATTCGGTTTAAATTTTTTCTTACATTTTATACCAATGCCAGCACCAACAGGTGAAGTGGCTACCTATTTTGGTATACTATTTACAACAAATTATCTTTTAGTGGTAAAAATACTGGAAATCAGTTGTGCCGTATTATTGTTTATACCAAAGACAAGGGCATTAGCTTTATTGCTTATAGCGCCTATAACTGTCAATATTTTATTGTATGAATTATTGATAGCAAAGGCACCGGGAATAGGGGTTATTTTACTGTTGGTTAACACATTAGCTATAGTTTTTAATAAGGATTCTTATTTGGGAATCATTAAACAAAGCAAATAAATCCAAAAGATTAAAAGAGGGGCATTACTTTAGCCCCTCTTTTTAAATAATATAGTTATGAATATTGCAATTGTATCGGGCAGTCCGAGAAAAGAAAGTATTACACATCGAATAGCCCTGCATCTTCAACAGAAGTTATCTGAAACAGGACATTCTATCAGTATTATAGATGTAAGAGCGCATGATTTACCGCTTTTACAAACTGTATTTTCTACTATTGAAAATACACCAGAAAAGTTTAAACCTCTTGCTGAAAAGATGTTTGCTGCAGACGCTTTTGTGCTGGTTACACCTGAGTATAATGCCGGGTATTCACCTGCATTACAGAATTTGTTTGATCATTTTCCTAAACAGGCACATAAAACATTTGGAATTGTTACGGGGTCTGTAGGTGGACTAGGTGGAATGAGAAGTACCCAACAATTATTTTTACTGATAGCAGGATTGTTTGGTATTGCCTCTCCACACATGCTGGTAACTCCGTTTATGGATAAGAAGTTTGATTCTGAGGGTAATCTGCTTGACGAAGCATTTGCGGGCGCTATAAACAACTTTGTAAAGGAGTTTATATGGCTTGCTGAGAGAGTGAAAGGATAGATCAGTAGATAGGAGATAGAATACAGGAGTCAGGAGAATGCAAAGTATTGAATGATTCAGGACAGTATCTGAAGATATACTAATGAAATTAAAAGCCTTCCGGAAGTAAGAATCCTGAAGGCTATTTTATTTTTTAAATGAAGACATAAAAACAATCGGGGAAAACCACGAAACGATCGGGGGTCTGTATAGTATGTATATACATTTAGGATTTTTATATCAACTAGACTGAACCAAAGATTCCGCATTGATATTCCATTGCGTAAGTGACGGCTCGTATTTCTTTATTTGCGTCTGGTAAACTTATAATAAACTCAGGATCTTTCATGTTGCTCAGAAAAAGAAAAGAAGTGCTGGATTTATTTGATAATCTGATTATTTGATAATAATTCCAAATTACCAAATAAATAACTGATTACAAATGAGCTAACGCTTAAATCCTAAATGCAAAATACTCAGGATACGGCTTTTCTAATATCGGTTTATTCATCTGTAAAATGGTTTAAAATACAGAACACAAATCAATTTGTATATGATTCCAATAAAAAAGCCTGTCAGAAATTAATCTGACAGACTTTTATAAAACTTAAATTATCTGGTGTATGAAAACCCGCATTTATTGTTTAAGGAAATTGAAAACTGATCTTCTTTTATCGGTATAATCCATTACTACAACATACATGCCATTAGCCATATAAGGTAAGCCACTGTAACCAGGACGTAAACTTATGAACTGAGGAGCATTGTTGTTGTAATTCATGATATAAATAAGCTTTCCGGCCATATCGTAAATAGTAAGACGTTTCAGATCGGCAGGAGGATAATTGTAACGGATAGTCAATGCAGTATCGAAAGGAATAGTAGTTGTATTATACCCTATTCCATAAGGAGCATTTACATATAGATTGATATTATCGAGATACACATTATTCTCATTGTTGTTATGATTTCTGAATTTGAAACGAATATCACCACCATTCTGCAATATTTTGCTGTAAGCACCTCCTAAAGTATTAGGAGAGGTAATATTGATAGAATCTGATCTCCAATAAGCTTTATTGTTAACAATGAACTCACCTACAGCTCTTTGACTTCCATCAGTTACCGTTTGTAAATCAGCACCCCATTTCTTGTAAATAGTTTGCCAATTGATACAATCGGTACTCATTAATACTTCCAATGTATCGCTGATACCACCGCCTGAACTAAAATTGGTTTTAGCCGCTACATCGAATTTAAGATATAATGAATCGTAAATGCCAGGATACTGAGGTAAGCCAAATACAGGAGTATTTAAATCATCGAGCTGCTTGTTACCAGGATAAGCAAAATTATTCATCCACGCACACGCATGACCTTCGGAAGGAACAATATTGTTCGCTGCATCTACCACTCTTTCCCAAGTAACACCATCGACAGGAGACTGAACAACATGCCATCTCTGACCACCTACAGCTACAGGTGGAAAGTAGTTAGGATTTGTATTGTACGTATGTTCTTCAAACCCTTCCTGATAATTCTGACCAACACTTAAAGGTATGAGTGTATAAATTACATCTACAGACTTAGTAATAGTATTGCTACAACCGGTACTGTTGTATGCAGTAAGACTTACATCGTAAGGACCATCACCAGAATAGAGGTGAGAAGGATTTACACTGAGACTATCGTAACTGGCATCACCGAAAAGCCAAACATATTTAAGGACACTGGTATCAGAAACAGTAGACTTGTTTGTAAATGCAACTGCTGTATTTAAACAAACATCTTCGGGGAAAATAAAGTTAGCAACAGGAGTTGGAGATACATTGATCAGGATAGTATCGGTATTACTAATACAACCAGAATCGTTGATAACATGTAAGGTAACTGTATAAGCTTTAGCTGTATCGTAAGACTGAGTCTGAGCGGCATTAGTTGTATTATTAGTAGTAGTTCCGTACCCCTTGAAATCCCAGATCCAATGTGTAATACTTGCGTTTGGATCGAAAGTTTTGGATGAATCGGTATAAGTAATAGGTACACCCAAACAAACTATTTTAGAGGAAGCCCCAAACTTAGCTACAGAATTGTAAACAGCTTTTACGATCTGCGAAGTAGAAGCAGTACAACCGAATGAATTAGTAACTTTAAGCGTAACAGTATAAGAACCATTATGAGGATAATAAGCAACAGCAGGAGCCTGTTGTAAATCAACGATATTATTACCAAAATTCCACATCCATTGTGTAATTGGATATTTAGGATTTGATGAAGTAGAAGCATCAGCAAATCTAACAGAATCATACATTTTACAACGTGCAATATCTGCAGGGAAAGGTATAGTAAAAGCAGCTACAGGATTAGGTTCTACCAGAATACTATCGGGATAGCTGAAGGTAGAAGAACAACCAACAGAATTTGTAACTGTAAGACCAGTACCATAAGTACCAGCTACATTGTATGTCCAGGGACGGGTAGTACTATCGGAATAAGTATCAGAACCATTGCCATATTTGTAAGTCCATGTTGTAATCTTATCAAGATTGCCTTTGCCAATAGTAGTTGAATGGTCAAAGAATTTAACTGATGAGCCAGCACAAATAGTATCGGGACTTAATGAATAGTTAGCAATTGGATTTAATTTAATATTCTGATTAACAGTTGTATCGAAAATACAACCAATTTGATCAATAGCAACTAAACGAACAGGATAAACACCGCTACTATTATACACTGTACTTACAACAGTATTGTTAAGCGAATCTGTTTTACCATTACCAAAATTCCAGATTCTACCAACTATAAAGGAAGTATCAGTAGAGTTTTCGTCCCAAGTACTATCCAAGAATTTGTAAACAGTATCGGAAGAACAAACAGCATACTTAGGTGTAAAATTAGGATGAATTCCCTTAGTAACATCTACTGTAAAATGATATGTATTAATTGCTTTACCTCCAGTAGTATCTACGGTACAAGGATCAAGATTTGTTACAGTATTTGTTTGAACATAAGTAACAACTGTTACTGGATAAGAATTAAGATTATCGAAAGTATATTTGATGATATTACCTGAAGGGTCGCGTAAGCTATAGAAATAATACAAAGTAGTATCTGTAGGGAATCGATGAGTAGAATCGTACACAGGAGCAATCTGTAATTGTTGCTGATTTGGAGAAAGGAAAGGATTCAGTTGACCATTCACATTAAAATTCCATGTCATACTATCTGGTTTATACGATAGTGCAATAGTGAAATGGAATGGTATAGATAAACATGTATTGATAGTAGTAGGATCCATAATAATACCATGATGATATTGAGACAGTGTGTCGGGAGTATTTCCTAAATATGGTCGACCAGGAGTAAAGTTGATAATTTTCAAATTAGTACCAGCATTGAAACCATAACTTTCACCTGCATCCATACCATAAGCAATAGCATTGAAACCAGAATCGGAGTATAATGTATAGGAATTGCCAATAGTTACTTTAAATTTAGCAAATTCATAATTAGAATCTGTTGGATAAGGCTGGAATGCACTATCAAGATAGATTAATGTGTTTGATGAATTATAAGCTACACCTGAAATATAACTACTAGCACCTGTATCTACCAATTGAGTAGCTGAATCATTAAATTGTACATAAGCAGCAGAACCTAAATTATATAGGTTAGTTGGATCAAAAGGAAGATTATTTATTGTATCAGCTAAATAAAGTTGTGTAATAGAATCTCTCCAATTTACCCAGCTAATTTGAGTAGGATTGTTATAAATTCTAAAACTCTTAACCCCTTTTTTAGGAATTACAACATTGATATAATTTCCACCAGAACCGTTATTTTTAAAATTAGGAGTAGCAACTGTTACAGAGTTGATAGATTGCTGAATAGGACTTAAGATAATCATTTCAGGATCACCTTTACCATTATTACCCATTGCAGAAGCAGTAGTACTTTTGTCATTGGATAATCCACCTGATACAATAAATTGAGTAACACTAATTGCATTACTTGCTATAATTTCCAGGAAGTGGTTACCTGAAGTATCATAAGGTTGAATGCTTCCGTTGGCAATACTCGATCCGGATAACTGATAATACAATTTATGATAAAGTGTATTAGTATCTAAAAGCACGCCATTTACCCAAACTTTTGTAGCAGAGGAATCCTGAACATAAATTCTGTAATAATTATTTTCCATGGTCTTGGTAGGTACTGATAAATATTTTGTACCCCAAGCAGAATTAGGAAACATTTGTTGCATTAGATTATCGGAACCGGTAGAAACATTTACCGTCTGGAAATCGGGCGGATTAGGAATAGTAGAAGTATCTACCAAACATCTTGCATTGCCACCAAAAACAGCAATTTTACTTTGACAATTTGTGGAAATTTTAGTGCCTGATAAATCAGCAGCAAAAGCATTATTGCTTGATATACCTGCTTTTGTTCCAGCTAAAGTACTCAGACCAGTAAATACCTGTCCTTTATTTAAGGTAACATTAAAAGGAATGCCTGCAGGATACTTTACATAAGAAGCAGTATTATCTTTAAAAATAGTATTAGCATTTGCATCAACAATATCTGCAGTAGGAGTAATAGAAATAACAGTACTATCCTGTTTTGCAATAACAAAGAAATAAGAATTTGGATTTTGTTCGTTGGAAAATCCACCAAATGCCTGTACTGTGTATTGTGAATTCCATACATTAGTTGGGAAGTTCATACAACCTGCAGCAGTATTATCAGTAGCGGAAGTATAAGTCCAAACCGAAACAGGAACACCATTAGTACTTTGAACATGAACAGCATTATTACTTAACCCTGTAATATATAATCTTGAATCTTGTGGAGGCGTAGTAGGAAATCCTTTTGCTTCATAAACTGTATGAGCAGGAATTGAAATTGGAGTTCCATAAGACCAGCCTAGTCCTGGAATATCTACACTAACAACAGCATCCTGATCACCAGCGGCAATATAAACAGACATAGAAGCCTTGTTGCCAGACATTTCTTCAACATACCCAAAACCTGTCCAGAAATCTATACCAACGTTTGAATAAACACCAGCTGGCTGTGAACCTAAACCTGAAACACTTACCTGTTGAATATTTGGAGGAACAGCTCCACCTCCTGAATGTGTAACTGAATCATTAATATATCCATACTTTGTTGGACTAAAATAAACATTGATTTTAGTAGGAGGTAAAGTACTGCTACTATATGGAAGTGTTAATGTAGATACAGGTGTGCCACCAGGAAGTGATATCAGACAACCAGCAGGAGCAGACACTGTTACTGCACCTGATGCAGGTGTTAATAAAGCTCCGGTTAATGTATATGATAAAGTAGAAGAAGCTCCAATAGATACAAGACCAAAGTTAAGAGCAGCAGGAGATGCTAATAAAGATGGTACACAAGCAGTTGTAAATGACAACTGATTGCCATAGGTTATACCATTAGCATTAGCCGCATAAGCTCTTACATAATATTTAGTACAAGGCAACAAACCTGTCATTGAGCTTGAATAAGTTGTAGAATTACCATCTTTAGTGATGTTATCAAGAACAGTAGGATTACCAGTAGTATTCCAGCAAACACCACTTGAATCTATTTTAAGACCACCTGAATCAGAAATATTACCACCACTATTAGCAGCAACTGAAGATAAAACATTTACAGGATTAGTAGTAATCACAGGAGCTGTAGATGCTAATGTTGTAAAACATGTAGTGGTACTACCATATATAATTCCTGCAGTAGTGATAGCATAAGATCTTGCGCAATAATGTATACCTGGAGTAAGACCCTTTATAGTATCGGACATTGAACCGGCTGTGATTCCAACAGGACCATCAACTGTAAAACTATTGCTTGTATCAGGCAATGTAGCAGTTGAAGAATAACAAACACCGCTAGTAATTACTACTGCATTAGGAGCAGGATTATTAGCTGTAATAGTACCAGATACAATAGTAGAAGTATAAGTTGGTGGAGTATTTGTACCTGTAGTAACTGTAGCCTGAGTACCAGGATTTACAATAATAGTAATATCATCAATCAAGATATTACTATTACCGCTATTGAAAAAGCCTATCTGTGCAACATTGGAAAGGAAAGTAGAATATGAATACGACTGTATGGTAGAAGAACCTGATGATGCAAATGTTTTTAATCCATAAGTAAATCCATTAGAAGTAGATGAGGAATTATAATTCAGTAATGGCACATTAGCAGTAACTGTATTAGCTCCAATAAAAAAATTTTCACCTGGTGCTATCCAACAAGTTATAGTAGTTATACCAGCAGGTATAACCGGAGTAATCAGATATCCACCTCCTCCGATTTCCCATGAATGAGATGCAGAGTGAACCTTTACCAACTTTGTATCGCTAGATGTATTTCCTTTTGAATACCACCATGTACCTGAATTTGGTGAAGTATTAAGACCACTAGATGTTAAAGTGCTTGTTGACTTAGTTGATGCTGTGGACTTAGTTCCTGTTCCTGTACTAGTAACTGTAGAAGAATAAGTTGAAGTAGATGAATTAGTAATATAATAAGTCATAGTACTATTAGCGCTCGTAGCAGTAATTGCTACCGAGCCACTTGTTGTTCCACTATTAGGATTAGCGGTAGCGGTAATCCAAGCAGGTTCTTCAAAGCCTTCGTTGATTACCTGAGCATGACTAATGGTGGTAATCAGCAATATACAAAATGCGACAATAAATGACTTTCTTAAATTTAAAAATAGCAGATCTTGTCTACTATAAACTGTAGATGCTTTTTTATCAGCACTAAAGTTTTGTAACGTTTTTTTCATGTGCAGTGTAGTTAAATAATTTGATAAATTCTGGTATAATGTTATAATGAAATATTTGCAAAAGTAATGTCTTCTCATCCAATCTAACTAAAATCGGTAAAGAATCATTTTGCAGTATGATTCTTTACCGATTAATATTTTATCTGATGATTGTTATAGAACCTACCATGTCTTTTAAACCATTTTTAGGACTAATAACATAATAATATGTACCTATTGGTAATGGTGAACCATTTACTGTACCATCCCAAGGTTTAGCATATCCTACTACATTATAAATCAATTGTCCATATCTGTTAAACACTTTTACAGTAGCCCCAGGATATTTGGAAAGGAACCCAATCTCCCAGTAATCATGTATTCCATCACCATTAGGTGAAAATACATTTGGAATTAGAGGAGGATCCAAAGCAATAAGATTTATATCGTCTGTTGCAGTACAACCCGCCTGCGTTTGAACATGTAAAGTGTATGTATATGTACCTGAAAGTACAGGTGCAAAAACCGGATTCAAAATAGATGTATCATTCAAATACAAATTGTATGGCCATGTAGTCCACCAACTTGTAAAGTTATTAGCCACTACACTTACCTGATTCAGAACAACTGAATCACCTATTACAACATACTGGTCGAAACCTGCATTTACAATAGGAAGTGCATCTACTATAACCTGAACAGTTGGATTATTAACACTTATACATCCGTTATTATCAATTACAGCATGCGTAGCAGTATAATTATTTGCAGAAGCATACGTATGATATTCAGCACTACTTGTATCAATTATGCCATCACCAAAGTACCAAACAGATTTCACAACAATACCTGAACTGTTATCTGTAAACAGAATACTGTCGCCCAAACAAACTTGTGCTTTTATTGGTAATACTGTGAAACTTGCAATTGGTGCAGGATGGATTTGAGTTGACAACAATGTTTGTGTTAATGTACTATCGCAACCTGCTGACGAAATTACTTTCAGAGTAATGTTATAATTAGCAACATTAGTATAATTGTGTGTTGGATTCTGTAGAACAGAAACATCAGGATTACTAGCAGTAGCCATGTTATCGCCAAAGTTCCATAAATAACTGAACTGAGGTTGAACGCTGCCCGGCAGTTTAGTGGAATCAGTAAATTGTGTTAATCCTACTGGCAAACAAATACTTGGTTGAATAGTAAAAGCAACATTAGGTAATGAATTTACAATTAAAGACAGTTTTGCTGTATCACTTGAACATCCAATACTGGTAGTTACCACTAGTTTAACAACATCATTTATTGTAGAAGGATAAGTATAATTAACCGGAGAAGTATTAAATGTTTGTCCGTCTATTATCCAGGTATATTTTACAATTGTGCCACCTACACCGTTGGAAGTGTCTGTAAAATTAATCTGCCTGTTTTCACATAAAGGATAACTGGCTAAAGGATATGCAATTGGTAATCCTAAAACTCTGATTGGAGAAGTTGCAGTATCGGCACAACCAAATGATGTAGTATAAATAGCCTGTATTGGATAAGTATTTGGTCCGGTAGTTAACTTAGTCGGATCAAATGTATTACCTCCAACAATAGTATTTGGTGCTGAAGGACAGGAATAAGTAAACACTCCTGGTAATCCATTCAGTTCTGATGCTTCTGTAATTGTAACAGGGGCAGCATTTAAACAAATATCAGGTATTGATCCAAAGAAAATCTTTGGAGAACCATGAACCGTAATATTTATAGTAGTATCGTGGAAACAGGTTGGACCAGAATATGCTACCAGTCTGATAGTATATACTTTATCATAACCCAATACCGGATAGGTATAAGTATATGACTTCTTATTAGGAGCAATACCATTAGAAGGACTATTATCTGTAATATCAGGAGAACCGCCACCGGTCCAGTTCCAGTAAATTTCAACTGTCTTAATAGTACCAACATCCAGTCTTGATGTATCTGTAATAGTAACCGGTAAGTTGCTACACAAGTTACCAGCCTGAACATAGAATGCAGGACGTGGTTGAGAACCCGCAATTACAAAAGGTTGCGTAATCGTATTGGTACAACCATGTTGAGTAGTTACTGTCTGAGAAACATTATATGTTCCTGGTGTTAAATAGTTATATGTACCATTTTGAGTAGTGCCAGTTGCAGGAGGTGTGTTCTGATTATATATCCAACTATATGTAAATGGTTTATTGGTACCATCATCCGGAGTAATAGAACTTTGATCAGTAAAAGTTACAGCTCCACTAGTTAAACAAGTTCCTGGAACTACAAAGGCTGCTACAGGCTGAGGATACACTGTAATAGGAGTAATCAATGTTACAGAATCTTCACAACCAGCCGCTGAACCAGCATAAGCAATTAATTTGATAATGTAAGTACCTGCAGTAGGATAAGTGTGTAAATAACTCTTACCTGTTCCTGGTTTACCATTTGATGGATTATTATCAGTAGAAACTACTCCGGAACCCGTAACATCCCAAACAATATCAACCCGACCAATTGTACCAATATCTATTCTGGAAGTATCCGTAATAGTAACCCCGAATCCATTACAAAGACTATCCGGATGACTTACATAGAAGTAAGGTCTTGGTTTCGAACCGGCTATTACAAATTGCTGTGTAATTGAATTGGTACAACCATGCTGAGTAGTAACAGTCTGTGTTACAGGATATGTACCAATAGCTGTATAGGTATTAGTACCATTTTGCCCATTACCTCCAAAACTCCATGAATAAGTAAATGGTTGATTTGTACCATCATCAGGTGTAATTGTACTCTGATCGGTAAAGGTTACCGCTCCACCACTTAAACAACTACCCGGTACTATAAAGCCTGCAGTTGGTTGCGGATAAATAGTAATAGGAGTTGTTAATACTACTGAATCTTCACAACCTGTTGTTGTACCAGCATAAACTATCATTTTAATTATATAGGTACCAATTTTTGGATAAGTATATGTATAGTTAGTGCTGGTTCCAGGTTTACCATTTCCCGGATTTGGAACAGTCACCACTACTCCCGGATTATTTACAACATCCCATACAATATCAACCCTACCAATTGTACCTACATCTATTCTGGATGTATCGGTAATAGTTACTGCAAATCCATAACAAAGACTATCAGGATGATTTACATAGAAATATGGTCTTGGTTTTGTGCCAGCTATTACAAAAGGTTGCGTTATAGTATTGCTACAACCATGCGCAGTAGTAACAGTCTCAGAAACATTATAAGTACCCGGATTAGTGTAAGTATAAGTTCCATTCTGAGTAGTTCCGGTTGCACCTGGTGCATATACCCATTCATAAGTAAATGGAGTATTGGTACCATCATCAGGAGTAATTGTACTTTGATCGGTAAAGGTTACCGCACCACTACTTAAACAACTTCCCGGAACAACGAATGCTGCAGTTGGTATTGCATTTACTTTTACGGTTTGTGCCGCACTGCTATCACTCATACAACCTTTATCGGTTACTACTACCAGTTTCACTGTATAGGTACCTACTGTATTATAAAAATGATTAGCATGGTTAACTGAAGTTGTTGTATCATTTGGAGAACCAAAAGTCCAATGCCATTGTGTAATAGTTTGATTGGTAGCAGTACTTTGATTGTTATCCAGCACATTTGCCAAATCACCCAGACAAATATCCGGTTTTACAACACTAAATACAGCAGTTGGTTTTGAATAAATAGTAGAAACATTCTGACTGATACTATCAACGCATCCAAGTGCATTAGTAGCTATTAATTTTACGGTATAACCACCGTTTGGAACTGGAGGTGTATAGGTATGTACACCATTGGTAGAAGTAGAGGTATCAAAGACTCCACTGGAAATTTCACCAAAATTCCATAAATAGGTATATGGTTTAATACCTGTAGCTGTATCACTTGTATTGGTAAATACTGTACTACCTGGTAAACATACCCCTCCAAAAGTAAAGTTAGGCTTTGGTAAAGGTGATACAAATATGGTATCCATAAATATATTACTAGGACAACCACCAGATGTAAATACTATCAGTGAATCTATATAGATTCCTGGTTTTGTATAAGTATGTGTTGGGTTTTGTAATGACGAAGAATCATTTGCACCACTTGCCGGATCACCAAAATGCCATTTCCAGGAAGCTGCATTGGTAGAAGAACTATCGGTATATTGAATTGTACCACCCGGGCAAATAGTATCTGCACTTGTTACAAACTTAGCGGTAAGTGCAAAAGATAAATTTATATTTACACTATCTGTTGTAAAGCAACCTATACTATTAATGGTCATTAATTTAGCCCAAAAATTACTCAATGTAGGATATTGATGAATAACAGGGTTTGTATAGGTTGAATCAGAAAAAGTAGTATCTGAATTATCACCATAATTCCATACCCATTTAACGATACTTGTACCTGAAAGACCTGTTGAACTATCCGTAAAAGTTACATTCTTACTACCACAACCAGCCGGTGTAGCGGTAAACAATACATTGTCGCTTCCTACATATACATAAAGTATATTATTGCTTACACCAGGACAATCACTGGCAAAAGTACCATTGGCAGTTACTGATATTGAATAAGTACCAAAATTAGAAAATGTATAAGGTTGGGGTGCAGAATAAAGATAGAATATATCACCATTTACAGTGTATGTACTGGTATAAGTTGCCGGAACAGTAACTGCCCCAAGAGGTGCTACATTTGGATTATTACCGGGATCCCATGTAAGAGTACTAACCTGTCCGGGAGGATAAGGTAGCCCAATTGACAATGTTGCAGGATTATTGATACAGGTTTGTACTGTTACACCTGCTGTTGGAGGAGTACCTCCATAAGGGTTAGTAACATTAACGATTGTAGATAAATTTTTAATAGCTGTACCAGCATTATATCCATAGCTTTCACCACCAGCTACTCCATAAGCATAAGCATTAAATGTTGAATCAGAAGAAAGTGTATGAACAGCAGGAAATGTTACCCAAAATGTTGCCCTATAATAGTTAGTATCCCAAACATCTTTTTCAAATGCCTTTGACATATTTATTAAAGGAGCTGTTGCATAAGCTGTAGCTGTACTAAAGCTACTTGCTCCAGTATCAATACCTGTATTCATTCCATCCAACTTAAAACTATTAACACCACCCAACCCTTTTACAACAACATTGATGTAACTTGCACCATCACTATAGGAGTCGCCATTTTCAAAAAAAGAAGAATATACAGCAGTATTATTTATACCTTGTTGTACAGGACTTAATGTAATCATTTCAGGATCACCTCCTCCATTATTTCCATAAGTAGTTGCATCAGTAGCTGACTGTTTACCAGCAGAATAAGCACAACTTCCTGATATAATAAATTGAGTAACACTTACTGGTATATCACTCTGAATTTTACAGCCATTATAACTATCAAACTGATAATACAAGTTATTAATCAAGCTAGTTTTTGGAAGAGCATTTGCAGCAGTTAAAACTGTTCCATTAGTTTTGTTCAGCCATACATTAGTTGCTGGATTTTGAACATACACCCTGAATACATTATCAGACATTGCTTTTGTAGGTATAGTTAAATATTCAGTACCCCAGGCAACTTTAGGAAACATTTGTTGAACCAGGTTGTCTGAACCTGAGTTTGGACTACAACTACTTCCTGCTGTTGGATTATCACCGGTAGTTCCTACATAACACCTGCCATTACCGCCAAAAACAGCTATCTTCTTATCACAAGAAGTTGAAATAGTTGTTCCACTTAAATCAACTGCAACACCTGAATTTACTAGTCCCATAGCATTAAATACCTGCCCTTTATTCAGTAAAATATTATATGATGTACCTGCGTTATAAAGTGGATTAGTCCCTCCATTTGGTGTAACTGATACAGGATTAGATGGAGAATCTATTATTGTTGCAGACGGGGTAAAAGTAATTGGGGTACTATCCTGTGCTGCAATAACATAAAAGAATGAATTGGGTGCATTTTCATTCGATGACCCTCCAATTGCTTGTACTACATAAGAAGAATTCCAGGTATTAGTAGGAAAAAGCATTGTACCTGCCGCTGAGTTATCTGTTGCCCAATCATATAGCCAACAAGAAACAGGTACACCATTGGTGCTTATTATGTGAATACCTCTATTAGTAACCCCTGTATAATAAAGTCTACAGTCTGGCGAATTTTTAGGATTTAGCGCTTTCATAGAATCTCCAACAGGAAATCCACCTACTGTAACAACAGAATTCGCTGGTATATTGATTGTTCTTGGAAAAGTTGCTACACCGGTCATTCCTGGTAATTCTACTACTACAGTAGCAGGTTGACTACCAGCACCAATGTAAAGATTCATGTGTGCACCATTTGCTGACCCTCTGGCAGTATCAAATTGATATGTATTTGATTGCATTTTTTCTTCAAAAGCAAATCCTGTCCAGAACTCAGTACCTACATTCGAAGGCAATGCAGGGGATTGAATGATTGTTCCAATCAATTTCACTGTATCAGCATTTGGTGGTACAGTTCCTCCACCATTATTAGTAACAGTTGCATTAAAAATACCAAAACCCGATGTTAAGAATTTTACATAAACTGGTTTTTTGAATGTGGTTGCCGGATTATTGATAGTAATACTATTACTGAAATTGCTGGACGGAGACAAGGAAATCTGATAACCTGAACCAACAACATTTATTGTTACAGGCTGTGAAGGTGTTAAATCATTCCCGTAAAGAATATAACTTAATACAGGATTCGGTGAACCAGCAATTAATGTACCAAAATTAATAGAATCAGGAACGGCACTTAATGAAGGTACTGCACCTAAAGTAGTAAATGTGGAATCAGCACCATAAATTACTGTATTTGGAAAACAGCTATTTACTGCATAAGCCCTGTAATGGTAAAGTGTATTGGGTAATAATGGCGACATATTGCTACTATAAGCAGCTCCATAACTTCCATTATTTGTTTGATTTGTACCTACTACCGGATTTGCAGTTGTTCCCCATACAACACCTTTTTTTGTAATGGTACATCCACCGCTATCTGGGATAGAACCACCCGCAACTGCTGAATAAGATAAAACAGATGAAGTGGTACTTGTAACAACGGTTGGCGTAGCAATTGGTTTTGTAGTAAACTGTAAAACACCCCCAAAATAAATACTACCATCCAAACCAATTACATAAGCTTCGGTATAATATAAAGTTCCTGGCTGAAGTGGACCTGCAGCATCAGTATAAGTACCTGTAGAAGCAGGAATATCTTTAGTTTTAGGCTGTAAAGTATCGGTAACAGTACCAGTTAATGGTGAAGTACTCCAGATGATACCAGTTGCCAGAAGCGGTAAGGCTGGTGTAGCCCCTACCGTTACAGTTCCGGTGACATTTGCATTGGTAATAGCTGCAGTAGCTGAATTTGTAATTACTGAAGGTGGATTACCCGTAGGCGCATACACTTCTATATCATCTACATAAATGGTTCCTGCAGGATCAAAAATACCAAACCTGCATGGTCCTGAAAATGTTCCACCAAAACTATACGACTGCATAGTATTGGTTCCCTGTGCGTAAGTAGATGAAATATAAGAATAAGCGCCAATTGCTGAGCTGGTACTACTATTATAACCAGGTCCTGCAGCATTTGGATCCGTAGCCAGTCCTGCAATTATTGTACCAGATGAATTAGACATCCAGAAAGTAATATTGACTACTGCAGCTGGTGTTGTTGGAGTAATAATATATCCTCCTGCACTTAATTTTATAGAGTGTGTTAAAGAATGGCACCCGGCACCATATTTTGCAGATGATTGTGTGGTCATTTTAGAATAATACCAGGTACCCGAGTTGTTACAGGTATTTGTTGCAGTGGTAAAACTGGTACTACTGGTTAAATAAGACATTACACTATTGGCCGGTACATTTGGAAGTGTTACTGATCCATAAGTACTACTTCCTGCACCTGTAGCATAGTTAGTCCAGATGGCTTCTTCAAAACCTTCATTTATTACCTGTGCCGATATGCTTCCTGCTGTAAATAACAAAGCAGCCATTATTAGTAAAAAAGTTTTAGTTAAAAAACTATTTTGGTTACCCATAAAGTTATTTTTTGGAGTCTTATTTTTATTGTAATCTACTGGTAATAAAACTAATTGTTTGTTGATGTCCTTAGATAATAACATTTGAACAAATATTTTTAAAGTAGTAGCTGATCTACCAACTAAAGAAAGTAATAAATTTTTCATACCAAGCATAATTTAAAATTACTAATCGCATTTTACCGTCCTCAAAAATAACGAAATAATATGCAAATTATAACAAGCTACCAAAACAAGCTTAAAACGATGCCTGATTTAAGATATATTTTTGTGCAAACGTTGCCATTTGAGGCATATTTTTCATTAATTATCTGGCATGTGAATAAATAATGAAAATTACATTCGGCATTATGGTTTCAACAGTTTTGTTAATTTATGAGTATTAACTGGAACTTTATACGATTAACTGTAATGAGTCGGAGTTTTTTATAGTATTTTTAATATTTACTATACTAAGTATTTGGTTGATTTTATTTTATATTATAAACTATACAATCAGCTTTATTGTTGATAAGTGGTTATGAAAAGCGTTAGATTTATCATAATTATGAAGATAAAAAGATGGCATCTTATACCATTTATAGCGTTAGATTTTCTCTTGATAATGGTCATCTGATATACCCCGGTTCACATTATAAATTCAGAACATTATATATTTTATTCTAAACTATGGATATAAAATATCACACTTATATCGATGATATTCATAAAATGTCCGGTAGAATTGTAGTTTGCTAATAACTAAAAAGTCCCTCACTTACAAATTTTCGGCATCGATTGCATAAATAAATATCTCCAATTGCAATTTGATATGGATTTAATACTGTCTCTTTGTATGGCATTTCAGGATGGCTGTATTATCGCCATATTTACACTAAGTTTTACTGGCTGTTTTTAAATAGTTTTTTATGTTAATGTATATCTTATTTTCATGCATCATGCCGCTGATTGGGATTACATTTATGGCCATTCCTCTGTTATCTGTTCGTCCTGCTACAATCCTTCTATTGGACAAACAAATACAATTCCTCAAAACTGTTATCATAGAGGATAATTTCTCCGGTGCCGCTATAATACGATAGGGATACATTCCCGAAATGTTTTAACAGGTTTCTACACCATTCCAAAGAGTTCATGAAGTCTGCTAAACTGTTTCAGCATGTTCCCGAACAGTTCCAAAAGGTTTTGGAGCTTCTCAAAAACGTTGTGGAACTCTTCCAAAAGGTTTTTGAACTCTTCCAAAACGTTGCGGAACTCCTCAAAAACGTTTTTGAACTCTTCCAAAAGGTTTTTGAACTCTTCCAAAAGGTTGTGGAACTCCTCAAAAAGGTTTTTGAACTCTTCCAAAACATTGTGAGGTTCCTCAAAAACATACAATTCAATCGTTTAAAAATTTATTTCAGTTCATAAAAAATACATATATGAAAACAATAATAGTTACATCAGATTTAGGATTCATCAATCAATTAGATAATTATTTAACCAAGGTTCAGCTTTTAATAGCTTTGCTGGGATTAGATGCCTTGAAAATAGCAGTACTGGAAAAAGATTTAATCCTGCTGAAATATATCTATGCAGAAATGATTTCTTTCAGAACATCGGCAGTAGGCACTACTGCTTATAAAAACATATTAATGCATGGAGGAGATTTGGGGCCTATTCCAGGATTACCCGTTTTACCATCAGGTACTGTACCCGATGTAACCAGTGGTGGTGTTATCGGACGTTTCAGAGATATAGTTCAGGATACTGCTAACAGTAAAAAAATTACTCAGGACATTATGAGTAGTCTGGGAATTTTAGCTCCTGAAAGTAAAGAAGATATAGATGCCGCCAAACCCGAATTTCATCTCACTTACAGTAGTGCCGGTCACCCTATGATAGTATGGACTAAAGGGCATTTTGACGGAGTGGAAATATGGAAAAGTACCGATGGTATCACCTTTACTAAACTGGATAAAGATATCCGTCCCGATTACATAGATAAGAGTGATTTGCCAGCGGCAACAAAGGCCGAGAAATGGTATTATAAACTGATTTATTTCATGGATAAAGATCAGGTAGGTCAGTGGAGCGATATACAAAGCATAGCTGTGGCAGGGTGAGTTAATGTGATGATGGAATACAGCTGTTGGCTATTAGCCTTTTGCCTTTAGCAAATACAATTTAAAATTCCAACAGTCTGTATTTATAATAAAATACCCCGGAGTAATGTTACTCCGGGGTATTTTATTATTTTACAACCTATAAGGTTTTTAATTACTACTCAGGTAATAATTAGCAAAAGAATTCAAATAGATAATTTATAGTCAGAGTTTACGTTAATAGAGTATAGAAGAAACTATTACCATATCATTAAGTTTGTACAAGGAACTGCTCTCTACAATATTTAATACTTATTCCTATAGGAAAATATTATTTGTTAATTATAGTTAATTGTTTTGTATATTTACAACATACGATTCATTCAAACAATAAAAGTGTAATGCAAACACTATAATACAGAAGCAAATAAATATGAAACAAAATAATCATTATCTTAATTTAATAATAATACTGTTTATAACAGTATTATCAGGGTGTTCGAAAAGTTCTACCAGCAGCAGCATTCCTTTTCAGGGACCTCAAAATGCTAGTTTTGAAACAAACTCAAACTGGTTTGTATATCCTACATTTTATTCATTTTGTAGCTACAACTCAGGACTTGGTGGATTTTTACCCAGTCAGGGCCAACGTTATATATCATTAAATAACTATCAATTGAATGGCGCTGCTTCTACTACTTATGCCCAGATATATTTTTATCAGGATAGTGTAGATTTCAGTCATTCCACTACCCTGACTTTCGATTATACACTGGCACTGGCACCACCAATTGTAGATTTTACCAGTACGGGAGGTGGCGGTAATTTTCCTCCTCTTTACACAACTATAACTGCTCAGGTAATATTCAGTACTACCAGTGGAAATATTACTTTATGGTCGCAGGCATTGAATGGAACTACTGTAAAAGCAACAGGAGGAACAGGTAATGGCGGAGGAGGTACAACCAATACTACATCCATACCGGCCTCGCCAGTTCAGACTTATAATCAGGCTATTACATTACCTTCATTACCTACAGCAGGCACCCTGTTTTTTGAATTGACAGCCAGTTCACCGGGAATAACATCAACAGCCAGTATTGATTACGCTGTAGGAACATTTTCAGTAGATAATGTAAGAGTGAAATGATAAACTAATGTGATGATGTGATATTTCAATAATTTGATAATTAAAACAAGGAGAAAGGTGATACATTTAAGGAGTCAGGAGTAATTTGAAAATCTGCTATACTGAATACATAAAAATACCCCGAGGTAATGTTACTCCGGGGTATTTTATTATGATTAAACCTATAGGGTTTTGAAAACCTTACAGGGTCAATTTATAGATTAATGATGCGACTCGTCATCGCCTATTGGTACGTTCTGAGGAATAAAGTCTACTCCGTCCTTACCGTAATCGTAAGCCCAGCGATATACTTCAGGAATTTCTCCTACCCAGTTGCCATGACCCGGATGAATAGGTGCTGTCCACTCCAGTGTAGTAGAATCCCATGGATTCTGCTTTGTAAGCTTTCTTCCTTTAATAATAGAATAGAAGAAGTTTAATAAGAACAACAACTGCACCAGGAATACAATGATTACCACAGTACTGATGAAACGGTTCAACCCTTCGAACTGCTTGAAACTTTCCCAGATGCTGTAATCGTAATAACGACGTGGCATACCGGCAAGTCCTTCGTAGTGCATTGGCCAGAAGATCATGTAAGCACCGGCAATGGTGATCCAGAAATGGATATAACCCATGGTGTTGTTCATATATCGGCCATACATTTTAGGGAACCAGTGGTAGATACCGGCAAACATACCAAACATAGATGCCACACCCATTACAATATGGAAATGCGCAATTACGAAGTAAGTATCGTGCAGGTGAATATCGATAGAAGAGTTACCCAGCCAGATACCGGTTAAACCTCCTGAAATGAATAAACTTACAAAGCCGATGGCAAACAACATAGCAGGGGTAAAACGAATGTTACCACGCCATAAAGTAGTGAGCCAGTTGAACACCTTGATGGCCGACGGAACGGCAATCAACAGGGTAAGTAATACGAATATGGATCCTAAGAAAGGATTCAGTCCGGTTACAAACATGTGGTGCGCCCATACCAGGAAGGCCAGTACTGCAATAGCAAACATAGAACCTACCATGGCCATGTAACCAAAGATTGGTTTACGCGAATTAGTAGATAATATTTCACTCACCATACCCATTGCAGGCAATAGGATGATGTACACCTCGGGGTGACCAAGGAACCAGAATAAATGCTGAAACAGAATGGCGCTGCCACCTTCGTTAGGTAATGCACCTACACCGTTTACATAAATATCACTCAGATAAAAACTTGTTCCGAAGTTTCTATCGAATATCAACAAGATAAAGCCTGAGAATAATACAGGGAAAGAAAGTACCCCTAATACTGCGGTAAAGAACAATGCCCACACTGTTAATGGTAAACGGGTCATGCTCATACCCTTGGTACGCATGTTCAATACAGTAGCTATATAGTTAAGTCCACCTAATAATGAAGATACAACAAACAAAGCCATTGCTACCAGCCACAGATCCATACCGGTTTTAGAACCCGGAGAGGCAGAACCTAAGGCACTTAAAGGAGGATAAGCAGTCCATCCACCACTGAAAGGACCGGTTTCTACAAACATAGAAGAGATCATTACACAACCCGCTATGAAGAAGAACCAGTAACTGAGCATATTCATGAAAGGAGAAGCCATATCGCGTGCACCAATCTGAAGAGGAATCAGGAAGTTGGCGAAGGTACCACTTAAGCCGGCAGTCAGTACGAAGAATACCAGTACAGTACCGTGTGTAGTAACCAGTGCATAATAAGCTTCGGGGGTAATTTTACCACCTTTAGCCCATTTGCCTAAAATATCTTCCAGCCAAGGGAAGGTAGCATCGGGATAACCTAATTGTAAACGGAAGAAAACGCTCATCAATCCACCCAGTACAGCCCATATCATACCGGTAATAAGGAATTGTTTAGCAATCATCTTATGATCCATGCTAAAGATATACTTGGATATAAATGACTGATGATGTTCGTGATGACCGTGAGCATCATGCGATGTATGTAAAGCAGCCTCGTGACTCATATTCTGATTATTTCTTTTCTATTGCTAAAATTATATTGTTCTGACTTAGTTTTTTACTACAGTATTGTTAGCTACTCCATTTAAAGTAACAGTAGAAGCAGCTTTGGTAGTATCGGCAGCCTTAGGCGCTTTCTCGGGGAAAGCAGCAAAGTAGTAAGGCTTTTGTTTAGCTAACCATGCATCGTATTCTTCCTGCGTAACCACTACAATCACCCCTTTCATAGAATAGTGACCATTGCCACACATCTGATCGCAACTGATTTCGTACTGAAAGTTAGGATTACCTGTTTTGGTTTTCATTTCCTCGGTAGTAAACTTAGGGGTAAACCACATAGTAGTAGGAATACCCGGTACAGCATCCATCTTTAAACGGAACTGACTTAACCCTACATCATGAATTACATCTCTTGAACCAATAATGAGTTTGCAAGGACGGTCTTTCACTACATACATGGTACCTTCGGTTACAATATCATCGTGGGAATAAGGATCATCTTTCAGATTCAGTTCAGCGCTGTCGTGCCATATTAAACCTAAGCTATTGGAAGCAGGATCGATTACCCTGAAATATTTTTTACCAAATACAGCATCCTTACCCGCGTAACGGAATATCCAGCCAAACTGCTTGCCGGTAACTTCTACCTGTAATGCATTCTGAGGAGCATCGCTTGTAAAGAAGCTCCAGTTTTTCAAACCAAATACGATTAATCCGGTAAGAACAATAGCAGGAACAGATGTCCATAATACTTCAAGGAAATTGCTGTGCGAGAAGAAATAAACCTTACGGTTATCATTTTCCTGATACTTGTATGCCAATACAAACAGTAATATCTGCGTAATAATAAAAGTAATGCCGGTAACACCCAATGTCCACCAGATCATTAAATCCACTTTTTCACCCTGTACCGATGCAGCACCTAATGATAATAAAGTTTTTGGATAGTATAGCTTATTGCAATACCAGACACCTATTAAACCCAATACTAAAAACGCTACCATCAGGAAGCCATTAATCTTATTGGTTTGTTTGCGGTTCTGTTCTTCACCTTTCAATACAGCAACGTATTCACTGGCTTTAGCTATTTGAAAAATAACTACAAATACCAGCAGAATTACAGCTAATGTTAAATACATAGTCATATATATTCCGAAATTTACTATTGTTATCTAAATCCTTCTATTGCGTTTCCGTAAAACCCATTCTTCATAGATGTAAGGGTTTATATTTTAGTATGCATCGTCACACACCCGAAATTATTATTAGCCTATTGTAAAGACTATAATTCTATATTCCTTATCTCACAAAAACTACGTGTGATGTATAATACTTTCTTTTAAGAATGGATGATATTTAGATATCAATGGTTTGCTGGCCAATGCTTTAGCAACGAAGTAAATCATCATACCTACAAAGAAACTCAATACACCAAAATCAAGCCATCCCAAAGAAGCACAACCAGGACGGACGCTACCCATTACCATCTGATAAAAATCTATCCAGTGGCCAAATATAATGAGTACAGCCATAAAAGTGATAAGGGAATAATTTCTTTTCGAACTTCTTGTCATTAATATCAAAATTGGACAAAGGAAATTGATGATTAAGTTCAGGAAGAATATACCTCTGTATTCGCCATGGAATCTATTCTGGAAATACAATGTTTCTTCAGGCTGATTGGAATACCAGATCAACATAAACTGCGAGAACCACAGATAAGTCCAGAAGATAGAGAAGGCAAACATAAATTTACCTAAATCATGTAACTGCTCCTGATTGGTATATTCAAGATACCCTTTATTTTTAAGATAAATAACCCAAAGAGCTATCAGACTTATACCACTTACAAAAGAACTTGCAAAAGTGTACCAGCTATACATGGTGCTATACCAATGAGCATCTAAACTCATTAACCATAACCATGGAAGAGTAGAACCAACAGTTAAGGCAAACCAAACTAAGAACATAGAAGCCCTAACAGTATTTCTCAGTATAAAAGAAGCACCCACTTCTTTGCTCATTGCTTCCACATCAGCTTCATTGCTTAATTTTCTCATTCTCCAGCCTAATAAACTCCATAAACCAACCGTTAAAACAGACCAGATAGTAAAGAATGTAACATTCAGGAATCCTGATTTACCCTTCAATATTTCGTCCTTAGACACAGCCTTTAAATCCAGCCAATGATAAATATGATGTTTATCAGTGAATACTACAAAAAGTAATATAGCTAATGTAATAGTACCAAAAATAGGTACGAGGGTAGAAATTGCTTCAGGTATTCTTTTAAAAGAAATCTGCCAACCACCCATAGCAAGCGTTGTAATACAAACAAAGAACATGCTGGCATTACAAATCAATGTCCAGAATATAGTATTGTACATTAGTGTACCTATAAACTCAGTTTGTTCGGCCTCTGTTCCTCTTCCCTTGGTAATGAAACCAGCAATAATGGCTATTACACCAATTGCAATAAGGGCAAGAGACCACGTTTTTAGTTTAGAAGGAACCTCAAAATTCAATTTAACCGATGCCATTTATTATATCTTTAATCTTGAATAGTAATTATCTTAATTTCTACTTCTTATCAATTTATTTAGCAGTTGCTACAGCTTTATCTTCTTTAGCTTCTGCCTTTCTTTCAGCTTGTTTTTGCTTGATATAAGCAATTACCTGCCAGCGTTGCTTTCTGTTTAACTGCGAAGCGTAGCTACCCATCAGGTTTTTGCCATAAGTAACAGAATAGAACATTTGTCCTACAGGCATTGCCTCAATCTTAGCATCACCCACCAATGTTGCAGGTTTAGCAGGATAAGGACCATCGCCACCCTTATATAAAGGACCATTGCCATCCAGCTTTGGACCATGACAGATACCACAATTAATCAGGTATAATCTTTCTGCTTCTACTAAATCGCTTTTCGACATAGAATCAATAGGGCTTTTTACTTGTTTAGAAGCTACATAGTTTGCAGTATCGCCTACTTTATCCTTAGCCACATGAAAAGGCATTTCTTCTCCTCTTGCAATAGTACCCGCAACAGGCATATTGGTATAATTGATACCAGAATCCTTTAAAAAGCTATGATCAGCGTACGTCTCATAAGCTCGGCTGTATGCCATATCGGGCATGTAAACATCGTTTGGATTACGCTTGATTTCATCGCTGCAAGCAACAAAAGCGCTCATTCCACAAACAGATAATAATATGATATAAAACTTCTTCATCTTTTTTAATTCAAATATTAAGCGGCAACAGTTTTGTGTTCAAATAATACTTCGTCTTTATCGTAACGGCCTAACCACCATCCTTCTTCAGCAACCTGAACATCTACTTCAACAGCGCCGGTGTTTTTCATGAAAGCAACCAGGTCATCTATATTAGTATGATCGTTGCATTCAATTACCATTACAAATAAATCGTCGGTAGCTCTTAAATGAAAGTGATGCTTCTTTACAAAAGGAGCCAGCTGACACAGATAACAGAAAGTAAGTACCATACCTACAGCTGCAAACAATACTGTCAACTCGAAAATAATAGGTATCCAGGCCGGCAAAGCAAAATGTGGTTTACCACCAATATCCAGCGGCCAGTCTTTGGTAAAAATCCAGCTGATACAGCTTAATGCTGTGGTAGTTCCGGTGATACCATAAATGAATCCCGCAGTATGTATGCTTGTTTCTCTCATACCTAAAGCATGATCCAGACCATGAACAGCAAACGGCGTATATACATCCTGTATTTTATATCCTGCAGTACGTGCTTTTTTGACTGCCGGAAAAAGCACATCTTCATCATCAAAGCTAGCAACTACAAATTTCTTTTTAGCCATAAATCCTTTATTAATTCAAATTATAAAAGCCCGAATAATTATTATTATAAATTAAATAACACTTTCATTTTCAACTGTTGTATGCCCGTGACCACTATGAGCAAATACTTCAGCAGGTACATGTTCCAGGTGACCCATTTTTTCTTTATAGCTTTCCCCGGTTGTTTTCAGTACATACTTGATTTCTGCAATAGCTATTACAGGGAAGTATTTTGCAAACAGGAAGAAACAGGTAAAGAACAATCCGAAAGTTCCTAAGTAGAAACCTATTTCCCAGATAGTAGGACTGTAATATACTGACCAGCTGGAAGGTAGATAATCTCTGTACAAGGAAGTTACAATGATTACGAAACGCTCGAACCACATACCTATATTTACAATTACACTCATGAAGAATGTAACCACTAAATTTCTTCTCATCTTCTTGAACCAGAATATCTGAGGGCTCAATACGTTACAAGCCATCATACCCCAGTAACTCCAACCATAAGGACTGAATAAGTAAGCACGGCTATACCAGAATGTATATCCTTCATATTTATTCTGACTGTACCAACCCATGAACAACTCGGTTAAGTACGCTATACCTACTATAGATCCCGTTAATACAATTACTTTATTCATTGCTTCAATGTGCCCCATAGTAATATAGTCTTCCATACCAAATACCTTACGGATAATAATCATCAGGGATTGCACCATGGCAAATCCTGAGAATACCGCACCCGCAACGAAGTAAGGAGGGAAGATGGTAGTATGCCAACCCGGAACTACTGATGTAGCAAAGTCAAAGGATACAATAGTGTGTACCGAAAGTACCAGTGGTGTAGATAAACCAGCCAGTACTAAAGATAAACTCTCGTGTCTTTGCCAGTGTTTGGTAGAACCTGTCCAGCCAAAAGATGCAATACCGTATAATCTTTTACGTAATTTAGTAAATGCTCTGTCTCTAACAGTTGCAAAATCCGGCAATAGACCAGAGTACCAGAATAATAATGATACAGTGAAGTATGTAGAGATAGCGAATACATCCCAAAGTAATGGTGAGTTGAAGTTAACCCATAATGGACCTCTTGAGTTAGGGTAGGGCAAACAGAAGAATGCCATCCAAACACGACCCATGTGGAAGATAGGGAACTGACCGGCGCACATTACCGCAAATATGGTCATGGCTTCAGCAGCACGGTTTACACCTGTTCTCCATCCTTGTCTGAACAACAATAAGATAGCAGAAATCAATGTACCTGCGTGACCAATACCTACCCACCAAACGAAGTTGGTAATATCCCAACCCCATCCGATAGTCTTGTTCAGGTTCCACTGACCAATACCATAGGTAACATCACGATAAACAGAATAAACACCGAACATAAGCAGACAAACGGCAATATAAAATCCTATATACCATAATTTACTTGGCTTAGCTTCGATTGGACGAACGATATCCTCAGTTACCTGATGAAATGTTTTATGTCCGTAAACCAATGGCTCCCTTAGCTGCGACTCGTACTTTAAATGCATCCGATATAATATTTTTCTTCTTTCAAAAAATTAATTCAACCTAATGATTATGCTTCTTTCTTTTCTTTTACTTCTTCAATATTTCTAACCTTAGCTAAGTAGCTAACGTTTGGTAATACGTGTAGTTGTTCCAGAGAATAGAATAATCTCTTACTGTTATCTTCTCTGTGCAATGAAACAGCACTTTTAGCATCATTCACATTACCAAATACGATAGCATTGGTAGGGCAAGCCTGCTGACAAGCAGATTTAACATCCCACTCATCGTTTTCTCCACTCTTCAATGGACGGCTTTCTTTCTTAGCTTTCAGTTTACCATCCTGTAAACGCTGAACACAGAAAGAACATTTTTCAATAACACCACGGCTTCTTACCGTAACATCAGGATTCAATACCATTCTGTTAAGGTCATCCGTCATCATGGTAGTTACATCACTGATAATACCTTTTTGATTATCAGGGAAGCTATCGGCTCCTGTATAATCAGCCCAGTTGAAACGACGTACTTTATAAGGACAGTTGTTAGCACAATATCTTGTACCGATACAACGGTTATATGTCATTTGATTTAAACCTTCACTGCTATGGTTAGTAGCCGCAACAGGACAAACATTCTCACAAGGAGCATTGTCACAATGCTGACACATTAATGGTTGGAATACAACATTTGGATTATCCAGAACAT
>Ga0316217_10001222_pt1 | contig 34326 bp, 24 predicted proteins | sample 1anoAmetaG_FD_203633 | JGI IMG/M metagenome (GOLD analysis project Ga0316217, IMG submission 203633) | Freshwater microbial communities from Trout Bog Lake, Wisconsin, USA - 1anoA | ecosystem: Environmental > Aquatic > Freshwater > Lake > Hypolimnion/Profundal zone | place: USA: Wisconsin...
GCCGTTCCGAAGAAGAGGGCGTTGGCATCATGGTCGAACCAGATGCCGCGATGAATTTTGTGTTCCTCGGGGCAGTAGAGGCCGCTGTCGGCGTAGCCGCACGACTGGAAACTCCCGCGGCGCGGGTCGAAACGAGCCAGAATATCTCCCGCGAAATTGGTGGTGCCGACGTAAAGCATGTCGGCGATGTCATCCCAGGCCAGGGATACCAGCGAATAACGCAGCTTGCGCACCTGGAGATTGTTCCGTTCCTGCTGGGCGATCTCTTCATCCGACGAACCGGCCCTGTTGAGTACGATGTTGTGGTATACGTGATAAGTGACATTCATTTGCGTTACTCTTGCCTTCCATTGGTTACTAACGGGGAAACCGACGGCGTTAGAGAATAAGGGACTGGTCGGGATTGTTCAACGCCTGGGACGTGACAAAACTTTTAGGCAAGGGGAGAGAGGTGGTAAACTACCAGAGTATTCGACGTGTTTGCGCACGAAGGCCACGACGAAGACGCTGGTGAGGTTAACGCCGGCAAGGGGCGAGGGACGAGACGCAGGAACTGGGGAGCGGCGGTTGCCGGGACAGTTCCAGGGTAGTGCCGTTCGGCCGCGCTCACGGCAATCCACCCTGGGCTCTGGCCATCCACTGATCAACTTCTGATCTCTTTCTCCCGCTGCGAAGATTTTGTGGAGCTGGACACCGGCATTCGTGCCCATCTGTGTGCATCTGTGGCTAGCTCTTCTCTTCCTCTCTATGCAGCGATTTCCATTATCCTTCAACAATAATACTGCATGCGATTGCCCGGCATGGCAAGGTTTTCGACTCTTTCTTCCCCCCTTGCATCTTCCCATAAACTTCGCATAATTCCCCGACCGCACAGCGTTGCTTTTGGTGAAGCGGGCGGTCCGCTTCGCTCTCCTAATACGCTTGCCAAATCAGGAGCATGTTCGATGGAAGTTATCGTGGAACAAACGGTTGAGGCAATGAGCCGCGCTGCGGCCCTGGAGGTCGCCGAGATCCTCAATGCCAAACCCAACGCCGTTCTCGGAATGGCCACCGGAACCACCCCTCTGGGACTCTACAAGGAACTGGCGCAAATGTGCCGGCGCGGCGAGGTCGACTTCTCGCACGTCACCACCTTCAACCTCGATGAATATGTGGGCCTGCCGGTCACCCATCCGCAGAGCTTCCACTACTTCATGCACGAGAACTTCTTCAAACACGTCAACATACCCTTGGAGAACATCCATATCCCGTCCGGGACCGCCAGCAATTATCGCGCCTTCTGCGACTGGTATGAAAATCGCATCAAGGAATGCGGCGGCATCGATCTGCAAATCCTCGGCATCGGCAGCGACGGGCACATCGCCTTCAATGAACCCGGTAGTTCCCTCAGTTCCCGCACCCGCCTCAAGACCCTGGCCAAGCCCACCATCGACGATAACTCGCGCTTTTTCAACAATCGCGACGAGGTCCCTATTTACGCCATTACCATGGGCGTGGGAACCATCCTCGAGGCCCGTAAGTGCCTGCTGTTGGCCAACGGCAAAAACAAGGCCGACGCGGTTTCCGCCATGGTCGAAGGGCCGGTTACCTCCATGATCACCGCCAGCGCCCTGCAACTTCATGAGGACACCAAGGTCTTCCTCGATGAATCGGCCGCCGGCAAGCTGAAGATGCGCGACTACTACACCTGGATCCAGAATAAGAAGCCGGGCGCCCCGCAGCGCTAGTCGGCGTCGAGATTTTCTACACCAAACTAATCCCAAGGATTGCCATGCGCCTGGTTATTTTTGATCGTGAAGGGGAAAAGCGTCGTAATTTCTACCCTGTGGCCTTGAGCCGCCCCATCTTCGAGTTGCGTTGCGGCATGTCCACGCTGGCCCAGAAACTGGCCGCCAAGGCCGCCATCGCCGACATCGCCTGCTTCGTACCCGCCTACATGGCCGAGCCCTACCGCTTGCGAACCACCTGGCCCGTTAACAACCCGGCGTCCCTCGCCGGCGACGATCTGCTCCTGGTCAACGGCCGCCTGAAACCCGCGGCTCTGGACCAGATCGACCGCAACGGCCCAAGCCAGGTCGGCATCGGTGCCGACGGCGATATCTGGTACGCCCTCCTGCGCCGCGCCGATCTTTCCCGCCTTGATGCCGCTTCGCTGGAATCGCTCTTGGCTTGCGCAGTGGCTCGTCTGACGGCTAAAACCATTGACCCACCGGCCTGGAATTACACCTGGGATCTGGTCCTGGCCAGCCCGAACCAAATCGCCGAGGACTTCAAGGCCCTGGGCCGCCATGGCGTCGAAGGCGTCGTCGAGCAACCCCATGCCCTGCGCGGCAGTGCCAAGGATCTCTTCATAGCCCGCGGCGCCAAAGTCCACCCCATGGTGGTCATCGACGCCGAACACGGACCCGTCTACCTCGATGAGGACGTGGAAGTCCATCCCTTCACCCGCATTGAAGGCCCCTGCTATATCGGCAAGAAGTCGATTCTACTCGGCGCCAAGTGCCGCGAAGGCAACTCCATCGGCCCCATGTGCCGCGTCGGTGGCGAGGTCGAGGAGTCCATCATCCAGGGCAATTCCAACAAGTATCATGACGGTTTCCTCGGCCACGCATATGTGGGCGAATGGGTGAACCTCGGTGCCCTGACCACCAATAGCGACCTGAAGAACGACTACGGCTCCGTAGAGGTCATCCTTGACGGCAAGACCCCCATCAGCACCGGTTCCGTGAAAGTCGGAGCCTTGATCGGCGACCACACCAAGACCTCCATCGGCACCCTGTTCAACAGCGGCGCCTATGTCGGCGCCATGGCCCTGATCATGACCACCGGCAAGCCCTTGCCCAAGTACATCCCCGACTTTGCCTGGTTTATTGAAGGTGTGGTCACCAAGGGCTTCGGCAAGGGCAAGCTCTACGGCACCGCCAAGACCGTCATGAGCCGCCGTAAGTCGGCCTGGACCGACGCCGAACAGGCCATGTGGGATGCCATCTTTGCATTAACCGCTCCTCAGCGTGACGAGGCCGTCCGCAAGGGCCGCCGTCAGATGGCCGCCGCGACCTGATCGCTCGGCCCAGGCCTTGCCAGAGCGCCTGAATGTAAATTTTGTCCGTTGCTTTACTTGTGATGTCCCAAACCCCCTGCTAAAAAGGCAGCAACCAACCTAGGAGAATCATAATGGCCTCTGTTGAAGAACGCGTAAAGAAGGTGACCGCCAAGGTCCTGAAGGTCGACCCGGCGAAGATCGAACTGAAGCATTCCTTCTCCGCCGACTTGGGTGCCGAGAGCATTCAGTCCGTCCAGTTGGTTGCCATGTTCGAGGAGGAGTTCGGTATCGAGATGGACGCCGACGCCGCCTTGGCTGTCTCCAACGTTCGCGGCGCCATAGAGTTCATCACCCGTGTCTGCAAAGAGCAAGGCGTGGCCGTCTAGCCGACCCGGCCTGCTTTTCGTCCATATTGCCACGTCCGTCTTTCAGCCCCTGGCCTCCTGCGCAAAGCGTCAGAGGCCAGGTGTTGCGCATTGTTGAGCATTTTCCACCGCGCCGACTCCATCTGCCGCCACGATTCCCCAAACATGCCGTTTCCGTTACGGCATCTTCTGACGAATGTCTCCCTATGCACCAGACCACCTCCAAGTTATCATTCCCTTGGCCTTAAGAGCACATTCGCACCGACCTATCGCGTGACGTGGAATGGAGCAAGACACCCGGACACAAGGTTTGCAATCTTATGAAGATACTTCTCTCCAACGCGGTTGTCAGCCACGGCGCCTTCCACCACTGGATGACCGCCGATATGCGGGCCCTGGGACACCAGGTCTCCACCATAGATCCCGACGAACTCTGCGAGCAATTCGGTATCGAGCTTTACCGTCGCGTCCTCCTCCAGCGCATCGCCGCCGACAAGCCGGACATGCTCTTGCTCTATCCTCCTTACGACCTGCTCCGCGAACAGGAAAACCGCATCATCCATAAGTCGGGAACCGTCATCGTCGGATTCGCCTACGATGATCCGATCTTCCTCCCCTCGTACCTCTCCACGCCCACCAGCTTTCAGACCATCTGCGCCGAATTCAAGAAAACCTACGACATTTACCTCACCACCTCCCGGCAGATGGTCAAGGAAGCCAAAGATCGCGGCATCGACGGCATCATGCACATCCGCTGGGCGTGCAACACCCCGCCCGATCCGGGCACCGCCACGCGCGACATCCCCGTTCTGGTCATTGGCGCCCCCTATCCCCGCCGGGTGAACATGGTCAAGCACCTCAAGAACGCCGGCATCAAGCCGGTCATCTTCGGCGCTGAAGGTTGGAAGCATTTTCTCGACGTCGCCGACTGCTACAACGGCATGCTCACCCGTCCCGGCATGTTCGAGATGTATCGCCGGGCCCGCATCGCCCTGGCTCCGGCGGATTGGGAGTCCACCTACACACCCATGATCAAACTGCGCTCCCTGGAAATCGCCTCCATGGGTCCGCTGCAGATATGTGAAGAATGCCTCGACTTGGCTGACTACTACGATAACGGCAAGGACGTCGTCAGCTATTCCACCTGGAATGAACTGGTCGAAAAGATTCGCTATTACATCGCCCCAGAGCACGAGGAAGAACGCGCCCGCATCGCCCGCGCCGGATGGGAACGCACCGTCAAAGACCATGTCTGGCAAGTCCGTTTTTCCGAAATCGAAAAACGCGTCAAACCACTCTTGGAAAAGCTGCGCCGCGGCGAAGAGATCCGCCTTGAATCAAATAGCGCCGATGCCGATGACACCCCATCAAAAGACAAGTACGCCGGCGGCGCCGCCGATGACGCATCCCCGTCAAGCGTCACCTGCGCCGGCAACGCGGCTCCCGCCCCCGATCCTTGCGATCCCCATCTGGCCCAGGAGTTGGGCCTCTCGGCGTGCGGCGGTCACTATGAAAAACTCGGCGATCTCAATACCGCCCTCATCGCCTATGACGAATGGCTGGTCCTTCAGCCCAACTGCTTCACCGCCTTGGTCGCCAAGGGACGCGCGCTTCTGGCCGCCAAGAACCATCCCGAAGCCGAGAAACACCTGCTGCAATCTCTCCAGAACAAGGATCTGTGCGGCATGGGCGTCGACATCACCTGCACCCAGCGCAAGCTCGGCCCCCGCATGGGCCTCGGCCGCCTCTTCAACGGCATCTTCCCTCGCTACCTGGAAGTCTATTCCCACCTCCTGCTGACCTATGCCCAGCAGGATCGCTCCGACAAGATCGAAGAGCTGATGTCCCGCATCGTGCACATTCAAGACCACCTCTTCGTCGCCATCGTGGCCCTCATCGCCGAGCCCGGTATCGAGACCCAACTCCCGGCCAAATACATGGCCCGCTTCGTGGAAGTGCTCATCGCCTCCGAGCCGCGCGTCTGGGCCGGCGAACGCACCCGCCACATGGCCCACTTCTGGCTCCTGCGCGGACAGGCCCTGGCCGCCATGGGCAATCGCGATGAAGGACGTCACTGTCTGCTTTACGCCCTGACCCAAAATCCCTATCCGCAGGTTGAAGCCCAGATACAAAAGGCCTTGGCGGTCATCGGATAGACCTTATAATTCTGGTGCAGGAACGGACACCAATAACACTACTATTACCATGGCGACTCACGGCGGCAAACCAACCTCCAAGCAACCCAAGACGGCTTTCATTCCGCCCAAACGGCGTGGCCAACGCCGCGCCGTCCACAAACCCGCCTCTCAACCGGCCGCACGGAACGTAGCACAACGCCAAGCCAAGCCCGGTTCGGTAAAACCAGTGTTCGCCAAGCTCATTGCCGCAAAACCGAATCCCAGCAAACGCGCTAGCGCTGGTGCCAAACCGCCGTCAGCGAACCCCGTTAAGCCAACGCCCTCCGCCCAGGCGCCGCCGCCTGTCCATACCGACGCTTCCGAAACCCCCTGTCTGGTTGCCTCTGGCGCCGTCTCGCCTGCGTCTATAGCCGTGGCCCAACTTGACCTGGAAGGCACTTCCATTCAGGCAGCCGATGAAACCCCCAGTCGTGGCAGTCTGGCGGACATGGCGGGCCTGCCCACTCCGGCGCCCATGCCATCGCTGACGGAAGAACGCACTCCCACGCCTCACGGCCTGGTGGAAATCCCCAAGTCAGCCAAGCCGCCAACGCCCACCAACGTCCTGGAGATTGGAATCGATCATAACCAGCCCTCTGATTCCTGCGTCCCTTCGGACATGCTGGGAACCGTCATCGTTCCCGATCAATACCGCTCCTGTGGTTCGGGCCCGTCATTATGCGCTTTCGAGCCCGCCAATATTCCCCTGAGCCACTATCATACCGCAACTGCAAGACCAGCTGAATCAAGTCGGTCCGCATGCGAACCCCATGCTCCGCAAACCGGCCTCGAACCTGCGCCAGCGGCAACCCCCACGCCCAACCGCCTCACCCAAGCCGCTGAGGCCAGCGATTTGCTCCGGACAACGCCCACGCCTTCAGCTCATCAAATGTACGAATCGCCGGCGGACAGCCCGGCGGCAAGCCTCCATCCAGACTGGACCCGCCCGCCGGTGCCGGAGCCAGAACCGGTCATGCCCGCCATGGAAATGCTCCCGGCCGATGGACTACCCCCGCTGCTCTTTGAGATCGGTTGGGAAGTCTGCTGGCAGCTTGGCGGGATATACACCGTTTTGCGCACCAAGGCCGCCGCCATGATCGCCCGCTGGGGCGACCGCTACTGCCTCATCGGCCCCTATAATCCCAACACAGCCCCCGTTGAATTCGAGCCCATGGAGGCTCCCGGACCACTGGGCCAGGCCCTCCAACGCCTGGCCCAGGCCGGCATCCCCTGCTACTACGGCCGTTGGCTCATCCCCAGCCGCCCGCACACCATCCTCATCGACTATCGCGCCCTTTACCGCCAGACCGACTCCGACAAATACCTGATGTGGGCCGATCATGGCATCTCCCTGGCTTCCTCAGACTTCGAAATTAACGATGTCGTGGCCTTCGGCTTCGCGGTGACCGAGTTCTTCCGCCATCTTTGCCAGACCGTGACAGACCGGGCCATCCTCGCCCACTTCCACGAATGGATGGGCAGCGTCGCTGTACTGCGCATAGCTCACCTGCAACTGCCTGTGGGAACCGTCTTCACCACTCATGCCACGCTGCTGGGCCGCTACCTCGGCAGCGACGATCCCCAGTTCTATCATCACCTGGACGGCATAGACCCCGACGCCGAAGCCCGCCGCTACCAGATCTATCCCCGCCATCAGATCGAGCGTGCCGCCGCCCAGGCCGCCACCGTCTTCACAACCGTAAGTGAAGTAACCGCCCGCGAGGCCCGCAAAATCCTTGGCCGCGCCCCCGATGCCATACTCCCCAACGGCATCAACATCCAGCGCTTCGCGGCCCTGCACGAATTCCAGAACCTGCATCTCCTGTACAAGGAGAAGATCAACCAGTTCGTGATGGGCCACTTCTTTCCCTGTTACACCTTCGACCTCGACAACACCATCTACCTATTCACCAGCGGCCGCTACGAATACCGCAACAAGGGCATGGACCTGTTCATCGAGGCCCTCTGGCGCCTCAACCGCTGGCTGCTGGGCGTGCCCGCCGATCAACGCCCCACCGTCGTCGCCTTCTTGGTCACCCGCGCTAGTGTGCGCAACATTAACGTCAGCGTCATCCAGAACCAGATGATGTTCCGCGACCTGGAAAATACCTGCCACGAAGTGCAGGAGGAAATGGGCCGGCGCCTCTTATGGACCGCGGCCCACGGCCGCCTCCCCACCGCCGCCGAACTTATCAGCGATGATGCCCAGGTCCGGCTCAAACGCGCCATGCATGCCTGGCGGTCAGGGCGCACCCCGGTTATCGTAACCCACGACCTGGTTGACGATACCCATGATCCCATCCTCCAGCACCTGCGCCACCGCGGCCTGTTCAATGCCGCGGCCGACCCGGTCAAGGTCGTCTTCCATCCCCAGTTCATCTCCCCCACCAGCCCCATGCTGGGCATGGAATACGAGCAGTTCATCCGCGGTTGTCACATGGGAATCTTCCCCAGTTGCTACGAACCCTGGGGCTACACTCCCATGGAATGCGCAGCCATGGGTCTGCCTTCGGTGACCACCGACCTCAGTGGGTTCGGCGCTTACGTCCAACGCGAGCTGGCTGACGACCACGAAGGCATCTACGTCCTCAATCGCAGCACCCAGAGCTTCGAGCAATCCGCCGATGACCTCACCCGCTACCTGTTCGAGTTCCTCCGCCTCAACCGCCGCGAGCGCATCGCCCAGCGCAATAAGGTTGAGAACACCAGCGCCCGTTTCGACTGGAATGTCCTCGCCCGCCACTACCACCTCGCCCACGACCTGGCCTTCCAAAACCTCCGCTCACGCCGCGCCATCGCCCGTCAGCATGCGATCGTTTAAACCACGCCCATGCCGATCCGCCCTTTTCATCAGTGATTTTGCAAAACTGGACGCCCGCAAGAACACTCTGCCAGCATGAGACATCAGAAAAGAGCAAGCCGAGACGGGACCACCCAAGAAGGTTTCTGCCTCCTGTCGCCTAGCGATTGTCCCCTGCTCTATCGCGGCTTGCCTGCGACCGCCAGAGCAGCAACAGGAAAAACGGTCCACCCAGCATGCCGGTGAGGACGCCGACGGGTAGGAAGCCAATGGAGGTCTGTCCAAGCAGGCGCGATCCGGCATCAGCGACCGCCAGTAGAACAGCGCCTAACGCCGTCGCCACAGGGAAGAGCCGGCGTTGGTCCGCACCCGAAAGCAGGCGTCCAAGGTGCGGACAGACCAGGCCTATGAATGCGATGGGACCGCTGATCGCCACCGCCGAGGCGGTCACCAGCGAGGCTACAATCATGACCACCCAGCGCAGGCGATGGATGCGCACGCCCAGCGATTGGGCCTCGGCTTCGCTGAGCGTGGCGACATTTAGCTGGCCGCTGAGGGAAAACAGTACACACCATCCCATACCAACGCAGATCGCCGCGACCAGTTCCTGAGCGGCGGTGAGATTGGTGTTGATGCCGCCGATCAGGAAGCGAAACGGGCCGCCGGTGGTGCTGGTGGCGTCCCGGCTCAAGTTCAGGTGATAGACCAGCAGAAACAAGGCCCCGCAAATGGAATTGACTATGACTCCCACCAGGAGGAGGGTCACCGGTTCGAGCCGACCGCGCCGCTGGGCCAACCAGAAAACCACGGTCAGAGCCAGGACGGCTCCGATCAGCGCTGCAGTCTGCTGACTGAGCGCGGCCAACGCGGTAAGGCCGCCGAAAAGTCCTGACGCCATCGCTGATAGATATGCGGCCAGGGTTGCGCCGCTGCTGACACCCAGGAGGTAGGGATCGGCCAGCGGATTGCGCAGTATGGCCTGGTAAACGACGCCGGCGGCGGCCAAGGCGGAACCCACCAGCGATGCCATAAGAGTCGAATCAAGGCGATCGCGCACCTGTCCGTCGGCCGGCCAGCCGAAATGCGTGGAACCGCACAAGAGGCACACCGAGGCAACCAGCGCCCAGATCAGAAGGCTGACAGCGCAGAAAAGCAAAAGTTGGCCGGCATTCCAGCGTTTCACGGAGCACCATCGGGATGAAGAAATCCAGCAAAGCGTTCGGCCAGATCGCCCACGTGGGAGCCTGGCACAAGGCAATAGGCGTCAGTAATGGTGATGATGCGGCCGGCGCCCACGGCGCGCAGTCCGGACATGGAAGCCCAGAAACGCTGATTCATCTCCAAAGCCTGCGGGCTTGCCGAAGGCAAGAGCTGGATTATGGCTTGGGGATCGAGCTGGCGGATCTTCTCCCGATCCACGGAAGGATAAGGCTGCCCGAGTAACCCAGCGACATTCCGGCCGCCGGCGATGGTCAGCAGGGTATCGAGGAAGGTGTCGGCGCCGACCACACCCAGGGCATTCTCGTCAATCACCATAAGTGTTCTCACCGGCGCAAGCCCGGCCACACATTTCTGGACGCCGGCGAGTTTGGCGCGGATCGCCGCGGCGAGGGCGTCGGCCTTGCCCGGTTCATGAGCGATCGTTCCCAGGGTGTCCAGAGTCGCATAGATGCTGTCTAACTTGTCGAGATTGATGTTGGCAATGTGGATTTGGAGCTTGGCGGCATGATCGCGGAAGCCCTGGCCAAGGCGTTCCGGGGCCATCTGAACGATCAACTCTTGCGGCCGGACGGCGCCGAGCATCTCCCAGTCGGTCGATTGGTAATCCCCCACGCGGGGCAGGGATTTATCCACATAATTGTCGTAAGCGCTGACGGCGACAAGATGATCGCCGGCCCCCATGGCCAGAATCAGGTCGGTCGCCGCCGGGACCAGAGAGGCCAGGCGAGGCGTCTGGGGTTGGCCGCCGGAGGCGGAAATTTGGCCCCGAGAACGGTTGCACGCCACCGGAAAGGCAGCCAGCAGGATTCCGACCAAGGCCCAACCCACGATGATTTTTAGCAAAGGAAGGCGTCTGGCCGGTTGATTCATGGCCAGCCGATGGTAGATTTATGAATAGTTACTGTCAAATCAACCACTCCATGGAAGGAGAACCGCGATGATCCCGTCCACGACTCCCGCCTCCAGGAACGGAGGCTTTCTGCATCGAATCGCCAGTTGGATAAAGAATCCGCGCCATCGCAACCGGCCGGACGCCGCCGGATCGGACCAGATGTCGCAGAGCACGGCCCTGGCGCCAATGGGAGGGATGCGGGGAAGTTTTTTCCGTCCCTGGGGCAAGCGCGATGCGGCCCTGGCGAACCTCCACGAGGGATTCGTGGCCCTTTCGGGTGTGATGGGCTCGCTAAAGGAGAGCCTGGAACGACAAAACCAGCGACAGGAGGAACTGGTCAATCACATCGAACATTTACCGCAATTCCTGGAATCGATCCCGCAGACCAACCAGGCCCAGACCGAAGTGCTGCAGACGATCGCCGAGCAGATCAGATACCAGAGTTCGCAACAGGCCAAGCTTGGCGAAATACTGGAGAAGGTGTCGGAAACCGAAGGCAACCAACGGCAGATTCTGGAGGCTTTGCACGATCGTATAGGGGCCTTGAACGAACATGATCGCCTGATAACCGACAGCCTGCAGGGCGTGGGCTTCACGATGCAGAGGGTGAGCGACGCATCGCAGACTGGGCAGCAGGTCTTGGAAAGGATTCGCGACAACATCAACGTACGGCAACTGGAATTGCAGGCCGTTCTCCAGAAACAGGCGTTCCGCAATACTATCATGCTGGCAACAAGCCTGTTGCTGGCAGTCTGCGCCTTGGCGGCAGTCGGGGTATTCGGCTACATGGTGATGTGCAAACTGCACTGAGCGGGCTTGGTATTCCCGGATTCCGGTTCTACCCCGCCGAGTCCGGCATCTCCGCATTGTGCGACACAGTCTGCACGTCGTCATTGTCTTCCAGGGCATCGACCAGGCGCATGATTCGCTGTGCCATGTCGGCATCGACGGGAACCGTGTTGTTAGGCAAATAGGTTACTTCCGCGGCCTCGACGGGAATCTTGGCGGCGGCAAGGGCTTCTTTGATCTTGTGAAAATCCACCGGGGCGACGACCACTTCGAAGACTTCGCCAAGGTTGTTGACGTCCTCGGCGCCGGCCTCCAGGGCCTTTTCGATCAAGGCGTCCTCCTGAACAGCATCGGCCTTGACCGCGAAGACGCCGCGCTTGGTGAATTGGAAAGCGACAGCACCGCTGTTGGCCAGACGGCCGCCGGAGACCTCGAATATTTTGCGCAGCTCGGGGGCGATGCGGGAGCGGTTATTGGTCAGGGCATCGACCATGAACGCCACGCCACCGGGGCCATAGCCTTCGTAGGTCGCCGCTTCGTAGTTCTCGCCGCCCAGCTCGCCAGTGCCCTTCTGGATGGCCTTCTCGATGGTGTCCTTGGGCATGTTGACGGCCCGGGCTTCGTCGATGGTGTAGCGCAGAGTGAGATTGTCGCGCGGATCTCCGCCACTCTTGGCGGCGATGATAATTTTGCGGGCGATCTTGCTCCATATCTTCCCGCGCTTAGCATCGTTACTGCCTTTGGCTCGCTTGATTTTTGACCAGTGACTGTGTCCTGACATTGTTGAATTCTCCGCCAAGATGATAGTGCAAACGAACCCAAGCGCCAAATACCCAGCGACTGGCTACGGCAGTTTTTGGCCTGCTAGAGACGGGTAGTGACGGAAATGATCGATGCGACCTTGTGCAGCTGAGGCTGCTGCCCTTCCCCCAGCGTGAGGATTGGGCACAATGGGTCGACCAAGCGCAAACCGCCGCCGAAGAATCGGCCCGGCGGCAATGCGTGAACCAAAGTCGTCCTTATGGAGACGAGGCATGGGTCCAGAGCGTTCAGCAGTGACTCGGCTGGCGCGAACACTTGAAGATTGGCAGGCCACGCAGGACAAAGTGAACCACGCTCCTAAAATTCAGAACTGCCCCGGGTTCCTGGGCACACTTGTTCACCATGCGTGCGACGTTGGTACTATGGCCGCAGGGGTATGCACCAGCCTCGCCTGGTTCTGCAAAACCACCACCGCCTACCTGCTCTGGCCCGTTGACGTGACACCTTTGCGCGCTCATCGAGTCGCACAAGCGTCTGCCATTGGCGGGCAAGACGCCGTCCCCCGTGATCTCCTGTGGCGCAGGCCCATGTCAGTTCTTGGCTTGCGATGGCTTGGCGGGGGCAGAGACGATAGGGGCAACTTTGACTGGCTGGCCGGCTCCGGACTCTTTGAGCTTTTCCTCCAATTCCTCTTTCAACGCTTTGAGGTCATCGCGGTCGCCGTCAAGTTGGCCTATGCGGCCCAGAGATCGTTTCCAGACCATGGCGGCGTCGCCTTGGCGGTCCAGGCGGTAGAGCACGTCGCCCAGGTGATCGAGCACAACCGGATCGGGACGGTTGGCCGAACCTATGGCCCGCTCCAGATAATCGCGGGCCTCGGCGAACCTGCCGCGCTTGTAGCAAACCCATCCCAGAGAGTCGAGGAATGACTGGTTATCCGGTTCGGCATCGACCGCGACGCGGACAAGGGCCTCGGCGCGGTCAAGGTTCCTGCCCGCGTCGGCCCAGGTATAGCCCAGATCGTTGCAGGCGCCGCAATGACGGGGATCCAGACGCACTACTTCTTGAAGGATTTGCTCTGTGACTTCCTTGCGGTCGATAGCCTCGTACATGTGGGCCACGTAATAGAGCTGGTCGGGATCGGCGGCGACTGCCGCACGCAAAGCCCCAAGAACGCGGTCGGCCTCGGAAAGGCGATGCTCGCGGGCGTAAACCCGCACCAGGGCCGCGGCGGCTTGGCGATTGTCGGGATGCTTCTTAAACTGGTTCTCAACCGTGTCTACAAATTCGCTGATGTGGCCGCGCAGCAAGAAATACGCTTCGGCCGCCGCCAGGACGCGTGTGTTTTGCGGCTGGTCGGCCAGCAGATCCAGGTAAACGGGCCCGGCGGCGGCCTGGGTTTTCACATCAGCCGCCTGAGCCAGAATTGAAGCCTGAAGCAGCCGGGCATCACCGCTGGCCGGGTCGGCATCGAGCCAAGCCCGAAGCACACCGGCCGCCCCGCTGCCGTTGCCCTGCCGAATGTATATGGCAAACAGAGTCTCATTGACATCGGCGCAGCGTCCATCCCGCTCGACAAGTTTGACCAGCAGCGCAGCGGCGCGATCCATCGCACCGGAATCCATCAGGGCATCGGCTTCCATCAACACGGTATCAGGGGAATTGTCGCCTAAACGCACCGCCAGCGCCAGTTGCACCGCCGCCTCGGCCGGTTTCTTCTGCCAGAAGAGCAACATCCCGCGCAATTCGACGGCCAGGGACTGGGCGCCTGCGGCGGCAGCGCGATCTGCCAGCTTGCCGCAGGCCTCGGATTTCTGGGCGTCATCCCAATCGGGGCGCTCCCAATAGGCGTTGGCAAGCTGCCGGTAGGCCGGGGCAAACGGGGGCAGCAGAGACGCCGATCGCTCCAAGGCGCTATGCGCCAGGGTCTGACGGTCCCACATATCGGCGATACGGAAAATCCAGTACTGCCGCGCCGCTTCGGCAGCTGGAGCCACAACCAACTTCTGAAGAAGGTCCAGGCATTGGCGTTGGCGGGGACTGGAGGTGAAGAACTCGGCCCAAAGCCCGCTGAGTTGGCGCAAGGTATCGGGATGGCCGGCCAGGGTTTCCACCAGCAGTTTCAGCGCCGCCGGAGCGTCACCGCGAACGGAGTAAAGCCTGAATAGGCGTGCTACCATTTCGCTGTCGCCGTTGGGGTGTTGCACAGCCTCGGCCAGCAGACGCACAGCCTTGTCAGTATCGCCGGCGGCCTGCTCGGCATCGACTAGGGCATAAAACACATAACGATCATCCCGGTGCGCGGCGTGCAGTTCCGCCAGTGCCTCCAGGAAAGCCGCCGGGCCGGCGGAGGGTGTACAGATATGCCTGAGCAATTCCAGCGTATCCGCGGTGGCGTGATGGGCCAGCACCAGCGAGCAGGCCAGGTCGCGGGCCTGATGCAACCGGCCCCCGTCGGCCAGCGTGCGCGCCAGGCGGGCCTGAAGATCGAAGTTGCCCGGATCGCGGGCGATGGCGGCCTCGTAGGCCTGCCTGGCCTCGGCGATTTCCTGGTGCTTGGCATACAGGTCGCCTATCTGGGCATAAATTATCTCGGGATGGGCCAGGAGATATCCCAGTTCGGGATGCCCGCGGGTAATTCCCACGGTCTGAAGGCTCTTGAGCAGGCTGTTGTACCGCTCGAGGGCAGCGCGATCGTAGCCAGCCTGTTGCAGGGCCTTGGCCAAAAAGAAATCGGCCATGGCGGCGATGTCGCGAGCGACGTTCTGACGATAGTCCGTGGTCAAAAGAGCCAGGCGCAGATGGGTGATGGCCTTGTCAAGATCGCCGCGGGCGAGGTATTCGCGGCCCAGTTCGTACTGAACGGACAGGTTGTCGCCGTGGATGGTGGCGGCTTTCTCGAAGGCGGCAATGGCCTGTTCATTGGAACTGGCCGAGCCCAGACAGGCCCGGCCCAGACAGTTGTAAAGCTCGAAACTGGCGGGATCGATTTCGATGGCCTTGAGGAGCAATGGGATGGCAACCAGTCGCTGGTTATCAATGAGAGCGGCACGGGCCTGGGCGTAAATCCGCAGGGCCTCCAGAGGCGCTGGACCGGTCGGCTGGGACGCCGCGGCGGGCAGAACCGGAACGGGCTCGATCTGGGCCAGGGCAAGCCAGGCCCGGGCATCGAATGGGTTGGTAGAAGGAGCTGTGGCCACAAGCGACGGTCGGGTAGGCGTGACTGTGGCTGCGCAGCCGATCAGGATAAGGGCGACCGCGCCTACCATGAGGCACAGCCCTGCGGTTAGTGGTTTGTGACTTGTAGACGGTGACCCGTGGCCAGTGGCCAGTGGAATCTGGGCGGTGATATCCAGAGTGGTCTTCACCTTTGGCCTTAATCCTTAAACCTTAAACCTTCCGCATTTCCCCTCCGCCGAGCGATTGTAGGCAGCGATGGCGATGTTATGGAATCACCTTGTTCAGCGGATAGGTGATGATGCCCGTAGCGCCGGCGCGGCGCAGACGAGGGATCAGTTCGCGTTCCTGTTTTTCCTCAAGAATCACCTCGACCGCGACCCAGGGTCCGTCGGCCAGGCGGCTGACGGTGGGACTCTTCTCGGCTGGGAGAAAACCGACTACCTCCGCAAGCTTGTTCTCCGGGACGTTCATCTTCAGTCCGACCTTGGCGCGGGCCTCGATGGCCCCCTTGAGAAGCATGGCGATGTTCTCCATCTTTTCGCGTTTCCAGCCCACGGCCCAAGCCGTTTTGCCGGCGACGAAACGTGTGGTGCTGGTCAAAAGGGTATCGACGATGCGGAGGTTGTTGGCGCGTATGGAAGAGCCCGTTTCCGTGGCATCGACGATGGCATCGAGGAGACGGGCTTTGATCTCGGTGGTTCCCCAGGAAAATTCGACGGTGACGTCTATACCGCGTTTCTGGAAATACTTGCGGGTGGTGCCGACCAGTTCCGTGGCGATGATGCCCCCGGCCAGATCTTCGGGCTTCTTGACCGCGCTCTCTTCGGGTACGGCCAGCACCCAACGGATGGGATTGGCGCTGGCTCGGGAATACTCCAACTCGCAGATCTCGACGACATCCTCTTCGTTGCCGTTTTCGACGATCCAGTCGTGGCCGGTCAGACCGCAATCAATGATGTTGTCGCAGACATAGCGACTGATCTCCTGGGCGCGGAAGAGAACCGCGGATATCTGGGGATCGTCGATGCGGGGAAAGACGCTGCGTTCCGGGGTGGAAATGCGATAGCCGGCCCTGGCGAAGAGCTCGGTGGTGGCGTTCTGGAGACTGCCGCTGGGCAGGCCCAGGCGCAACGTGGTTGGGGGAAGACGATCGGTCATAGTGGTTGGGTTCTACCTGGTTTTAACTTTCTTCTTGGCGCGATCCGCCTCATTGTGGGCGGCGCGGCGGAGAGCGGCGTAACAGGCGCGGCACTCCTCGGGTTTGACGTTGTGTTCGAGGAATTTCTGGGCGTCAACAAGAGTGGTGGTTTGGCCGACGATCTCTTCCTCGCGGAGAAAAGAGAGCATTTCCTCGTCGACGGGGACCGCCGCGGCTTCGAGGGCAAAAAGCATGACAAAGGCCTCGACGAAGGGATGCACGTCGGGCAGATCGCGCAAAAACTGCCGGGCATCGCGAGTGGAGATGCTGGAAAGACGGTCGAGGTTGAGGGTGTGCTCTTTCTCGAAGATGGCGTTGAGACAACGGGTGATCATTTCGACCCGTTTGGTGATAAGCGGGAAGCGGACGCCCAGCAACTCGGCTATCTCCAGGTCAGTGGCGACGCGCAGTTCGTTGAGATCGACGAACTCCTTCTCGATGGCCTTCACGGCGTCATCGGCGCGGGCATCGCTGACGTCGAAACTCATGGCGGCGCGAACCAAGGCCTTGAGGGGATCAATTTTGTCAGTGCAGGGCGCGCCGGCACCTTTGTTAAGACGGTTGAGGAGCTGCTTGAGGTTCTCGGCGTATTTGGCGGCGTTTTTCATAATCTATCTTTATATTTTTTCGGGGACCACTGGAGCCTGGGGAGTTGTCGCTTCCGAGGCGGACTCAGCGGCCACAGGCGTATCCGCGGCGGGCGGCGCAAGTTCGGCAGCCTTGCGTCGGCGGTCCAGTTCGGCATTCTCCTCGGCGACCTTCTGAATCAATTCCAGGACCTCGAGTTCCTTCTTGAGATTTTCGTCCATGTGGAACTTGAGCATCGGAGCAATCCGCAACGACAGAGACCTGGTGAGCTTCGATCGCATCAGCCCGGCGGCGTGGCGCAGGGCGTTCAACGCCGCGCTCTGCCGGCCCGGAGTACCCATGATCGTGACGTAGACGTCGGCCACCGACAGGTCGGGGCTTAGCTTCACGCGGGTGATCGATGGCAGCCCGGTGAGGCGGGGATCGCTCAGATGGCGCATGATCAGCCCGGCCAGCTCCTGCTGGATACTGCTGCCAAGCCGTTCGGTTCGCCGTGACATCAATCACTCACAAAAGTTCAATGCGATAGTCCAGCAGGTCCACCTGCGGAACGGTACGCACAAAGTCCACCAGCTTGCTCATAGCGCCCTGCAAATAACGGGCGTCGTTGCCGACCATCGCCACGCCAAGAATAGCGCGGCGGTGCTCGTCCAGCGCCGCCACCTCCGCGATGGAAACGTTGTGGGCATGGGCTATACGGTCCTTGAGGCTCTTGATGACCCGCCGCTTGTCCTTGAGCGACATGGCGTCGGAGACGGACAGTTCGAGCTGTAGAACCGCGACGACCATGGAGCCTTACCTAAAGGGTCCGCTGGAACGTCTCGCGGATGTAGGCTTCCAGCACGTCTCCGACCTTGATGTCGTCGTACCCGGCAAGCTTCATGCCGCACTCCAGGCCGGCCTTGACCTCCTTGGCATCGTCCTTGACACGCTTCAGCGACTCCAGCGACAGGTCCTCCACGAGGACGCTGCTGTTGCGGATAAGGCGTATCTTGCTGCCGCGCTGAATGTGCCCATCAGTGACGAAACAACCGGCGATGTTGCCGATCTTGGAGACCTTGTAAACCTGGCGAATCTCCGCGTGCCCGTGCAATTTTTCGCGCACCTCGGGTTCCAGCATGCCCGACAGGGCCTTGCGCAGGTCGTCGAAAATCTCGTAAATGACCTGGTAAAGCTTGATCTCCACGCGGTTCTGCTCGGCCAGGAACCGCGCCGACTCATCGGGGACGACATGGAAGCCGATGATGCTGACACGGTTATCGGTGGCCTTGGAGAGCGTGGCGATGGCCAGTTCCACGTCGCTTTCGTTGATGGCGCCCACGCCGCTGTGGACCACCCGGACCTTCACCTCCTCGGTGTTGGAATTGGTGACGGTATTGACCAGGGTTTCCACCGATCCCTGAACGTCGGCCTTGATGATGAGGTTGATGGTGGAAATGCCGCCTTCGGTGATGCGGGCGATAAGATTGTCGCCAGTGATGATCTTGTTGGCCGCGGCCAACTGTGACTGGCGGAAATGCACCGCCCGTTCCTCGGCAATGGCCCGGGCCTGGTCGATGTCGGGGGTGACGTAGAACTTGTCGCCGGAGGCCGGGGCGTTGTTGAGCCCGCTGACAATCACCGGCATGGCCGGGCCGGCTTCCGGTATCGATTCACCGCGGTCGTTAAGCAACGAGCGAATGCGGCCATAAGTCGCCCCGGAAAGGATGACATCGCCGACACGCAGGGTGCCGTCCTGAACCAGCACGGTGGCCACCGCGCCCAGGCCCTCATCAACGCGCGCCTCGATCACCGTGCCACGCGCCGGCACCGTCAGGTCGGCCTTCAATTCCATTATCTGAGCCTGGAGATCGAGAATTTCGATCAGGGCCTCGATGCCCTGGCCGGTGGTGGCGCTGGTGCGCACCACTTCGGTTTCCCCGCCGTACTCCACGGGATTCAACCCCTGGGCGGCGAGCTGGCCGAGCACCATTTCCACGTTGGCGTCGGGACGGTCGATCTTATTCAGAGCCACCACGATGGGTACGCCAGCGGCCCGGGCGTGGTTGATGGATTCGATGGTCTGCGGCTGCACGCCTTCGGCGGCGCTGACCACCAGCACCACGACATCGGTCATGTTGGCGCCGCGGGCGCGCATCTTGGTAAAAGCCTGGTGCCCGGGGGTATCGATGAAAGTTACGCGGCGACGGGCCTCGCCCTCGCCAAAGGTGACCATCCAGGCGGCGGTGTGCTGGGTGATGCCACCGGCCTCGTGGGCGGCGACATCGGCATTGCGAATCTTGTCCAGCAGACTGGTTTTGCCGTGGTCCACGTGGCCGAGGATGGTTACCACCGGGGGCCTGGTGACCAGATTCTCGCTCTTGTGTTCGCGGGCGGCGAACTGCTGTTCCAGGTCCTCTTCCAGGCTGGTGGCCTGCCGGATGGTGAGTTCCAGGCCGTATTCCATGGCCAGCATCTGCGCGGTCTCGGTATCCAGGGCCTGGTTGATATTGGCGAAGATTCCCTGGCGAAGCAGCTTGGCGATGATGTCGGAGCCTTTGATACCCAGGGCGGCGCCCAGGGAACGAACCGTGACCGGTTCCTCGACTTGAATGGGCTCGCCTTTTTCGACGGTGGTCTTGGCCAGGGCGTGATGGCCGCGCTGCTCGACTTTTTCCAGGTGGCGGTCGAAATCGAGGCGATGCTTGGCGGCCTCACCAATACGACGACGGCGTTCGGCCAGATCCTGTTCGCTGAATTCCTTGATTTTGTCGATGGCGTCGCCGCGGCGCCCGTCGGCGCCGCGGCGGCGGGCGGAAAGAGAACGTCCTGCCTTGCTGGCGGCTTTTTTCTTGGCATCCGCGGACTCGTCGGTTTCATCGTCGGCGCTTTTGACGCCGCGGCCCTGCTGGGCGCGGGCCTGGACGAAAGACGGGTTGGCCGATGGTCCATCACCGGGTCGGACCTGCCGACGGGGAGTGGGGACGAGGTCGGGTTTTTCCTCGCGCACCAGGCGGGGGCCGACGATCTTGGCCGGCTCGGGCATGGTGAGTTGGGGAGCGGGAATGACGGTTTTGCGCACGGGCGGGGCCTGGCGCTGCGAGGAACGATCATCAACGCGGATCGTGGGCCTGGCGGCCTTGATTGAGGCCTCGGGCGCATGGGCCACCGGCATGGCGACGGCCGGCACGGGCGTTACCCCGGCCACGGTCTCGGTGACAATGGCGACTTCGCCGGCGGCGGAAGCGACGGTTTGTGCGGGGGCGACCGGCGAAGGGACGTCGGCAACGACGCTCGGAGCAGCCAGCGCCGGCTCAACGCCAGGATGGAGTATTTCCGTCCCCGCAGGCGGCACAACCACCGGCACCACGGCCACCGGCTCGGTGGCAGGGTGTTCGGCGACCGGCGCCGCGACGGCCTCTTCGCCGCCAACGACGGCCTTCTTGCCCTTCCGGGGTTTCTTGGTTTTGGCGGAAGCTTCATCGTCGGCGGACGGATGCTCAACGACGGCCACGCCTCCGCCATCTTCCACCAACTGATCTTTGACGCCGATCAGTGTCTCCATCAGGCCCAGCTTGAGCATGGTCATGTGATTAGGCACAACCTCGCCCAGGTCATTCTTCTTGCACCAATCCAAGATGGCCTTGCTGGTGACTCCCAGCTCTTTGGCGAACTGACTTACGCGCTTCGGTTTACCTGCCAAAACATTCTCCAGAAAAACAACCCGTTCCGGCACAAGGCCGGCGGGGCATCCACAGACCACTCAAGAGCGGGGTTCGGAGGCGGAGGGGGCCGGCGGTACAACGCGGCCTTCCGCCAGACCCGCGACATCCGAATCCTCTTCCGCCGGCTGCACCGAGGAAGAACCGGGGGCGATGGCGCCGTTGACCGCTTGTTCCTCGGGTGAAAGCTCGGTTTGCCCGGCGTCGCTGCATTCCGCATGCACAGTGACTTCCGGGGCGCCGCCGACGGCCGATTCCATGGAGCCGGGCATCCTGGCGGCGTCCTCTTCGGAGGCCGCGGCTTCGACACCGATTCCCATCAGGGCATCCATGACCTTCTTCGATTCCTGGGCCGCGGAGGCCTTGGCCAAGGCATCGGTTTGTTTCTTGGCGGCTTTCTCGACCTCGACTATCTTGGCCTCGGCCGCACAGCGTTCCATGACCTTCACCGCCAACTCCTCGGTAATGCCGATTTCCTCTTTCAGCGGTCCGGTGCCTACTTCTTCGATGTCGCGCACGTCGATGAGGCCCAAGGCGATGAACTTGTCGACCATCTCGGCGCTGACTCCCTCGATGCTCTTGAGCGTGGTATCCAGACGCTTCACGCCTTCCTGGAACTCCGTCGGGGTGAGGATGTCCACATCCCAGCCGGTCAGGCGGGCGGCCAGGCGCACATTCTGGCCGCGTTTGCCGATAGCCAGGCTGAGCTGGTCCTCATTGACCACCACCGTGGCCCTGCCCAACTCAAAACACAGGGCCACCTCGGCGACCTCGGCGGGTTTGAGGGCATTGCTGATAAGGATCTGCGAGGATTCATTCCAGCGGACGATATCGATTTTCTCGCCGCCGAGCTCATCGACGATGTTCTTAATGCGGCTGCCGCGGACGCCAACGCAGGCCCCGACGGCATCGACCTTGGAGTCGATGGAAGAGACGGCAATCTTGGTGCGATGGCCGGGTTCGCGGGCCAGGGCCTTGAGTTCGATGGTACGTTCGCCGACTTCGGGAACCTCACGCTCGAACAGACGGCGAATGAGTTCGGGGTGGGAGCGGCTGAGAATGATCTTGACGGCCGAAGGGGTGTCGCGAACTTCCATGACCAGGGCCTGAATGCGTTCGCCGACCTGGTGGGTTTCGCCGGGGATTTGCTCGCTGCGGGGCATGATGCCCTCGCTGCGGCCGACGGTGACGATCATGGAACCGCCTTCGAAGCGGGCGACGGTGCCGGTGATGATGGTTCCGACGCGGTCCTTGTATTCCTCGTAGATGCTGCCGCGTTCATCCTGGCGGATGAGTTGGATCATGACCTGCTTGGCGGTCTGGGCGGCAATGCGGCCCAAGAGGTTCAAGGGAATGGCCTGGCCCTGGCGGCTGGCGGAAATATCGCCGTTGGCGCGGTCGAGCTTGACGGTGAATTCCTCGGTCTCCTCGGTGTTGAATTGCTTCCGCAGAGCCGAAGCGATGGATTGCTCGATATCGGTGTAGATCTGCTCGCGCTCAATATTTTTGTCCCGAGCGATACCGTCGACAATGCGGATGAGTTCCTGATTCATTACGCGTCCTATTCAGTTGGTATTCAGTTATCTGCCAAAAACACCACGAACAAAAAAAGGCCACCAAAAGCGGCGGCCCACAATCGCGAGGGAACCTGTGCCAAAGCCGCTAACCGCTCGATCGGGACATCTCCGATCGGGCGGGCGTTGGGGCCGCCAAACGGGTTCCATGCTGTTGCTTATGCAAGGGCATGGGCCGGCTCGTTGGAAAGGCTCAAGTTCATCCCGGTGTCTCCGGGCTCGAAAAAGTGGATTTTCCGCAGATCGACGAACATCGTCACCTGCGAATCTCCGCCGAGGCCGCTCTGGGCCTCGACCCGACCGACCACATGATCGTTCAGGTTGGTTTCCATGTAAAGGTCCATATCGTTGCCCAACGGCTCCACGACATTCAATTTCATCACCAAGGCCAGGCACTCATCGACGCCACCGACGGGCGTCAGATGGAAATTCTCGGGACGAATACCGAGCACCACATGCCTTGCGACCATCGGCCGCAGGCGTTCCTGCAACCTGATCGGGACAGGTAGCGTAAACCCATTTGCCGGCAACGTCAAATCCCCGGTCGCCACGCCTGCTCCGTCTGACCGGGTGGATTTGGGCAACTTGCCTTCCTGGAAGACCAATCGCCCGTCGGGGCCGTTATTTAAGACGCCGTCGAAAAAATTCATCGGGGGCATGCCGATGAAGCCGGCGACGAAGCGGTTCCTTGGCTCATTATAGGTCAGTAAAGGCGTGTCCGCTTGCTGGATCAAGCCGTCTTTCATGGCCACAATCCGGTCGCCGAGGGTCATGGCTTCTTCCTGGTCGTGGGTCACGTAGATGGTGGTGGTCTGGAGGCGATGATGCAGTCGCTTGAGTTCGGCGCGAGTGGTGACGCGGAGTTTGGCGTCGAGGTTGGACAGCGGTTCATCGAAAAGGAAAGCCGCCGGCTCGCGGACGATGGCGCGCCCCACCGCCACCCGCTGCCGCTGCCCGCCGGACAGAGCCTTGGGCTTGCGGTCCAGCAGATGCTCGATATCCAGTATTCTGGCCGCCTCGCGCACCCGCTGCTCGATGATCGGGCGGGGCATACCCCGCAGTTTCAGGCCAAAGGCCATGTTTTTGTAGACAGTCATGTGCGGATACAGGGCATAGTTCTGGAAAACCATGGCGATGTTCCGGTCCTTGGGAGGGACGTCGTTGACTACTGTGCCACCGATGCGAATGACGCCGCCGGTAATTTCTTCCAGGCCGGCGACCATGCGCAGGGTGGTGGATTTGCCGCAGCCGGAGGGACCAACCAGAACGACAAATTCACGGTCGACGATGCGCAGATCGATGGCGTCGACGGCTTTGACGCCGCCAGGGTAGATCTTGGTCACTGATTCAAGGTCAACTTGGGCCATGTGGGAAACCCGCCGTGCTGAAGACCGGCAAAGTGCGGAAATTATACCGGCGGCTGGACTTGCGTCAAATTGATGGCGTGGGTCAGGGCCTCGACAATCCGCTGTCGGGCGGTGCTGAGGTCGGCCTGGAAGGTGCATCCGGCGGCGCGGGCATGGCCGCCGCCGCCGAACTGTTCGGCAAAACGCGCAACATCCAGTTTGCCCTTGCTGCGGAAGCTGGCCCGCACCGGCCCGAAATCGATGGGTTCGGTGATCAGCACTGAAAGCTCGACGCTGGCGATCTGGAGAGGCAGGTTGATAAGGCTCTCGGTATCGGCGACGCCGGCTTTGGTGTCGTGGAAATCCTGTTGGCGCAGACACATAATGGCCAGGCGGTTGTCCGCGAGCAATTCCAGGGACTGCTGGGCGCGGGTTTGCAGGGCGAAGCGTTCGGCGCGTTCGTTCTGATAGAGGTGCTGATAAAGGCGGTCGGTGTCGATACCGGCCTCCATGAAGGAGGCGGCCAGACGCAGCGTGAAGGGGTGGGTATTGGAGAACTGGAACCAGCCGGTATCGCTGGCGATGGCCAGGAACAGGGCATTGGCGATGGGTGAATCGATGGCCACATGCCATTTGCGCAGCAGCTCAGCGACGATTTCCCCGGCGGCGGCGGCGGCGGTGATCACCAGTTTTTGGGTCGCCCAGTTTTCCTGGGTCAAATGATGATCTATCACCAGCTTGGGCACATCCCACCCGTCGATGCGCTGGCGCAGACCCGGGAGTTGCGACCAGGTTCCGGTATCCACGACCAGCAGGCAGTCGAAACGGCCCAGGCCCAGCGTAGCCGGCCAACCGGCCTCAACATCGGTGAAGGGGATGTGGTTGTCTTGGAAGACGAAGGCGTACTTGCGGGGAAGATGGCTCAGGAGCAGCACTTCGGAGCTGATGCCCATCTGACGCATGCCCATGACCATGGCCGCTGAGGACCCCAGGGCGTCGCCGTCGGGACGAACATGGGTCGTCACCAGCACATTCTTGGAGTGTTTGAGGATTTCCAGAATCGGTTGATAGTCGGGGCTTTCCAAGTGCATGGGGGAATCATACTGACTAGCGGAATCGGAGACCAGCAGGCAGGGGACAGAACCTGGAATTTCGCGCGGAGGGCATAGAAAAAACTGACGCGCATGGCCTCATTCTGAATGACGGTATCCAAAGACCCTGATGCCGACCGCTTTCTCCAACATAATTCCTTCTAAAATACATCCGTCGCAACAAGGGCCGTCGCCGCTCGACCGGCGTTCATTAGCACCATGGCCCAATGAACCCGCCGGTTCGAAAGCGCGGTTAGCCGGCTGGCGATGCCATGCCCTGGGGCATGGCAATCGGCCGCTGCGCCTCCATACCGGAACGGGCTTTGGCAATCGCGATGTCACCGGCAATCTGCCGCTTCAGGGCGTCCACCGAGACAAACTTTCGCTGATCGCGAATCCAGTCGATGATTTCCACGCGGACTTGCTGGCCGTAGAGGTCGCCGGAGAAGCCTATAAGGTGGGCTTCGATCTGGCGGTTGGGGCCGTCAAAGGTGGGCATGGCGCCGATGCTAAAGGCGGCCGGGTAGGTGGCATCGCCAAGCGGGCAGCGGGCGGCATAGACGCCGTCGGCGGGGATAAGTTGATCGGGACATTGGAGGTTGGCGGTGGGAACGCCGATGGCGGCGCCGCGACGGAAGCCTGCGACCACCTGACCCTCCAGAGCATAGGGGCGGCCAAGGCAGATGGCGGCGTCGCGGACACGGCCATGAGCCAGAAGCCAGCGGACCATGGAACTGGTCACGGGCACGACTTGCAAGTTGAGCAGGGGTACGGTCACGGGATCGATGACGTGAAGTTGCACGCTGCTGGGCGAGGCCCATTTGCGCAGCTTGTCGATGGTGCCGCCGCGGTTCTTTCCGAAATTGAAGGAACTACCTTCGATAATGTGCGCCGGCCGCACCTGATCGCGCAGAATGGCCCAGAAGTCCTCGGCGGACATATCGAGAGTCCGGGGCGTGGGAGGGAGGATCACCAGAAAATCAGCGCCGCCGGCCGCCAGGAGGGTTTGCTTTTGCGCCTCGGTGCTGAGCCGCGGGGGAGCGAGGGAGGGGCGCAGCACAGTCAGAGGATGGGGCTCGAAAGTGACGATGGCGATGGCACTTGTTGGCGTGGCCGTCCGGCTCCGGCGGGCGGCGGCAAGAATGCGGGCGTGGCCCAGATGAAATCCGTCGAAGTTGCCGACCGAAAGAACGGCGCCGTGGGGAAGGCGGCACAGACCATCGATACCGTAAAGGAGCTGCATGGGGGGATTCTAATGGATGGAGGGAGGTATGGGCAAAGGCGGGTCGTGACTGATCCTCATTAGCAGATAGATGCGGAGACGATGATTTGGGAGCGAATTGGCCATATTTTCCACATTTGTCATAGTTATCACGTTGGGTTTAGGGCCGGGGTTGGACAGTCCAGCAAAAGAGGAAGAGAAGAGGTAGCCACCGATGCACACAGATGGGCACAGATGCCGGTGTCGCGAAGGTTACCGGCAAGATCGTCTGTGTCAATTAATCGCAATCCCGTTTTCTGGGCGCGGCCCGCCCACACCTACCACGGCGACAGGCATTCAGCCCAACAGAGTTTTCACGACGGTAACTGTTTACCGTCCCTGAGCAATTAAGATGTATTTGACAGGGCATCGGTAAGCAAGCCGGGATTCTTGCCGGCCCAAGTGTTCATCATCAATGTCTTGAGGGTATCGAACAGTGGCCGCTCCTGCTGGGATGCGGTTTTCAGAACACTCATGAGAACCGCCGTGGCCTGCGCCCCGCGTTCGCCCCGGCTGCCCCCAGTGATCTTGCGCATCACTACCGCGGGACGCAATGCCCTTTCGGCGGCGTTGTTGTCCGCTGGCACAGTCTGGTCCCATAGGAAGACCGTCAACTCCTGGGCATGACGACGCAGCCGTTTGGCGATGCGGTCGGCGTCAGTCTCGCCCAAGGTTGGCCCCGCCAGTACCGGAACCTCCAGGTGCTGATCGATCTCCTTGGGAACTGGACGATGGGCTGGTTCGTGCCCCTTGGCTCGACCTGGACCCTTGCCTCTGGGACGCAGACGGTTGGCCTTCACGAATGCTGGGACCTGTTAGGGGCTTCGGACCAGCTTGCCGGTCAGTTCGGCCACACGCTTCCACAACACTTTATTCTCATCACGAAGCGCCAGGTTCTGGTCTTCCAGAGCCCCGATCCTCTGATTCGCCTTATACATGGCAGGTCGTACAACGTGCAGTTCCGATTCAAGATGGCAGGCCTGAAACCGGTAGAATTGCATCTGGCCCATGACCTCGTCGTAACGCTTGGCTAGCTGGTCATATTCGATAGTTCTACCTCGCTGTGCACTTTATCGGATCTACAGCAGGGTTCTCTGTTCAAAATCGTCCCGCGGACGGTAAACAGTTACCACCGTTCCCACTTGTGCTGGACCATGTGCGGGTTACAATTTTGCGGCTGGTAAAATGCGGGAAGTATGCCCACGCCCAGTGCAGGAGATGGCTTATGACTCGACTCGATCGCCATGTGATCGCCGTCCAGAACAAGCTGACGCTCCATCGTCTGTTCGAGACACTGCTGTGGATGGTGCTGGGCTATGCCATTGTGGTTTGCGCCGCCGTCATAGCGTATAAGCTGTTCGGTTGTCGCCTGCCGCACCAGAATATCTATGCGTACGTCCTGGGTGCGGCCGCGGCGACCGGGGCCATGGTCCTGGCCATCGTACGGCGACCAGGCAAGCAGCAGACAGCAGTGGCCATCGACCAACGCCTGGCGCTGAAGGAAAAGTTCAGCACCGCCCTGGCGATTCGGGCTAGCGACGATCCCTTCGCCCGCGCTGCCGTCCTCGATGCCGAACAGACCGCGTTGGCATTGCGACTTGGCAAGCAATTCCCCATGGTTTTCCCACGCGTGGGCTATGCCGCGCTGGGGGCGATCGTCGCCGCATGGCTGTGTACGCTGCTGCCAATGGTTGATCTACTGGGGCACGCCGAGGAGCAGTCGCTGGTCAAACAGCAGGACCACGCGACGGCCGTCGCCCAGGCGCATAAGGAGATTCAGGAGGCCATCGATCGCGTTGAGGCCATGCCCTTGGCGATAGCCAAGACCGAGGATATCCAGAACATCGCCAAACTTCTGGAGAACGTGAAGGCCCAACGCAATCTCGATCCCGCCGCCGCCCACCGCACCGCCGTCCAGGCCCTTCAGGAGGTTTCCAATGCCCTGGCCGAAGCCGCTGAACGGGATCGCCGGCTTATCGCCAAGCAGAACCAGGATTTCCACGATGCCATGAGCGGCATAGATGACAAGGGGCCGCTGGCCGGGGTGGTCAATGACCTTAAGAAGGGCGATCCTGAGGACGCCGCCGTGGACCTGGAGAAGGTCATCAAGACCTTCGAGAGCCTCAAGCCCCAAGAGCAAGCGGCGGCGGCGACGCAGATGAGCCAGATCGCCAATCAGCTCGAGCAGATGGCCAACGATCCCAAGACTCTGCAGAAGGCCCAGCAGCAGTTGCAGAACATGGGCATGACGCAGCAGCAGGCGGCGAGCATGGTGCAGAACATGCAGCAGGCCGCCAACGGCAACCAACAGGCGGCGCAACAGGTGGCCCAGGCGGTGGCCGCGGCCCAGGCAAATTTGCAACAGCAGATTCAGGCCGCCCAGCAGCAGGCCAATGCCGGCAATGCCCAGGCCCAACAGCTGGCCGCCCAACTCCAGGCCCAGGCGGCGGCGTTGAATCAGGCGATTGCTGCGGCCCAGGCCCAGGCCAACGCCCAGGCCCAGGCTGGTGCCATGGCCCAGGGCGCCCAGCAGATGGCCCAGGCCATGCGGCAGCAGGCCGGGGCCCAGGGAGGCAATCAGCAGGCCATGGCCCAGGGCGCCCAGGCTATGCAGAATGCCCTCAATCAGGTTCAGGCCCTGCGCCAGGATGCCGCCGCCGTCGCCGCCCAGCAGCAGGCGGCCCAGCAGGCTGTCAACAACGCCTGTAACGCTGGTGGTCCTGGGGGCAATACGCCCGGCGACAAGTCCGGCAACAATCAAGGCGGCGCCAGCCCATGGCAGGCCGGCGATCCCGTCCAGGCCGAGCAGGGCGAGGGGCAGGGTGGTCCGGGGGTCGGCAATGGCGGCAATGGCCAGAAGACAGCGGCTCCCAGCGCTTTTGTCCCTAGCGTGGATACTTCTCCGGAAGACCAGGAGGGCAAGGTGCTGGCCGGCAGCTATGTTAAGGACAGGTCGGTGGTGGGCGAATCAAAGGCGGCGGTGGCCAAGATCGCCGCCGCCAAGCTGAGCGAACCCACCGATGAGGTGGAAACCAGCCGGGTATCGGGTTCCGCTCGAAAAGCCGCCGAGGAATATTTCCGCACCATGGCCAATGACAATAAAAAGTAGGCCCAGAAAGCACCACCGCGTTTATATCTTTCCTCGACCCCCGCGATGAGCACTTCCTCCGTCATATATCTTCGCCTCCTCTCAATTGTCATAATCTGCCTCATCCTTTGCGGCTGCTCGCGCCCCAGCCACTGTGTGCTCACCTGGTGCGACACCGGCTGGGGAGACGGCCAGGTCGTCTATCCCCGCGCTATCACCTATGCACCGGCCGACGATAGTTTTTTCATCGTCGATCGCCTGGCCCGCATCCAGCATCTGGATCACGAAGGCAAGTTTCTCAACGGCTGGCGCATGCCCCAGTGGCAGCAGGGCAAGCCGGTCGGCCTTGCCATCGGACCCGACGGCAACCTCTACGTTCCCGACACCCACTACAATCGCGTGGTGGTCTATAGCCCCCAGGGCCGGCTCCTGCGCCAGTGGGGCTCATTCGGTCGCGAGCATGGCCAGTTCATTTATCCCACCGACATTGCCTTCGATTCCCAGGGCCGCATCTTTGTCAGCGAATACGGCGACAACGACCGGGTCCAGGTTTTCGATTCCGCAGGGGCCTGGCTCTATCAGTTCGGCGGCTTCGGCCGCGGCGACGGGGAGTTTTCCCGGCCGCAATCCCTGCTTATCGACGGCGATCTGGTGTACATTACCGACGCCTGCAATCACCGGCTGTGCGTTTTCAAAACCGACGGCAAGTTTGTCCGCAACATGGGACATGTGGGTTCGGGCCTGGGCGAATTCCGCTTTCCCTATGGCCTTGACCAGGATGGCCAGGGCCGCCTGGTGGTCTGCGAGTTCGGGAACAATCGCGTGCAGTTGGTGGACAAGAACAGCGGGCGCGGCCTCAAGTGTTGGGGCTCGGCCGGTCATGGCGATGGCCAGCTCGCCTATCCCTGGGGCGTCGCCGTCGATAGATGGAATCGTGTCGTAGCGGTTGATTCCGGCAACAATCGCCTCCAGGTCTTCGAGTTCTGATGCCTTTGGTTACATGGACAAACTCGCTTGCTCTGGCCTGGCCCTGCGACCTGGAATTCCTGCGGCCGGGGCAGTTTCTGGCCCTGCTGGGGTTGCTGGGCGTGCCGATCGTACTGCTGGGGGCCCGTTCCCTGGCCGGGCTGGGGCCGGTGCGCAGATGGGTGGCCATCGGCCTGCGCTTGCTGGTGCTGCTGATGTTCCTGTTGATCATCGGCGGTCTGCGCTGGCAGCGTCGGCACAAGGATGTCGAGGTCATCGTCCTTAAGGACGAAAGCGAATCGGTGCGCAAGCTTTTCCGCGATTACCAGGCCAATTCTTTCGATGAGGCGGTTAACCATTATCTCGACGTCGCCAGCGCTTCGCGGCAGCGCCAGCCCGATGATCGCATTGGCGTCATCGGATTTGCCGAAAACGCCACCATCGAATCGATCCCCGGTCAGGGTTTGCGCCGCGATGCCAAGCCCATCGAGGAGGGGGGCAGGGCCACCGATATCGCCGGGGCGGTCCAGCTTGGCCTGGCCACGTTCCAGCACAACGCCATGCGCCGCATGCTGCTGATGTCCGATGGCAACGACAACCGCGGCGACCTCGAAGCCGCCCTTGCCGCCGCCTCCAGCCAGAAGGTGCCCATTGACGTCATGCCCCTGGACTACCGCATCGAGCACGAAGTGCTCATGGACCGCTTCATAGCCCCGAGCTGGAAGAACGAAAAGGAGCCTTTCACCATCGAGGTATTTCTTCGCTCGACCAACACTCTTCCCGTCACCGGCAAGCTGTTCGTGCAGATGATCGACTCCACCGGCCGGCCCGCCGCCGTGCGTTTTGGCCCCAACGCCGATCTGGACTACAAGGCCATCACCATCGAGCCCGGTCCGCCGGCCGGCAACGGCCTGCATCGCGAGTCCATAACTGTGCCGGCCCTGGAATCAGCCGGCGTTTATCGCTTCGCCGCCACGTTTGAACCGGGCCAGATCATCAGGCCATCCGGCTCGCCTCCGGCCACCGGTCCGGCCGCGACCGGCGCCACGCTCAGCGAAAACAAGCGCATCGAAGCCTTCACTTTCGTGCGCGGCAAGGGCAAGATTCTTTTCGTTGACAATTTCATTGATAAGAACGGCCAGCGCGGCTCCGGCAAGGCGTTGCCAGATGCCCTTGCTGCCGAGGGTATCGAGCTGGAGACCGCCACCATCGAGCAACTTAACCAACTGGACCTCATTTCCCTGCAGAATTACGACGCGGTAATTCTTGGCAACGTCCCCTATGGCTACGGGGGCGTGGATGCTCAGAAAGCCGACGATCTGGCCAGCTACGTTCACGACATGGGCGGCGGCCTGGTGATGATCGGCGGCCCCAACGCCTTCGGCGCCGGCAACTGGCAGGCGTCAGGCAGATTTCAGGACATCTTGCCCGTCGAGATGGAGATCCCCGCGCAGCGTTCAATGCCCAAGGGCGCCCTGGTCATGGTCATCCATTCCTGCGAGATGCCCGATGGCAATACCTGGGGCGAACAGTGCGCCCTCAAGGCCATAGACACCCTCAGCTCGGCCGACGAGGTCGGCATCATCAGCTACGGCTGGAACAAAGGCCGCGCCGGCTGGGATTTTCCTCTGGCGCCGGTAGGCAGCGGCAGCGCCGTGAGAAATGCCGTCAGGAAGATGCAGCTTGGCGACATGCCGGATTTCAACGATACCCTCAATCTGGCCCTTAACGGCGACACGCCCACCGGACCGTGCCTGCTGCGCTCCGATGCCCGGATGAAACACATCATCATCATCAGCGATGGCGACCCCGCGGCTCCCAATGGCGACCTGATCAAGATCTGCCAGGACAAGAAAATTTCCATCTCCACCATCACCGTCTACACGCACAATCCCGGCACAAAATCAGCGCAGATGGTCGAGATGGCCGAGCAGACCAAGGGGCGGGCCTATGGACCCATCGAAAGCAATCCCATGCAGCTTCCCCAGATTTTCATCAAGGAAGCCAGCATTGTTCGCCGTTCGCTGATTTACGAGGATATGGAGCACGGTATTCCCGTGGCGTTTATTGGCGATGAGGCCAGCGATGCCGTCAAGGGCTTGAGGGATTTGCCCTCCCCGCTGGGAATGGTTCTGACCGCTCGCCGAACCAACACGGCCCAGAATGACCTGCGCATTCCCCTGGTTGCCGGCAAGAACAAAGATCCTCTTCTGGCCCAGTGGCAAACCGGGCTGGGGCGCAGCGTGGTCTTTACCAGTGATGCCACGGCCAGATGGGCCCCGGCCTGGGTGGCCTCGCCCGCCTACGGCAAATTCTGGGCCCAGGTCATCCGCTCCGTGGCGCGAGCGCCCATGTCCAGCGATTTCGACATCCGCACCACTCAGGTGGGCGACAAGGGCAAGATCGTGGTCGAGGCCCTCAACAAAGACACAGGTTTCATGAACTTCATGAGCATTTTTGGCAAGGTGGTGGGGCCGTCGGGGCCGGCGGACGTGCGCCTGGTGCAGACCGGACCCGGCGCTTACGAGGGCGAGTTTGATGCCCGCGACCCCGGCAATTATGTGGCCCTGCTCTCTTATGCGGGCAAGCGGGGCGGTGGATCGCTCCTCACAGGCATGGTGGTGACCAGCACTCGAGAGCTGCGCGACCTGTCCAGCAACGATGCCCTGCTGGCCCAGATCGCCGCCTGCACCGGCGGCAAAGTTCTCCCGGCCTTCGATCCGCTGCGCGCCCATCTCTTTCGCCGCGAAGGGCTGAATATTTCCGTCTCGCCCTTGCCGGTCTGGGAGAGGCTCATTCCCATCCTCCTGGCCTTGATTCTGCTGGATGTGGCCGGCCGCCGTATCGCCTGGGACTGGGCGGCCACCAGACGGTTCTTCGTCGGCGGCGCCGATTATGTACGCTCTTTCACCACCACACGCTCCGTCGAGTCGGCGGGGGCCATAGATGCCTTGCGCAGCGTTCGCGGCCAGGCCGCTGAAACCAGAGCCCAAACCGCGCCGGGGCCGCTACCGCCTCCGGCCCGGCCCGACCCCGGCGCCAAGTTCCAGGCCAAGGGCGTCGAGGGAGACATCACCAGCATCGTCGGCGGCGCTACCGACAAACCGGCGCCGGCAGCGTCTCATAAGATCGAATCCAAGGGCCTGGGCGGTTATACCAGCAGCCTGCTGGATGCCAAACGGCGCGCCCAGGATGAGATACGGCGAAAAGAAAAAGGCGAATAGTGCGCCCGCCTCCGCGGCGCCGATATTGTTTGAGAAAGGAAGATGAAAACCATGGCCCAACCCAATGTCGCGGGCATTGACCCGCAAGTGCAGTCGCAATGCGACGCTTTTCGCGCTGATTACCGCGCTGTTCAGGCCGAGATCGCCAAAGCCATCGTCGGCCACGAGGAGATCGTGGACGGCGTGCTGACCTGCCTGTTCGTGGGCGGGCATGCCCTTCTGGAAGGCGTGCCGGGGCTGGGCAAAACCGCGCTGATCCGCGCTCTGGCCGATGCCCTGAGCCTCAAGTTCAACCGCATCCAGTTCACCCCCGATCTGATGCCCGCCGACGTCATCGGCACTAACGTCATCATGGAGGATGAGCACGGCCGCCGTGCCTTCAAGTTCATGCCGGGGCCGATATTCGCCCAGATTGTTCTGGCCGACGAAATCAACCGCGCCACCCCGAAAACCCAGTCGGCCCTGCTCGAGGCCATGCAGGAACGCCAGGTGACCTCCGGCGGCGAGGCCCGCAAGCTGGAACTGCCCTTCTTCGTGATGGCCACCCAGAACCCCCTGGAGCAGGAGGGCACCTATCCGTTGCCCGAGGCCCAACTCGACCGGTTCTTCTACAAACTCCTGGTAAAATACTCCAATCGCGAGCAGCTTCGGGCGATCCTCGATCGCACGACCACCGGGCACCAGCCCGACATTCGTCCGGTGATCGATGGTCCGCGCATCCTGGCCCACCAGCAGCTTGTGCAGCGTGTGGTTATCGCCCCGCACGTGCAGGACTATGCCATTCGCTGCGTCCTGGCGACGCATCCCCAGGGCCAGTTCGCGGTGGGGATGGTCAACCAGTTCCTGCGCGTGGGCGCCAGCCCCCGCGCCGCCCAGGCCATCACCCTGGGCGCCAAGATCCGCGCCCTGCTCGACGGCCGTTTCCATGTGAGCTTCCAGGATATCAAGGATGTTGCGACCCCGGCCATGCGCCACCGGCTGATATTGAATTTCGAGGGCGAGGCCGAGGGGATCACCACGGATATGGTCCTGGATAAAGTGATCGGCGATACACCCCAGA
>Ga0316217_10001224_pt1 | contig 34264 bp, 27 predicted proteins | sample 1anoAmetaG_FD_203633 | JGI IMG/M metagenome (GOLD analysis project Ga0316217, IMG submission 203633) | Freshwater microbial communities from Trout Bog Lake, Wisconsin, USA - 1anoA | ecosystem: Environmental > Aquatic > Freshwater > Lake > Hypolimnion/Profundal zone | place: USA: Wisconsin...
TCCACCACGGGAAGAACTCGCTCCCCGCCTTCTCTCACTTCCAGAAGCGCTTCGCCCGCCCGGAGGGGGCGTCCGACCCGGTGACCGAGCTCTACGGGTTCAACCGCCAGTCGAACGAGGCGTTCACGGGCCCCGGGTATTTCGTCGTCCACACCGAGTTCGACGGCGGGCAGGTCGACGGAGAGGTCGCCATCGACTACCGGAAGGTCCCGAAGGCCAGGGTCGCGTCCTGGCCGGAGATCATCCCCAACACGGCGCGCCTCGGCCGGTTCGTCTACGCGGGGATGGTCGACGTCATGCGCGGCATCTCGAGCCACGTCTCGATCGGCCGCGCGTGGAAGCACGGCCAGTGGATGGACGCCTGGTTCGTGCTGTGCCGCGAGGACGCGAGCTAGGCAGCTCCGGACCGGAGGATGTACGAGCTCCGCATCCTTCCGCGCGTCCGTGACGTCCCGCGCGAGGCCTGGGACGCGCTGCTTCGCCCCGACTCGTCCCCGTTCGTCGAGTGGACGTGGCTCGACTGCCTCGAGGAGGCAGGGTGCGTCGGCGGATCCACGGGCTGGACCCCGCTCCACCTGTCGCTCTACCGCGGCGAAACCCTGGTCGCCGTCGCCCCCGCGTACGCCAAGGAGAACAGCGAGGGGGAGTTCGTCTTCGACTGGAGCTGGGCCGAGGCGAGCGCCCGCGCGGGCATCCCGTACTACCCGAAGCTCATCGTCGCGGTCCCGTTCACGCCGGCCACGGGGGACCGCGCCCTCGTCGCCCCAGGCGAGGACCGCGCCGAGGTGACGCGGGTCCTGGCCGGCGCCGTCCGCCAGTGGGCGGAGACGACGGGGGTCTCCGGTGCGCACGTCCTCTTCCCGTCCGAGGCGGAGTCGGCGGTCTGGAGCGAGGCCGGCTTCGTGCCCCGGTTCGGGGTCCAGTATCACTGGCGCCGCGGCGACGACGTGACGTGGGACGACTGCCTCGCCCGCTTCAACGCGAAGCGTCGGCACGCGCTGCGGCGAGAGGCGGCGCAGCCCGCGAAGGACGGCGTGACCATCGAGACCCTGCGCCCCGAGGCCCTGACGCCGGAGGTCGTCCGCGAGATGTACGCGCTCTACACGACGACGGTCGACAAGTTCTCCTGGGGGCGGCGCTACCTGAACCTCCGGTTCTTCGAGCTGGTGGCCGCGCGCTTCCGCGAGCGGCTGGCGTGGGTCGTCGCGCGCCGCGAGGGGCGCATCGTCGCCGGGGCGTTCAACGTGCAGCGCGGGCGCGTGCTCTACGGGCGCTACTGGGGCTCGCACGTGGAGATGCCCTTCCTCCACTTCAACGTCTGCTACTACCACGGCATCCGGCACTGCCTGGAGGCGGGCCTCGACGTCTTCGAGCCGGGGGCCGGCGGCGAGCACAAGCGCGTGCGCGGCTTCGACCCGACCATCACTCGCTCGAACCACTGGATCGCCCACCCCGGGCTGCGGCGCGCCATCGGGGAGTTCCTCGAGCGCGAGCGGGAGGCCATCACCCGTCACGTCGCCGGCGGCGAGCCCGAAGACTAGGGGCGCGCCGACGGTCCAGGTCGACGCAGGTTCTGCGCGCGCCGTCGTGACCATATCGTGTCCGACCGCGTCCCCCGCGCTGACGGTCGCTCCGGTACGAGATCCCCACGATGCGATCGATGCTCAAGGACCCTTTCAGCGGCCTCAGTCACCTCGTCGGGTTCGTCCTGGCGCTCGTGGGCTTCGTCTGGCTCGCGCTCCGCACGGTCGACGACGTCGCCCTCAGCCGCGCCATCACCCTCTACGGTGCGTCGCTCATGGCGCTCTACGCGGCGAGCAGCGCCTACCACCTGATCAACGCCGGCGAGCGGACCACGCGCCTGCTGCGCGCGCTCGACCACCTCGCCATCTTCCTCCTCATCGCCGGGACCTGCACGCCCGTCTTCTGTCGCGCCTTCGAGGGGTCCGCGCGGGCGCTGATGCTCGGGGGCATCTGGGGGGCCGCGATCTTCGGGATCGCCCTGCGGGTCCTCTGGCGGACCGCGCCGCGCGCCATCTACACGACGCTCTACGTCGCGATGGGGTGGATGGTCGTGGTGCGCTGGCAAGCCGTTCGCGTGGCGGTCCCCGGCGCCGCGCTGGCGCTCGTCGTGATGGGTGGCGTCGTCTACACGCTCGGCGCCGTGGTCTACGCGCTCCGCAGGCCGAACCCGTTCCCGAGCGTCTTCGGGTTCCACGAGATCTGGCACCTCTTCGTGCTCGGCGGCAGCGCGCTCCACTTCGCGGCGGTCGCCTCGCTCTGACCCGAAGCCCCGACGGTCAGCGGAACGCGTTCTTCGCCTCGCGAATCGCCGCGAGCGCCGCGACGGCGTCGGCGGCGCGGTCGATGCCGAGGCTGGCGCGGATCTCTGCGGAGGCGGTCCGGAGGAACGGGTTGGTCTGGCGCTCGCGCGCGATGGTCGTACCGACCGTGGGAAGGCCTCGCTGACGCAGCGCCTCGGCCTCGGCCAGGGCCGCGCGCACGGGGGGGTGCAGCGGCTCGATCGAAGCGGCGAACCGGAGGTTGGAGACCGTGTACTCGTGCCCCGGAAAGACGGCCGCCCCCTCCCCCACCGCCGCGATGCGCTCGAGCGAGGCGAGCATCTGCGCCGCCGTCCCCTCGAAGAGGCGCCCGCAGCCCGCGTGGAACATCGTGTCTCCGGTGAAGAGCGCGACCTCCCCCGAAGGGGTGCGCACGACGTACGTGATGGCGCCCAGCGTGTGCCCGGGGACGTGGAGGATCTCCACCTCGAGCTCGCCCAGCGTGAAGCGGACCCCCGCCTCGAGCGACCGCGTCTGCCCGGGGACTCGACCCCGGTCGGAGGCGTGAGCCGAGACGGACGAGATGCCGTAGTGCGCGACGAGCGCCTCGTTGCCCGCGGTGTGGTCGGCGTGGTGGTGAGTGTTCCAGATCGCGGACGGTCGGAGCCCCGCGGTCGACGCGGCGCGGATGACCGGCTCCGGCTCCGACGGGTCGACGACCGCGACCAGGTTCGTCGCCTCACAGACGACGAGATAGGCGTAGTTGTCCGCCAGCGACGCGACCGGCAGCACCCTCATCCCCGCGACCACTCGCTCACCCTCCGTCCTTCTTCCTGGCGTAGGCGCCGTTCAGGCACCCCTCCTTGCACCGTGTCGGCGGGATGTCGTGGACCGTCGCCTCGAAGGCGCGGTAGCGGGCAACCATCGCCTGGTAGTCGTCCCCCTTCAGGATGGGGTGCAGCTCCCCGGGGTCGGCGGCGAGGTCGAAGACCTGGAAGTAGGTGTCGGCCCCGAACGCGATGAGCTTGGTGTTGCCGTGCACGAGGGCGCGCCGGCGATCGCTGTCGCTGGTCGCGGGGAGGTCGATGACCACGTCTCGCTCGACCGGCGTCGCGCCGAGCACGTCGGGGACGAGGCTGCGCCCCTCGAAGCCAGGGGGACCGCCGCCGTCCATCCCCGGCGGCCAGGCGTTGTTCGCGACCCCGAGGAGGTCGAGGATGGTGGGGGCGAGGTCGATGGCGCTGGTCGGGTTGCCGATGTGGCGCGGGGCGACCCCGGGGACGACGAAGAACAGCGGCACGCGTACGAGGTTCTCCCAGAGCTCGAAGCCGTGCACGTACTGGTGGTGCTCCCCGAAGGCCTCGCCGTGGTCGCCGGTGACGATCAGCGCCGTCCGCGCCCCCCAGGGCTGCGCTGCGATGAAGTCGAGGAGCTTGCCGACGTAGCCGTCGGTGAAGGTCACCTCGGCGTCGTAGAGGTCCCGGCCGGTGCGACCGTACGGCCCTATCCCCTCGTGCGGCATGTACCGGTCGTGCGGGTCGAGGAAGTGGAACCACGCGAAGAAGCGCCCCTTCGAGACCTCGGGGTCGGCCAGCAGCTTCTCGGCGAGCGCCTCGAGGCGCGGCGAGGTGACGTTCTCGTCGGTCGTGTTGTTCCACTTCAAGTCGGGGACGAGCTCCCAGCGGTCGAAGCCCTGCTCGAGCCCGGAGCCGCTGAAGTAGCCGTGCGCGTGGGCGGCGACCGTCCGGACATGGGAGGCCTGAAGGAGCTCCGGGAAGAGGACGTTCTCCTTGCCGTAGAGGCCGAAGAAGTAGCCGTCCCGCCGCATCTCGCCCGGGAGCTTTCCGCCGAGGAGCCCCCCCAGGCTCATCGACGTGTACGACGACATCGCGTACGCGCGCGTGAAGTCCACGCTCCGCGCCTCGAGCTCGGTGAGGCGCGGGGCGATCGGGCGCGGGTAGCCGGCCCAGGGCATGTCGGCGCGAAGGCAGTCGATCGAGATCAGGATGACGTTGAGGTCCGCCGGGGGCCCTGGCGCCTTCCGGGCCTCGGGCCTGGCGGGAGCCACCCCTCCGCCGTCGCGCGGGTGCCCGGCGTCGACCGGCTGCACCGACGAGCCCGCGCGCCCCCCATCGCGCTGGTCGGACGAGGGGCGGCAGGCGACCGACATGCACGCCGCCGTGACGACCCAGGCGAGGCGCTCGAGGCGGCCCCGCTGGCCGCCAGACGTCGAACCCGGGCGGCGAAGCGAGCTACGAGTCGATCGAGATCCCAAGCTTCTGCCGGAGCTCCAGGTACGGCTCGCTGATGCTGAAGAGGACGATCTCCTTCATCCGCTCCTTGCCGGACACGGCCGCCGCGTCCTCGGTGGCCCGCATCACCTCGGTGGCCACCTCCAGGTTATGAGCGAGCAGCATGCCCGCGCGATCCGCCGTGAGATCGATGGAAGCGACCCACTTCTTGAGGTCGAGCGTCGACCCGGCCTGCAGGAGCTTCGACACCTGGCTCGCCAGCAGCTCGCGCTCCACCCCGGCGAACGCGGCGTTCATGGCCGCCGTCGCCTCCTGCACTTGCCCCTCGAGCTCGGGCGCGATCGGGAACTGCGGCGCGCTCAGCTTGATGGCCGCGAAGAGCCACGCCTTGAGGCCGGTGCCCGTGGGCACGAGGTGCCGGACGTAGAACCCCGGCCGGAAGTAGGTCAGGTGACGGCCTGCCACGAACGCCATCGGCTGCATGGCGAAGCTCGGGTCGAAGGCCGCGCGGCCGAGGACGATGGAGGGCTCGTGGGCATGCAAGAAGCCGAGGCCGCCGGCGTCGTTCGGGTTCTGGAACACGAGCGGAGGCTGCATCCCGAAGACGCCGGCCGCGTAGTGCAGGGTCTGGGACACCGGGTACGGGTGCTGCGCGAGGTCGATCGCGTAGCGACGGTCGACGCCGGTCGCCTCGAGCGGCTGCGTGCGGGCCCGGATGATGACCGGCTGCACCAGCGCGAAGATCCGCGTCAGGAGCGGGTCGACGTCCGCGTGGGTGATCGCGGCCCAGTCGTCCTCTCCGAGCACAGCCTGTGCGGCGGCGGGGTCCTGCGGCAGGTGTCGACGGTAGAACCGCTCCTCGTCCGGCTCGGCGAGGTTGAGCACCCCGAGCGCCTGGCAGAGGCACCACGCGGCGTCCGCGCGCTTCGACTCGGTGTAGAGGCGACGGAGGAGCTTGTAGCTCTCGACGCGGTACGGGTTCTTCCGCAGCATCTGAGCCTGCGCGCGGACCGCCTTGTCGAGGTAGTTCTTGACGTCGCTCGCGTAGAGATCCGCCAGGATCTCGTCGAACGACTTGTCGTCCGGGTCGAACGCCTGGGCCGCCTCGTAGGCGTCGATCGCCATCTCCGGCTCGCTCAGCGACGTCCGGTAGAGCTCGCCGAGCTGCTTCAGCACGGCCACGAGCTTCGTCCGGTCGTTGGCGTCCTTGGCCTTCTCGAGCTGCCGGTTCAGGAACCGCTCGACGCCGGCGTGGTCCCCCTTCTGACGGCACAGATCGGTCGCCTCCTCGAGGGCGCGGAGGAGGTTCGGGTCGAACTCGAGGGCCCGCTCGTAGAACGCCAGGGCGTTGTCGAGCTCGCCGACCTGCCGCCACGAGACGATCGCGGCCGTGTGAAGGTACTTCGCGCGCTGCCGCGGGTCCTCCACGAACTCGGCGAGCTTGAGGACGACCTCGATGAGCTTGGTCCAGTCCTTCTCCTCCGAGTAGAGCTGCATCAGCTTCGTGAGCAGCTTCCGGTCGTCCGGTCGCTCCTCGAGCGCGGACGCGAGGGTCTTCTGCGCCTGGCGTCGGTCGGAGAGCTTCTGGAACTCGAGATCGCCGATCTCCAGCAGCAGGTCGAACCGCTCAGCCGGCGCGGCGAGCTCGAGCCTCGAGCGCTTGACGCGAACGAGGTCCTCCCACTTCTCCTGCCTCTCGTACACCTTCGCCAGCGCGTTGAGCGCGAGCGGGCTGTTCGGGTCGAGGTCGGCCGCGTCGCGGAGGTAGGTGATGGCGTTCGCCAGGTCTCCCGCGCGCCGCGCGCTCTCGCCGCGACGGAATAGCGCCGTCGCGCGATCGGCTCGGCTGAGCGTCTCCTTCCCCTTCTCGAGGAGCTCCGCGTAGGCGGCCTCCGCCATCTTCGGGTCGCCGAAGTCGAAGGAGATGCGGGCGATCCCTTCCAGCACCTCGAGGTCGTCCGGGGCGAGCTTCCGTAGCTCCTCCACGGCGGCGGCGATCCGCGGGTGGGCGGCCGGAGGGGCGGCCGGCGCCTCGACGCCGGGCGGCGTCGAGACCCGTCCAGGGAGCGACTTGCCCGAAGCCTCGACGAAGCGCGACAGGACGCGCACGGCGTCGGTCCTGGAGAGCAGCTGGGTCCGCCCGAGCAGGAGCTCGAACAGCTTGGAGGCCTCGACGTAGCGCTGGGACTCGAAGGCGATGTCACCGAGGACGGTGAGCGCCTCGACGTTGGTCGGGTCGAGCGCGTTCGCCTTCTTGGCCGACTCCTCGGCGCGAGCGTCGTCGTGGAGCTTGGAGCGGAGGACGTGCGCGAGCTCGGCGAGCAGCCGCGCCCGGGCAAGGCCCGCCTCCGTCACGGTCAACTCGCGCTCGAGCAGGGCCACGATCTCCGCGGCCTGCCCGCGCTCCTCGTAGGCGCGCCGAAGGGCGATGGAGATGGTCACGTCGCGCGGCGTGGCCTCGAGCGCCAGCTTGTAGCGGGCGATCGCGCCGTCCTTGTCCCCCCGCCCCTCGAGCAGCCGCGCGGCGCGCGTCCACTGCTCCGCCTTCCCCTCGGGGGTGCTGGCCTGTCCCGCCAGCGCCTCGACGGCCGCGAGCGCCGCCTGAGCGTCGCCGGACGACTCGCGCAGGTGCGCGAGCGCCTCGAGCGCCTGCGGGTGGTCGGGGATGAGGCGCAGCGCCTCCTCGTAGGCGTGCATGGCGCGCTCCGGGGAGCCGATCTGGTCGGCGAGCACCTTCGCGCGCGAGAGCGTCAGCTCCCCCTTGCGGTTCTGGTCCTCGACCAGCGACGCGTGCTGCTCGAGCACGCGGACCACGTCGTCCCACTTGCCGAGCGCGCGGTAGAGGCGCGGGAGCGCGGTCAGCGCCGCGTCGTTCGTCGGCTCGATCGCCAGGATCGCCTCTCTCGCCTCGATCGCCTTCGCGTGCTCGAGGAACTCCTCCTCCTCGAGGGCCGAGATGCGCTCGAGCAGGTTGATCTTCTGCCTCGGGCTGGCCGCGACCTGGACCTGACGGCCGAGGTTGTCGAGCAGCTCACGATAGCGCCCGCCGCGGTTGTAGATCCGGTCGAGCCCCTTCAGGGCTCCGAGGTGGGCGGGCTCGAGCACGAGCACGGCCTCGTACCGTCGAGTCGCCTCCGCCAGATCGCTGAGAGAGTCCTCGTAGACCTCGGCGACGCGGGCCAGGGCGTCGGCCTTCTCGACCCCCCGCTTGCCTGCCGCGCGCCGCTCGAGCAGCTGAGCCAGCGTCCGGAAGTCCCCCTCCTTCTCGGCCATCCGGATGAGCGCCTCGCTCGCCTTGAGGTGACCCGGGTCGTGGTTCAGCACCTCGACGTAGAGCCCCTTCGCGCGGGCGAGGTCCCCCAGCTGGGTCTCGAGGACCTCCGCCGCCTCCGCGCGGAGATCGCGGCCTCGCGCGAGCGGCCCTGCCGCCTCGGCGCGCTTGAGCAGCACGGCCGCCAGCGACGCCCAGTCGTGGGTCCGCCGGTGCAGCTCGGTGAGCCCCTCGTTCGCCACCTCGTTCGCGGGGTCGGTCACGAGGACCTGCTGATAGGCGAGCAGCGCCATGTCGCTCCGACCGGCGCCGACGGCGGCGCGCGCGTCGTACCAGCGGGCGCAGCGGACCAGCAGGGCGTTCCTGTCGTCGCTCGATCGAGCCTGGTCCCGCGCCGCCTCGGTCAGGGACTCGAGGATCTCCGTCCAGTGCTTGGCGTCCTCGCCCGCCAGGCGCTCGATCTCGCGGGCGTAGCTGTCCTCGGACGGGTCCTCTGCGAGGGCCTGGCCGAACGCCACGAGCGCCTGGTCCCGGTCCTCGAGCTCGGTGCCGCAGAGGCGACCGATCTCGGCCATGGCGCGGGCGCGCGCCTCCCCGGGCGTCGCCGCGTGGCTACGCGCGAGGAGCAGCTCGATCACCTCCTCGTACTTCTTCTGCTGCTTGCAGATCTCGACCAGCGCGTTCTCCGCGACGACGTCGCTGGGGTCGAGAGCGACGATCGTCCGGTAGACCCCCTCGGCCTTCGCCTTGTCGGAGGCCGCGTGCTCGTAGGTGCGCGCTGCCCGGTACAGCAGCGCCTTCTTCGTCTCTCTCGCGTGGTCGTCGGCCCCCTCCACGCTATCGGCCGCGAACAGGAATGCCTCGGCGATCTTGCCGGCCTCGGGCCCCTCCTCGACGGCCGCCTCGAGCGCGATGGCGGCGTCCGCGTCCTCCGGCGATGAAGCCAGCCGGTCGATCAGCGAGCCGACCTCCTCCGGAGCTATCGACGGCGCTCGCGTCGAGAGAGGGCTCGACCGGGCCAGCGTCTCGATGGCGTCCAGCAGGGCCTTCGCGTCGCGCGGGCGATGGTCCGGGTCCCTGGACAGGAGCGACAGGACGAAGGCGTCGACGTCCTTGGGGACCCAGCCCCGCGGGGCCTTGCTGCTCGGGGGCTCGGGGTCGCGCAGGAGGGGCGCCAGCACGGGGTCGATGCCCCCCTCCCCGGCGAACGCAGGCTTGCCGGAGACGAGCTCGTACATCATCGCGCCGAAGGCGTAGACGTCCGCGCGCGGCCCGTAAGGGAGGCCTCGGAGCTGCTCGGGGGCAAGGCTGCCACCCGACCCGAGCAGCGACATGCCCGGGCGACCGCTCGCAGCCTGACCACGGGACGTGTCCGCCGCGCGCGGCCGGAGGCGCAGGCGATCCGTCCCGGCGTCGAGGATGGCGACCCGGAGCCCGCTCGTGCCGCCCACGCCGACGACCCGCCCGACGAGGACGTTCTCCAGCCTCAGGGCGCCGTGGACCCGGTTCGCCGCGTGCAGGGCGGCGAGCGGCTCGAGGATCGCCCGGAGGATCGGGCGGAGCTCGTTGATGTGCGACGGACCCGTCCGCGACAGCCGCTGCGCGAGCGACTGCCCGTCGAAGGCGGAGTACGCCACGAAGGCGGTTCCGCCCTCGAGCTCGGCGGCGTCGAGCAGGCGCGGCAGACCCGCGTGCTTCACCTCTCCGAGGAGCCGGTTCGCCGTCAGGAAGCGCTGGAGGATGCGCCGGTCACGCGCCGCGTCAGCGTGGAGGACCTTGACGAAGATGGCCCCCCCCTCCTCGGCCTCCTCGAGCGCGTTCCCGACCCGCTCTGCCGAGAAGACGACGCCGACGTCCCCCTCGCCGATCTTCCTCGCCAGCATGAACGACCCGACGCTCTGGCCGGGCTTCGCGTCCGCGCGACCGAGCTGCGACTCCACCTCGCGGACCCGCGGATCGAGGTCACGACGCGTCGCCTCGAGGATGTCGAGCAGCGCGATGGTCCGGTCGCTCGCGACGCAGCGCTCGGCGAGCGCCCGGGCGAAGGTCGCCCGCGTCTCCGTCCCGCCGACGTCCGCTGGGTCGAGCGCGAGCAACGCCCGGCTCATCGCGGTCATCTCGTCGAGCGTGTAGAGGCGCTCGAGCTCGCCCCTCAGAATGTCCGTCGTCGCATCCATGACTCTTCACCCGTCGCCCGCGCGAAGAGACGCGGCCGCGACGCCCTTGTGTTCGGCATAACGTTGCCAGGCTTGCGAGACAATCGGTAAGGACCGGTAACGCGACGCAGGATAGCCTCCGGTCGCCGGAAGCACCCCGACAGCCCCTCTGTCAGTGCTGCTCGTGGTCGCGCGTGAGGCCCGGGTAGGTCGGGTCGCCTGGCTCGTGGCGCGGGTTGGACGAGATTCGCCCGCCGTCCCTGCCCGGGAAGGCCATCAGGAGGTCCTTGCCGTAGAGGAACTGGTCGCGCGAGTCGTACGGGGTGGCGTGGGCGCCGGTATCCATCCGGATAGCGTCGCAGGGGCAAGCCTCGACGCAGAACCCGCAGAAGATGCAGCGGAGCTCGTCGATGACGAACTTCACGGGGAACCTCTCGTACCCGTGCCGCTTGTCCCCCGCCGGATACTCGCCGGCCTCGATGAAGATGCACTGGGCGGGGCAGGCGGTGGAGCAGCAGAGGCAGGCCACGCAGCGCGGACTCTCGGCGTCCTCGCGGAGGGTCAGCCGGTGAACGCCCCGGAATCGCTCGGGGTACGGGCGCTTCTGCTCGGGATAGCTGATGGTGCTGATGCCAGGGTCGAGCCGCTCGGTCACAGGGTCAGGGCGCTCGCCGCGGAGCATCTCCTTCGTGTTGTTGAAGAAGTGCTTCATCGAGACGGCCAGCCCGCGACCGACCTCGGGGAGGTAGCTCTCGGTGACGACCGAGCGCTCGTCCGGGCTGACCACGACCGCGTTCGCGGGGAGGGCTGCTTTCTTCGGGAACGCGTTCATCGGGGTGCTCCGGCGAGGGCGAGGGGGCGAAGTGGACTTCGAAGGAGCGCTTTCATGCCTGCATCGGCGCTTCCTTGGTGCCGCCCGCCTCGTCTGCCAGCGTGGCGGAGGACCCGACGATCCAGGTCGATTTCGGTCGCGGCCTGAACATCCCGAACGTCGCCCGGATGAAGAGGCCCGCCGCGAGCAGCGCCACCACGGCCTGCGTGATGTCGGCGGCGATCTTCATCGCGGCCTGGGGGGCCAGGGCAGCCCGGTCTGCCGCGAGGAGCAGGCAGCCGGTGACGCAGATGTTGCCGAGCGAGAGCGGCAAGAGGACGCGCCAGCCGATCTTCATGAGCTGGTCGTAGCGGAACCGGGGGAGGCTCCAGCGGACGAACGCCTGGAAGAAGCAGACGCCGAGCACCTTGGCGAAGAACGCGACGACCTGGAAGATGGTCACCCAGACGTGCGGCAGGAGCGTGTGGAACAGCGTCATCGTCCCGAACTCGAGCGAGATGCCGTCGCGGTGGAGGAAGGGGAGCTGCCAGCCGCCGAGGAAGATAGCCACGAGGAGCATCGAGCTCGTCGCGACCTCCATGTACTCGGCGAAGTAGAACATGCCGAACTTCATCCCCGAGTACTCGGTGAAGTAGCCCGAGACGAGCTCGCTCTCGGCCTCCGGGAGGTCGAACGGGATGCGCTTGGTCTCCGCGACGGCGGCCGCGAAGAACAGGACGAACGCGACCGGCTGGACGAAGATTCCCCAGCAGTGCTCCCCCTGCCAGCGGACCATGTCGTCCAGGCGGACGGTGCCGTAGAGCATCATGGCGCCGACGAGCGAGAGACCGATGGTCACCTCGTAGCTGACCATCTGGCTGGCGGCGCGGATGGCCCCCATCAGCGAGAACTTGTTGTCGCTGCTCCACCCCGCGATGGCGGCGCCGACGATCCCCTGCCCCGCCAGGGCGAAGACGTAGAGGAGGCCGACGTTGAGCGGCGCGATGATGAGCTCGATGGGGCCCGACGCGGTGGCGGGGGCCCCGAAGCGCGGGACGGCCGGGAACCACGTGGTCGGCAGGACGCCGTCGACCACCTTGCGCGCCGCGTCCAGGCACTGGCCGTGGTCCACCGTGAGCGCGTGGCCGTCCGGCCCGATGCACGACACCCGCACCAGCGAGTGGACGTCGATGATGTCGCCGAACGGAATGACGGCGATGAGCGCCAGGACGGGGACCATCACGAGGATGGGCGCGATGCCGAACAGCAGCTTGTCCGCGTTCGGCGGGAGGAAGTCCTCCTTGAAGAAGAACTTGAGGCCGTCGGCCGCCGTGTGGAGGAGCCCGAACACCCTGAGCTCGAACTTCCCGATCTTGAGGACGGCGCGGTTGGGGCCGATCCGGTCCTGGATCATGGCGCTCTGCCGGCGGTCGACCCACGTCAGGAGGGCCCCCACGCTGAAGAGGAAGCCGACCATGATCGCGATCTTGATCAGGGCGAATAGGAGCTGGATTCCGAGGTCGCTGGTGTTCATGGGTCTGGGGTCTGCCGGTTATTCGGCCGTCGTCTCGGTGTGCGTCGGTGCGGCCGTCGCCGCGCTGCCGCCTGCAACGGGGGCCACCAGGCCGAGCCGCGCGCGGATGTCCTTCAGCTTGGTCCAGCTCGTCTCGTAGCCGAGCGCGCGCCCGATCGCCGCGACGTGCTCCCAGGCGGGGCGGGCCGAGCCGAGCAGCTCGATGGCCTTCTCGGAGAGCTGCTTGTGCCCCTTCGCGTTGACGTAGGTCCCGCTCACCTCCGCCCACGAGGCCGCGGGGAGGATGACGTGAGCCGCCTCCGCGAGCGGCCCCTCGTTCGCGGCGATCGTCACCAGGGCGCGCAGCCCCTTGAGCGTACCGACGTCGTCGGCGCTGTGCCGCGGCGTCGCCGAGCCGAGCGCGATGACGTGGGTCACGCGCGCCGCGACGGCGTCGAGGATCAGCTTGTCGAACGGCTTCGCGTCGGGGGCGAGCTCGAGGACGCCGCGCGTGTTCGCGCTCTTGTCCTTGTGGATGAGGATGGTGTCCTCGTAGCCGTCCACGTCCCTGGAGAAGTAGACGTTCCCGGTGCCGAGCGACGTGCGCGCGAGCTCCAGCAGCGCCCAGTTGTCCTCGAGCGAGTGCTGGGCGGACAGGACGACGGCGGTGGTCTCCTTCGGGGCCCCCTCGAACAGCTTGCGAGCGGCCTCGAGCGCCGCGGCCGTCCCGGCCACCCGGCCTCCGAGCTTCGCCTCGAGCAGCCGATGCTCGTGGGCGCGCTTGTAGGTCAGCATCCCCTCGTCGCACATCCAGAAGGCGTTCACCGCCTCGTTGTCGCGGGGGCGGTAGCGGTAAGCCTTGTTGTTCCTCGAGTCGAAGTCGAGGAACGCGTTGCAGCCGGTCGCGCACCCCTGGCAGACGCTCTTCGCCGTCCGCAGGAACCAGACCCTCGCCTTGAAGCGGAAGTCGCGCGTCGTGAGGGCGCCGACCGGGCAGACGTGCTCGGTCATGAAGGTGTAGTGCCCCTCGAGCTGTCGGCCCGGGGCGACGAAGATCTCCTTCAGGTTGCCGCGGTCGCGCATCCCGAGGACCGGGTCGTGGGCGACCTCCTCCATGAACCGGATGCAGCGCGTGCACATGACGCAGCGCTCGCCGTCGTAGACGATGGTGTCACCGAAGACCTGCGCCTTGGACTTGTGGACGGGTTCGTCCTTCATCCGCTTCGGGGTCTTCTGGAAGGCGAGCCAGTAGTCCTGGAGCTTGCACTCCCCGGCCTGGTCGCAGATCGGGCAGTCGACGGGGTGGTTCAGGAGGAGCGACTCCTGCACCGCCTTGCGCGCCTCGTGGACGTGCGGGCTCGACTCGGCCTTCACCTCCTGCCCGTCGACCGCCTGCAGCTGGCACGCGGGGAGGAGCTTCGGCTTCCGGACCGTCCGGTAGTCGTTCAGCGCCGCGTCCCACTCGAGGATGTCGAGCATCATCGGGCGCTGGTTGGCGGCCGGGACGACCTCGACGAGGCACATGCGGCAGTTGGCGGGGGCCGAGAGCCCCGGGTGCCAGCAGTAGTGCGGGATCTCCACCCCCTGCTTGTGCGCCGCGCCGATGATCGACTCACCCGGCTGAAAGGGGATCTCTTTGCCGTCTAGCTTGAAGGAGGGCATCGCTTACCTGAGCTCGTCGTTCCGAGAAGGGCTCTCCGCCCGGCGCCTAGTGATCACACTCGCCGCCGATCATGTTCAGCGAGCCGAAGGTGGGGATGATGTCGCTGAGCATGCGCCCGGTGACGAGCTTGCTCAGGGTCCCGGTGATGGGGAAGCACGGGGGGCGCATCCGCACGCGGTACGGCTGCCCCGTCCCGTCGGACACCAGGTAGAAGCCGAGCTCGCCGTTGCCGGCCTCGGTGTAGGAGTAGACCTCGCCCGCGGGGACCTTCGCCCCCTCCATGATCAGCTTGAAGTGGCGGATGGTCCCCTCGATCGTCGTGTAGACCTCGTCCTTCGGCGGGAGCATCACGCGAGGGTCCTCGACGTTGACGGGGCCGGAGTCGGGCATCCGCGCGACGCACTGCTCGATGATCCGGCGGCTCTGGCGGATCTCCGCGAGGCGGACCAGGAAGCGGTCCATCGTGTCGCCGTTCTTCCCGACCGGGACGTCGAAGTCGACCTCGTCGTACTTGAGGTACGGGTGCACCTTGCGGATGTCGTAGGCGACGCCGGTGGCGCGGAGACAGGGCCCGGTCCACGAGAGCGCGATGGCGTCGTCCTGCGAGATCGTGCCGACGTTCTCGAGCCGGTCGAGGAAGATCCGGTTCTTGAGGAGGAGCTTCTCCCCCTCCTCCACGAGCTCGATGATCCTGGGGAGGACGCCGAGGCACATCTCCTTCAGCTGAGGCGTCGGCGGGTGGGCCATGCCGCCGATGCGGCCGAACGACTGCGTGACGCGGGCGCCGGTCTCCTCTTCGAGGAGGTCGTAGATCATCTCGCGCCCCTTCACGAACCAGAGGAAGGGGGTGAACGCGCCGAGCTCCATCGCCACGGCCGCGTCGCAGGTGAGGTGGTCGGCGATGCGCGCCATTTCGCCCAGGATCATGCGGTACCACTGGCACCGCTCCGGGACCTGGATCTCGCACATCTTCTCGACGGCGAGCGCGTAGCCGACGTTGTTCAGCATCGACGACGCGTAGTTGAGGCGATCACAGTACGGGAAGACCTGCGCCCACGTCCCGCGCTCGCACATCTTCTCGAAGCCGCGGTGGAGGTAGCCGATCTGCACGTCGGCCTTCTGGATGGTCTCGCCGGACAGCTCGAGGACGATGCGCACGGTCCCGTGCATCGCGGGGTGGGACGGGCCCATGTTGAGGTGAACGGGCTCGGACGGGAGCTCCAGCTCCCCCTCTTCGAGCTCGAGATCGATAGGTTCCATGTCAGTTCGACTCCCGGGCGTTCGGGTCGAGGGGGGCCTGCACGCGACGCTCGAAGGACATCCCCTCGTCGTCGCGGAAGGGGGCGAGCTTCTCGAGGGGGAGGCCGGCCTCCTCCTCCGAGCGGTACTCGACGAGCGGCTGGGCCTTGTTGGCGGGGTAGTCCTTGAGCAGCGGGTGCCCGACGAACTCCGGGTAGAGCAGGATGCGGCGGAGGTCGGGGTGCCCCCGGAACGTCACGCCGCTCATGTCGTAGACCTCGCGCTCGAACCAGTTGGCGCCCGGCCAGATGTCGCAGAGGCTGTCGAGCTCGGCGCCTTTCAGGTCGAGGTCGCCGACCCGGGCCTTCACCCGGATGCGGTGGCGCTTGGCGAGCGAGTAGAGATGGAGGACCACCTCGAGCCGCTGCCCCGCCTCCGCACGGTCGGGGTAGTCGACGGCGCAGAGGTCGACCAGCATGTTGAAGTCGAGGGCCGGCTCGGTACGGAGGTACTGGCAGACGTCCTTCCAGGCGGACGGCTCGACGAGCGCGGTCTCGTCGCCGAAGGCGTCGTGGGTCTCGAGGACGCTGGCGCCGAACTTCGCCTGCAGCTTGTTGAGGACCAGCTTGCTCATGTCGCGTCCCCCCCCTTGTCGTGGCGCTCTCCGCCCGAGCGCGGTCGCTTCCGGATGGAGACGAGCTGCGTCACCGGGTCGGTCCGGGGCTTGACGATCCCCGGCGTCCTGTCGCCGCGGGCGATCTTGTCCTGCAGCAGCATGAGACCGTCGAGGACGGCCTCGGGGCGGGGCGGGCAGCCGGGGATGTAGACGTCGCAGCGGATGATCTTATCGATCCCCGGCACGGTCGTGTAGTTGTCGTAGAAGCCGCCGCAGCTCGCGCAGGTTCCGAACGCGAGGACCCACTTGGGGTCCATCATCTGCTCGTAGATGCGGCGCAGGGCGGGGGCCTGGCGCTGGCTGATCGTCCCGACGACCCAGAGGAGGTCGGCCTGGCGCGGCGAGAAGCGCGGCGCCTCGGCGCCGAACCGCGCGAGGTCGAACCGCGGGCTCGCGACGGCCATGAACTCCATCGCGCAGCAGGCCGTGACGAAGGGGTACTGGAACAGCGAGTACTTGCGCGCCCAGTTGAGGAGAGCGTCGAAGCGCGTCGTGGCGAAGCCGGCTTCGTTGCCGTCGAGCGCGAGGGTTCGTGTTTCAGCCAAGTCGGTCACCGTGTTTCATGAGGCGATGGGTGGGGGACGAGCCGCGGGCGCTCACGACTCCCATTCTAGGGCGCCCTTGCGCCAGCAGTAGACGAGGGCCACGACAATGACCGCGAGGAAGCCGGCCATTTCACCGAGTCCCGCCCAGCCGAGCGCGCGGAACCGGACCGCCCACGGGTAGATGAACACCGCCTCGATGTCGAACACGACGAAGAGGATGGCGGTCAGGTAGAACTTGACCGAGAGCTTGCTGTGCCGTGCGCCGGTGCTCTCCGAGCCGCACTCGAAGGGGAGCATCTTCTCGCGCGTCGGGTTCTTCTTCCCGAGCGTGCTGGCGCCGATCCAGAAGACGGACGCGACGAGCACCGCGACCAGGATGATCATGAAGACGGGCGCGTAGGCGGAGACGAGCATGGGGCAGGCCGGGGGGAGCGGGGGCGTGGGCCGCGGGGGCGCGGGGAGAACGTCGCGGATTGCTACGAATTTCCGTGATGTTTGCGGGGCTTATGTAGTCGGGCGAAAGGCTGGAGTCAACGGAGCGGATGGAGGTCGCATCCGCTCCAACCGCGAGCCCGAACTGGGTAGGATTCGAGGATGGATTCGTGGTGGGCGGCGGTCTCTGCGGCGTTCGGCTGGACCGTCCTCGTCTCGCTGTGGGGGATGCTCACGCGGTCGGTCGCCAACGCGCTCGTCGCGGCCGGGGTCATCGCCGGCGCCGCGCTCGCCATGACCGACCAGCGGCCCGCCTGGCACGCCCTCGGTCTCGCCGTGACCCTCGTACCGGCAGTGGCCCTCTACGCCCTGGGGGTGATCACGGCCGGGACGGCCAAGGGCTTCGGCGCGCTCGGCGCCATGCTCGGCCTCGGGGCGACGCCCGCGCTCTGGGCGGTCCTCTTCGTGGCCATCGCGATCGAGCGGGCCAGGAAGCGCCCTCCATCGTCGGGGGCCATCTACTTCGCGGCGATCGCCGCGGCCGCCGCCGTTCACGCTGCGCACTTGCTCCCTCCAGCGCTGCTGTAGCGGAGCCCGCAGGACCGGGGGGGCGGCCCGCTCCGCTACCCCGCGACGAGCGTCGCCTTCCAGGCCGTCAGCGCTGGGCCGAGCGCCGCCTCGACCGCGCGGAGCGGTTCGGCCACGTCTCGCTCCGGTACCCCCGCGTCCATCGCCTCGCGGAGGCAAGCCAGGCCTGCCACGAACCGCCCGCGCTCCACGAACGCTCGACCGAGGAGCGGCATCACCTGGGCGGCGGGGCCCCCGAACGCCGCGGCCCTGCGGAGGACGCCGATGGCCTCGCCGGCCCGGTTGTGGAGGAGCAGCGCCTCGCCGAGGCGGCGGAAGAGGTCGGCCGCCGCGATCCCCTCCTGCGCGTACTGGATGCCGATACGGAAGACCTCCTCGGCCTGCTCGACCTCGCCCAGCGCCACGCAGGCCGTCCCCAGCAGGCCGAGCCCCTTCGCCATCAAGGCGCGGGCGTCGGCTGTGAGCATCTGCCCCTCCGGGGTGCGGAGGAAGATCGCCAGCGGCGCGGGCCAGGCGCCGAGCAGCGCGACGACCCGGGGCCAGTCTCGGCGCCCGGCGGCCGCCTCGGCCTCGGCCACCTTCGACAGATCGATGGCGCCCCTGGCGCCCGAGGCGACGCGGTCGAGCTCCTCGCGGATGTGGGCGCGAATGCGGGCGCGGAACGCGGGGAGGTCGTGCTTCTCCTCGACGCCGTCGTGGGACAGGACGAGCTCGGCGCTCTTCCCCTGCACGATGAGCTTGCGAAGGGAGTAGCCGTAGAGCGGGGCGATCAGCAGGTAGCGGACGCCGATGAAGAGCTGCACCGCCTCGACGTCGGTCTCCCGGGCGGGGGGGGCCCCGGCGGCGTCGTCCTCGACGAGGAGCGCTCCGACGAGCCGGCGACGAAAGTCGGCGAGCGACAGGCGCTGCGAGTCGAGCCCGGTGTCGACGTCACCCACGCCGACGACGAAGTCGACGAGGGTCTGATCCGGGTTGCGGCGATCGACGGTGAGCGCCGTGATGCGCGCGCCGACCACGATGGAGAAGGCGAAGAAGCGCTCGCCGACGATCTCGCAGAGCGCCTGGAAGCTGCCGATCCCTTCGCCGATCCGCTCGAACCAGCCATCGGTCCGGACGGCGTCCAGCGAGAACTCCCTGCGCGCTTCGGCCATCATCATTTCTTACCGCCGAACGGCCCGCGCCGAAACCCTTTCCACGCGTGCGCCCCGCGCCGCGGGCCCACGGGGCATGTTTCGAGGCTTCGGTTCCCCGGCGCGGACGGCCTTCGCCGGGGCGCGGCTCCAGTGCCGACAGACCGGCATGACGCCGCACCCCTCGCACCTCGAGGCGTCCCGGCGCGAGGGGCAACGCTGGAGCATCCCGAGGTGGCAGAGCGAGAAATCGTACTTCACGGGGTCGGCCGGGTCGAAGCGGGCGAGGCCCCGCGTGATCTCCTCGGCCGTCTCCCAGGAGAGGTCGGCGCGGCGCGTGAGGCCGAGGTTTCGCGAGAGCTTGTGGATGTGCGTGTCGACGGGACAGAGGAGGACGGCCGGAGCCACCCCCGACCAGAGGCCCAGGTCGACGCCATCGGCGGGGCGGACCATCCACCGCAGGAAGAGGAGGAGGCGCTTCGAGCCGCTGGCGCCGCGAGGGTCGGGGAGGAGATGGGCGGGGCCACGCCGCAGGGCCGAGCCGGGCGATGAGCCGAGACCTCCAGCGTCCCGGATGGCCGTCGTGAACCGGGCGAGCGCCTCGCGCAGGCTTCCCCCCTTCGCGAGATCGTCCTCGAAGCGAGCCCCGAGCGAGCCATGGGCGCGCTGCAGGCGGCGAGCCCCGATGAGGAGCCGCGCGAGATCTTCGCCACGGAAGACGCGGTGGACCCAGCCGTCGAGCCGCTGGAAGACGAGGAGCGCGTCGTCGGCGGCCAGCCTGGGGGACGGCCCGAGGCGACGGAGCGCGTCGCCGAGCTTCGCCCGGATCGTCTTCACGTTGCCGAACGCGATGGACGACGCGAGCAGCGCCACGAGCTCCTGGTCGAGCGGATCGGCGTATCCATGCACGAAGCCGACCGGGTCGCTGGCGCGGCGCGCGGCCACGTCGCACCGGCTCCGGACCGCGTCGAGCGTGCGCTTGAGGGCCGCGTCTCCGGCCGCCACTAGTGGGCCGGCTCGGCGGGGCGGGCGCAGCGGAAGCCGATCTTCCCGTACTGCGCCCACGTGGGCCAGTCCGCGGCGCTCGCCGACGGGAGGACGAAGTTCGCCGTGGAGGCCGGGTTGAAGCTCGTGTGCCCCTCCCAGGAGCCGCCGTCGTAGGAGGCGTTGGGGAGCCCCGTGGCTCGGGTGACGCCCGATTTCGCGAGGCAGGAGCAGCCGGCGCCGCCCCCGGTCGTGATGCCCGTGCAGTCGCAGAAGGTGCTGCCGCCCGGCACGTTCACGCTCGCAGGGGCGATGGCGCGCATCTCGAGCATGTTCGCGCCGAGGTCCTGCCACCCCTCGTTCCCGGCGAAGCTCGACGACTTCGCGGCCGTGACGTCGAGGAAGAACCGCCCGGGCGACGCGATGAAGGGGGTCAGGTCGAGGCCGTTCGAGAGCGTGTCGGGGGTGCCCGGCGGGTCGCTCGCGACGTAGCCCGGGTAGAAGTAGAAGCTCCCCCCGTTGTTCACGTTGCTGCCGTTCAGCCAGTTGACGGTCAGCGCGACCGGCGTCGTGTGGTGGGACGCCGCGTACTGGTTGATGAGCGGGACGTTCCGGTACGACGGGTTGGGCACCTGGCCCGTGTTCGGGTTCGCCTGGCCGGACGCGAGGGTCTCGTAGGGGTAGTCGCTGCCGTTGTTCAGCGCCGTGTCGTACGGGAGGAAGTGCGCCCCCCACGGGTACGCGGCCGTGCCGTAGGCCGCCTCGACCTCCGTGATGACAGGGAGCCGCCCGCCGTCCCACGCGCAGAACGCCGCGTAGACCCAGTAGAGGCCGCAGTTCATCGACTTGATGTCGTAGTAGTCCTGGGTGAACGGCTTGGTCGGCGACCCGACCGCCTCGAGATCGCTCGCGCCCCACCAGTAGACGCTGGCGCCGTAGGCATTGCTCCCCGTGTAGCAACCCTGCTCGGCGTTCGAAGGGTCGACGACCGTCCCGCCGAACTGCTGGATGGCGTTCAGCGGGTCGTTCGGGTTCTTGGAGGCGGGGAGGAGCTTCAGGACGTTGGCGGTCCCGGCGACCCCGGTCGGGATCTGCGAGGCGAGCACCTGGCCGACGGGGCTGTTCGCGGCGACCTGGGCGAGCGCCCAGTCGCGGATGTCGTACGGTGGGGTCATCGACTCGGCGAACTGTCGCAAGCGCCCCGCCGTCACCTCGTACTTGTCGAGGCGCGTGGTCGTCGACCCCGGGAGGAGCAGCGAGCGGCAGCAGCTCTCGTGCTTCTGGCTCGCGGGCGGGTCGGTCGCCTCCCCCTGCCCGCACGTGTCGAGCCCGGCGTGCTGCCCCGCGCCGTTCGCGTCGGGGGTGCCGATGACGTCCCCCTCCGCGTCGAGCTGCTGCGGGAAGATGGGGTCCATGATCACGGCCGGGGTGACGAGCCCCTTGCACGACTGCCCGTCGACGCACGTCTTCGTGACGAGGCTGCAGAAGCTGGAGAGGCAGTCCTCGTCGATGGCGCACGCGTGATCGTCCGGGCAGCGCGGCGCGCCGTCGGACGCAGGGTTGGACGCGCCCCCCGCGAGCTTCGCCCCGCCGCAGTCGACGTCGGTCTCGCTGTCGTTCTTCACGCCGTCGGTCGGGAGCGGCGCGGCGCAGAGGTGGGTGGCCTTGCAGATGAGGCTCGTGCAGTCGGCGCCCACGAGGCAGTGCGCGCCCGGGGCGCAGGCGGGGGCGCCGTCGCTCCCGGGGGAGTTGCCGCCGCCGCAGTCGACGTCGGTCTCGCCGTCGTTCTTCACGCCGTCGGTCGGCGACGGGACCTGGCAGGTGCACGACGCGCCGGCCGGGCAGTTGATGGGCCCCCCACCTGCCCCGGCGTTGGCGTTGCAGACCCCCTGGTCGCAATCGCTCCCGAGGAGGCACTTCTGGCCGATCGTGCACGGAGGGGCGCCGTCTGAGGCCGGGTTGAGCGCGCCCCCGGTGAGCAGGGCGCCGCCGCAGTCGACGTCGGTCTCGCTGTCGTTCTTCACGCCGTCGGTCGGCGAGGCGGGCTGGCAGTAGAGGAGCGGGGAGCCGCCATCGACCGTCGCCGCGGCGTCCCCCGTCGAGGAGGCTGCGTCGGCCCCGGCGTCGCCCGCCCGGACCGGGCTCGCGTCGCACACCCCCTGCGCGCAGTCGCTGGCGAGGGCGCACGCCTTCCCCACGGCGCAAGCGGGGGCGCCGTCGGAGGCCGGGTTCGCGGTGCCGTCGGCCTGCGACGCGCCGCCGCAGTCGACGTCGGTCTCGCTGTCGTTCTTCACGCCGTCGGTCGGGCTCGGCGACTGGCAGACGCTCGCGGTGCAGACGTCGCTCGTGCAGTCGACCGGACGGACGCAGGCCTTGCCGGGGTCACAAGGGGCGCAGACCGTCCCGCCGCAGTCGACGTCCGTCTCCTGACCGTCCTTCGCGCCGTCGGTGCACGTGGGGGGTGGGGCCGCGCAGACGCTCGCCGTGCAGAACCCGCTCTGGCAGTCGGTCCCCGTCGTGCACGCGGCGCCGTCGCCGCACGGGTTCCCCGTCCGGCCGCCGCAGTCGCTCCCGGCGTCGTGCGAGACGAAGGAGCTGTCGCGCTTGCCGTCGCTCGTCGCGTCCTTGCTCCCCCCATTCGCCGCGTCCTTCCCTGCGTCCCTGGCGCCCCCGGCGGTCGCGTCCTTCCCCGCCGCCGTCGCGGAGTCCGCCCCGGTCGTCCCCGAGTCGGCGGTGACCGCCGCCCCCTTGTTGCTCGACGAGCAGCTCGCCACGCCGGCCGCCAGGGCCGCCGCCACCACGAAGAGACGCATGCCGGGCCGGGTCGTGGACATCGAGAGCGTCTCCATCAAGCGGGGGGCGCTCCGCCGTCGCAGACGGAGCCCCGAAACCCCGAAGTCTACCGCGTCTCGGCCCCGGGGAGGGGGAATCCCCCGCCGATGGGCCACGCCGCCCCTCGTGGTAGCACCGTCGATCATGAACGAGCCGCTCCTGAAAAGCGCCGACGTCGCTCGCCTCCTCCAGGTCCACCCCAAGCAGGTCTATCGCCTCGTCGCGCGCGGCCTCCCGGCGCACCGCGTCGCGAGCGAGTGGCGCTTCTCGAGGGAGGAGGTCCTCGCATGGTCGGGGCTCGCCGCCGCGACCGTCGAACCGGAGGCCCGGGGGGGGACCGACGTCCCGCCGCTCCTCGGGGCGAACGGCGACCTCGTCATCGAGCTGCTCACGTCCGGGCTCCAGGCGGCTGCGAAGCCGCTGCTAGGGGTCGTCCAGCTCGACAGAGATCGGGCGCTCGACCGGCTCACGCGACGGTCGATCCTCCTCGCCGGATTCCACGGCGACGTCCCCCCCTCGCACGCCGCCGCCGCGCGCCTCGCGCGCATCCACCTCGTCACGAGGACGATCGGCCTCGCCTCGCCGCGCGGCTCACGCCTCCGCCGCCTCCGCGACCTCGCGAAGAAGCGCCTCGCCCTCCGCCCCGCCACCGCCGGCGTCCGCGCTCACTTCGACCGGGCGCTGGCGGAGGGGGGCACCTCGGTCGAGGCGCTCGGCTGCGAGGCGACGCTGTTCGACTCTCACCGGGACGCGGTCTGCGCGGTGGTCCGGGGCGACGCCGACGTGGCGCTCACGACCGCGGCGTGGGCCGAGCGCGTCGGGCTCGCCTTCCTCCCGCTCGCGGAGGAGCCCTACGACCTGCTGGTCCACGCCGACAACCTCGGCTCCGCGGTCTGCGTGGCGGTCTGCGAGGTGGCGCAGGGGCCAGCCTTTCGAGCCGCGCTCGAGAAGGTCGCGGGCTACGCGCCAGATCATGCGGGGGAGATCCGGTACGAGCGTTGACCCGGGGCCGGGACGGCCGGTACGTTCGCGGCCCAATGTTCCCCATGGCTCCCTCTGGTTCCTCCGTCTCGTCCCTCCGGTGCCCCCGTCCCTCGGGCCCTCGCCTCGCCACGCTCGCCCTCGTCGCCGCAGCAGGGCTCGTCGGCTGCTCGAGCAGCGGGGGCGCGACCCCGGCGGACGCTGGAGCCCACGACAGCGCTGCGAAGGACGCGTCCTCCAAGGCCCCGGGCGATGCCCTCGTCGCGGACTCCGGGTCCACGGAAGGGGGCGCCGCGGCCGCGCGCGGCCCCAAGGCGATCGCGATGTCGGGGGCCGACCCGAACGGCCTCTTCTGGGACGCCACGACCGAGACCCTCTACATCGCCGACAATGCCAACGACCGGGTCATGACGTGGACCGACAAGGCGGGCCTTCAGGTGCTCGTCACGCTCCCCGGCCCGGCCGGCAATGACGTCGGCGGGATCGTCCGGCTCGCCGATGGCACGCTCGTCGTCGCCGAGTTTGGCTTCGGGACCTCGGGCCTCGTCGCGCTCGTCCACCCCGACGGCTCGACCTCCACGGTGCCAGGCCTCGACCCGACCAAGCGCCGGATCGGGCTCGCCGTGGCCCCCGACGGCTCGGTCTACGACTGCTACTTCAACAAGGTCAACGGCGCGCAGACCGGCTTCGTCGCGAAGCTCGACGTCGTCGCGGGGACCGAGACCGACATCATCACCGGGCTCGGAAAGCCGGTCGGGGTCGCCGTGGCCGGGTCGACCCTCCTCATCGGGGACCAGTCGGCCGAGGAGATCCTCGCCGCGCCGCTCGGCAGCCCCCAGGCATACGTGGCGCTCGCGACGAAGCTCTCGCCCGACCTCCTTTCGGCTGGCCCGACCGGCACCATCTTCTCGGGGTCGCCGACCGGGGTCGTCTACCAGATCGACACGACGACCGGCGCCGTCAGCACGCTCTTCACCGCGGGCGGGACGCTCGAGCCGCGCGGCACCGCGTACGACGCGAAGAACCGACGCCTCTTCGTCGCCGAGCACGACTCGAGCGACATCGCGCACTACCTCGAGATCGTGCCGGTCGGCGAGTGAACCCCCGCCCCGGCCTCGCCGCGAGCCTCGTCCTCGCGACCGCGCTCGGCGCCCCCTCCGCGGTCGCGGCCGAGGGGGACCGGCCGCCGACGATCTCGCCGTACTTCATGATGGAGACCGACGCCCTCGTGCACTCCGCCGAGGTCGAAGGGGAGAACGGCTTCGCCATCCGGCGCCTCCGGCTCGGGCTCGAGGCGCACCCGACCTCGTGGCTCACCGCCGTCGGGACGGCCGAGTACGCCTCCGCGGCCGAGCCGAACGTGCGCGTGTGGGAGGGGTACGTCGACGCCGCCCCCTGGAGCGCGCTCCACGTCAGCTTCGGCTTCCGGAGGACGCCGCTCTTTCACATCGCCAAGGACGAGCTCTTCGAGGCCCTCGCCGTCCCGGAGCTGCCGCTCGCGGTCCGCTCGTTCTGGCCCGGCGTCGATGCCGGGCTCGAGCTCCACTACGTGCCCGTCGGCCGCGTGCCGGTCGAGGCCTGGGCGCGCGTCGGCAACGGTTCGGGGACGGCGCTCGGCAACAACACGAACAAGCTGGGGTACGAGGGGCGGGTCGACCTGGTGCTCGGGCGCGCGCGGCCCGGACGGCACGCGCGGGACCGGTTCGGGCTGCGGGTCGGGACCGGCGTGCATGTCGGGACGCTCGAGAGCTCCCCGGGGGTCGGCGGGACGACTGCGGACGGCTTCGCCTTCTACCGGGCGACCATCGTGAACGGAGAGCAGACGATCGCCGAGGCGCACGTCGCGGCGTGGGCGGGGCGGGCGACGCTGGACGTCGAGGCGGCTCACGTCCTCGAGGAGCGGAGCGCGAACCCCACCGGCGCGGTGACGGCGACCCCGACTGCGCTCCCGATGGCGCAGTCGTGGGGCGGCTTCGTCGAGCTGGCGTACATGCTCGCGGGGAAGCCGCGGGTGCCGGGCGCCTGGCCGAACGCCGCCGCGTGGGACGCTTCGCTGACCGAGGGGGGCGTCGAGGTCGGGGCGCGGCTCGACTACCTGGCCCTCGATCGACGCGCCACGGGCGTCACGGGCGGCGGGGCCACCGGCGGGGAGCTCGCGGTGCGCTGGTGGGCGACGCGGTTCCTGGCGCTCTCCGCGGCGGGCTACTACCTCCGCTACGACGTCCCGCCGGTGGAGGAGCCGACCGAGCGCGACTCGTGGGTCGCGCTGACCCGGGCGACGTTCGCCTGGAGGTGACCGGCCGGGCGGAGCGCGTCGGTCAGCGCCGCTCGCTCCGCCTCGCCCGTCACCGCTCCCAGATGGGGGTGGGGTCGGCCGGGAGCCCCTTCTTCTTCGCCGCCGCGAGGCGGGCGTCCGCGCGCCGCTGCTCGACCTGGGCCGAGCCGAGGTGGGCCTTCGCGAGGGCCACCCACCGGTCGGTCGGAGCGGCGCGCTGCAGGTAGTCGGCCCACGTCCGGACGACGAGGCTCCAGTACTTCGCGGCGAGGCGCGGGTCGGTCGCCTGCTTCGCGTGCTGGGTGCGGCCGAGGGCGTAGTACCAGTCGCGCTCGTAGTCGGGGACGAAGAAGACGCTCTCCTGGTCGCCGATGATCCGCTCGGCCGGGTCCTGCTTCGCGGCGATGAGCGCCTCGTGCTCGGCGTCGGCGGGGTTGCCGCTCCGGTCGAGCGCCACCGCGAGCCCCCAGCGCGCCAGCACCAGGATGTCCAGGTCCCCCCCCTGTCCGAACGCCGAGTGCTCGATCCGGTCGATGACGTCGCGATAGCCGGCCACCGCCTCGTCGAGCTCGCCGAGGCGCATCTCGGACTCGGCGCGGTTCGAGAGGACGTTGAGCGTCGAGTGGCCGTCCGGCACGAGGGCGAGATAGGCGTCGTAGGCGTCGCGCTCCTGGCGCGAGCGGTCGAGGTGCGCCGCCGAGAAGGCGAGCGCCAGCCACGCCTCGGCCGCGCCGTTCTCCCGGGGGGAGAGCGCCAGGGCCGGCTCGAGCACGGCGATCGACTGCTCGTAGTGCTTCAGCTCCTCGTAGACCTCCCCCAGGTCGAAGCGGAGCCGCACGTCCGGCGAGGTCGCGGCCGACCCCATCTCGAGCTCCGCCCGCGCGCGGTCGCGGAGCAGCGTCCGGATCGCCTCGTTCGTGGGGCCGGGGGGGTGCATCAGCTCCTGCACACGCCGGTGCAGGCGGTAGCGCTCGGTGACGGCGGGGTCCTTCGCGCGGTCCCAGACGCTCGGCGGCGTCTCGGCGACCGAGGCCGTGGCGACGCTCGCGACGAGCGCGAGGAGCGCGACGACGACCGGACGCTTCACGGGTGCCCCGCCGCCGCGGGGTGGACAGCCGCAGGGTGAGCCGCTGCTCGAGCCCCGAGGTGCGCCCGCGCGTGCGCCTCCCACGCTCCGCCTGCCCCCCCGCGCGCCAGGTACGCCTCCCACGCCGCGCGCGCCTCCTTCGGCTTGCCGTCGACCTCGAGCGCGAGCGCCAGGACGGCCTTCCCCTCGCCCTCCCCTCCCCGCCCCATCGCCTGCAGCACGCGCGGGTCGGTCATGACGGTCGTCGCCTCCCGCACCCCCTCCTCGGCCAGGACCGAGGCCGCCTCGGCCGCCTCGGCCGCGTCGCCCGACCGATCGAGCGCGAGGGCGAGCAGCAGCGTCGCCGCCGACCGGAGGAGGTCCTGCGAGTCACTCCGCGCCTGCCTGAGGATCGCGATCGTCTCGCCGAGCGCGTCGGGCCCCCCGCTCATCGCCAGCACGCCGGCTCCGACGTAGGCGACGCCGCGGTCGGCGAGCGGGAGGACCTCGGCGCGCGGCAGGAGGAGCCGGTAGGCCGCCCGGGCGCCGGCCCTGTCGCCCGTGAAGGCGAGCGCGCGGGACCAGGCGAGGAGAGCGGCCGGGTCGTCGAGGGCGCGGGGGTCACGCTCGCGGGCCACCTGGAGCGCCTTGACCGCTTCGGCGTAGCGGGCGAGCTGGCAGAGGGCGCGCCCCTTGAGGACCATCGCGGCGGGGCGGCCGGGGACGAGCGCTTCGGCCTCGTCGGCGAGCCGGACCGCGTCGGCGTTCATGCGGGAGCCCGGGGTGAGCTTGGCGGCGGCGCTGGCGAGGTGGTCGCAGTAGGGGCGGAGCTGCGGGACCTTGGCGCGCTCCCAGACGTTCGCGCCGGGCCCGCCCGGAAGGACGCCGCACTCCGCGGGACGCGCCCCGGGGGCGTGGTGCGCGACCCCGACCAGGTCGGCCAGCAGAGCGAGGGCGACGACGGCCAGCATCGAGACGACGGTAGCACGCGCCCCTCGCCCCTCTCGATCGCCATGACGGCGCGTCGAGACCGCGCGGCGCCCCCCAGGCTCGCGTATCCTCGCCGCCGTGCGCCTCGGGTGGTCGACAGCCGTGTGGGCGCTCCTCGCGTTCGCCGTGGCGATCGCCGTGACCCTCCGCCACCGCGACCCCGTCAGCGCGCGCCACGCCGACGCGCGCCCGGTCCCCCTCGACGCCGGCGCGCGAGCCCCCGGCTGCAGCCTGAAGGAGCCGAGCCCGCGCGACGCCCGGATGAGCACCCGCCGCGGACGGACCTTCCACGTCTACGGCCCCGCCGCGCTCGAGCCGGGCCGCGCCTATCCGGTCGTGTTCGCGTACCACGGCTGGAAGACCACCGGCTTCGGGTTTGCGACGTCCTTCAAGCTGCACGAGCACGTCGGCGGGGGGGCGTTCGTCGTCTACCCCGACTCGGTCGGCGACCAGTGGGACCTCGAGGGGGCGAGCGACCTCGAGTTCTTCGACGCCATGCGCGCCGACCTCGCCGCCACCTACTGCGTCGACCTGCGGCGCCTCTACGCCTTCGGCTTCAGCTTCGGCGGCAAGTTCGTCAGCCACCTCGCCTGCGCGCGCGGCGCCGCCCTCCGCGCGGTCGCGATCGGCGACGGGAGCCTCGCGTTCGATCGTCCGGCGAGCTGCGCCCGCGTCCCCGTGCTCGTCACGCACCGAACGGCCGATCCGGACGAGCTCCTCGCGTGGGGCGAGGACGTGGCGCGGTTCTGGGCGAGGGTGGACGGGTGCGGGGAGGAGGTGGAGCCGGACGAGGCGCTCCACGCGGGGTGCACGCGGCGGAGGGGGTGCGGGGGGGCGGTGGAGTTCTGCGAGGATACGTACGTGAATCCGCTGTGGCGGAAGTGGGAGAACCACACGGTGAGGGAGGAGTACCGGGAGGTGGTGTGGCGGTTCTTTGAGGGGATGAGGTGACACGGGGGCGCGGTCGAGGTCGAGGTCGACCCGGCTCGGGGTTGCCGGCCCCCGGCGCGTGGCGTAGGGCGTGAACCTGGTCCTGCGTCGATGAACCGCACCACAGCCGCTCGATGGGTCGGTCTCGCCTCCGCCTTGGTGGCGGCGTGCGGCAGGACCGTCGGCGGGACGGCGAGCCCTGACGATGCGGCCGTGCGCGACGCGGAGGCCGTGAAGGTCGACGCCGGCGGCGCGAAGGACGGCACCACGCCCCTCCATGACGCCTCGGTGGACGCGCCGGGATACTCGGGGTGCATGAGCGAGACCGGCCAGCTCGACCCTTCGCTCCAGACCTGCCAGGCCGACCCGGACTGCGTCGCCCAGCAGGAGCAGACCGACTGCTGCGGCACCACCCTCGAGGTCGGGGTCAACGCGGCCTCGGTGTCGAGCTTCGCGGCGTGCGAGGCGGCGTGGGTGGCGCACTTCCCCGGCTGCGGGTGCCTGGCGAGCTCCACGACGACGGAGACGGGCGCCACGCTCCCGCCGGGGACGTCCCCCGGCGTTCACTGCGTCCTCAGCGGGCCGGGCAAAGGGGTCTGTCAGACGTTCGTGCCGGTGCCGATCCAGGATGCATCGCTCGTGTTCACCTGCCCGGACGGTGGGCCGGCGGATGCCGCGTGCGTGTGCGACTACACGGGGTCACCGCCGTCCGGCGCCTGCTCCATCGAGGGGGGCATCCAGTGCGGTCATGGCTGCGAGCCGCAGTGCTTCTGCACGGGCGGGGAGTGGTCGTGCGTGACGCCGCCCTGCAAGTAGGGAGGGCCGGGTCGAGGTCGGGGTCGAGGTCGAGGTCGAGGTCGAAGTCGGGGTCGAGGCCTCCCCCCTCACTTCGCCGGCAGGTCCGGGCAGGAGTCGGTCCCCTCCGTCATCCCCTGCGTGTAGTCGCTCGCCACCACGTTGATCGTCACGTGCACCGTGAGCGTGGAGCCCGCGGCGTCCGTCGTCGCCGGCACCGAGAGGTCGAGCACCACGGTGCGCACGAAGTCGGAGGTGACGAAGGCGGGGGCCGGAGAGCTGCTCCCCTCGGCCGCGTCGACCGTCAGCTGCGCGGTGCCGGCCGCAGGGCTCGAGGAGAGGTCCGCGGACAGCGTGGCCGCGACGTCGACGTGCTCTCCGGTGGCGAGGGTCCTCAGGTCCGGCAGCGTGAAGGCGAGGCTCGCGCTGCCGCACTCGACGTCGAACGTCGCGGAGCCGCTCGCGTCGGTCGCGGTGCCGGACAAGAGGGTGTCGCAGTCGCCGGCGGCGAGGTCGTACGACGTGGCGCCGGCCTTCACGGTCCCGGTCACGCTCCGGGTGGAGACCGTGGCCGTGCCGTCCACCGGGTAGATGCCGCCGCACGGGTTCATCTTCGCCAGGAGGTTGTTGCAGCCGCCGAGCGCGACGGCGCTCGCCAGGACCGCGGTGGACCAGAGTCGCATGGGGAGCCGCTTGAGCACGCGGTGTGCCAGGGGGGAGGGGCGGGATTCGTCGGGGAATGGGGTCTTCAGGGCGGGGGGCTGTGAACAGGGGTTGGCGTGGGAGGTCGGGGTCGCGGGCGGGGCCGCAAGCCTCGACCGTCGACCGTCGACCCTCGACCTCGACCTCGACCTCGACCCTCGACCTCGACCTCGACCTCGACCTCGACCTCGACCCCGACCTCGACCTCGACCTCGACCGTCGACCCCGACCGTCGACCGTCGACCCCGACCTCGACCTCGACCCCGACCGTCGACCCCGACCGTCGACCCCGACCGTCGCCCCCCGCCCGGCGCCGCGCCGCCTCACCCCCCGAACGGATCGGTCAGCAGAATCGTCTCCTCGCGCCCCGGCCCCACGCTCACCAGCTCGATCGGGCTCCCCGCCTTCTGCTCGATGAAGTCGACATAGGCCCGCGCCGCCTTCGGCAAGTCCGACAGCTTGCGCGCCCCCTCGAGCGGCTCGGTCCAGCCGGGCAAGGTCTCGTAGACCGGCGTGACGCCCGGCTCGTCGTCGATCGGGAACGGGCGCTCGGCGCCGTCGGCGGCGCGGTAGGCCACGCAGACCCGGAGCTCGGGGAGCCCCGTCAGGACGTCGAGCTTGGTCAGCGCGAGGGCGTCGAGCCCGTTGACGCGCGTCGCGTAAGCGAGCGCCGGCAGATCGAGCCAGCCGGTCCGGCGCGGGCGTCCGGTGACCGAGCCGAACTCCGCCCCCTTCTGCCGCAGCCGCTCCCCCGTCTCGTCGTTCAGCTCGGTCGGGAACGGGCCGCTGCCGACGCGCGTAGTGTAGGCCTTCACGAGGCCGAAGACCTTGTCGATGCGCGTCGGGCCGACCCCGGCGCCGGTGCACGCCCCGCCGGCCGTGGCGCTCGACGAGGTGACGAACGGGTACGTCCCGTGGTCGACGTCGAGCAGCGTCCCCTGCGCCCCCTCGAAGAGGACCTTCTTCTTCGCGCGGACCGCGGCCTCGGCGATGACGGCCGTGTCGGTCAGGAGCGGGACGAGGCGCGCGGCGAGCGGCTCGAGCTTGTCCATCACCTCCGAAGCGGTCGGCAGGGTGCCTCCGAGCGCGGCGGCGGTCGGGGCCCAGGCCTCGAGCGCCCGCTCGACGAGGTCGCGCGTGCGGCGGAGATCGCGCAGGACGCCGAGCTGCAGGCCGCGCCGGGCGACCTTGTCCTCGTAGCAGGGGCCGACGCCGCGCTTGGTCGTCCCGATGGCGCCCCGCCCCGCCTCGCGGAGTGTGTCGATCGTGACGTGGTAGGGCAGAATTGCGTGCGCGCGGTCCGAGACGGCCAGCCGGTCGTGGCCGACGTCGACCGGCAGGCGCCCGCGACGGACGAGCTCGTCGATCTCGAGGAAGAGGCTGGCCGGGTCGATGACCATCCCCTGGCCGAGGACGCAGCGGGTCCTGGGGTGGAGGATGCCGCTCGGGATGAGCCGGACGACCACCTTGTCGCCGTTCACCACGAGCGTGTGGCCGGCGTTGGGGCCGCCGCCGAAGCGGACGACCAGGTCCGCCTGCTCGGTGAAGATGTCGACGACCTTCCCCTTCCCCTCGTCCCCCCACTGCGCTCCGACGATCACCACGGCCGCCATGGTCGCTCCTCTTCCCAGCTTCGGGACTCGCGGCGCAGCCTAGTCGCTCGGCCGGGCCCTCCGCCACCCTCCACTCGACAGCCTCCAGCGGCCGTCCCCGGCCGGGTCGCTGCGGCGTGTCATCGTCCCCTGCAGCTGTCAGGAGTTCCAACAGGGGGGGTGCACGGCTTGCCGGCAGCTCTGCCGCGAAAAGAGAGCGAGTTTGGATGCTTGAGCCCGGCGGGGGGTCGCGGCACGGGGCTCGCAAAGAGGGAGACCACGCAGCGCCCGACCGGCCGACCGGCCCGTCGACCCCCAACCCCTGAGGAATGCATGGCTTTTGCTCTGGAACGCCCCCTCTACGACCGTGTGCTGGCGGGGGACAGCGCCGCCCTCGACACCCTCGTGCGGGAGCTCCGGCCGCACATCGAGCGGCAGCTCCTCCGCTACCCGGTGAGCGAGGACGACCGCGCCGACCTCCTCCAGGCGACCCTCATGCAGGTCCTCCGGCGCATCGGCTCCTTCCGGGGCGACTCCTCCTTCTCGACGTGGCTCTTCCGCGTGACCGCCAACGAGGCGCTCATGCTCATGCGCTCGCAGCGCCGCCACCGCGCGCGGCTGGTCGAGGGGCTCGAGTCGGAGGACCTCGAGGCGCTCCCCTCCATGAACGACGCGTCGGACGTCGAGCCGAGCGACATCGCCGCCGCGAACCGCGAGCGCGACGCCCGGATCCGCGAGGCGCTGGCCGAGCTCCCCGCCGACTACCGCGACGTGGTCGTGGCCCACTACCACCACGACCTCGGCCTCGAGGAGATCGCCGGCCGCTTCGACCTGACCGAGAGCGCCGTCCGGTCGCGCCTCCACCGCGCGCGGCTGCGGCTCCGGACCCTCCTCGAAGGGAGCGCCGTCGCCGAGGAGGCGCTCGCCGAGGCGACCAGGACTCCGGAGAGGGCCCCGCGCGTCGCGGCGCAGAAGAGCGCCAGGCGCGAGGTCGCCGAGGCCCAGGTCGCGCGCGCGGCGTGAGGCCCCCCCGCGCCATCGTCTTCGACCTCGACGGGACGCTGGCCGACACGCGGCTCGACATCGCCGCGGCGTGCAACCACGCGCTCGGGTGCGTCGGGCGTGGGGGGCGGAGCGTGGAGGAGATCGCCGGGATGGTCGGGGACGGGGCGCGCGCGCTCGTCGCCAGGGCCCTAGGCCTCGCCACGAACGACCCGCTGACGGACGAGACGCTCGGCCACTTCAACGCCTACTACCCCGCGCACGCCGCCGACCACGCGACCTGGATGCCCGGGGCGCGCGAGGCGCTCGACGCGTGCGCCCACCTGCCGCTCGCGGTCGCGACGAACAAGCCGCGCGCCGCCACCGTGCCGCTCCTCGAGGCGCTCGGCCTCGCGCCGCGCTTCAAGGTCGTCGTCGCAGGGGGGGACGCGCCGCTGAAGCCCGACCCCGCCGGCATCCTCGCCGCGCTGGCCGCGCTCGGCGTCCGCCCCGACGAGGCGTGGATCGTCGGGGACGGCCCGCAGGACATCGGCGCGGGGAAGGCGGCGGGGGCCGTGACGGTCGCCGTGCTCGGGGGGTTCGGGCGCGAGGCCGCCCTGCGCGAGGCCCGCCCCGACCGGCTCCTCCCCTCGCTCCACGCCCTGCCGGAGCTGCTGCGCGAGGCCGCTACGGCGTAGACGAGGGGGCGGTCGGCGTCGGGGCGACCTCCTTCAGCCGCGACCGGACGTCGTTGAAGCGCTGCACGAGCGCCTGGTAGCGGTCGCGATCGGCGAGGACGATGTCGTCGACCTCCCCCGGATCCTTCGCCAGGTCGAAGAGCGCGAACTGGTTCGGCCCCATGTTGTAGAGCTTGAGCCCCGGCGTCGGCCCCGTGATGAGCGCGCGGCGCATCCCGGTGAACGGCCCGACCGGCATGTCGATGTAGACGTCCCGCTCGTCGAACGCCTCCCCCTCCTTCGCGAGCAGGTCCGGGAGCATGCTCCGCCCCGACAGCTCCCCCTCGGGCGGCTGCGGGACGCTCAGCAGGTCGAGGATCGTCGGGACCAGGTCGACGTGGCTCCGCTTGACCGGGACGTGGTGCGGGCGGGCCCCGGGGAAGTAGACGATGAGCGGGACGCGGACGAGCGAGTCCCAGAGCTCGCCCCCGTGGAAGCTCATGCCGTGCTCGCCGAACGTCTCGCCGTGGTCGCTCGTGACGACGACGGCGGTGTGCTCCCCCCACGCCTGCTGCGACACGTGCTCGAGGAGGCGACCGATGTGGTGGTCGGTGAACCAGACCTCGACGTCGTAGGCGGCCTTCGCGCGACGCTCGGGGGAGTCGGCCCCCGCGGTGAGCTCCGGCGGCGCCTCGGGGTGCGGCATGTACTGCTCGTGCGGGTCGAAGTAGTGGACCCACATGAAGAAGCGGCCGCTCGTGCTGGCGGGCTTCCTGAGCAGGCGGATCGCCGCGTCGGTGAGCTGCTGGCTCGTCACCGACGTATCGACGTCCCCCTGACCGGACGGGGGCATCGCCGAGGTGTCCCACTCGTCCATCCCCTGCGTCAGCCCGCTCCACGG